>Ga0307372_10014086_pt1 | contig 10273 bp, 11 predicted proteins | sample OX1MG_FD_202533 | JGI IMG/M metagenome (GOLD analysis project Ga0307372, IMG submission 202533) | Soil microbial communities from Risofladan, Vaasa, Finland - OX-1 | ecosystem: Environmental > Terrestrial > Soil > Coastal area > Acid sulfate soil | place: Finland: Risofladan, Vaasa | collected... | reverse complement strand
CGAGGACGGCCGCCGAGCGCGCGAGGAACTCCTAACCCAGGAGCAGCTCGCGGCTCCGGACCTCATCGACGTAGAAACGGTCTCGGTGCTCCGGAAGCGCTGGCTCGAGGGCACGGTATCGGACTCACGTTTCGAGACCGCTCTTGACGACCTCGAGACCCTCGAGCTTGACCGCTATCCCACGCTTCAATTGATGAGGCGGGCATTTGAACTTCGTGCCAACGTCACGCCGTACGACGCGGCGTATGTTGCTCTTGCCGAGGCGATGGACTGCGAGTTGCTGACCGCGGATGAACGGCTGGCAAGGTCGCCCGGACCTCGCTGTCGGTTCCGCGTGCTGGCCTGACGGCAAGCTCGACACGCACTGCCCCCGAACGCTGCCGGATCGTCAACTCATGAGGATCGCGACTGGGAGCACGCGGAAGATTGTCGCTCAGGGGTGGATCGATTCGTTGCGCCCCGCGTCCCACAATGCCGGGGCGTAGGCCTTTTGCCCTCGCCAGGCCTACCACGAGGTGCCCCTGAACAGTGAGCACTGCACGCGTTCTGCTTGACCTCTTGATCAAGGAGGGCAGTCCTAGAGAGCACCCCGGGGTCAAGGACGGCCTCGTCGTAGTGCCTCGATCCAGGGGTGGCTCCGCGTTTGTGTCGGAAGGGGTAGCTCAGACGCCCGCCGCTCGATTGCGTCTTCAAGCCAGCCTCGCTCGCGTGCCGTGAGGAGGGGTAGAGCGGTTTCGAAATCTGCTTGGTCCTGGGCGCGGAAGGAGAAGGCGCGAAGGAACAAGATGACCGCGAGCGCGAGATGCGGTACGCCGCAACGGCTGGTGACTGCCTCGGCCATCGGAAGGCGAATCGCCGGTTCGTCGGTGAAGACCCAATCGGCACCATCGGGCTCGCAGAATGCGAACTGGGTCGGTAGCGGGAGCTCCGGCGCGACGATGACCAAACGGTCCCCCGGCTTCAGCGTCGGCGTACCACTACCCCAGGGTCGTGGCGGATCCCCGAGTTCGAAGGCGACACCGCTCAACTGTGCAGGCAGCGCCATTGCATCGCCCGCGACCATGTACAGGTCAATCCCGTTGTGGGGCCGGGAGACATAGCCAACGGCGAGGTCAATTGCCCATCCTCCGGTCAGCCACCACGGGAGGCGGAGCGCGGAAAGCAGGTTGAGAACCGGCCGGAGCGGCTGAAAGCCCTCCGGGAACTCAGGCTGCTGCATACAGGAAGTCTCGCCGGACCTCCCCGTGATCGCCACGGCCGCCAGCTCGCCCCAGCTGATCGCCGAATACTTCCCGGGGGTCAGGTCGGCAGCCCGCTGTTGTTCTGCGCGTCCTCGACCGAGTGCCCCTAAAGCTCTTGTCAGCTCCGGGGCGGTTGCCCGACGTTTATGTTCGCTTAGGCAGCCACGAAGAACTGCTGAACGTGACGCGGCGCGATGGGTGTGATGACCCTCTCAACGGATGAAAACGCCGGGGTCCTCGTAAAGATCCGCCTCGTACCGGGCAAGCGTGGTAGGTGAAAAGAGTTCAGCGAACAGCACGTCACCCTGCTCATCGACGGAGTACGCCACGCCGTCGCCCGCCGCTACGTAGCGGACACATCCCTTCCCCGCGCGCGACCTCAGTGCTACGGGCTCCGATCCGACTGCGGCCGAAAGATCACTCGCCGACGGACTCGTCCATCCGAGATCCGAAGACAGGTACGCGAGGACGACCTTCCCGTCGAGGGCGAAAATCCGCCCAGGAAAGGTCGTCTTCTGCTGATACGCGACAAGGCCAGAGAGCTTGCCGTAGCTGACGTCCCACCACGGTCGCTTTCGCGAAGGAAGGATCCTCGCCCGGCTGATGGAGCTCGCCACTGAAACGGAGTCCCGGCGCCTACAGCGATCGGTGGCTCCCAGCCACGTACGGCGTTCGGGATGCGTGATGAGCTGGGCGCTCGGGGATCCGCGAGTCGAAGGCCTCGAGCAAGTACGTAGCCTCGTCGGCCACGCATCGGAAGGAGCTACATGTCAGGAGTTCGGGTTCACAACTTCTCCGTCTCGCTTGACGGCTATGCCACCGGCGAGGGTCAGAGTCTCGAGTCACCCTTCGGGCACGCGGGGGCCAAGCTCCACCAATGGTTCTTTCCGACGAGAACCTTCCGCGAGATGCAGGGCCAGGCAGGTGGAAGCACGGGAGTCGACGATGCCTTCGCGAGCCAATGGGCCTCAGGCATCGGGGCGGAGATCATGGGGCGGAACAAGTTCGGACCGCAACGCGGTCCTTGGGCCGATGAGGAATGGAAGGGCTGGTGGGGTGACGACCCACCCTTCCATTCCCCGGTGTTCGTGCTGACCCATCACCCGCGGCCCTCGGTCGAGATGGAGGGTGGCACCACGTTCCACTTCATCGACCTCAGCCCTCGGGAGGCCCTGCAGAAGGCACAAGATGCGGCCGGTGGCCTGGACGTCCGCATCGGCGGAGGAACGGCGACCGTCCGTCAGTTCCTCGCGGCGGACCTCATTGATCACCTCCACGTCGCGATCGTGCCGATCCTGCTTGGACGGGGGGAACGTCTGTGGGACGGATTCGAGGATCTCGAGCACCGCTTCGAGGTGGAGGCCGTCAGCTCGCCGAGTGGCGTCACGCACGTCACATTCAGTCGCTAATCGACGCCGCGTTCCGTTCGCCACGTAGATCGTTCCGTCGGGGACCGCTTCCGAGTCCGTGACGCGAAGGTGGGCGATCGTCGAGATCGACCCCGAGGGCGATACGGACTGCAGGGCGGTTGCCTCGCCGAGGTAGACGACGTTGCCTGACCCAGCAACTGCGCTCTGGATCGGGAGGCTCGCGTGGGCGAACGGGATCAACTGCGAACCAGCGAGCTTGAAGAGCTCCGAACCGCTTGCGACGTAGAAAGTGCCGAGTGCCTCGCAAGGCAGGCAGCGCCGTAGTCACGGGTTTGTATGAGCCGGTCCGTAGCGACGGCGCGTCAGGAGGTGAGCGTCACTGAAACCGGCGCGGGCGCGGGGACCTGGAAGCTGGCCCGGTACGTCACCGAGTACGTCCCCGCTGGCAACGACGGTGCCGGGCATGACGGCGACTTGGCGGTCGCTTGCGCCGGATTCTGGGTGCACTGCTGGTACGTCGTCGGCACGGTGATGCGCACGGTTGTCGTGCCCGGCTCGATGACGTACGTGCATCCAACTCCTCCGGATGCGCCACCGGTAGCCAACTGGCTGTTGCTCAGCGTGATTGTGGAATTCTCCGGGCAGCCACTCACGAGGACCGCTGCGCCGGGGTTGTCGACAACGAACGAGGCCGAAATCGGGGTGCCCGCCGCAACCGTTGCCTCATCCAGCTCGATCGACGTCGTGATCGGGGCGGTAGGTGTGGGGGCGATAAAGGTGAAGCGAGCCGACGTCGACCGAGCGCTCCTCCCGCCTGTCGTGACCACGCTCACCGGGGCAGTGCCCCGACGATGCGCGGGAGCGCGAACGGTGCACTGCGCCGTCGTCTCGCATACCGCGGGGACACTGACAGAGCCGAAGAGGACGTGGGGCCGGCCATTTCCCCTGGCCAGGCCGAGGCCCTGAACGGACATGAGACTGCCCCCGGCAGTTGACCCGAACGTCGGCATGACCTTCACGATCACGGGGGAGGATGGGGGCATTGCGAGCGCCCAGCGCTACGGCCGGTACCGCCGGCACGGCCATGGCGACGCCGATGGCGACGAGGAGGATCATCGACGTCCGATGCCGCTGCACGATCGCCTCCATCGTCGGATCGAGCGTTCGCGAGAGGGTAACAATCGACGCCCGGAGCTCCTCCTACTGAAGGACGCGATCGCGGACGAGGAGCTCGAGGAAGGGCTCCTTCGGGAGCGATCCGAGCTCCGCGAGGGAGATCCAGCGGACCTCGAGGGTCTCGTCGGCGTCCGGCGCTGCGTCTCCGCCGGTCACGTGACCGTCGTACACCACCGAGACGTAGGAGATCTCGTCGCCGTTGGCATAGGTCTTCCGGTAGTCGGGGCCACCGACGACCGCCCGCACGCCGTCGAGCCGCACGGTGAGGCCGGTCTCCTCGAGCGTCTCTCTCACCGCGGCCTCCTCCGGGCCCTCCCCGGGCTCGATCACCCCTCCGGGCGGGCACCACTTGCCGGAGTCGCGTTCGAGGACGACGAGCACGCGCCCCGCTGTGTCACGGCAGAGCACCGCCACGGAGGGGAGCTGGAGCAGCTGCTGGCCGACCTGCGAGCGCAGCAGCGCGACGTGCGGCGAGATCGGCATGGGACGAATGATGACCGAGTCCCGTTGTGCCGCGGGGCCGCCGATGGCGCGCACAGTGGTGAGCCCCCCGTCGCAGCCGCTGCGCCATCGGCGCCGCGCACGACGCGAAAGTGCCCCGGTCAGTGCGGGAACACCGCCGGGGCTATCGGCATCCAAACCACTGGAGGCGACCCCGCGATTCTACAGGCGAGCGCTCAGGAGGCGTCGAGCAAGAGCAGCAGGTTCAGCGATACGCCAACAGCTGTCGCCGCTCCTTGCCGGAGTGGAGCAGCGTCACGGTGACCGGGGCTTCTCCGCTCGGCCGCCCCCGACGCCGCCCAGTACCCTCGGCTCTTGTGACCGTCGACCCCGCTGCTCCTGACGGAGCGAGCGGCGGGGAGCCCCGAGGCACCGAGGTCACCGCGCCGGTGCCTCCGGAGCGCCCTCGGGAGGCGGTGGCCGAAACCCCGCCCGCGCGGCGCCTCGCCATCTTCGCGGTCGTCGCGATCGCCCTCCTCATGAGCTCGCTCGACGGGACCATCGTCGCCACCGCGCTGCACGCGATGAAGGAAGGTCTGCACTCGTCGATCAACTGGACGGCCTGGTCGATCACGGCCTACTCGGTCGGCATGGTCCTCATGTTGCCGCTCGCCGGCAAGTTGAGCGGGCGCTACGGCCGGCGGCGCTTCTTCCTCGCCTCGGTGGTCATCTTCGCCGGCGCCTCGCTGTGCTGCGGCCTGGCGAGGAGCATCTACGTCCTCGTCGCGTTGCGCGCCGTGCAGGCGGCCGGGGGCGCGGGCTTCACGCCCTCGGCGACCGGGATCGTCGTCGAGCACTTCGGTTCGTCGCGCGACAAGGCGGTCGGCCTCTTCGGCAGCATCTTCCCGATCGGTTCGATGATCGGGCCGATCTTCGGGGGTCTCTTCGTCGCCTACTGGTCGTGGCGAGGCATCTTCTTCGTGAATGTCCCGATCGGGATCCTGCTCGTGGTGCTGTGCCTGCGGTACGTCCCCCGTGATCCGCCGCGCGACGCCGTGGCGCGCCGCCCGCTCGACGTGAAGGGCATGGCGTTGCTCGGCGCCGGCGTGCTGGCCCTCATGACCGCGATCAGCTACCTCGGCCAGGCGGGGACCCGCGTCTCGTCGCCGCTGTTGATCGGTTCCTCGGTGGTCGCCGTGCTCGCGCTGGCGCAGTTCGCGCGCCACATCAACCGCGCCACGGACCCCTTCATCGAGCCGCGCCTCATCCGCGGGCGGGGCTTCGCCGCGGTCAATGTGATCAACATCGTCTACGGGGGAGCGGCGAGCGGCCTCCTCGTGCTCGTCCCGCTCTACGCGGTCACCCGTTACCGGATCGACCCCCTCGGCTCGGGGACGCTCCTCACCGCCGAAGGGGCCTCGGTGATCGTCGTGTCGGGGCTCGCCGCGATGGCGTTGCGCCGCACCGGCTACCGGTCGCCGCTGTACGTCGGCTCGCTGTTGATCGCCGCCGGGATGGCCGCCCTCGCCGTGCGCCCCTCGGGGGTGTCGGCCTACGTCTGGCTGGCGTGCTGCTGCTGCGCGGTCGGCCTCGGGATGGGCTTCTCCTCCCCGGCGAGCCGCAACGCCGGCCTGCAGCTCGCTCCCGAGCACTCCGCCTCCCTCGCCGCGCTGCGCACCACCGGGCGGCAGGTGGGGTCGATCGCGGCGATCTCGATCACCACCGCGATCCTCGCCCAGGCGCTCCATCCGGGCGAGGTGCAGGCCAAGGTGTACGCGGCGTTCGCCCTGCTGCTGATCCTCTGCCTGCCGGTGATCTCACGCATCCCCGAGCACCGGGGGTCATGGTGACGGCGGGTGGGGTTGCCTCGGGAAAGGCGGACGACGATGGGTCGACACAGCGCGCGGCGAGCTGAGCGGCGCCAGCGCAAGCACGAATTACGTTGGGTCCGGCGCTTCCGGAGGGCCCTCTGGTTCGTCCCGCAGACGCGGTGGCTGAGGGTTCTCGGCTTCGTCCTCTCGGTGCCCGTGCCGATCGCCTGGCGTTTCCTCCGAAAGCGCAGGAGCGCCCCCCCGAGCGGCGGGACGCCGTGAGGGGCGGACGACGCCGGTGCCCGCCTGCCGGTCGGCGGGGACCCGGAAGTCGATGCTGAGCGTCACCGGCCCGTCGAGGACGAGGTGGTGCGCGACCTCGGGTGGGATCGCCTGACGGTCGCCAACGCCGACGAGCCGGGCGAACGGTGGGTCGACCGCCATCACGAACCGCACGGACCCTTCGAGCACGAGTAGCTCGCCCCAGGTGCCGCGCGCCACCCGGTGATCCCTGAGCAACCCCCCCGGGAGGGTGCTCGCGTCGAAGGGCCCCGCCGTTCTCGCCAACGCGAGCCCTTCCGGCAGTTCCGCGCGGTCGCAGAGCGGGCAATCGATCTCCGAGCCGATGTGCGAGCTCCTCCCGGCTGCGCTCAGCACCCAGGGCCGCTCGAGGAAGGGCGGGCGGTGGCGGACGTGCTGGTTGTGCAGGCAGGAGAGCTCCGCGACCCAGTCACACGACTCGTCCTCGTGCAGGCCGACGATCATGCGCTCCACCGCCTAAGCATGTCCGATTCGGGCACCGATCTCGCGGCGCTCAGTCGGCAGCGAGGGCGTCGAGGCCCGCCATCTGCGTCGGGGTGAGGGTGAAGCCGAAGAGATCGCGGTTCTCCGCGATGCGCTCACGGCGGGCGCTCTTCGGGAGGACGACGACGCCGTGCTGGAGGTGCCAGCGGAGCACCACCTGGGCGGGGGTGACCTCGTGGGCCGTCGCGGCCGCGACGAGGACGGGGTGCTGCAGGCTGCTGAGGGCGAGCGGGCTGTAGCCTTCGAGGCAGACCTCGCGCTCGTCGAGGTCGCGACGGATCGCCTCGTCGTGGCGAAAGGGGCTCCAGGGGATCTGGTTCACCTCGGGCGCCTCCCCCGTCGTTGCGATCAGCTCGTCGATCTCCTCGGTGCCGTAGTTGCTCACCCCGACGGCGCGAGCCAACCCTTCGTCGCGGAGGGCGAGCATCTCCGCGAACAGCCTCGGTGAGGAGCCCTCCGACGGTCGGTAGGACTGGGCGGGCGGCCAGTGGATGAGCCACAGGTCGACGAAGTCGACGCCGAGGTCCGCGAGGCTCCGCTCGAGGGTCCTTCGGACCTCGGTCGCGTTCCCCGGGAGCTTCGTGGTGACGAAGACCTCGGTGCGCGCGAGGCCGCTGTCGGCGAGCGCGTCACCGACCTCCCGCTCGTTTCCGTAGACGGTCGCGGTGTCGAGGTGCCGGTAGCCGAGCTCGAGGGCGGCGGCCACCGCAGCGTGCGCCGCGGCTCCGGTGATCTGCCAGGTCCCGAAGCCGACGAGAGGGATCTGCGAACCCCGTCGGAGCAGGCGGGCGTCGGTCTCGGCGGGTCCCTGGTCGGTCACGGGGGCACCTTACGCGGGGCCGCGCCCCCGTCCGGCCACCGATCCCCTCCGCCCGACGGCGCTCGGCTGACGGTCGGGGCTCACCGCGCCTCCGCCGCTTCGCACGGTTCGGGTCCTGGGAGCAGATCACAAGAGGCGAAGCCCTCACGCTCGAGCTGTTCGCCCGCTCCGATCGCGACGGGCGAGGAGAAGCCGGGGCCGTCCCAGACGAAGGTGTGGAACTCACCGCGCTCGCCGCAGGGATCGACCGCGGCCGGCAGCTCGTCGAGCAGTGCTGCGTCAAAGGCGCGCCCCACGAAGCGGGCGTCGAGCTGCGCGGTGTCCACGCAGGTGAGCACGGCCCGCAGCCCCGACGCCAGCATCTCCCGAGCGAGCGCCGGGGTGGGTCGCTGCCACAACGGGAAGACGGGCTGGACGCCCGTGCCCGCGAGCTGCGCCTCTCGGTAGGCCCGCACGTCGCGGAGGAAGAGGTCGCCGAAGGCGATGTGCGTGACCCCGTCGGCGACCGCCGCGGAGACGGCTTCGGCCATGCGGGCTTGGTAGAGTTCGTTCGGGCACGGTGAAGGGATCTCGACGGTAACGAGGGGGAGGCCGACGGCGCGAGCCTGCGCCTCGAGGAGCGTGCGCCGGACCGCGTGCATGGCCACCCGCGCCGCTTCCGCGTTCACGGTGCACAGCAGCGCCGTGACGTCGAGCTCGCCGCCCGCACGAAGGGCAGCCAGTGCGGTGGCGCTGTCCTTCCCGCTGCTCCAGCTCATCCAGGCACGGGCGCGTGCGGTCAACGGTGCGTCGCTCAGCGCGCCGGCGTGCAGTCGACGGCGATGGCCTCGATCTCGACGAGCACCTCGGCGCGGCCGAGCCGGCTGACCACGCAGAGCGTGGCGGCGGGGAACGCGCCGTCCGGGAAGAGCACGGGCCAGAGCTCCTCGCGGAGCGTGACGAGCTCGGGCATGTGGTCGGCGTTCACCAGGTAGTAGTTCAGCTTCACGACGTTCCCGAAGTCCATGCCCGCCTCGGCGAGCACGGCACCGATGTTCTCGAAGACGCGCCGCGTCTGCGCCGTGAAGTCGTCGCTCACGATCCGGCCCTCGCTGTCGCTCGCGGTCTGGCCGGCGACGTAGAGGATGCGGCCCGGCGCCTCGGCGAGGACGCCTGGCGAGTAGGTGCCCCTCGGCGGGCCGAAGCTCGCCGGCCGCAGCATTGACAGTCCTTCCGCGGGCATCGCGCCTCCCTTGGTCCGTCGGGTACACCGTCGAGTCTCGTCGAGCGCACGGTCGCGGTGGACGTGGCCGCCGCCTGCCGGCCGATCGCGGCGGGGCCGCCTCAGGTGGTTGCGGCGGCCCTCACGCACTCCGCGCGGCGCGCACGATCACGGTCGCGTGCCAACGCTCGACCGCACCGCAGGTGGGCGCACCCGAAGGCGCCGGCCCACAGGCGGGACGCGCCGCGCTCAGCACGACGGTCCCGGCGCGCACCGCTCGGAAGTTCGTCCCGGTGCTGCCTCGCCTGAACATCAGCGTCAGCGGAGCGATCTGCAGCACGCCGGCCCTCGAAACGTGGATCGCGCGCCACGGCGCAGCGCTCGGGCTCGGTCCGCTCAGCACCACCAAGAGCCGCTCGCCGGTCGCCACACAAACGCTCCGGCCGTTCTGTCGGTTGCCGATCGACGCGTCGTATCCGGGGCCACCCCCGCGCGGCGTGCTGCAGGTGACGGTCGACGCAGACGCTCGCGGCGCCGGGCTCGCGCTGTTCGTGGCCGCTAGGAGACCGCCCGCGATCGCGGCCGCCGCGAGGACTGCCACGAGGGCGGCGGTCCTCGTCGTCATCCCCGGACCGCCCCGCCGGCCGCGGTCATCGGCCCGGCGCGCTGCCGCTCGGTCGGCCGGGCGGGGCCGCGAACCCGTCGGGCGGGGCGCTGCGCCGGCACGTCACAGTCGGCTTGCCGCCACTGCCGTCAAGTGTCGCGAGAGCGATCCCGGAAAGGAGGCCCCGATCGCCGTCAGGGTGAGCGTCTGCTCCTCGTCGCCCCTCACGTAGTCGGTCACCGTCAGCTGGACCTTCAACGTCGTTCCCTGGGAGGTCACCGGGAAGCTCATCACGAAGTTGGCGGTCGAGGGTGCGAAGTCCGCGGCGGGGGCCCTCGTCACCGCGACCTTCCCGAGGTGAGTCCCCGCGCCTAGCTGGCCGACGAGTTGCGACCTCGCCGTCCCGTTCATGAGTGTGGTGAGACAGGACGGCGCCTTCGGGTTGGCGAGGCTCTCGTAGTCCGCCCTCGCCGAGGCCGCCGAGGAGTACACCGACGCCGAGTCCGAGACGGTGAGGAGGCCGTCCGCACTGTTGAAGTCCGGGCTGGTCGCGCTCGGAGGGTTGCTCGTGACCACGCTCGTCGCGACGCCGAGGCACCGCGCCAGCTGCGACGACCCCGGAAAGGCACCGCCGCCACCGGACGAGGACTTCGAGGAGGTCCAGCCCTTCGGCATGTCCGTGAGGCGAAGGAGCGCCTTGCCCGCGGTCGCGACGGGGGAGGTGCGGGCGGTCGCGACGGCGCCCGCAGGGCTACTCGCGGCGCCGACAGCGAGGACGAGGGCCACCCCGCACGCGAGCGCGATG
>Ga0307372_10014085_pt1 | contig 10273 bp, 10 predicted proteins | sample OX1MG_FD_202533 | JGI IMG/M metagenome (GOLD analysis project Ga0307372, IMG submission 202533) | Soil microbial communities from Risofladan, Vaasa, Finland - OX-1 | ecosystem: Environmental > Terrestrial > Soil > Coastal area > Acid sulfate soil | place: Finland: Risofladan, Vaasa | collected... | reverse complement strand
GGATTTGATGGTGCCGAACGGAGCACTTCGCGAAACTGCTCTTCCGCCTGTTGGACGTTCCCCGAACGCGCGAGCTCCGATGCTTTCGCCGCCGCCCGCTCCGCGGGGCTGGGTGCGAGCTTCTGGAAGAAAGCGCGCACCTGCGACTCGGGCACTGCACCGGTGAATTCGCCGGCGACTGCACGATTGCGGAACGCTTTGACGGCGGGGATGCCCTGGATGCGGTATTGCGTGGCCGTTCGCGGGTTTTCATCGGTGTTCAGCTTCGCGAGCAGGACTTCGCCGGCCATCTCGCCAGCGACCTTTTCGATGATCGGACCAAGGATGCGGCATGGGCCACACCATGGCGCCCAGAAATCGACGACGACGGGCATCGAGGCCGAACGCTCCAGAACCTCGGCTGTGAACGTCGCGTCGGTAACATCGAGTGCAATCGTGGGGGTGGTCATCTATGACTCCAGTGCGGAAGAAGCTGTGTCCTCGATCGTAGCAGGTGTCAGCTGCCGCTACCCAACGCCATCGAAATGAGCAATGCTGGCATCGAAGGTGACTCAGTGGGCCTGTAAGCCGGATTCTGTTGGCCCCGCAAGCGGGGCTGGTGGCCATCTCTCTCGACACCACGTCGCCGTGGTGCTCTAGCAGCCAACCCGGGAGTTGATGACGGGCCGGGCAGCCCTCCTCCCCTATTTGGCCTTGCTCCGGGTGGGGTTTTCACGGCCGCCCCGTTGCCGGGACGCCGGTGCGCTCTTACCGCACCATTTCACCCTTGCGGCGGAAGGTTGCCCTTCCGTTTCGCGGTATGTTTCTGTTGCACTTTCCGTCGGCTCACGCCGCCCAGGTGTTACCTGGCACCCTGCCCGATGGAGTCCGGACTTTCCTCTCAGCCCGGCGCCTGCGCGCCCGGCCAAGCGGCCACCCGGCCCACTGAATCGTCCCGATGGTAGCAGACGTGGTGCCGCGCGCGCGCAATCAGGTCTATCTATGCCTGCACTGCTATCTCTGCCATCAGTTCCAGCGCCTGCGGCTGGCCGGCCTGGACGAGGAGCGTCGTCACGCCGGCATCCTCCCACGCCCGATAGCGTTCGCGGATCCGCGCTTCCGGCCCGCAAAGCGACATCTCGTCGCAGAGTTCATCCGGGACGGCTTCGATCGCTTCTTGCTTGCGCCCGGCCAGGTAGAGTTCCTGGATCTTCTCTGCCGCTTCAACGTATCCGTATTTGCGCGCCATCTCGTTGTGGAAGTTCTTTTCGCGTGAGCCCATGCCACCCACGTAGAGGGCAAGATTGGGCTTCATCGCCGCCAGGCAGGCTTTCACGTCGTCGCCAATGGTCACGGTGCAGCCCGCGGCAATGTCCCAGTCCTTCCATGACTTCCCATTCCCTGCGCGCCTGAAGCCGTCTTCGATGGCGGGCTTGAACAGCCCCATGCGCTGGGGCGAGAACCAGATGGGCAGCCAGCCGTCGGCGAGCTCCGCTGTTGTGCGGATGTTTAGCGGCCCCATGGTGGCAAGGTATACGGGCAATTGGCGCCCGTGCAGAATGCTCTTGAGCGGCTTGCCGAGCCCCGAAGCTCCCGGCCCGGTGTAGGGGAGTTGATACTCCTCACCGTGGTATACGACCGGCTCGTCACGCGCCCAGATCTTGCGCAGGATCTCGACGTATTCACGCATGCGTGCGGCGGGCTTGCCATAGGGCACACCGTGCCAGCCTTCGACCACCTGCGGGCCAGAGAGCCCGAGTCCAACGAGGGCCCGCCCACCGGAAAGCGCATCGAGCGTCGACATCGTCATCGCGCACATCGCGGGGGTGCGCCCCGGGATCTGCAAGATGCCCGTCCCAAGCTTGATCCGCGAGGTCCTGGCTGCGAGGTAGGCGAGCGGCGTCACCGCATCCGAACCGTAGGCCTCGGCGGTCCAGACCGAGTCGTAGCCCAACTGCTCGACCTTGAGGACGAGGTCGAGCGGAAGGCGCATCTGGGCGCCGGAATAACCGATGTTGATGGCCAGCTTCAAGTTGATCCCCTGCTCGCCCGTCTGCGGGCGCACGGACAAGCTTATTCGGAAACTGGGGGCGGGGCGAACGGGTCAGGCGCTGAAGCGGTACCCCTTGCCCCGGATCGTTTGGATCTGCTCATCGCTCCCGAGCACGTCGCGGAGCTTGCGGCGAAGGTTGCTCACATGTGCCCGCACGAGCGTGCTCGCCCCGGCGGAATCGTGGTATTGCCAGACATCGACCAGCAGATCACGCGGGTGGAGGATCTCGCCTTCGTGCTCGATCAGATAGGCGAGCAACGTTGCTTCGATGTTGGTGAGGTGAGCCTCACGTTCGTGGCTGCGGAGGGTGTTGGTGGTGAGGTCCAGGTCGATACCCGGGGCGCGGCCATCCTTGTTCGGGTGGCCGAGGCGTTCGCGCAGTGCTTCGCCGAGCGCTTCGATGGGGAACGGCTTTTTGATGACGGTGCCATCAACGCGAAAATGCGGACGGCGTGCACCCTTGTGGAGCAAATAAATCATCGTTGGCGGCCGGCTGCTAAACAAAGCGGCTAACCAATGATTGAACTGGGCGAAGTTCGAACCCTCTTCTCCACGCGGTAGCCCCTGGACGTCCGTCACGATGGCGTCCGGGCAAACGCCCTCCAGAGACTCCATTGCGGCGTCATAATTCCCGACCGTCGCGGTATCATACCCGCGGTCGCGCAGATATTCCGTGACGGAACTGCGCATGCGAGGTTCGCGGCTGATCACAAAAACGGATGTCATGCTTCGTTCGGATGTCCCATCGTGAGGGCGCGTTCGAGCATCTTCATGAGCTAGGGGGGCCATGTCAAGCACTATCAGCACCACCGGGAACATAAGGATGTGAACATTTGGAATATGGGCTCTGGGGCGGCGGTTTCAGCCGTCTGGCGGCGGACCGGCCACGCTGGCCCGGCAAGAGGCCGAACTTAATTGAGCGAGGCGAGCTGGAATTTTGTCGCTTCGATTTGGGCCTGGATAACCTGATGCGGAGCGGCCTCATTGACCCAGAAATACTGGGTGATGCTGTCCGTTTCCAGTCGCACGCGCCACGCCTGAAACGTCCCGGCCGGGACTTTCACCTGCTCCGCTGCCTCCACCTTGATGGAGGCCGTGAAGGTCTGCCCGCCGCTGGCACTGGCGTTCACATCGACATAGGCTCCCTGGTAGCCTTTCTGCAGGGGGATGCCGCGCACCACCCAGAAAATAGCCTCATCGCTGTAGTAGCCCGGGTCCGGGCTTTCGTTGGTTGGCTTCGGGAGGTCACGCGAGACGGTATGAACCGTGCCGTTGTCGTCAAACTTCAACAGCACCTTCGTGCCAGAATACTCGGTGGCGACCACGGTGCGCGTGTTGGCGGACTTGTTGAAGATGGTCCGGCTGCTTGACAGCGGCACGAGGGTCTGAGAATTCGCGACCACGGTGCGGTCGTCGCGGTCGCCCTTTGGGTCGTTGCACAGGTATTCCAGCGTCGTCTCACCGGGAGGCAAGCCTGGCTTCGTGTTGAGCACACACGTCCCGGTCTGGTTGTTGCCCTGGTCTACGAGCGTGTAGGTGTAGGTCTCGGGGCCTGTCCAGGGCGGCGCCTTGAAGACATGGCTGAGCTGCGGGTTACTGCCGCTGCACGCGACTGCGAGCAGGGCGCACACGGGAAGCGCGACCAGCGCCAGGTAACGAATCGGGAGACGGATCAAGCGGCGAAAACCCCTGCCACCCGCTCAATTCGAGCGAGCGCCTCTTCCACATCAGTAGCGGAAACATCGAGATGCGTCACCAGGCGCATCCGCTGCGGCCCGAATGCGACCGCCAGCACACCGGCGTCGCGAAAAGCGCGAAGCCACGCATCGAGGTCACCACGCACGACGTCGGCGACCACAATGTTCGTCTGCGGCGTGTTAGGCGTGAAGACTCCGATGCGGCGGAGCCCTTCGGCCAGCCGTGCCGCGTTGGCGTGGTCCTCCGCCAAACGCTCGATGTTATGTTCGAGTGCATATAGCCCGGCGGCGGCAAGGATACCCACCTGGCGCATCCCACCCCCGAGCATCTTGCGGTTCCGCCGCACCTCTTCGATGAACTCGCGCTGTCCGCAGAGCACCGACCCGACTGGGCAGCCCAGACCTTTTGAGAAGCAGAACGAGACGCTTTCACAGTCGCGAGCGATCCGCGCTGCGGGCAGGCCGAGAGCTGCCTGGGCGTTGAACACGCGCGCGCCGTCCAGGTGGACACTCAGCCCGTGGCTGTGTGCGAGCGTGGCGAGCTCATCCATCACGTCCACTGGCACGGCTGCACCGCCGCAGCGGTTGTGGGTGTTTTCCAGGCACAGCAGCGTATTCCGCGGTGCGTGGATGTTGGCCGGCCGGATTGCCGCCGCCACGTCCGAGGAGTCGAGCGCCCCATCGGCACTGTTACGGAGTGCGTGCACCTGGACGCCGGCCAGGCGCGCGCTCCCGGCTACTTCATAGTTGAAGATGTGACTCTCGTCGCCGAGCAGGACTTCGTCGCCAGGGCGAGTGTGAGTCATCACCGCCAGCAGGTTGGCCATCGTCCCGCTGGGCACGAAAACCGAAGCCTCCTTGCCGACGCGCTCGGCGGCGAGGGCTTCAAGGCGATTCACGGTCGGGTCATCGCCAAAAACATCGTCGCCGACTTCAGCCCCGGCCATCGCAGCGCGCATGGCGAGTCCTGGCTTCGTGACCGTGTCGCTGCGAAGATCGATCACCGCCGTCATGCGCGCGTCCGCTCCCAGAGCGTCTGATAGTGGTCGGCCCCGGTGATGGCACCCGCGACTTCCCGGCGCTCATCGTCCTGCAGCTGCTGGATCACCTGTTCACAGTGCACACGGGTGTCGTCGCCCCCGGCGGCTGTGAGCCGGTCCACCATGTGCTGCCAGACGCCGCTGTTCAGCAAGACCGGCATCGAGCGCGGCCAGTGGAACGACATCACCTTGTCGGGGAACGGGAACTGGGGCCGCAGCTTCTTGATGGAGCGAAACCGATCTTCGACTGACTCCGCACGCGGGACGGCAAGGACGAGTGGCCGCACGCCCGGCTTGGTCCGGAAATCCACTAACAGCCGGCGTTCGATGATGTGGAACCGCACTATCAACACTTCGGCTGCATCAATAACCTTGAAGACCTCGTCGAGGTCGACACCAAATTCGTCACTCATGGGGGCGGACCGGGGCGTTTGTCATGGGGGCTCGCTGGCATGGTAGGACAGCGCCCCAGCCCGCGCAAAGATTACCTCTTGCCAGCAACGCGGACTGGCCCGTGGCGCCATCCAATGGGCCCGGCCAGTCCGCGCGGCGTTCGCGATTACTGACCCGGTATCGACTGCACCGGGTATGGGGGCGTGAAGTCGCTGTCGCTCGGCGAACCCCCGACTTGCGTCGCAACGAGCTTTGTCTTCGAGCCGTCGGAATTTGTCCCTTCGGCGGAGAGCAGCAAGTTGTCCTTTTTGTCGATGCAAGCCGTGCCCTGGCCCGAGGCGCCGCTGCCCTGGTAACACTTCGCGCTGCGGCCGGCGATGGTTTGATCACCAACTTGCTTGATGGTGCCACCGCTGCTGGTGATCTCTTTAATGATGTTGTCCGGCGTGAAGGCAGTGAGGAAGGCACCAGCCGCGCCACCCGTGCCGGACTTTGACTTCAGGCATTGCTTTTGCGGCTGCGCGGTGCACATAAACGAATTGGTGCCGTCGTCGATGATGGTGAGCTCGCCCTGAGCGCCAAAGAGCGTCCCGCCGAGCTTGAACGACGACTTCCCACCCTTGATGGCGATGGCCATCGTCCCGCTCGTGGTCTTGCCCGCGCTGGTGGTCTCAGTCATCTGATAGCTGACTGTGAAGTTGCCGTTCTTGAACGAATTGCCAGCACTTTGCAAGGCGGCGAGCGGGTTGCTGCTGGCCGAAGTGTTTGTCGCGGCGGGACTCTTGCCCGGCGCGGTCGTGGCAGCACTGCCAGGAGTGGTGCCGCTGGAAGCGGCAGTTGTTGGCGTGGAATTGTTGCTCGATCCGCCACAGGCCATCGCCGCGATCGGCAACATGGCGGCGACGGCCAGCCCGGCTAGCTTGATGACGCGCACAGAAATTTGTCCCTCGTGTCTTTCTGCTCAATTGCCGGGCCGGGGCGGGCACGTGGCCATCGAGTCACGCATACCGATACCCCTTCTGGGCGAAGTGTTCAAGTAGGAAGTGGGCGAAATTCAGGGTCGAAAGTGATGAACTTCACGCTCCCACGCGACGCACGGAGCGGTGTGCAGGCGTGGTCGGGGTGCCGTGACTCGAACACGGGACCTCTGCGTCCCAAACGCAGCGCTCTACCAGGCTGAGCTACACCCCGAGAGAATCAGCCTACAGGGCTGGCGGCGCTCGTAACAGCGCCGTCCCTGCGGCTCCCGGCTGGGCACAGCCGATGATTTCGGCCAGATCTTCGATGCCGTGCGTGGACAGCCACGCCTCGATCCCGTCCCGCACATCCAACAGCGCCCGCGGGTTGGCGAACGTGGCCGTGCCAACCTGCACCGCCGAGGCGCCTGCCATCAAGAACTCCACGGCATCTTCCCCGCAGCTGATGCCGCCGCATCCGATCACGGGTATCTGCACAGCACTGGCAACGTCGTAGACGATGCGCAGCGCGATTGGCTTGATCGCCGGCCCGCTGAGTCCACCCCGCGCCCGGGGCAGCACGGGCCGCCCCCTGGAGATGTCGATGCGCGTGCCCAGCACGGTGTTGATGGCGCAGATCGCGGCCGCCCCCTCGCCCTCGCAGGCGACGGCGAGCGCAACCGGGTCGGTCACGTTCGGCGTGAGCTTCACAATCACGGGCAAGTCCGTGTGCCGGACCGCTGCCCGCGTCGCGCGGGCCGAGGCTCCAATGTCCTGGCCAATCTCGATGCCGCCAATATCTACGTTGGGGCAACTAATGTTCAGTTCCAAAGCCGCGACACCGGGGACTCCATCCAGCATCGCTGCCATCTCGCCAAACTCCTCTACCGTATCGCCGGCGATATTGACGATGACGGGCACATCCCACTTTGCCCAGAGTGGCGCCAGCTCCGCGATGCACTGGGCGATGCCAACGTTTTGCAGGCCGATGGAGTTCAGCATCCCTGCGGGCGTTTCCGCAACGCGTGGCTGCTGGTTCCCGCCACGGGGATCCATGGTCACGCCCTTCGATACAACCGCACCGAGAGCAGTTATGTCGAATTGCCTTGCGAATTCCAATCCCCAGCTAAAGCAGCCGGAAGCCGGCATCACCGGGTTGCGCAGCAAAAGGCTGTGTTTGCGGCCAGGCGCAAGGTCAACTTCGAGGTTTGGGGGCATTGCAGACAGTGTACGGCTCGCCGCCCGGTGCCGAAAACGCAGGCGGCCGGATTGCTCCGGCCGCTGCGTTCACGTGCAACGCAAAGTCAGGAAAGGTCTTGTGTTGCCGACCGGCGGCCGCGATAGCGCGAGCCATTGAGGCTGAAGCTGTCGCTATCCCACATCAGGTCTTCGGAGGAGTTCCGGAACTCCTTCGCCACGCCGCAGCGCTTGCAGCGGCCCCCGCTCAACGCCCCGTTTGGCGTGTCAATCACCCAATGATGGCGGCAAATCGCGCTCGCCGCGGTCGTCTCTGTCGGATTCACTTCGATCATCTGTTCTCCTCGGCCGGCGCTGGCAGTGGCCAGATCGGCCAGGCCACCGCGACTCATGACGTTTACCGTTCGGTAGAATCAGTCTAGCAGATGCGTCGGGAATGCGCCCTGCTTCCCGTCACGCTACCGGTCGCCAGCGAAAGCTGGAGTAAATCGTTTGCCGGGTGGGCCGCCAGCAGCTACGATCATGCAGAGTTGAGCGTGGCGCCCGGTTAACGGTGCGCCGATTCTGCGATACGCCCCGGCTTCGGCTGCTGAAGCGCCGCCGGTCCCCGTCCGCAACGCGCACACCCCGGAGCACGCGCCAGGCAACGAATCCGATCAGAGCCCGGCCGTCCAAGGAACGAAAGGCCCCTGCCAACCGCATGACTAGTGTCCACACCGTCAACCGAGACGACGTCATGGCCGCCCTCGAAACCGTCAACGACCCCGAGCTCCACGCCAGTATCGTGCGTCTTGGCATGGTCAAGGACCTCGTCGTCGATGGCGCCAACATCCACCTGAAGGTCGAACTCACCACTCCCGCGTGCCCGCTGAAGGAAACCATCGAGCGCGACATCCGGGCCGCGCTCGAGCCGCTGCCAGGCGTCGGGCTCATCTCGCTCGAATGGGGCGCGAACGTCCGCGCATCCGCCCCGCGCGAAGGTCAGAAGCCCATTGCCGGCGTCAGCAACATCATCGCCGTTGCCAGCAACAAGGGCGGAGTGGGGAAGTCGACCGTTGCCAGCAACCTGGCTGTCGCGCTCGCGAAGGCCGGTGCCCGCGTTGGGCTGATGGATGCCGATATCACCGGCCCCAACCTGCCAACGATGTTTGGGCTCGCCCAGGGCCTCCAGGCGGGAGCAACCGATGGTCTCCGCGCAGTTGAGAAGTACGGTGTCACGATCGTGTCCATTGGATTCCTGCTTCCGAAGGGCACACCGGTGGTGTGGCGCGGGCCGATGATTGGCAGCGCCGTCCGCCAGCTCCTCCACGACGTCCCCTGGGGCGAACTCGACTACCTCATCATCGACCTTCCGCCGGGCACCAGTGATGCCTCGATGAGCATGGCCCAGGAAGCGCCCATCTCCGGGGCGGTCATCGTTTCCACGCCTCAGGATGTCTCCGTCGAAGATGCTATGAAGGCCGTCGCCATGTTTGAGAAGCTCGATATCCCGGTGTTCGGGATGATCGAGAACATGAGCTACTTCATCGCACCCGACACCGGAAAGCAGTACGACATTTTCGGACACGGGGGTGCCCAGAAAGCGGCCGAGGAGCTCGGCATCGACTTCCTCGGCGAGATCCCCATCGAACCAGCCGTCCGCGAAGGGGCGGACAGGGGCGTGCCAGTCGTGTATGGCGCCCCCGAGACGCAATCGGCGAAAGCGATCGAACAGATCGCGGGTAATGTCGCCGCCAGGCTTAGCGTTTTGCAAAGGATGGGCATTTAGCACCCATATGGTCCTCAACATCTTTCCTCGAACAAAGAAGCCGGCTGCCGGCCCCGAACCGGAACCAGCAGCGGCCCTCCCCGAACCGTCTCCCGAGGCTCTCGCAGCGCTCGATGACCCGGACGGCAAGAAGCGGCCAACCCGCCGCGGTAGCCGCGGTGGACGGGGCCGCGGCCGCGGCACCGGAGCCGAGAGCGCACAGGATGCCGCAGCGGAGCCTGAAATCGCTGCCGGCGAGCCCTCCGCCAGCGAACCGGCCCCGGCGCGGACGCCGAGACGGTCCAGCCGCGCCCGCACGATCCCCGAAATCGAACCCGTGAATGAGCCACTCGCCGCCGAAGTGGTGATCGGGAGCACCGAGCCCCCCGCTCCCACAGGACGCACGCCGCGGGCGCCCCGCACGCCGCGGCAGCCCGCCGAGCCCGCGAACGAAGTCTCGGCACCGCCGGCCGCTGGAGCATCGCGGCGTGGTCAGGGGGCTGCACGCTCGACCGGGCAGGACGCGGAGCCCACCTCGGCGAGCATCCTCCGCGCCATCGAGCAGCAGAGTCACCAGATTGAGCAGCTCATTCGTCTCCAGGACGACAATGCGCGTCGTGGCGGAAGCTCGGCGAGTGCCGCCGCCGCGCCCCCGCGGGTTGGCATTTTCGTCGATTCCGCCAACATCGAACTCGCCTGCGATCGCCTGAAGACGCGCTTCGACTGGAAGAAGATCCTCGAAATGCTCACCCGCGACCGCCAGCTAATACGTGCCATTGCCTATAGCCCCGTCCACGACGACCCGGGCGTCAGCATCGAGACCCAGCGTTTCGTCGAACCTTTCCTGGGCAAGGGCTACAAAGTCTTCACGAAGCCGCTCAAGCGCTTCCAGGACAACACGATCAAGGCGAACGTCGATATTGAACTCGCGCTCGACGTGCTCGAAATGATCGACCGCCTCGACATCATCTGTCTCTGCTCCGGCGATGGCGACTTCCAGCGGCTGGTCGAAGTTGCGCAGAGCAAGGGCGTACGGGTGGAAGTGGTCGCCGTCGGTTCGAGTACCGCATCGAACCTTCGCCACGCCGCCGACAACTACATCGACCTCCAGTCGCGGCTAAAGGAGATCCGGGCCTAACGCTCTTTGGTCACCCTCGCAGGGCCGTCCGAAGTACCGGGCGGCCCTCGTGCGTTGATGGCCCAGAGGTTTC
>Ga0307372_10014084_pt1 | contig 10273 bp, 9 predicted proteins | sample OX1MG_FD_202533 | JGI IMG/M metagenome (GOLD analysis project Ga0307372, IMG submission 202533) | Soil microbial communities from Risofladan, Vaasa, Finland - OX-1 | ecosystem: Environmental > Terrestrial > Soil > Coastal area > Acid sulfate soil | place: Finland: Risofladan, Vaasa | collected... | reverse complement strand
CGACGCGGCTGGGAGGACGGCGGAATGGTTGCCCGCCGCATCGACGCGCGCCTCGAGCCCGGCCACCGTCGCGCGCTCGAGGAACCAGGCGCGCGCCGCGAGATGGGAGTCGCTGAACGTCGTCCGCCGTACGCCACCGTCGGCTGTGCCGCCGATCGTCGCGAGCTCGTCGAAGTCCCTCCGCAGCCGATCGGCGTCGACACGGGTCGCCGCTCCCGCTGCGCGTAGGCTATGCGCCGTCATGGGCGACATGATCCCCGACCGCGTGCGGGAGCGCGACCTTGTCGGCTATGGCCGCCTACCACCCCGGTTCGCGTGGCCGGATGATGCCCGGGTCGTGGTGAACATGGTGCTGGTCTACGAGGAGGGCTCCGAGTACTCGGTGCTGTGGGGCGATGATCGCAACGACGGTTGGGGGGAGTACGCCGACCCGGGAGTCCAGCCTCCGCAGCGCGACAAGGGCACGGAGTCCCACTACGAATACGGAAGCCGGGCGGGCGTGTGGCGGCTGGCGCGGATCTTCGAAGCAGCCGGGATTCCGGTGACCGTGTCGGCCGCGGCGGTCGCGCTCGAGCTCAACCCGCAGGTGGCCGAGTGGATGCGTGAGCACGATCACGACCTGCTCGGTCACGGCTGGCGCTGGATCGAGCACTGGACCCTCTCGCGCGAGCAGGAGCGCGTGGCGCTCCGGCAGGCGATCGAGACCTACGAGCGCGTCCTGGGCGCGCGCCCGCTCGGCTGGAACTGCCGTGGCTGGCCAAGCGAGAACACCCGTGAGCTGCTGATCGAGATCGGCGGCTTCCTCTACGACTCCGATTCCTCGGCCGACGATCTCCCGTTCTACGAGCGATCACGCGAGGAGCCGTTCCTGGTCATTCCCTATTCGAAGACCTACAACGACTCCCGCTTCCTGATGAATCCGGGCTTCAGCAGTCCGCGCGACTTCCTGGACACGCTGACGATGGGGCTGGACGAGCTGCTTCGCGAAGGCGAGCAGCGCCCGGCGATGATGACCGTCGCCGTCCACGCGCGTTGGTCGGGACAGGCCGCCCGCGCAGCGGCGGTTCGCCTGTTCCTGGAGCACGCGCGCGCGCAGCCGGGGGTGCGTTTCATGCGCCGGTGCGACATCGCCACCTGGTGGCTCGAGCACAACCCGCCGCTGTGAGCGGCGAGCTTGAGACCGGCCGCATCGGGCTGTTCAGCGCGTGCCTCCCGGGCTGGGACTCGCGCCGCGTGATCGACGTCGCCGTCTCGGTCGGGTTCTCGGCGATCGAGTGGGGCAGTGGGCCCGGACATGCGATCGAGCGTCCCCAGCGCGGCTCCGAGCTGCGGGATCGCTGCGATCGTGCCGGAGTGCTCACCGGCGGTGTACTGGTCCAGGACCCCGATGTCACCTTCGCCACTCCGCGGCGCGCCGCGCGCCACGTGGCCCTCGCGGTCTCGCTCGGCGCAACATACCTTCGTCTGTTCGCCCCGCGCTACCGGGGCGGTTCACTCCACCGCGAGCAACGGCGGGCCCGCGAGGGAGTCGACTTCATCGTCGAGTTGGCTGCTCCGCACGGCCTCGTCGTCCTCGTCGAGACCTCGCCGGCGACGCTCGCGCCGGCGCCTGACCTGGCTGCCGCGCTTGTCGAGCAGCACCCACCCGAGCGCGCCGGCGTGCTCTATGACCCGGGCAACATGGTGATCGAGGGCCATGTCGCACCCGGGCTCGCGATTGCGCGCCTCGGCAGCCGGCTGCGCCACGTCCACGTGAAGAACGTCGCCTGGTCCCGACGCGCGGAAGTCTGGCGATGGCGTCACGCCGGGTTGACGCAGGGGATGCTGAACTGGCGCGACATCCTCGCGGCACTCGCCGCCGTGCCCTACACCGGCCGGTTCTCGATCGACCACCTCGGCGGCGCGGCGACGCGCGCGCGGCTGCGAACCGAGAGCGATCAGCTGCAGGGGCTCGTCGTGGAGGCCTTCGCTCCCCACGCTGCTCTCGATCACGGCCCGCGGCCCGAAGGGCGCCAGCATCGCGGCTGAGCGCCTGGACGGGCGCGTCGCCGTGGTGACCGGCTCGGCTTCGGGCATCGGCCGAGCGATCGCGATCCGCCTCGCCGAGGAGGGCGCGTCGGTCGTCGTGTCCGACGTGCGCCGCGAGCCGCGCGAGGGCGGCGAGGCGACCGACGCGGTGATCGCGTCACGCGGGGGCACGTGCATCCGCGTCGACGCCGACGTCTCGCGGTGGGATGACGTCGACGGCCTCGTGTCGGCTGCGGTCACCCGGTTCGGGCGCTTGGACGTCTTCGTGAACAATGCGGCGGTCGCAGGAGCGGCCTCCAAGTCGCTGCTCGAGACGACCGAGGACGATTGGGACGCGATCATGGCGGTCAACCTGCGCGGCGTGTTCCTGTGCTGCAAGCGGGCGATCTCGGAGATGATCGAGCAGGCACCGATCGGCGAGGTACGCGGTCGCGTCATCAACATCTCCTCCCAGCACGGCATGGTCGGCTCACCAGGCCACGTCGCCTACTCGACCAGCAAGGGCGGCGTGGTGAACCTCACCCGTCAGCTCGCGGTCGACTACGGGCGCCACGGAATCCTGGTCAACGCGGTCGCGCCCGGGAAGGTCATGACCGGATCACCGGAGGCGTCCCACCCCGAGGTGACCGCCTACGCCTGGTCGCGCACGCCGTTCTCGCGCCTGGGCCGGCCCTCGGATGTCGCCGCGGCGGCCGCCTTCCTGGCCTCCGACGATGCGCTCTACGTCTCCGGTACGAACCTGCTGGTCGACGGCGGCTGGATGGCGTATTGAGACCGAGCGGCCCGCGACTACCGGGGCTCGCCGGCCGGGGCCGTCGGCAGCCCGGCAGCACGCCAGGCCTGAAAGCCGCCGTCGAGGTCGGTGGCGCGGGCGAAGCCCAGCTCTTGCAGCGTCACCGCAGCGAGGCTTGACGCCCAGCCCGCGTCGCACGTCAGGATCACGTGATCGTCGAGGCCCGGGGCGTCCGGGTGGCGCGCCGTGCTCGCCGGGTCAAGCCGCCATTCGAGGACGTTTCGGGCGATCACCAGCGCTCCGACGATCACCCCGTCGTTGGCGATCTGGGAGTCGGAGCGTATATCGATCAGTGTCGCGCCGGAACGCATCGCGTCGAACGCCGCGGGCGGATCGAGCCGCTTCAGCCGGCGACGCGCCTGCGCGAGAAGTTCATCGATCGTCGTTCGGGCCATGGTGCCGGCGGGCATGTGCAGCGCCCGCGTTCAGACGCCGCTGAATCTAGCAGTCGCGGCCGCACCGCGGGGGTCCATCAGAGGCCGGCGAGGGCACCTGATCGGACCAGCCGCAGAACGCCCTCGATGTCGCGCGGCGGCGCTTCGCCCTCCCCCGTGAACCCGACCTCCTGCCGTACGAGGTCGTACAGCCGCCGCGTGGCGCGGCCGAGACGCGGAACGCCCCGAAGGTCGATCGCCTGCGCCGCGATCACGAGCTCGGTGGCGACGATACGCTCGCCGAGCACCACCATCTCGCAGACGCGACGGCCGGCGAGCGGAGCCATCGTGATCCGGTCGGTAAGGCCGCCGTCGCGCGACGATCCCGTGACCTCGAACGACACCGGCCCGGCGAGCAGCCGCGCCTCGGCGGCGAGCGCCTGCCCGATCAGGCCGAGCTCCGAGAGGGCGAGGTCCACCCCACCGGCGCGAGCAGCGAGATTCTGCGGGAGGCCCGAATACGACTCCTGCAGCAGCTTCTCGAGCCGCTCGTAGGCGCTCGTCAACAGCGGTGCGAGGGCGATCCGCAGGTAGTCGAGACACGAGGCCAGGGGCAGGACGTCGAAGTTCCCCACCGAGATAAGGCGGTCCTCCTCGGCCAAGACGAGGGGATTCTCCTGCGAGGCGTTCAGCTCGATCGCGAGCTGCCCGGTCGCGAACGCGAGCGTGTCCCGAGCAGCTCCGTGGACCTGTGGAATCGAACGGAACGTCACCGGATCCTGGAGGTTGCGCGCCGATCCGGCATCCCACAGCCAGCTGCCGTCGAGGATCGCCCGCAGGCGTGCGAGCGTGGCCACGAGTCCGGGAAACGGACGTACCCGGCCGACGGCTGGATGCAGGATCGTCAGATTGGCGGCGAACGCCTCCAGATCGAGCGCCGCCGCCGCGTCGGCGGCGTCGAGCAGACGCGTGTAGTCCGCAACGGCAAGGGCCGCGATCGCCGTGGAGAACGCATTGTTGCTGACGAGCGCGAGCCCCTCCTTCGCCGCCAGCTCGAAGTCACCGAGCACCCCCGCCGCGAGATCGCCGAGCGGAATCAGGTCCGCCTGGCCGATCGATCCGAGCATGTGCACGCGCGGGCACTCCTGATCGTTGAGCGCAGCGACAAGCCGCTGCGCGAGCTCGGGACGAACACCGGGAGTGCCGCTGACAAATCCGTTGGCGAGGCGCAGAAGCGTCCCGCGGACGATGTCCTCGGCCGCGTCCGGACCCTGGCCGACCGCGGAGCCCGACACCATCAGCCGGTTGAACTCGCGCATCTTCCGCAGGTCGATCCGGAAGCTCTTGGCGGGCCCAACGCCGGTCGTCAGGCCGTAGACCTCGTCCCCACGCGCGAGCGCGTGCTCGACGACGGCCCGCATCTGCGCCATCGCCGCGAGCGCTGCCGGGTCGATCTCCACGCGCTCCGCGTGCCGCGCGACGCGCACCATCTCGGCGACCGTCAGCTGATGGCCCGTCAGGACGATTGTCACCTGTTCACGCTCCGAGCCTCCTCCGCGCGCCGGCCACGCGTGCCGCTGGGCCGTGCATCCGCTGTAACCCGTCGGACGGTCCGCTCTCGCCCATCGCCGAGGGCAGACAGAGACTGCCACACGAGCCGGATCGACGTCAGGTTTCCTGGTCGATGGCAGACCCCGGCGGCCGCCGGTTCGCGCTGGCGTCGGGCGAGCGATCGTCGACGTTCCTCCCGCCGAGCAGCAGCCATGCGGCAGCGACCAGCGTCAGCGGGACCAGCGTGGCGAACGCGGCCCGATTCCCGGCTGACTGCGCGATCGCGCCGCCCACCACCGGTCCGACGACCGAGGAGGTCGCCCAGCCGGCGTTCGTGAACCCGAGCGCCGTCGCCGCACCGACTCCGGCCGCCTCGCCTGCGGCGGCGGCGATCGGGTAGGCGATCGTCGTCATGGTCGCGTGCAGGGACGATCGAACGAGCACGAAGGCAGCGAGCGGGACAGTCGCGCCACCGCTGACCGGCAGCGCCAGCGATGCGCCCATCGCGAGCGTTGCGAATCCGGCCGCTCGCACCGTCGCGGCTCGCGCGCCGAGCCGGCTCACGGACACGCTGGCGAGGATGTACAGCACGGCGGCCGCGGCGAGCAGAACCGAGATCGCGTTGATCGAGACGCCGTTGGCCCGCAGTTGGATCGGCACGAGCAGGTTGGTAACGCTGTTCGTCAGTCCCGCAATGATCATGATCACGACGGGGGCGACCACCAGGCGACCCCGGCGCGCGGATCTCCAGGTCGACGCCGACGAGGCCGCGGCGCGCGTCACCGGCGTCGTGAGGACGGGCCAGCGCGAGAGCGCGACCGCGATCAGCACGGCCAGTCCGGCGATCAGCGCGAACGGAATGCCGACCCCCGCCTGGGTCGCAAGAACGCCCGCGAACGCCGGGCCGATCGACACGGCGACGCCGCTGACCGGAATCGTCGCGCCGAGCCTGGCCGAGCGCCGTTCGACGCTTCCGCCTTCGGACAGATACGCGACCGCGGCTGTCCAGACGGTACCGAAGGCGATCCCGAAGACCGCCCGACTGACAAGCAGCAGCCAGAAGGCATGCGCGAGGCCCTGTCCGAGCGACGAGACGGCGATCAGCCACCCTGCACCGACGGACAGCCGCCGCGAGCCGATGCGGTCGCTGACGAGACCGATCGGCAGGACGACGAGGAGGGTCGAGAAGCCGGAGGCGGCGAACAGCTCGCCGAGTTGCACGCGAGAGAGGTGCAGCTGCTGGGCGTAGAGCGGTCCGAGCGGGGCGAGTGACGACTGCACCATCCCGGCGATGAAGATCAGCCCGTAGGCGGGCACCAGGCGGGCGGGAATCCGCCGCAGCGTCGCTGCCGCGGCGGGCAGCAACCCCGCGCGTGTCCGGCGTGACCAGCGGGAAGGCACCGCTCCGCGCCGACCGCCCGTCAGCGCGAGACCGGCGCGGCGGCCGGTGTCGCAGCCATGGCCTGGCCGTATCCGCGGGCGATGAGCCGGCCGCGACCGGCTTCGCCCAGCAGCTCGCCGTGGTCGACGATCAGCTGCCCGCGGCTGATCGTCGAGACCGGGAAGCCGCGAAGCGCGAAGCCCTCGTAGGTTGAGTGGTCGATATTCGAGTGAAGGCGCTCGGCAGCGACTGTCAGCTCGCGCTGCGGATCGAAGAGGACCAGATCGGCGTCAAAGCCGGGGCGGATCTGACCCTTGCGATGCAGCCCGTGCACCTGGGCGGGACGCGAGCAGCAGACGTCGACCCAGCGGTTCAGGCTGAGGCGCCCGGCTCCGACCCCATAGCTGTGGATCAGGGCCAGGCGGAGCTCGATCCCGCTGGTCCCGGGCGGTGTGTAGAGCGTCCCCGTGGCGTCGCGAGCGCGCCGGCGCGGACCGTGGTCCGTCGAGACGATGTCGAGTGAGTGATCCGCCAGTCCGCCCCACAACGCGTCGCGATCGCGCTCGCCTCGAAGCGGTGGGCTGAGCACGAGGGCGCTCCCGTGGAGCGGATCCTCGAGCGCCGCAGCATCGAGCAGCGCGTGGTGCGCGCACACCTCGCCATACACCTCCTGGCCTCGCGTGCGCGCGGCGCGGATCTCCCGCACGCCCTCGGTGGCGGTCACGTGGAATATCAGGCAGCGCGCGCCGGCGACGTTCGCAAGCGCCAGGGCACGGTGGATCGCCTCACCCTCGAGCGCGCCGGGTCGAGCGCTCAGATGCCAGCGCGGGCCGGTGTGCCCGGCCGCCAGGTTCTGGCGCGTGAGCTCATCGATGATCTCGCGGTTCTCGGCGTGCACGATGGCGAGCCCGTTCGCCGCGGCCACCTCCTGCATCGCGGCGAAGATGATCGCGTCGGGCAGCGCATAGCCGTCGTAGTTCATGAACAGCTTGATGCTCGGGAATCCCATGCTCACGATCGCCGGGATCTCGGCCGCGCGCGCGCGGCTCGGCTCGCGAAGGTTGACGTGCACGCCGTAGTCGATCAGGCAGGGCCTGAGCTCATCGAGTCGCCGCTCGAGCCCCTCCCGCAGCGTTGTGCCGGGCGGGACCTGCGCCTGGTCGATGATCGTCGTCACGCCCCCGAACGCGGCGGCGATCGACCCGGTCCGGGCGTCGTCGTCGTAGACGTCATGCGCACGCTCGGTACGCATGTGCACGTGGCCGTCGATGGCGCCGGGAAGCACGTAGAGGCCCTCCGCGTCGATCGTCTGCTCGCCGCGCAGCTCCTCTCCGACGGCGGCGATGCGCTCCCCCTGGACGGCGACGTCGGCCACGTAGTCGTCGGTGGCGGTTATCACTCTGCCACCCCGGATCACGAGGTCGTGCATACCCTCCGGAACATACTGGACGGCCACCGCGCCGGCGCGGGAACGATCGTGCAATCGACGGTCTAGAGTGCTCCCGTGCCCGCGCGCCTGCCCTCGCTGCTCGCAGATCCACCGGATGGTGCAGTCCGGCTGTGGCTGACCGGCGGCCGTCTCTTTGACGGAACCGGCGCCGCGGTCCGCGAGGCCTGCGGCGTGCTCGTAGCGGATGGGCGCATCGTCGCGGTCGGCAGCGCCGCCGACGGCGTGCCCGACGGCGCCACCGCGGTCGAGCTCGCCGGTCGCACGCTGCTTCCCGGGCTGATCGACGCCCACGCGCACGTCACGGTTGAGCGTCCGACGCCCGCCCCCGGCGCTGAGGCCCTTCGACCCGGGACCGATGCGCACTTCCTGGCCGCCGACCTGCGTGAGATGTTGCGCCGCGGCGTCACAACGGTGCGCGACGTCGGATCCTACGGGGACCTCGCGATCGAGGCCCGCCAGGCGATTCGCTACGGCGCCTTTCGCGGGCCGCGAATACTCACCTGCGGACGGATCATCTCGGCCACGGCGCCGGGCGGGATCTTCTTCGAGGGCATGTACCGCGAGGCGGACGGGCCCGACGACGTCCGTCGCGCGGTGCGCGAGCAGCTGCGCCGGGGCGCCGACTTCGTCAAGGTCATGACCACCGGCGCCCGCAGCGTCGAGATCGAGGATCCCGACCCGGCCCAGCTCACGCGCGCCGAGATCGCGACCGTGGTCGAGGAGGCACACCGCCAGGGCTATCGCGTCGCCGCACACGCCGAGGGCATCGACGGCACGGAGATCGCGATCCAGGAGGGGATCGACACGATCGAGCACGGCATGTACCTCAGCCAGCGTCCCGATCTGCTCGAACAGATGGCGGCCAGCGGTCAGTACCTGGTACCGACGCTGTCGTGCTTCTACGGCGTCGCCGGCCTCGAACACACGGTCGGCGTCGGCGCCGGCGCCGACACGGCCGCCGGCATTCCCGGGCGGCCGGCCGCTCCGACGTGGTCGCCCCTGCTCGTCGAGCTCGCCCTGCACAACCTCGAGCAGGCCGACCTGACCCTCAAGGCGGCCCGGGCGGCCGGAGTGAGGATCGCCGCCGGACACGACTGGCACCCGTTGTGGAACACGGCGATCGAGATCCGCCGGATGATCGCCCACGGCCTGAGCGCGACGGAGGCGCTCGTCGCCGCGACCGCCGGCGCCGCCTGCGCACTCGGCCTCGATGACCATCTCGGCAGCGTCGTGGCCGGCAAGCTCGCCGACCTGCTCGTGATCGACGGCGACCCGCTCAAGCAACCGGAGCTGCTCAGCCGGCGCGAGAGCATCTGGCTCGTGATCCAGCGAGGAGCTCCCGTGGCGGGCACCGCGATGGAGCGGGAGTTCGCCGAGCTCGCAACCGCCGCGACCGCCTGACCGCCGTCAGGCGAAGCGCAGGCGCTGGCCGATACCCGCGGCGCGTGCCTGCTCCAGCAGCGCGTGCGCGAGCGCGATGTCCGACAGCGAGAGCCCCCGGTGCCAGAACAGGATCGTCTCCTCCGGGGACTCCCGCCCGGGCCTCGAGCCGACGACGATCTCGCACAGCTCGGCGTGCAGGTTCGCGCGCGTCAGCTTGCCCGCCTCGACGTGCTGGCGCAGCGCGCCGTACTGACCGCTGGCGCACTGCCCCCAGTCGTCGACGACGATCTTCGACATGATGTCGGTCAGCGACAGCTCCACCGCGCTCATCGTGCCGTAGGGAACGACCAGCGCCCCCGGGGCCACCCAGCGCGTCTGCAGAAGCGGGGTCGGCGTGCGCAGGCGGGACGCCTCGACGACGATGTCGGCTCCCTCGACGCAGCTCCTCCAGTCAGCGGTTGCCACCACGACCTTGCCGAGATCTTCCGACAGCCGACGGGCGAAAGCATCGCGGCTCGCGGGCCGGCGCGAGTGAACGCGGATCTCGGCGAAGTCGAACAGGCGGTCGAGCAGCCGCACGTTCCAGTAGGCCGTGCCGCGCGCGCCGATGTGCCCGAGGACGCTGGCGTCGCGGCGCGCGAGGTGCCGCGCCCCGATCGCCGTGATCGCCCCGGTCCGCATCTCGGTGATCGCGGTCGCGTCGACGACGGCTCTGGGCATTCCCGTCGCCGGATCGAACAGGCAGAGCAGCGCCATCTCGGACGGCAGGCCGACCCGGTAGTTGTCGACGAAGTCCCCGACGACCTTCACGCCGGCCAGGCCGATCCCCGGGATCGAGCCACGGAGGACGTTGAAATGCCCCTCCGCCGACGGATCGGCGCGAAGGTGCACGCGCGGCTCGATCACGGCCTGGCCGTGCCCTTGCGCGCGCAGCCCTTCGTCGACTGCGGCGAGGATCGAGGCATCCGAGGGAGCCAGTGCCGCGACGTCCAATCCGTTCAGGTAGGTCAGCTCGATCCGCTGCCCTCCCTCTTCTGCGGCGCGTCCGCTCACCGCGCCGGGGCGGTGGCGTCGCCGAGTGCCCGTCGCGTGAAGCAGTCCATCAGCGCCTGGCAGTCGCGCCCAAGCGGGCCGCTCTGGGGGCTCACCGGCGGGAACTGGGCGCGCAGCTCGGCGAGGAACGCATCCAGCTGCGGTCCTGCTCCGCGGCCGGCGACATGCAGCGCCTGCGAGGCGAGGACCGCGAGGGCGGCGAGCGCACCGTCGAGGCAGCGGCCGATTGCAGTGGCCTTTCGCCAGGCGAGGAAGCTCAA
>Ga0307372_10014083_pt1 | contig 10273 bp, 8 predicted proteins | sample OX1MG_FD_202533 | JGI IMG/M metagenome (GOLD analysis project Ga0307372, IMG submission 202533) | Soil microbial communities from Risofladan, Vaasa, Finland - OX-1 | ecosystem: Environmental > Terrestrial > Soil > Coastal area > Acid sulfate soil | place: Finland: Risofladan, Vaasa | collected... | reverse complement strand
TGGTCGAGCAGAACGCCCGCAGCGCGCTCGCCATCGCTGACACCGGAGTCGTGCTGAACCTCGGCAGCGTGGTCGCCACCGCGCCGGCCGCCGAGCTTGCCGCCGATGACGACCTACGCCGTCACTACCTGGGATTCTAGAAGGGCAGGGAATGGTCGAATTCCTTGAGTTCACCCTCGGCGGGATCAGCGCGGGCCTGATCTACGCGGCGATCGCGCTGTCGCTGGTCCTGATCTGGCGCGGTACCCGGGTGCTGAACTACGCGCAGGGTGCGATGGCGATGCTGACTTCCTATATCGCGCTCCTGGTAATCAACGGCACCGGGAGTTACTGGCTTGGCTTCGCCGTCGCGCTGGCGGCCGGCCTGGTTATCGGCGCCGTCGTCGAGCGGATCGTCGTGCGGCAGGTGACCGACAAGCCGCCGCTGAACGCGGTGATCGTCTCCATCGGCCTGCTCATCGGCATCGAGGGCCTCGCGGGGGTGCTGTTCGGCGGCAACAACAAGTCGTTCCCGCCTGCCTACTCGATCACCGGGCTGAGCGTCGGCAAGGTGGCACTCGGGATTACCAGGAACGACATCTTCACCGCCGTCGCGGTGCTGGCGGCCGCCGGCTTGCTCGCGGTGCTGTTCCGGTACACCTCGGTGGGGCTACGGCTCCGGGCCACGGCGTTCAACGTCAACGTCGCCCGGCTGCTCGGCGTCCGGGTCGGCAGGATGCTCACTCTGGGCTGGGCGCTGGCCGGGCTGCTCGGCGCGCTCGCCGGGATGCTCGTCAGCCCGTCGACGTTCCTGAGCCCGAACAGCATGGACGCGATCTTCGTGCTCGGCTTCACCGCGGCAGTGATCGGTGGCCTGGAAAGCCCGGTCGGTGCGGTCGCCGGCGGCCTGATCCTGGGCGTGGTGCTCAGCTACGCGGGCGGTTACCTTGGCAGTGAGGTGGTCAACCTGTTCGGCCTGGCCGCGCTGCTGCTCGTGCTGATGCTCCGGCCGAGCGGCCTGTTCTCCTCGGCGCCGACTAGGCGGGTGTGACGATGGTTCATGTTCCGACGCTGGCCAGGCATCTTGCTGTCGCGATCGTCGCCGCGGCCATCATCCTGCTTGCCTCGATCGTGATCGGCGACTACCGCGACTACCAGCTTGCCCAGGTGGCCCCGTCCGTCGTAGCCGTGGCGGGACTGACCGTGCTGATCGGGCTGAGCGGCCAGATCTCGATCGGCAACGGCGCGTTCATGGCAGTCGGCGGTTATACCTCTGCCCTGCTGTTCGGGCACTTGCAGTGGCCGCTGGTGGCAATCCTGATCGGGGCCACGTGCGTCGCGGCGCTGACCGGAGCGATCTTCGGCGTGGCGGCCGCGCGGCTGCGGGGCCCGTACCTGGCAGGTGCCACGCTGATGCTCGCCGTCGCGCTGCCGTCGATTGCGACAAGGTTCGCCAGCGTGCTGGGCGGCGACCAGGGGCTTGGTTTCTTCGCCAGTGTGCCAGGCTTCCTCGGGCCAACCTTCTCGCTCCAGCGCTGGCAGGCGTGGTTCAGTTGCGGCGTCGCCTTGCTCGTGCTGGTACTACTCGCCAACCTGGTCCGCAGCCAGGTCGGCCGGAACTGGCGGGCGGTCAGGGACGACGAGGTCGCGGCGGCGCTAGCCGGGTTGAACGTGGCCAGGCTGCAGATCCTCGCGTTCATCGTGAGCTCGGCCTGCGCGGGTGCCGGCGGCATGCTGCTCGCCCTCGTGACCGGGACGGTCTCGCCGAGCCTGTTCACCCTGGGCCTGTCGATCCAGTTGCTCACCGCGGCGGTGCTCGGCGGCCTCGGCAGCCTGGCGGGTGCGATCTGGGGCAGTGCCCTGCTGGTGTTCGCCCCGACTTACCTGCAGAATGTCGCGGTTAGTAATGGCCTGAGCACCTCGAGCAGCCCGAGCATCCCGATCGTGGCATACGGGGTGGTACTGATCGTGGTGATGCTTGTGTTCCCGAGCGGCATCCAGGGCGGAGTATCACGGCTGGCCCGGATGACCGGAGTCGACGGCATGCTGTCCCGGCTTGGATTCGCGCCGAGTTCGCTCGGCGCCGCCACCGTCGCCTCCTCGATCGTGCGGCGTCGGCACGGACCTGGCGCGGCGGGACCTGGCGCGGTACAGCCGGCTGAACAGCAGCGGGCTGAAGGGCACTAGGAGAGAGGAACGAGATGATCAGTTCACACCGGGCGGGAGTGGCCGGCGTCGCCGGACTTGCCGTCCTGAGTATACTGGCCGCAGCATGCGGTTCAGGGGGCAGCGGCTCGAGCGGCAGCGCGCTCACCAACTCGGCGCCGGGCATCACGCCCACCACGATCACGATCGGCAGCCACCAGCCGCTGACCGGCATCGCCGCCCCCGGCTACAGCGAGATCGCGCCGGCCGCCAACGCGTACTTCCAGTACCTCAACGCCCACGGCGGCATCTACGGCCGCAAGATCGTCTACAAGTACCTCAACGACCAGTACAACCCGGCGCTGACCTCGACCGTGGTGCACCAGCTCGTCTTGCAGGACAACGTCTACGCCATCTTCAACGGCCTGGGCACGCCGACCCACCTGGCGGTCGCTCCGTTCCTCAACAGTGACCATGTGCCGGACGTCTTCGTCGCCTCGGGCTGCGAGTGCTGGAACTCGACGGCATCGCTGCCGGACACCTTCGGCTGGCAGCTCGACTACGTCCGCGAGGGCAAGATCCTGGGTGCTTACATCGAGCAGCACTTCAAGAACAAGAAGATCGGGTTCTTCTTCCAGGGCGACGAGTTCGGCCAGGACGGGGTCAAGGGACTGAGTTACGAGATCCCGAAGAAGCAGATCGTGGCCGAGAAGAGCTATGACCCGACGAACATCAACATCGGGCCCCAGGTTGACGCGCTCAAGGCAGCCGGTGCCCAGGTCGTGGTCTCGTTCACCGTTCCTGCTTTCACCGCGCTGCTGAAGCTGAACATGCTCGGGCTCAAGTACAGCCCGCAGCTTGTGGTCAGTGATGTCGGCTCGGACCCGATCACGCTGGCAGGCCTGCTCGCCGCGTTCGCCAAGAACAAGACAGCCGGGTTCGGCAACTCGCTGACCCAGGGCATCGTCACCGACGGCTACCTGCCGTCGCTCGGCCAGGCCAGCAACAGCTGGATCGCACTGTTCACGAAGATCCACGACCAGTACATCCCGAAGCTGCCCCTCGACGGCAACGTTCTCTACGGGATGTCGGTCGGCTACGCGTTCGTCCAGGCGATGTTCAAGGCGGGCAAGAACCCGACGCGCGCCGACCTGGTCAACGCGATCAACGCCGGCCTCCCGCAGGGAGCCTCTGTCGCGCCGTACGCTTACTCATCCAGTGACCACAACGGGATCACCGGTGCCTACATCGCGACGATCTCCAACGGTGCGCTCGTTCCGAATACCGGCGTCTGGGTGACCGACGACTCGGCGACCGGGGCGATCACTGCCTACACGGCTGCCCAGCCCGCTGCTCCGGCAAGCGGTATCCCGTCGCCCTGACCGGCGAAGGCCCCCTGGGGCAGGGGAGGTGGGGCGCGGCCGCACTGGCCGCGCCCCACGCGTATTCTCTTCTGGCATGAGCGGGCCGTTCGGCAAGACCGTGCAGGACTACTCAGGCACCATTCCGAGACTGCTTGACCGTGCGGCGCGGCGCGATCCGGACGGGGTCTGGCTGCGTACCGACTCCCAGACGCTGACGTTCGCGCAGACCGCCGGCCGGGTCGCTGCCGTGGCCGCCGAACTCGCCGAAGCGGGGATCGGCCACGGTGATCTCGTCGTCCTGACCGCGCGCACGGCTCCAGAGCACCTCGTCAGCTGGCTGGCGCTGGCCGCACTCGGTGCTGTCACGGTACCGGTGAACCCGGCGAGTACCCGAGCCGAACTGGCCGGGCTGATCGGCCAGGTGCGGCCGAAGGCGATCCTGACCGACCCGGAGCTGGACCAGGCGGTCCGTTCGGCGCCCGGCCCGCTGCCTGCCATTGTCGATGTCCAGCGGCTGGGGACGGGGCGCGCCGGCTCCGCGGCAGACGTGCTGGCCCTGGCCGCGGTGCGCCCGGACGATCTGGCGGTGCTCATCCCGACCTCGGGCACGACGGGCCGTTCCAAGCTGGTCATGCAGACGCACCGGGCGTATGCCATGGCAGCCGAGGGCTTCCCGTTCTGGATGGGGCTCGGCGCGCACGACCGGCTGATGACCTCGCTGCCGCTCTTTCACATCAACGCGCCGATCTACTCCGTGCTTGGCTCGCTGGTCTGCGGAGCCGGGCTGGTGCTCGTGCCGAGGTTCTCGGCGAGCGGCTTCCTGGACACCGCGCGCCGCCATGGCGCGACCGAGTTCAACGCGATCGGGGCGATGCTGGAAATCTTGATGCGGCAGCCAGAACGTCCGGACGACGCCGACAACCCGCTGCGGCTGTGCTATGCCGGGCCCGCGCCCGAACGCGGCAGGCAAGAGCAGATCGAGCGCAGGTTCGGGTTCCGGATCGTGGTGGGCTATGCGATGTCGGAGTCGCCATACGGGCTGATCTGGGCACGCGGTACCCGGCCGTTCGGCACTCTCGGGTCGGTCCGCCAGCATCCATACCTGGGGACTATCAACGAAGCCAAGGTAGTGGCGGTCGCCGAGCCGGGTCGGGATGACCGGGAGACCGAGCTCGGACCGGGCGAGACGGGTGAGATCTTGCTGCGTAATCCGGTAATCACGCTCGGTTACTGGGGCATGCCAGCGGAGACTGCCGCCGTGCTCGCCGGTGACGGCTGGCTGCGCACCGGGGATCTGGTCACCGTCAACGCCGATGGCACCTACACGTTCGTCGGGCGTCACAAGGAGGTGCTACGCCGGCGGGGCGAGAACCTCTCGCCGCTCGAAGTCGAAGAAGTGCTCGACTCACATCCGCAGGTCCTGGAGTCGGCGGTGGTCCCAGTGGCCTCGGAACTGAGCGAGGAAGAGGTCAAAGCGTTCGTGGTTACCGTGCCAGGTGCCAAGATCGACTTCGCTGAACTGCGCAGCTACGCGGCCGTGCGGTTGTCAGCGTTCAAGGTGCCGAGGTTCTGGCAGCTCACCGACGAGCTGCCGCGGACGCCGACCGCCCGGATCGCCAAGCACCGGCTGCCGGCCGGCCACCAGCCCGGCGAATACGACGCCGAGTCCGCCTAGCTCGGGCAGTGGTCAGGCGACCTTCCGGCTCCGGTCGCCGAGCCAGGCAACTAGCCAGCCAGTCACGGACCTCAGGCTCAAGCCTGTTAGATCTAGCGAGCTGACCCGGCGGGGGTCCTCCCCGGCCCTATCGGTTCGCTGCGAACAGTCGCCGAGTCCGGTACATCTGAGCCCGGTTACGGACGACTAAGGACGCGCAATCAGCCATGGCATGTTGTCGGCCTCTTAACATCGCCGCCGATCCCTTCGAACGAGGATCCAAGGCGGAAATCAAGCCGCTGCTGGCTAAGGTCCATCGCGTTCGCGCTGCTCACGACTCTTCCACCCGCCACCACCGACCGCGAAGATGTGAAATGAGCAAGGGTGCCGGAATAACTGAGTGTCGCGGAGTCAGGATGAGCTCGTCAGCGGGACTGACGTCCCTGCTACCCCGCGAAGCCTGGCAGGCTCTTGTCGCCAGCGGAGCGGTGCGCCGGTTTGAAAGGGGCGAGATCCTGATGCGGCAAGGGGAGCCGGGCAGCTACGTGTTCATTCTCGCTGCGGGTCGGGTGAAGATCGCCAGGGTCGACGCGGCTGGAAACGAACTGCTGTTAGCGATCCGGGGGGAAGCCGATATCGTCGGCGAGCTGGCCGTGCTCGGCGGGGATACCCGGTCGGCGACCGTGACCGCGCTTTCTCCTTGCATTACCTACGTGCTCTCGGCTGGCGCCTTCCTGCGGATCGTGCGGGAACGGAGCGTCGAGAAGATCCTGGTGCGTTACCTGATCGCCCGGCAGCGCGAGAGCGACGACGCGCGGGCCGAACTGGCGAGCCTGAACGCCACGCAGCGGGTCGGCCGCGTCCTGCTGCGGTTCGCGTCCGTGGCGGGCGGCGAGCAGCCGGACCTCGACCTGTCCCAGGACGAGCTTGCCGCTGCCACCGGGTTGTCACGAGCTTCCGTGGCCGCGGCACTAGCGACGCTTCGGCAGCGCGGACTCGTCGCAACCGGGCGGCGGAGCCTGGCTATCCGGGATCTTGCCAAGCTGCGCGGGGAATTCGGGTGACCGGCCGGCCGCAGCCCGCGGCTGGCCGGCTGACCTTTGTTCCCGTCGCGAAATGAAAGCTGTCTTGTATCTATTTCTGGACAGTAGAAGCCGACGAATCCCTGCATAGTCGTGCGGAGTTCACCCGGTGGCAGAACGACCGGAAGGGAGACCGATCATGCCCGCCACTCGAGAATTACCGCCGTCTCGTGCGATCTTCGCCGTCGACACGGAGAAGTTCACGCGCAACCCCAGCGCCAGGCAGCCGGAACTCAGCGATGCGATCCCTGAACTGCTCGGCAGCGCGTTCGCGCGATGCGGGCTGGCCGAGGTATGGGCGGCGCGCCGCTTCCCGCAAGGGACAGGGGACGGTTACGTGTTCGGCGTGCCAGAGCAACACGCGCCGTTCCTGCTAGACCCGCTACTCGATCAGCTTCAGGAGGTGCTGGAGGAACACGACCGGCGGCTCCGGAGTCAGGACCGGAGCCTGCGACTGCAGCTCCGGGCGGCGATCCACATGGGATCGGTGCCTGACTCCGGTGGACGGCGTGAGGGGATCGGCACGCCGGTGAATGACACGTTCCGGCTCCTCGACTCCGAATCCATCCGGCAGGAACTTAGCGATAGAAATCCTGACATCACGCTGCTCGCCGCGATCGCGTCGCAGCGAGTCTTCGAGGATGTCGTCCGTGCCGGGTTCACGCCCGGACTGCCACCGGACCGGTTCCGGCCCGTGATCGCCGAGGTGGCGGGCAAGGAGTTCGTCCAGCCGGCCTGGCTCTACGTGCCGAAGCCGTCGCAGCCGGGTGACCGCGCGCTGCGGCCCGCGGCGCGCCGCGGTTCCGGCGGTGCCGAACCCGCCGCACCGGCTCCTGGCAGGACAACTATCGAGGGTAACGTCGGGAACGCCATCACCGGCGGGACCTTCTCCGCCGAGGTCAGGCAGACGGGAGGCAGCGGTTCATGACCGCGGATGGCTTCCCGGCCGAGCCCCAGGACGCCACACGCGCCGGGTCATGGACCACGGTCGGCGGCAGCGTCGGCAGCCTCATCGACGGTGGAACCTTCCACGGGCCCGTCCGGCAGGACAGTCACACCTACTACAACTACTTCCGTGACGTGATCGCGGCCATGGCACTCGACCCCAGTGAGGTGGAGCGGCGCCGGACGACCTTTGTGGAGCCCCCGGAGTTCGGCGCGGCCAGATTCGCCTTACAGAGAGAATCGGCCGTCGCCCTGCTCGGCCAGCCGGGATGCGGCAGGCGCACGACGGGGATGGTCCTGCTGGCCGCGCACGGGGTCACTCCGAAAAGCGTTGTGCTCGACCCGGAGGACTTCGACCTGCAACTCGAGATCGCACCGGACCACGGTTACCTGCTCGACCTGGATGAGGACTCCGACCAGCTCACGCCCAAGGCCGGTGCCTGGATAGGCGATCTCGTGGCGCGGCTGCGAGCCATGGAGTCCTGCCTTGTGGTGCGGGCACGCGAGCGCTCCTGGCGCGCTCTGGGCCCGAACGACGACGTGCTGCCCGCTATCGGCCTGACACCGCCCCCGGCGATCAGCGTGTTCCGTGCCCACCTAGCCCTCAGGACATCGGCCCCCGTCGCGGACGCGTGGGCACGATACGAGCAGATCGGCGGTCTACTCTGTACCGCCGCCCCGCCGGACGGAGTCCGGCTGGCCAGGATCGTCGCGGAGACTAGCACCGTGCAGGTTCCCGGGGAGCAGCAGCTCACTCAGGTCGTCGCGACGTACCGGAACTGGGCGGCTGAGCTGGCAACGTGGTTCCGAGAGTCAGCCGGACAAGCGGGCGCATACCGGCGGGCGCTGCTGCTCGCCGCCGCCGCGCTTGAGGGGGCGCCCGCGGCCACGGTGTTCGCCGCCGCAGACCGGCTCGCCGGGATCACCGGGCTCCCGCGGGAACCCGGTGGCGCGCTGGCAGGCCCGGATGCTAGTGAGTTGGTAAGCCAGATCCAGGCCGAGCTGCGGGACGCGAGCATCAGGTTTGCCAGACCGGCTTACGGGACTTCCGTTCTGGATCACGTCTGGAGTCAGCGGCCGCACCTGCGCGCGGATCTGCGGGAGTGGCTGACGAGTATCCCCGGTTCGGGCGACGAGGGCAGCGGCCTAGCCGCGCAGGCTCTTGCCAAGCTGGCGATCAGAAGACAGGAAGCCAACCTGGTGTGCTCGGCTGCGCGGCAGTGGGCTGCGGAATCCGCAAGCCGCCGCGAGCTCGCGGTCGAGGCACTGACCGACGCGGCACTGAGCGAGGAGATCGGCCGGGACGTGCGGCGCCAGCTCTACGACTGGGCGCGAACCACGGGCGCGGGCGAGACCACCCACCTGGCAGTCGCCAGGGTCTGCGCCGGACCATTTGCCTGGCAGTACCCGCAGATAGCGCTGACGCGGTTGCGGCACCTGGTTGCCCGGCCGAACGCGGCCGTCCAGGAGTCGGTCTTCGAAAGTCTGACCCTGCTCGCTGGCGAGCCTGCGCTCTACTCCAGCGTCCTCAGCGAGGTGGCACGGTGGATGAGACAGGAGGATCCACGCCGGTCAGCGGGGCTACGGGCGTTCCTGTGGCTGGCCACTCCAGGCGACGGTGGCCAGATCCCGGTCCTCGCCCAAGCCGACCAGGGGAACTGGGACCTGCTGGCCAAGCTGTGGCGCACGGTGCTGCGCGACGACAGAACGGAGGGTCTCGCCAAGCAGGCGGCGGCGCTGGCGGCGCGGTGGCTGGATACCGCCGCGCGAGGTCAGGCGCCGAGGGAACCCGTGCTCGGGATACTTGCCGGGTCGTGCCGGAGCAGCATCGACGTGAGCCTCCTAGCCGGGATCGCGTTCGCAGGAGTCGGTTCCAGGGAAAGCGACCCGGTCCGGTGGGGCATCGGCACCGAGTTGGCCCGGCGATCCTGGGAGCGCGACCCGATCCTGGGGAGCCGGAAGCCCGTCACCGGGGAGCGTTCGTGAACGGCAGCGGCATGCCACTGCGATCCCGTCTGCGGCGGATCTTCGCCCGGCGTCTTGATCCCGTACCGGCGAAGTTCGTGGCGCGCCTGCCTAGCGAGATCCCGGAGGCTCAGTTCCAGGCCGTGATAGAGGCGACATGGCCGCCTGGCACGGATGCCTGCCAGAGTATGCGTTCGCTCGCCGACCGGCTGCTCAATGTAGCCCGGACGGCCGCGAAGAAATACTCGGTCCTCGATCGCGACAAAGCCTGGGCGGGGATCGAGCGGGCGTTACTCAGCGAAGCGGGCATACGGCAAAGCGGCCTGATCACGCTGAGGGTCGCCGACGTGCGGGTCAGGCCGGACGACCGGAGCCTGGCCGAGAAACAGCGATCCCTGCGCCACGAGGTGGCTCTCGCCCGGGCGAGAGCCGAGAACCTGCGCGTGCTGCTCGCCAATCCGACTACGGCCTGCCTGTGGTGGCTAGAGAACAGTCCGGACAAGCTGGAGAAACTAGCGGATAATGATATGAGCGGCATCTTCGACAAGGTCGCCGCCATCTTCGGCGAGTCGGCGGAGAGTCCGCCCGCCGACCCCATCGCGGAGCTGATCCGGCTATTCCTCAAGGACCTCGACGGCCAGTTCCGGGAACTGCTGATCGAACAGCTCGGCCGCGTATTCAAGGGCTATGAACGCGACGACTTGGCAGCCAGCCTCGATGACTGCTAGTCATGACGAAACAAGACCCTCTTCCGGGGCCTGGGGGGATCGTTGAGCTGGCGGGACGTGACGGCATAGACCCGCCGCACGAGGACCGAGTACACCTACGCAGACCTCGATTGGACAGCGATGCTGTCCGCCGCTACGGACGCTCTTTAATCGCAGCCAGCCGGCCGGTCCTGCCGGCTGGGCTGCTGGAGCAGGTCATCTGCGCCGTCGTGGCCGCTGACCGCCGGGCAGAAGCCGGACAGCCCGCGAACCCGGCTGGCGGTCATGTCCTGCTCGACGTGCGCCAAAACAGCGCCGACACCGACGTCCCCGGCGAACTGTGGGAACCCGCCGCCGGCACCACAGCCGCCACCCGGCTCTACGACCACGCCGTCCGGACCATAGCCGTCCTGATCTTGCACTACATGTGGG
>Ga0307372_10014082_pt1 | contig 10274 bp, 7 predicted proteins | sample OX1MG_FD_202533 | JGI IMG/M metagenome (GOLD analysis project Ga0307372, IMG submission 202533) | Soil microbial communities from Risofladan, Vaasa, Finland - OX-1 | ecosystem: Environmental > Terrestrial > Soil > Coastal area > Acid sulfate soil | place: Finland: Risofladan, Vaasa | collected... | reverse complement strand
CAAGAACAATACGTTGTTTTGTTCGCATGACGAGTCTGGCGACTGCATGCATATTCATTTTGCACTGGCAATACCTGAGATAGCCAAGCTCAAGAGCCTGAAATAGGTACAAAAAAATGCTCGATTAGTGTCTTGGTCAAAAAAAGAGTGTCGTAAATTCTCAAAAAAAGTAAATAGTACAGCTACACTACTTTTAACGGAACACTCTTCCTCAAACTAGTGACTCATAGACTGACTGGATGGATTAAAGGGAGTTCAGGCAGTTTAACCGAATAACAGTGTAAATGAAAATCATACATCTCTAGAATAATCTAAAATAAATCTATGAGTTTTTGACTCTCGAAGAGCTTTTCTATTTTTCTAGAGCTTTCATATTTTTACTCATGATCTTTGTGTTACTATTGCTAAGATCTAACTATGAGATAATATCATTTTAGATCTTGTCAATATCTTGTAGTTTTTGGCTACTGCATAGCCTTGACTTTTTTTGTAGCCTTGAGACTTTTACTCGTAGTCTTTGCATGATGCTAGGCGTAGCCGGAAATGACTTTGTTCTAATTTGTAATCAAAAAAGTAGAGTATAGAGTTTCAGAGTCATTCTGAGAAAAGCTCGAGTCCTTGAAATACTAAATCATGATTTTATCTAAAAAATGATTTCAATTTGATAAAAAATGATGGGATGTAGCCGAGAGTCTATCATTTGACTATGAATGAAGGCATGGAAGATAATCATCTTTATTGGCCAAACATGATGGGAATTCATGCACATTGAGAATTGGGATTATTGGAAATCTCATGTTGAAACAATAGAAGGATTATCCAGTCTAGAAAAAGAACGAGTTAAAAATGCTTTTGATACGGTTGGTAAAATTTTTGATACTGATTTACAATCTCTTGTTGAAAAAGGTCATTATATTTACTGGAATATAGCTAATACTGCACCGTGGACAAGAAAATGGTTCATTCATTTTTCAGACGCATTACAGAAGTCTCTATCACAGAAGAATGGACAACAAATTATTGACAGATTGAAAAGACCCTCAGATTATGATGTAGCATTATTAGAATTAGATATTGCTAACAGCTTCATGAATGTGGGTTTTGAAGTTGAGTTTTATCCAATAGTAGAACAAATAAACAAGAAACCTGATCTAAAAATAACTAATCCGAATACCAATGAACAGTTTTTTGTAGAAATTACAGAGTTAGGAGCCAGTGATCAAGCAAAGGAATCTTACAAGGCTTTTGATACTATTTCAAAGGAACTCTTTTCAAAATCTCATACCTCAGATGGAAAAAGAATACACTCCATGGGGCGAATTCACAAATATCTTTCTGAACCAAATCTTAAGAGAATTATGGAAAAAATAAATAATATGATAGAGAAAGTAAAAAATACTGGCTTTGAAGAACTAGTTGAAAATGAGGTAATTGAGTTAGCTTTATCGACAGATGATAAGATTGAATTTTTAAAATCGTGGGCAAAAGAGAGAGGAATTGATGCTAACTTGATTGGACCATCATCTGATCCTGATGAAGTGCATCGTTTACACCAGAAAATCCGTAGAGAGCAAAAACAGTTACCACAGAATCTGTTGAATATCTTGGTAATAAAAGATGGAACTAGATTCATGATTGGTAGAAGGGACATTAAAGAAGTAAGTAAACTAGAAGAATATGTCTACGAACATAATCATTTAGCATTTTGCATTGTATTCAATTCATACATCAGTGGTTCACTAGAAGAAAAAATTATGAATTTAGGGGATCATATACGTTTACAAAAATCAAGTGACATGCTAGGTAGAGAAATGCTGATTTTGACTAATAAATTCATAATTGACAAAACTCTCACTCCTAATTCAATATCAAAAATAAAACAAGCATTTCTAGAGAACCGAGAATTTCTAGTATAAGTGATCTATATTTGAAAATTAGTTCATTTTAAAGATAATTTCTTCAATTCGTTTTGTCAGATGCTCTATCAAACAGTTTTTGGCATTAGGATTATGAATTAATTTTCTAACTTCAAATCATGTCGGTTCAAATCTAATCGATCCAATCTTATGAGAGGGGATAGAGTCAAGGCGGTAGATTTTGCACTATATTTTACAATTATTAAGGAACATGTAAAAATAACTCAAAATTTGCATTTAAAATAATTTCAATGAAAGCATAAGAATGCGAATAACCGATAAAGACGGATGGATGAAATCATCATAATAAAAAAAGAAGAGTTGAGACGCGCATTTGAAAAATTAGAAAAACATGTTCATCGACTTTTTAAGGATGCTGAAATACTCTACAACAATGAAAGATATGTCGGTGCAATTACCAGTATAGTAATAGTTTTTGAAGAAACTGCAAAAATTGACTCTATTTTACGACATATGAATGAAAATACCGATATAACTAAACCGGAATGGATAGAACTAACCAAACCACGAAGTCATCTAAAAAAACTTACTCAGATCTATGAGACAGCTAAACTAGGATATGACAAAATGAGTGAATCAAAAAGAATTGAATTACAACAATTGTTAAAGAATCTAGCTTTTCCCTCATTTGAGGTCGAACAAAATTATCCTTCACAAGATCTAATCAAGAAATCTGATAATACTATTGAGAATTTAGAGATTTTCAATGAGATAAAAAAGCTGGGATTATATTTTGATTGGAGGGAAAATCGTCCTCTTGTATTAGAAAACATGATTCCAAACAATATTGGACACCTCACAAATTTCCTTTTTCATGTTGCTAAACTACAATATACTCTAGTTTTGCTTAACCACAAATATTCTTATTTCTTCTATACGGTACCAAAAGAAGTTAACATTATGGTAGATGATCCTCTTTGGAAGGAATTGGATGAAACATATCATTACATTAACTCTGAAGAATATGAAATAAGTCTGAAAATTGCATATAGCATAATCTTTGAGATAAAATCTTTTACGAAATTTATGCATGATAATAAATCCAAATATGGTTAAAGGCTAATCATAACGAGACAAGACTTTCATTATTCAGAACTGAGGTTATTTTGGGAATATTTCATTTTATTTTAGAACTAGAAAGGCTTACTTCCAAATCCTGAAGAATTCAATACGTTCATTATGTTTTCTCTGTCTTTTCCACTCTTATAGATAATCTTTATTGATTCTCTAACAAAATGTCGCAGATTAGTAATATCGGTGTCAGTGATTACAGATATACCATTGTGTACAAGATTAGATCGTTTATCATATAGATTTCTTATACTTGAGTAAATCTTTTGTGAATCGGATTCATTTTGTCCAAGAAGAACTGCAACACTTCTAGAAATTCTGTAACTCAGCTCTTGGTGATCACTTGGATTGAACAAGACTTCCAGACTAATCATTAGTAATAAAAATTCAATATTTGGTTGGTGAAAGGTTTCAAAAGAGAGTTCAAAATTTTCAAATGCTAACTGTAGAAAAGGTTTATTGAAAGGCAATTTTGTGATTTGAAGGAAATCCTTCAAATTTCTTACTTCGTCGTCATTTAATGTAAAAACATGTTTCTTAGACGGTAGAACCTTTCCCCAGTCTACCATTAATTTTGGTACCTGACCATCCATGAAATAGTATATGTTGTAAGGGATCATCACATTACCATCTTTGAATAGTCTCATTAGCCTAATCAATGGCATCAAATATTCACGTATCAAACCGTTCTCAAACTGCGGAATGGTAGAATGAGACTTGTCTGTAGACATATACTGGTTATAGAAATTGTTACTTACAAAATAAATCGTGTTTGGTTCTGATAAGCAAGCATATCTATCTAGTATGGATGACATTTCAAAATCTGGCAATCCAAAAAGATTAGAAAAGAAATCAATCGCTTCCTTGTATTCCATGCTTTCTATTTTGAAATTGTTTTGAAAATTAAGTTTCAATATGGATGAATCTACATTAGCCAGAAGACCAATAAATCGTATTTCTCTTACTGGATATTCCTTAGAACTCATACCTGTCTACATATTCCGTACTTGATTAAAATTTTGTATTTGTATATTGTAACTAATTTTTGCTCAAGGGTCTACTTGACAGTAATTTTCTCAAATTATCGACTTTCTCAATAGACGGCTTCCACTAAAGACCTTTTTGATTTCAAAACGGATCCTTTTTACCCAGTCTGATTCTAGATATTCGTGTCAATTCCGAAGCCGTTGCTTGAGGATATAGTAGGTTGGAAATGCCTGCCATTCATTGGTGCAGGGTTTTCATTAAACGCAGAATTACCACCTGATAAACACATGGTTGATTGGAAGCAACTTATTGCCGAACTTGCAAATGATCTTAATACAAGAACATCAAACCCGCTAGAAGTTGCACAGGAATACCAAAATGCATTTGGTAGACCAAAATTAATAGAAACTCTTGAAAAAATTCTTCACGTATACATAATAAAACCGGGTGATGTTCACAAACATTTTGTAAAAACAGGGTTATTTGATGTGATTTATACAACTAATTTTGATGCACTCCTTGAGGACGCATGTGATCAAGAAAAAATAAAATGTAGAACTATTTCAAGACCAAATCAAATATCGCTATTTGAAGGACGTCCTACCATTAACATAATTAAAATGCATGGAGAACTTCCTGACTTAGAAATAGTTTTCACAAAGAAGGATTATGAGAGTTATGAAAGTAACCATGATGCAATTGTTGCTCATCTTAAGGGTCTTCTAACGACAAAGACTGTTCTTTTTTTAGGATACAGTTTGCAAGATCCAAATTTTCAACAAATCAAGCAAATGATTGAAAAAATGATGGGTACATCTGTAAGAAAAAGCTACATAGTACTACTGAACGCAGATAAAACAAAAGTATTGGAATATGAGAAAATGAATTTGCATGTAATTAATCTTCAATCCGATACTAAATCTAAAAGTGATCTCTTGTTAGAATTTGTCGAAGAAATTTCAAACTACAAGTCACCGAAATTATTATCACAGGATATACAAATTTCTGCTCATAAGTCAGTGGTAATATATGGAGAAACTCTTGAAATTCGTACACAAGTTTCTAAGATTATGGATAAACCCATCGTGCTTACAATAATGAACTCACAAAACGAAGTCATTTACATTGGGATTATGGATGAGAAATTAAGCGAAGAGATTCGTAGCAAAAAAATAGTTGTACGTGGACCAGAATGGCATACGGGCAAAGAATACACCATAATTGCGGAATATGATGGAAAAATCGTACAAGATAAAATTCTCATATCTGAACAATTGCCAATTGTTGTTCAGACAGACAAGAGTGTATACCTCTATGGTAGTAGCATGATTGTCACAGTAGTTAATCCAAATCATATTGTAAACACACCTATCGATGTAGAGATATTAGGTCCTGATAACAAACTAGTCTATAAGAAAACAATTTCTGTGGAACAATTTGGAACAGGAATCTATCAAGATGTTGTTCTAGTAGGGGGGAAAGATTGGTCACGTGTACCGAATTCACAATTTAAAGTAGTAGCTGAATTTGGTGGTCAAACTGCAGAGGTTATCATTTACACATCACACTTTGGAGCAACAGTTCAACTCGACCAGAAGGTATACACATGGACTGACCGAGTCTACATTACAGTAGTAGCGCCAGATTTCAATCGTGATCCAAATATGCTTGATGTAATTGGTGATGAAGAAATTGGAAAGATAACGATATCCACTAATGGACATACGTTATCACCATACAAATTAGTAGAAACAGAAACAAATACAGGGATTTTTACTGGATATATTATTCTCACTGGAGATTCCACACTTAAAGGTGAAAGTGGAGTAGATGGTAAAGGCACAGCCCCAAGTGGACAAATTGGTGGCGAAGGTCCTACTGATGGATTCTTGCCTGCAGAAAATAATGATGAATTAGTTGTTTCATTTGAGATTACTAAAGATCAAAAAGTGACAGGATCAGCATTGATTCGATGGAATGTTGGAGAAATCAAATGGATTGAAGCAAGTTATCCAGCTGATAGTCAGGGCGTAATACAAATAGTAGATCCTGATATGAATCTCAATCCAAAAGGGATAGATAAATTCGACATAAGAGTTTGGTCGGACTCTGATCCTCAAGGCATTACCGTGACTATGATAGAAACAGGAGAAGCAACTGGAATCTTTCAAGGAATTGTCTATTTCAAAACTCACTCAGAATCATCCAGTAATACTCTGAAAGCTGTCGAGGGCGATTCAATAACAGCTGAATACATTGATAGAACTCTTCCATCTCCATACTCTCCAAAAAATCAGATAAGACTAACATCATCGGCAGTTATTGGTACAATGGTACCTCCACTTGAAAGAATATCATTACTTAATACACGAATTGTTGATTCACTTGGCAATACGCTAACATCGATTAAAGTAGATCAGAAGATCAAGGTTATCTCTGATTTGGTAAACGATCAAGAAAGGGACCAACCATTTGCATATCTTTTACAGATACAAGACGCTAATGGGGTCACTGTTTCCTTATCTCACAGTACAGGTAAAATCCCAGCTAAACATTCAGACGCTGCAAGCCAAGAATGGACACCAAGAGCTTCTGGCACATATACAGTTCAAATTTTTGTATGGAGAAGCATAGATAATCCAAACGCTCTAGCACCTCCAACGCAATTCAAAATCAAAGTAATTTGACCTTCTTTAACAGAACCAAAACTAGCAGAATATGACAAAACGGCTTAAATGATAAATGAACTCTCTTTACTTGATCATTTTCATGGTCCTGTTAAATTATCATTAACTGTGTATGCGCCAAACATATTGGAAAGAAAAGATAGACATGATTATCTTGGAGATCTAGACGCACTTGTTGGCGGCGTATTTGAATCACTTCAACCTGCTCCAAAGGACAATCCAGAATTAAAGATACATCCTGCATTAAAGAATATAAAAAACATAGGTTCAGACATACCTCTAATCGTAGCAGATGATGCGCAAATTACAACAACTATATCTAAAAAAAGGAAAAATGAAAAAATCTCCTATACTGTTTTGATTGAAACAGATAATTCTTAGATTCTAAGGAAGACACAGTCGAATATGTTAACCATCAAAAGAAAATACGAAAAATAATTTAAATCTTAACACTGGAAAAAGCCTTTGAAAGTAGAATAGATAGACGAGAGTTTTACAGATTGAAAAGTAAATTAAAAAGCGATAAACTGATTATGCTTAGAGGAAAAACATTACAAAAAATCTGTCTCTTATGAGAATAATCATCTATAGATGATTGAATGACAAAATGGAACGTATGAATCCATGTTTAGTTTTAAGATAGAGTTTATTGAGGCATTACTGAAATAGAAACCCATAAAATTATGTAATATGCACTCATAATAATTTAATACTTATTAAGTAAGTAAAGGCTAAAAATTTATCAAATGAATATATCTGATCTCCTAAAAGAAGCAAATAATGGTTCATTAGTACTACCAGATTTTCAAAGGAGCTTCATTTGGGAACCTGAAGATGTACGAGAATTACTTGTTTCAGTTCTTGGCAATTATTTTATTGGTTCAATTTTAGTATTAAATCAATTAAGCGAACATGCGCCATTTGCCTTGCGATTAATTGAGGGAGTTGAAAAAGTAAATGAAAATGCGAAAATTCAGCCCGTGGTAAAAATAGTTCTAGATGGACAACAACGAATCACTGCACTATATTATGCCATATGTCAACCTCCAATCAATCTGAAAAATAGGAAAGCAGTTTATCGATTTTATCTAGATGTAGAAAAAGTATTGCAAAATGAATTGTATGAGGGAGTATTTGCTGTGAGTAGTAAAGATAGAAAGGCAATATCTGATATAAAAAATAATCCGAATGTAATATCATTTAGTTTGTTATTGGACATAGGAGAAATAGCTAAGAAGTTTCAAGGTCATAAGGATTTTAATAAGATAATAGAACTAGCGACCAAATTTATGAATTATTCAGTTTATACTGTTGATTTACAGGACTCAAATCTAGAAAAGATCGTTGAAACTTTTGAGAGAATCAATAGGACAGGAGAACCTTTATCTTTATTTGAACTTCTTACTGCAAAATTATACAGAAATGGTATAAAACTTCGAGAGCTGCATAAAACTGCTCTTGAGAAATACAAATTCACAGAAGTTTTACCTCCGGATTATATTTTAAAAGCAATGTCTGCTATAAGAGGTAAAGAAACAAAACGTAAAAACATGTTAGAAATAGAGGCAACAAATTTTCCCGGTGACTGGAATGCAGCTTGTGAAGCCTTGGAAGCAGCTTATGTTAGAATAGTGGATATAAAAAATGGATATGGAGTAATGGACTTTAAAAAATGGATGCCTTACAGTACAATGATTATACCTTTAGCTGCCATGCTTCACTATCTAGAAATAACTAACAACAAACTGAAAAAGAATTTTGAAAAAATCGATAAATGGTACTGGACCGCAGTTTTTTCAAATAGATATGATCAAGGAGTTGATTCTACAACAGTAGCAGATCTTGAATCTATTAAAAAATGGGTACAAAATGACTCAATTCCAGATTATATCTTAAAATTTGATCCTAATATCATCGAGTTGGATGCAGACAAACAATCATCTGCAATATATCGAGGTGTACTGAGTTTGGTAGTTCTTGCAGGAGCTCTTGACTTTAAGACCGGACAGGCACCACAATTTGATAAAGAAAAGATTCAGGATGATCACATATTTCCAAAATCACTATATGATTTTCACGAAATAACTAATAGAACATTAATTGCAACAAATTCTGAGAAAAGTAACACAAAGCCTTCTGTATATTTTGGACAAAAACTTAAAGATTATGGAAGAACAAAATTAATGAGCATACTACGAACTCATTTGATTGATGATGATGCACTTAGTCATCTATTAAAAGATGAATTAGATAGTTTTGTGGAAAAGAGAAAGAATGCAATTATCGACGAGATAAAAAATAAAACCATATAAGTACAAACAATACTGTTAAACCTTTTACATGTCTAATCATTTGATATATCATTGACTAGTCTTTCCTTCTACGGTGGAATAAACGAGATGGGGGGGTAACAAATTCCTTCTAGAAGACAAGGGAACGAATTATGCTAAAAAATAAAAAAATAGTAAAAGAAAGAGATTACTTAGATTCAGTTTTGCCTTTCTTTTTTGCTTGAAACGCTTCCTTCGCTACTTCTCTAATGTTGCCACTTATAGTAGGAAGTTTTTTCTTTGGAGGTTCGTCAGACAACTTAATTGTTTTAGGCAAGTCTTTTATTTAAAGAGGCATAGGTAATTCAAATGGTTTCAGACACATTTATTGAAGAGTTAAGATTACAGTGTGAACGAAACATTCAGGTTAAAGAAAGATTAGATAACAAGACAAATAATATAATAACAATTTCTGGAATGATTGCAACTCTGTTTATGGGTTTTGGTGTTTTTTTACTAGAACATGTGGATTATATGAAATATCCAAATATTGTTCTCTATGCAAGTATAGTCCTAATGGCAGAAGTTGTATTAACAGCGATCACTGTTATTTGTTCAGTGTATGTCTATAATTTGAAAACTTACACTCATCCGATAAACTATGGTACAATCTACAAAATTAGTAATGGAAAACCAGATGAAATAATTGAACAGTTTAAAAATGCAAATGACGATGAGATAAAAGATGCTTTTGTCATTAATTACATGGAATCAATAAAGAGTTACGAAGAACAGAATAATGAAAAAACTAAGGGTATATCTATCGCACAAGTAACATTATTCCTTTCGATTTGTATGATACCAATATTTTCTTACTTTGTAATATTACCTAAATTCTATCCCTAAGTGATAAACCGACGCTTTTTGTATGATAAAATTCAGACAAGCCTGAAAGAAAATGAAGCATGCCCATTTCTTGTCAACAAATCAAAGGAGATAGAAGAATGAATAATCCGATGATGTTTTATCTATCTCAACTATCAGTTAAAGGTGAAGATTTTTGAGCATTCACCCTTCCCAAGAACAAGAAAAAATAATAAAATTTGACAATAATACAATTGTAGTTTCCAATCCTGGAACTGGAAAGACTACAACATTATCATGGAAGGTTATGAGACTCCTTGAAACCGGCGTAGATCCTGAGAATATTTTGTGTATCACATTTACAGAAAAGGCAAAGAAGGAAATGTTTGAAAAGATCTTCGAGATGGCAAAAGGCAAGTTTCCAGATTCTGAGATAATGAAGCTTAACATACATACGT
>Ga0307372_10014081_pt1 | contig 10274 bp, 10 predicted proteins | sample OX1MG_FD_202533 | JGI IMG/M metagenome (GOLD analysis project Ga0307372, IMG submission 202533) | Soil microbial communities from Risofladan, Vaasa, Finland - OX-1 | ecosystem: Environmental > Terrestrial > Soil > Coastal area > Acid sulfate soil | place: Finland: Risofladan, Vaasa | collected... | reverse complement strand
AACACCCCATCCGACACCTGATCCGCAATCTTATCCGGATGCCCCTCCGTCACCGACTCCGACGTAAACAAAAACCCACCAACACCCATAAACACACTCCCAACCTCGACACCAACACAACACACACCAACAAAAACCAGCAACAGCAACAGCGACACCCTCACAACGCGAGCAGAAGTGCTGCCGCGAAGATCAGCGGGCTAACGCTCCCTGCTCACGCGGCCGCAGAGCGTACCCGTTGTGCCCCTGCGTAGACGTTCACACGGTCGCCGCGCGCGAAGCCGGCGAGCGTCAGGTCACGGTCGACGGCGAGCTCGACCGCGAGCGAGGTGGGCGCACCGACGCCGACGAGAATCGGCGCTCCCGCGACGACCGCCTTCTGCACGAGCTCGAAGGCGAGCCGGCCGCTGACGCAGAGCATCGCGTCGCGCAGCGGCAGGCGCCCGTCGAGCAGTGCGCGGCCGATCACCTTGTCCATCGCGTTGTGGCGTCCGACATCCTCGCGCACGATCAGCAGCTCGCCGTCGGCGGAGAACAGCCCGGTCGCGTGCAGGCCTCCGGTCCGCTCGAACGTGGGCTGGCGCAGGCGGTCGGGGAGCGCGGCGAGCAGCGCGCGGTCGACGGTCGGGCCAGCGCCGAGCCGCGGTGCGTGGACCGCGACCTCTTCGAGCGCGCCCTTGCCGCACACCCCGCACGAGGAGGTCGTGTAGAAGCGCCGGCCACCGACCTCGCGCAGCAGCGGCCCGGAGATCTCGACGATGTTCGCCGCCAGATCATCCGTGAGACCCGCTTCGCGCGGCCCGTCGATCAGTCCCTCGCCGTAGAGGAAGCCCAGGGCCAGCTCCTCGTCGTGGCCCGGGGTGCGCATCGTGACCGCCAGCGGCTGACCGTCGACGCGGATCTCGAGGGGCTCCTCGACGGCGACCTCGTCGCGCACACCGTCGCGCAGCACCGAGGCAATCGTGCGCGGGCTCACTGCCGCGTGTCGCTACGCGCGGGCGGCGAGCGCGGGTGTGTGCGCTGCGGCCTCGCTGACGGGCCGTACGTCGACGGCGACGACCTTGTACTCAGGGCACGCCGTGTTGACGTCGACCGAGGCCCCGATCAGCAGGTTCGTGCGGACCTCGGGGAAGTGGAACGCGGTGAAGACGTGGCCCGGCACGATGCGGTCGGTGAGGCGGGCCTCGGTCTCGATTCGCCCGACGCGGCTGCGCACCGAGATTCGATCGCCGGTCTCGATCCACAGTCGCGCGGCATCGTCGGGATGGATCTCCAGCCAGTCGCGATCGACCAGTTCGAGGTTGGCCGTGCGGCGGGTCATCGTGCCGGCGTTGTAGTGCTGCAGGCGCCGGCCGGTGATGAGAATCAACGGGAACTCGCCGTCCGCGCTGTCGCCGGGCGCCTTGTACGGGAGCGCGGCGAACCGCGCCCGGCCGCCGGGCAGGGCGAACTCCCGTTCGTAGAGGATCGGCGAGTCGGTGCCGTCGGCGGCCACCGGCCACTGCAGGCCGCCGCGTCCGATTCGCTCGTGGCTCGCGCCGGCGTACTCGGGGGTCAGCGCCGCGATCTCGTCCATCGTCTCAGCCGGGCTCGCCCAGCCCATGTCATGCCCCATGGCGCGCGAGATCGAGGTGATGATCTCGAAGTCGGTCTTCGCCGAACCCGGCGGGTCGAGCGCCGGTGCGACGAGCTGGAAGCGGCGCTCGGCATTGATGAAAGTCCCGGACTTCTCGAGGAACGAGGATGCCGGCAGGATCACGTCGGCGAACTTCGTCGTCTCGGTCTCGAAGATGTCCTGGCAGACGAGGAACTCGAGCGACTCGAGCGCGTGGATCACGTGCGTCGTGTTGGGGTCGGTCTGCGCGACGTCCTCGCCGAAGATCCACATCGCCTTCAGCCGCCCGTCGACGGCGGCGTCGAACATCTCCGGGATGGTGAGACCCTTCTCGCGCGAGAGCGGTACGCCCCACGCCGCCTCGAAGGACCGGGCGACCTCCTCGTCGCCGACCGAGCGGTAGGCGGTGTAGGTGTCCGGCAGCGCACCCATGTCGGAGGAGCCCTGGACGTTGTTCTGCCCCCGCAGCGGGAGCAGCGCCGAGCCGGCCCGGCACAGCTTGCCGGTCATCAGCGCGAGGTTGCAGATCAGCTGCGCAACCTCCGAACCGTACTTGTGCTCGGTCACGCCGAGACCCCAGAGGATCGAGGCGTTGGCGGCCTCGCCATAGATGTGGGCGGCCGCCTCGATGTCGGCCGCCGGAACGCCGGTGATCTCCTCGACAGCGGACGGCGAGTAGGCCACGAGCAGCTCCTCGAGCGTCTCGAGCCCCTCGGTGCGCGTCTCGATGAAGGCACGGTCGGTGAGGCCGTCGCGGGCCGCCACATGGCAGAGCCCGAGCATGACCGCGGCATTGGTGCCCGGCCGAGGCGAGAGATGCAGCACGCCGTAGTCGGCCAACTCGATCCGACGCGGGTCGATCGTCACCAGTCGCAGCCCGCGCAACGTCGCCTGCTTGATCCGTGCGCCGACGACGGGATGGCCCTCGGTGGGGTTCGCGCCGATGATGATCGCCGCGTCGGCCGCGTCGATGTCCGAGAACGAGCCCGTGGCGCCGGAGAGCCCGAGCGAGCGCCGCAGCGCGTACGAGGTCGGCGAGTGGCAGACGCGCGAGCAGTTGTCGATGTTGTTGGTGCCGATCGTGGCGCGCATGAACCGCGACATCGCGTAGCAGTCCTCGTTGGTCGCGCGCGAGGATGCGAGCCCGGCGATCGCGTCGGGTCCGTGTTGCGTCTTGATCCGCTCGAGCTCGCTGACGATCCGCCCGACGGCCTCCTCCCAGGTGGCGAGCCGGAAGCCGCCCCCCTCGCGGACCAGCGGGGTGGTCAGGCGCTCGCGCGAGCGCGAGAACTGATGGGCGAAGCGCCCCTTCAGGCAGGTGTGACCGAGGTTCGCCGGGCCGTCCAGGGCCGGGCTGATCGAGGCGATTCGCCCGCCGCTGACGTGTGCTTCCAGCCGGCAGCCGACGCCGCAGTAGCCGCAGGTGGTGCTGACATTGGCCTCGAAGCGTTCGTCGGTCATAGCGCTAGCAGGGTGATCTCGGTGATCGCGTCGGTCGGACAACTATCGGCACAGGCGCCGCACGATACGCACGTGGAGTCGCGGAACCCGCCGTCCAAGCCTGCCGCAATGTTAGCGCCAAAGCCCCGGCCGGTCGCGGTCAGGGCGAATGCTCCCTGGACCTCGTCGCAGGCCCGCACGCAGCGCCCGCAGGAGATGCACAGCTCGTGCTGGAACGCCAGGTAGGGGTGGCGCTCGTCGTGGTCGGTGGCGTGCGTGGCCCCCGGCCAGCGAGGCGTCCCGACTCCCAGCGAGCGCGCCACCTGGGCGAGCTCGGTGTGCGGCTCGGGCGCCAGGGGCAACTCGGAGAGGACGAGCTCGACGATCGCCGTGGCGACGCGACGCGAGGTCTCATCCCGGGTATCGATCTCCATCCCGTCGCGACACGGCGTCGTGCATGCCGGCAGCGGACCGCGCGCCCCGGCGACGCCGACCAGGCAGACGCGGCAGGCGCCGAACGGGTCCTGGCGCGCGTCGAAGCACAGCGTCGGCACGTTTGCCCCGGCCGCTCGGATCGCGGTCAGGATCGTGGTGTCCGGCTCGACCTCGACGGCGAGCCCGTCGACGGTGACGCGCATCACGCGAGCCCCAGCTCGTCGCCGAAGTGGGCGAGCAGGCTGCGGATCGGCGCCGGCATGCCGCTGCCGTGAGCGCACAATGAGCCAACCTCGAGCGCTTCGAGGAGCTGCTCCAGGCTGGCGCGGTCAACCGCCCGGTGCTCCGCGAACATGTCGTGCGCGCGGCGCAGCCCGATCCGGCACGGGAAGCACTTGCCGCAGCTCTCATGCGCCCCGAAGCGCAGCAGGTGCCGCGTCAGATCGCGCATGTCGGTGCGGTCGTCGAAGCCGACGATCCCGCCGTGACCGACCATGCAGCCGAGCTCGGCGAGCTGATCGAAGTCGAATGCCACATCGAGCTGCGACGCCGGCAGGATGCCGCCGAGCGGGCCGCCGATCTGCAGCGCCTTCAGCTCGCGCCCGTCGCGCATCCCGCCCGCCAGCTCCTCGCAGAGCTCGCGCATCGAGGTACCGAAGCGCACCTCGTACACGCCGGGAGCGGCGAAGCGCTCGTTGAAGCAGACGAGCTTGCTGCCGGTGCTCGCGCCCGGGCTGAGGGCGGCGTATGCGGCTGCCCCCTCGCGCGCGATGAACGGGATGTTGGCCAGCGTCTCGGTGTTGTTGACGACCGTCGGCAGCCCGTAGAGGCCGCGGACCGCCGGGAACGGCGGCCGTGCCGAGACGGTGCCGCGCAACCCCTCCAGGCAGGCCAGCAGCGCCGTCTCCTCGCCGACCACGTAGGAGCCGGCTCCCTCGAGCACCGTGACGTCGAACGAGAAGCCGCTGCCGCGAATGTCCTCGCCGAGCAGCCCGTGTTCGCGGGCGCTGGCGGCGGCCTGCTCGAGAGCGGGCTTCGACAGCGGGTACTCCGAACGGGTCAGGACGAAGCCGTGGCCGGCGCCGACGGCGTAGCCCGCGAGCGCCATCCCCTCGAGCACCAGCGCCGGGTTGCGCTCCATCAGGTACTTGTCGATGTAGGAGCCGGGGTCGCCCTCGTCGCCGTTGGCGACGATGAACTTCTCATCGCCCGGGGAGGCGCGCGCGAACCCCCACTTGTCGCCGGCCGGGAAGCCCGCTCCGCCGCGGCCGCGCACCTTCGCCGCCGTGACCTCCTCGAGCAGGCTCTCGGGCGTATGGTGCGCCAGCGCGTGCTCGAACCCCGCCCACGTTCCGGGCCGGATCAGGACCGGTTCGGCGAGCACGCTGCGCCACTCGGGCTCGACGGCGGCGCGCGGGCGTCCGGCCAGGATGCGCTCGACGACGGCGTCGCCGGCGTCGATCAGATCGCCGTCGCGGATCGCCGGCGAGGAGTGGCAGAAGCCGAGGCAGACGGTCTCGGCCAGCGACACCGAGCCGTCGTCGAGCCGCTCGCCGAGCGCGAGGCCGAGCGCTTCGCGCAGCTCGTCGACGTGCGCGTTGGCGGTCGTGGCGAAGCACGACGTGCCGGTGCACACGCGCAGGTGGCGGCGGCCGCGCGGCGCCAGCAGGTCGTCGTAGAAGGTGGACACGCCGTACACGGCGGCCTCCGGCAGGCCCGAGGCCGCCGCCGCCGCGCGGCGGTCCTCGTCGGTGACCTCGCCGCGTTCCTCCACCGCGTCCTTGAGCACCTGAAGCGCCGTCGGCGCGCTTCGCTCGTGGGTGCGGCGCACGAGCTCGACGAGATTCTTCGACACGACCGGCATTATCGCAGGGTCCCGACGGCCCGGCTCGCCCGGGCTCGCGCGCCGCGCACTAGAGTTGCCCTCCGGTGGCCGCGAAGCTGATCGAGTTCGAGGAGGCACGCTCGCTCGTGCTCGAGTGCGCACAGCGGCTCGAGCCCGAGGCGGTCGCGCTGGACGGCGCCCTCGGACGCGTGCTCGCCGACGAGGTGCGGGCACCGGGCGACGTGCCGCCGTTCGACAACTCGGCGATGGACGGATTCGCCGTGCGCGCGGACGACACCGGCGCCGGGGTGCTGCTGCGGATCGTTGACGAGTCGCGGGCCGGGGCGCCGGCGGGCGTGACGATCGGCGCCGGAGAGGCGTGCGCGATATCGACCGGCGCGGAGATCCCGCAGGGCGCGGACGCCGTCGTGCGCGTCGAGGACACGCGGCGCCGGGACGCCACCGTCGAGCTGCTCGTCAGCGTCGAGCGCGGCCGCGACCTGCGCCACGCCGGGGACGACGTGCGCGCCGGCGCGCTCGTGCTCGAGCCGGGTGTGCGAATCGGTCCGGCCGAGCTCGGGGTGCTCGCGTCGGTCGGTCGCGCGAGCGTCGTCGTGGGTCCTCGTCCGCGCGTCGCGGTGGTGACGACGGGTGACGAGCTGGTCGGGGTGGACGCGCCGCTCGTGCCCGGCGCGGTCCGGAACTCGGGGGCCTACGTGATCCCGGCGCTCGTCGAGCGCGCCGGTGGCCGGACTGTCTCGGTAGCGCACGCGCGCGATGATCCGGCGCTGATCCGCTCGGCGATCGCCACCGCGCTGGAGGCGGACGTGACCGTGATCACCGGCGGCATGTCGGTCGGCCGCCACGACCACGTGAGCGACGTGCTCGAAAGCCTCGGCGTGACGCGGCGCTTTGCCGGCGTCGCGCTCAAGCCGGGAAAGCCGCTGTCGTTTGGGACGCGCGGGGCGACGCTCGTCTTCGGGCTGCCGGGCAACCCGGTGTCCTCGCTCGTCACGTTCCTGCTGTTCGCACGGCCGGCGTTGCAGGCGCTTGCCGGCGAGAGCCCGCAGCGCGCGCGGACGGTGGCCACGCTCGACGAGGATTGCGAACGCGAGCCGTCGCGCGTGCAGGCCGTGCGCTGCCAGCTCGAGCTGCGCCCCGACGGCTGGCATGCGATCACCACCGGGCCGCAGAGCTCGCACATCCTGACCTCGCTGCTTGGCGCGGACGCCTTCGCGATCGTCCCGGCCGGTGTCGGGCTGGTGGCTGCCGGCGAGCAGGTGCTGGTCGAGCTGCTGTAGGGGCGCAGCCGGGCTCCGCTCGGCCGGTCCCGCGCGCCTTCGCGGGCGCACGCGAGGCTCCTGCCGCAGCGCTAGCCGCCGATCGCCGACATCGTGCGGGCCGGCTGCACGAAGCCCGGGTCGCCGATGTGGTGCTTGAGCTCCTTGCGCCAGACCGCGTCGCGCAGCACCGTCTCGAGCTCGTCGTCACCGGCGCCGCTGCGCAGCACGCTTCGCAGGTCGGTCTCGCGCAGCGAGAACAGGCAGGTCCGCAACTGGCCGTCGGCGGTGACGCGGATCCGGTTGCAGTCGCCGCAGAACGGCTCGGAGACGGGGTTGATGAAGCCGATCCGGCCGCGGCCGTCGGCGAAGCGATAGGTGCGTGCCGTCGCGCTCGGCTTGCGCGGCTCGGGCTCGAGCGGGAACACGGCGTGAATCGCCGCGCGGATCTCCTCGCCGCTGAGCACGTCGTCGGGCGTCCAGGCGTGGTCGGCGTCGAGCGGCATGAACTCGATGAAGCGGACCTCATAGGGATGCTCGCGGGCGAACTGCGCGAACGGGATCACCTCGGCTTCGGTGAAGCCACGCATCGCCACGGCGTTGACCTTGATCGGGTGCGCATCGGGGAACGAGGCGAGCACCTCGAGGCCGCGCAGGACCTTGTCCAGCGCGTCCCGGCGCGTGATCTCGCTGAACCGCTCGCGCTGCAGCGAATCGACCGACACGTTGAAGCGCGTCACGCCGGCCGACACCAGCGCCTCGGCATCGCGCTCGAGCTGGTAGCCGTTGGTCGTCAACGCCAGCTCGCGCAACCCCGGAATCGCTGCCAGCATCGCGACCAGCCGCGGCAGCTCGCGGCGCACCAGCGGCTCGCCGCCGGTCAGGCGGACATCGTGGACACCCATCTCGACGAGCACCCTGACCAGGCGCTCCATCTCTTCGAAGGTCAGCAGATCGGAGCGCTCGAGCCAGCGCATTCCCTCCGCGGGCATGCAGTATTGGCAGCGAAACCCGCAGCGGTCCGTGACCGACAGGCGCAGATCGCTGATGGCGCGGCCGTGGCCGTCGAGCAGTTGCGCACGTGGCATGATCAGGCGACGATAGCGCGATGGGTACCTCGGTCGTCCTGGCCGGCGGGCGCGCCAGCCGTTTCGGCGGCGCCAAGGCCGGCGTCCTGCTCGCCGGTCGCCCGCTGATCGAGCACGTGCTCGACGCGGTGCGCGCCGGCGGGCTCGAGCCCCTGGTCGTGGCGAAGCGCGACTCCGTGCTGCCGCCGCTGGACTGCCGGCTGGTCTTCGAGCCGCCCGCCCCGCACCACCCGCTGTGCGGCATCGTGGCCGGGCTGCACGCCGCGGCGGTGCCGGCCGTGGTCGTCTGCGCCTGCGACATGCCGTTCCTCACCGGCGGGCTGCTGGCCTGGCTGTCGGCGCTCGATGCACCCTTCGCGGTCGCTGCCGCCGGCGGCAGGATCCAGCCGCTGCTCGGCCGCTACAGCTCCTCGCTGCTCGATCAGTTCGAGGCGCAACTGGCGCGCGAGGCGCCGATGCGCGAGGTCGCGCGCGCGCTGGGCGCGCGCGTTCTCGCCGAGGCCGAGCTCGAGCCCTTCGGGGATCCGGCTCGCTTGTGCCTGAACATCAATACCCCGGAAGAGCTCGCAGCCGCCGGGGGGTAGGCTGGTTGGATGGTGGTGCGGATTCGACTCTTCGCCCAACTGCGCGAGCGGGCCGGCGCCGACTCGATCGAAGCCGTGCTCGCCGACGGGGCCACGGTGGCCGACGCGCTGGCGGAGCTCTCCCAGGGCCCACCGCTCGGGGAGCTGCTCGCGCGGCTGCCGGTGCGGATGGCGGTCAACCGTGAGCTCGTCAGCGCGAACACGCCGCTGCATGCCGATGACGAGCTGGCGCTGCTGCCGCCCGTCAGCGGCGGTGGCGGGCCGCATGTGCGCGTCAGCGACGAGCCGATCGTCGCCGCGCGCGTGACCGACCTGGTGCGCCGGCCGAGCGCGGGAGCGATCGTCACCTTCGAGGGGACGGTCCGCGACGTCGAGTTCCTCGACTACGAGGCCTACCGTGAGATGGCCGAACAGGAGATGGCGCGAATCGCCAGCGAGTGCGTCGAGCGTCACGGCCTCGAGGCGGCCGCCGCCGAGCACCGGATCGGTCGCGTCGGGCTGGGGGAGCCGGGAGTGGTCGTCGCCGTCGCCGCCGGTCACCGCGAGGCAGCCTTCGCCGGTGCCCGCGAGCTGATCGACCGGATCAAGGCGCAGGCGCCGATCTGGAAGCAGGAGGTTGAGCGCGGCGAGGCGCGCTGGGTGTCGGGAGCGACGATCAACGGGCCGGTCGAGCAATGAGCGAACCACGCCTCACGCACCTCGATGCCGGCGGCAATGCGCGCATGGTCGACGTCGGGGCCAAGGCGGTCAGCGAGCGGCGCGCGCGGGCTCGGGCGAGGCTGCGCATGTCGGTCGAGACCGCGTCGGCGATCGCCACCGGCAACGCTCCCAAGGGCGAGGTGCTCGGCACCGCCCGGCTCGCCGGCATCCTGGCGGCGAAGCAGACCGCCGCGCTGATCCCGCTGACGCACCCAATCGCCCTCAGCTTCGTCGACGTGCAGGCCAGCGTCGACGTCCCGGGCGGTCTCGTGGAGCTGATCTCCGAGGTCGCGGTGGCGGCGCAGACGGGCGTCGAGATGGAGGCGATGGTCGCCTGCTCCGTCGCCGCGCTGACCGTCTACGACATGGTCAAGGGGCTCGAGCGCGGGGTCGCCATCGAGGAGGTCGTGCTGCTTGAGAAGACCGGCGGGCGCCACGACTGGCGCCTCGACGAGGAGGCCTGAGCATTGCGCGTCGCGATCCTCACGGTCAGCACGTCGCGCGCGGCGAGCGGCGCGGACGACGCCAGCGGCGATCGCCTCGAGCAGTTCGCGCGCGAGATCGGCGGCGAGATCGCCGCCCGCGAGATCGTCCCCGACGATCGCCCGCTGATCGAGGAGCGCCTGCGGCATTTCAGCGACGTCGACCGCTGTGCGCTGGTCCTCACGACCGGTGGCACGGGTGTCGCTGCGCGCGATGAGACCCCCGAGGCGACGCGCGCCGTGATCGAGCGGGAGGTGCCCGGGATCGCCGAGGCGATGCGCGAAGCCTCGCGTCCCCACACCAGGCATTGGATGCTCTCGCGCGGGCTTGCGGGGATCCGCGGCGCCACGTTGATCGTCAACTTTCCCGGAAACCCGCGGAGCATCGCCGAGACCGGCGCGGCCATTGCGGACGCGCTACCCCATGCGCTCGCCCTGATTGCGGGCCAACCCACCGAGCACTAGGAGAATCCGATGAGCGTCATCGATGAGCAGCTCTCGATCGGCCGCCGCTGGCTGGCTGACGAGCGCCGGATCATCTGCGCCCTGCTGGTCGACGCCGAAGGTTCCTCGCCGTTCGCACCGGGGGCCTTCATGCTGATCGACGCCGACGGCGCGATCGAGGGCTCGATCACCGGCGGCTGCGTGGAGAGCGACGTGGTGGTCAACGCGCTGGAGATCCTCGCCGGCGACGAGCCACCGCGCACGCTGCGCTATGGCGTCACCGACGAAGCGGCACACGAGGTCGGCCTGATGTGCGGCGGCACGGTCGAGGTGTTCGTCCACGAGCTGCGCGGGGAGGCCCGCGCGGTGTGCGCGGAGGGGT
>Ga0307372_10014079_pt1 | contig 10275 bp, 10 predicted proteins | sample OX1MG_FD_202533 | JGI IMG/M metagenome (GOLD analysis project Ga0307372, IMG submission 202533) | Soil microbial communities from Risofladan, Vaasa, Finland - OX-1 | ecosystem: Environmental > Terrestrial > Soil > Coastal area > Acid sulfate soil | place: Finland: Risofladan, Vaasa | collected... | reverse complement strand
ACCCCAGGAAAAGAATGATGAAGGAATAGGTTTCGGCGAGGAGAAGGCAGGCAACGAAAAAGGCATCCAGCAAGCCCCAGTGATTGGCGGGATCGCGGAAGAATTCGACGGTTGCGGTGACGCGCCAGTAGCCATAGCGGAAGGTGCAGAACATCGACATGAGCATCAGCGTGAGCGTGATCAGGTACGAGTCCGAACTGCGCGCCAGGGCCAGTGCCATCAGCAGGGTCAGCAAGCCGCAGACGGCCTGCTGGGGCCAGGTGAGCGGCAGCACCGCCAGAAAGTAGAAGGCCACTGCCGCGGCCAGCATGAAGATCAGGCGAACCAGCTTGGTGAGGAAATTCTCACCCGCGCCGATCTCCTGCCAAACTCCGTTTGCCGTCATCGCTCACTCCACCGCACGCCGCGGAATCCCAGCGAAGCCGGAGCGGCGAGGCTCTTGACCCACCCGGCGAGGGAGCCGAAGTCTTCGGCCACCGTCGAGTTGGGCGCATAATCCACCACCGTCATGCCCTCCGCCAGCGCTTCGCTGACCGCGGGGGTGCGGCGCAGGGAAAACGGCAGCAGCCGCTCGCCAAGCTGTTCGCGCAGCACTTCGCGTACGTCCAGATGAAGGGGAAGAGACGGATCGAACTGGTTCAGCACGTAGAAGGGCAGAATCGCCTGCCCGGGGGCGCCCGCATTGCGCTGGAAGAACGCGTCGATGGAACTGACGCTCACCACCGAACTCATATCCGGCATCAACGGCACCAGCACCGTGGGCCCCAGGCGCAGCACCCGCCGCGTAGTGGCGGCCGAGGCCGTGGCCAGGTCCACGATGATGCGGCTGGCGTTGCGGCTGTTGCGGGCCATCTCCTGGCCCAGCGCCTCCTGCGGCGCGTTTTCCGGTCCCATGGTTTCCGGATCGAGCGTCAGCATCTGGATGGGCGCATCGCCGCTGTTTCCCGGAGGCGTAAACGTGCGCAGCACCCCGGGACGCTGATCGCGCGCGCCGAAGAAAAACGGCAGCAAGCCGTAAGCCGAAGTATCCACCAGGAGCACGCGCTCGCCGCGCGCGGAGAGGGTGCGGCCCAGCGTGGCTACCAGGCTGGTTTTGCCCACGCCGCCGGCCAGCGAAAACACCGCCAGGATGGGCGCGCGGCCGGGGTTCTGCACCGGCAACGGCTCCGGCTGAGCCGCCGACGGTGAAAACAATCCTTTGAGCGCAAACCACCGCGAGGTGATGCGGTCGCGCGAACCCTGCAACGTGTCTTCCGGAGCCTGTGTCAACGGTGCGCCGCTCAGTTCGCTGCGCTCCGGCGCCAGCCAGGCCGGGCGCGTTCCCGTTTCGCTGCCCCAGCCGCCGGTTCGCTGCGGTTCCCGCGGCTGGACCGGCGGCGCCGGATAGGGCTGCGAGTACTGCGGATAAGCAGGTGGTTGCTGCGGCGCCGGCGGATATCCCGGCGCGGTATAGCCCGGCGGATAACCCGCATACGAGGCCTGCGGCGGATAACCCTGCGCATACTGCGCCGCCTGCCATGCCGCCTGCTGCGCGGCCAGTTGAGCGCGCTCCGCCCTTTCCGCATTCTCCCGAGTCTGGGCCAGTGCCAGGCGCTCAGCCTCCAGCGCCATAGCCTCCCCCGGTCCCGCCGCCTCCATTGTGCGGCGGCGCTCTGCGTCCATGGCCTCCTGCACTCGCTGGCGCGTCTTCTCCCGCCATTGTGCCCGCGAAGCCGAAAAGTCCCGGTACCGGGCGCCATGCAGGTTGGCCCACGAGTACAGCGTGGCCACATCCTCCGGGGTCTCATCGGGGTCGGTCAACACCCTATGCTGCTCTGTCATTTGCCACCCTTTTTCCTGGACCATGCTCCCCGGATGCTGCTGGCAGCATCCTTGCCGAAGCCCGATCTGGCCTGGGGATGTCCGTTTTGGTCGTGGTATCTCGTACCACGAATCGTAGTTGCGCGTTGTTGTCAGAACAATAACACTTGAAATGTTACGCTCATACCACTTTAGGGGGATCGTTGAGGGTTTTGCAGCCGCTAGATTGGCACATTTACAGGGTTTATGGCGCAAAAGAAATCATGCGATCCGCGCAATGGTAATTCAAAGTAACTATTACTCTGTTCTAACTGCCGGGGTGAACTTGCACTGATCTTCTCACGGCTCGGCGGGGCGGTCTACTACCCCTTCGAGGGAGATCGGTGGCGGGCCCGGCCCGGATCGCCGGCTATGGTAATTTGGAACTAGCGGCCTTGATCGAGCTCGTAGCTCAGTTGGTAGAGCAACGCCCTTTTAAGGCGTGGGTCCTGGGTTCGAATCCCAGCGAGCTCACCACTCTCTTCGGCTGCTGCCTCCTCCTCGCATCCAGCTCACCAAGATGGAGAACAACCCATGGACTCAAAGGAGGCCGCCGCGTTCTGGGAAGCGAACGCCGAGACCTGGACCCGGCATGTCCGCGCCGGTTACGACGTCTACCGCGATGCCTTGAACACGCCCGCATTCCTTGCCATGCTGCCGCCGGTGACCGCTCTTGAGGGGCTGGACATTGGTTGCGGCGAGGGCGCCAACGCGCGAAAACTGGCGCAGTTGGGGGCACAAATGACAGCGGTCGATGTCGCGCCCACATTCATCCGCCATGCCCAGGCCGCCGAAGATGCCGAGCCGCTCGGCATTCGCTATGCGGTGGCGGATGCGCAGGAACTGCCGTTCGCGGATGCAAGTTTCGATTTCGGCGTGGCGTTCATGTCGCTGATGGACATGCCCGATGCCGCGCGTGTCCTGCGCCAGGCCGCGCGGGTGCTCCGTCCCGGCGGCTTCTTCCAGTTCTCCATCCTGCATCCCTGCTTCGCGCCGCCGCGCCGCCGCGTGGTGCGCGACGCCGAAGGGCGCACCATCCACGTCGAACTGGCGCGCTATTTCGATGAAGTCGAAGGCGAACTCGAAGCCTGGAAGTTCTCCGCCGCGCCGGAGGAAGAACGCAATAAAGGCGAACCGTTTCGAGTTCCGCGCTTCCATCGCACGCTGAGCCGGTGGGTCGACCTCATCCTTGCCGCCGGCTTCGCGATCGAAGAATTGGCTGAGCCGAGAGCCAGTGAAGAGTCGGCTGCCCGGTTTCCCATCATCGAAGATACGCGCCACTTTCCACTGACTTTGATCGTCCGCGCACGAAAGGCGGCCTTTATCCGTTAGCCATCAGCTCTGAACTCTCAGCTTTCAGCCGTCAGCTTCTGCTTTCGTGAGTGCTACGGGTTGAGGGCTGAAAGCTGACGGCTCGTTCCCTTTGTCCCTCTGTCCCTTTGTCCCTCTGTCCCTTGTCCACTTTTTGGCTCCTGCCTTTTCACGCCGGCACGCAGATCTCCGTCTTCAGCTCCTCCGCCGGCGTGTTCCGCGGATCGTTCACATAGTTCTCGATGTACCATCCATCGCGCGCCGCAAATCCCTGCTCTTTCACCATCTCCATCACGCGCCCCGTGGCCGGGCCAAGCTGCACGTAAGGCCCGGTCAGCACAAATCTCGCATACCGCCCGCCTGCAAATTTCTCGTAGTTAAGCCCCTTCGGCAGCTCCGATGGCGGCGCCTCCAGCGCAAAGCCCGCGCGGTACGTGCTCGCGGCCATCTTGTAGAGGCTCATATACCCAATGATCCGGTTGTGTTCTGCGAGCGCCGGCGTAAACTTGTGCGCCTCCTCCCAGGCCGCCGGAGCGTTCTGCATGAACGGCCCCACCTTCTCAACAAAGACGTAATAGGTTTCCGGCCAGTGGATGTATTCAGGCTGCTCGGTCAGATTCATGCGATCCTCTCTCTTTCTGAGGATCAGTGGATGGAGGACGGGGTGTCAATCACGCGCGCGGGCTTTTTCCGCTGCCAGAGGAATCGGAGCCAGGCCACCATGGATGATCCGCGCGCTGGACCCGCCGGTCAGTGCTCTGTCCGTGGCGCCGGTGTTCCATCGGACCAGTGGTCCACCAGGACCATCATGATCGTCATTCGTTCTTCCGGGTCATTCGCTGCTATCACCGGCGAGCCCGGTAGTCCAGCTCCCCATCGCTTGGCCGCGTCGCCCGGAACAAACCACATGAGGTGCGGATGCCAGTTCCTGGCTCCGTCGTTCAGGTACTGTTGCTTCGACATCATGTAACACATCGCGCCGGGCTCCGGCAGCGGAAGCTTCTTGTTGTCGAATGCGGCTGTGACGGCTCGCGAAATCTCCGCCTTGGATTTTCCCGCCATCACCAGCCTGGCCTTCAACTCCTGCAAGGGAACATGGCCCCGCGCAGCAGCCGCATTCAGGCAGATCGGCGATCGGTTTTTGGGATTCCAGAACTCATTGAAATCGGTGGAGGCGGCAAACGCACGCTCCACCAGGCAGACAAAGCCGTTGCCGCCTTTCACTGCCATCGCATATCCATCGCGTCCCAGCACCAGCACTTCGGCGCCGTCTGAGATGGATTTCGGGGCAGCGCTGCGAGCCAGGGCGATCTCTGCAGCGCGATCGGCCATGAGGTATTGGTCAACCGGGGCCATCGTGGGATAAGGTGCTGCGGCCTCCTGCGCCGGCGCCATGCGCGCCGCAAGCAACGCGGCAACCAACACGGCGGCTGATAGCGCGATTGCGCTGCGAGACATCTGCTTGGTCTTCATTTGTTTCTCCTGATGGAGATTCTTGTTTGCAGAGACCGGCGCCTCCCGTGATCTTGGCGGGACGCTCGAGTAGATACCTTGATATCAACATAATTTTGCGATGTCAATACCGGTTCGCAACAAAGGCCGGATCAGTGGTTGGATGTGGTCCTTTACCAGGCCAACCGCGATTACTCGATCGACCGCCAGCTCTCGGCCAGAGCTTTCAGTTGATCGAACTCAGGTAGTGAACTTGGGATATAGACAAATCCCCACATGCGGGTACCGAAACGCGAGTGCTCCGAGACTCCAATTCCGCCTGAATGGTAGCGCGTGGGTGGGACTTCGAAGATAGTCCGAACTCTGCCCCGCCTTACTGTCTTGCGCGACACAAACCACTTCATGTAACCGGTGTACTGGGTAATTCCGGTTATGGAGTTATCCTCGACTATCATCCTGTAACCCGGAACGCGGGGTTTCGCCTGTAGGAAAGCCATAGTGAACCCTAGAGCAATGGCCCAGATCGCAATCTCCAGGGCTGATCCGGTCGTTCCCGACCGTCGCTCGAATCCAGAGGGGGCAAATAGCATCCATCCGAATCGGAGGGCGAAGGCAATTACCGTGAAGGCAAGCGCGCTCAGGAGCCTGTTCTTCAGGCCAAGCTTGATGGTCCCCGCTTCTCTCACCTGATATGAAGTCATTCGGCCCCCGCTCACGCCGTCGGCTTTTCCGGCGCGGGCATCGATGCCAGGTACAGCCGCGCAAACTCCGCACTGTACCCCTCAACCAATTCCTTCACCCGCTCAGCCCGGGGTGAGCGCACAATCAGCCCCGCGTGATGGTGCTTTTTCATCCGGTAGACGATCTCCGGCGCGGTGAACCGGCGGGTGTCGGGCTCCGCGGTCTGCGCCAGGCACAGCACGCTTCCCGCATACTCCTGATAGGTCTCCGGCAGCTCATACGGAACTCGCCGCAGATCGCATACCTCGATCCGCGCCCATTCGCGCCACAGGTTGATGCCGGTGGCCGCCTGCACCAGGTCGGCGATGAACGCACCGCCCACTCGCGCCGCGATTTCAAGAAAATAGAACCGCCCATCGGCATGGGCGCGGATATACTCCGCGTGCGTGACTCCGCGCGCCATGCCCAGCGCCGGCGCCAGGCGCGAGTTCATCTCCGTCAGTTCCCGCCACTCCGGCGTTCCCCGTCCCACCGTGCGCGTGGTAAAGACGCCGCCCTCATGCATCACCTGCATTGGCGGCCGTCCATACTGGTGCACGCAGGAGAACAGCACCTGCCCGTCGCTCACAATCGAGTCCACGTGGAAGATATCGCCGGGGACGAACTGCTCCAGGAGGAAATGGCTCTGGCGGTCGCCCAGCTCATCCAAATTGCGCCAGAGCTGCTCCGGCTCGTGAATCTTGCGGATCCCCAGCGCCGACGCCTCCGCTCGCGGCTTCAGCAGCCAGGGCGGCTTCACCCGCCCCATGTAGTCGCGCAGCTCGTCGTAGTTCAGCACCCGGCAAAACTCCGGCACCAGAAAACCGGTATCGCGCGCGCCCTGGCGCATGGCCAGCTTGTCGCGGTAGAAGGCCGTGATGCTCAGGTTCATGCCGGGCAGGCGCCAGTGCTCGCGCACGCACGCCGCGGTCTCCTGGTCGAACTCGTCCAGCGCCGTCACCCGTTGATAGAGCCGCCCCCGCGCCATCCAGCTCGCCGTGTTCAGGATCTGTTCGCGGGTCAGGTTCTCCGGCATCAACGCCACGTCTTCCAGGACGTCTCGCGGCCAGTCGGCATCGCGCAGCTTCTCCACCGTGAGCAGGGTTGGCCGCACCCCCATCTCCGCGCACTGGCGAATGAAGTCCTGCCCCTTTTCATAGGAAGAGATGCAAAGAATCCGCTGCGCCGCGTCGCTCATTCGCCCTCTCCGCATTCACCGGTTTTGGACTGCCGAATGAGCTTAGTTCTACCATATTGGCGTTACACTGAATCACAACTTCAACCGATCGGGGGCCTCGCGTCCAGATGCGTTGGGTTTGGAACAAGATGCGTTGGGTTTGGAACAAGAACGTGGTTGCCGGGGTAATCCTGGGCGCCATCGCCGCCGCCACCACAATTTCCGTCCAGGGGTTGACTTTAGTCGCCTCCAACCTGCTTTTAAGGGTGCTCGAGACGGTGGCCTTTGCCTTTACCGTTCCCGGGCTCCTCGTCGCCTTCGCCGCCGCTCACGACGTCCACCACGTAGGGCTCGGATTCGCGGCCTTGTGCAATTTCACGTTCTGGTTCTGCTTCGGCTGGCTTTGCAGCTATCTCCTCCGCACCCTCCGAGAGCAGATCCACCTCCTGGCTTCGCAGTTCTGATTCCCATGCTCTCCGCCGACTCCATCACCAGCCTGCACGACCGCCTCACCTCCCTCTGGCACGCCGAGCCGGAAGCCGATCCCCCGCAAACGGACCCGTTCCTCGTCCTTGTCGCCCGCCATCACCGCGCCAACTTCGACCTCTGGCACATTGAGGACGAGGCCCGCCGCCCGGGCGCAACCGACGCCGAAATCGCCGACGTCAAGCGTCGCATCGACCGCACCAACCAGCTCCGCAACGACGTTGCCGAGCAGCTCGACGAAACCCTCCTCCAGCACCTTGCCGGCCGCAACCTCCCCACCCCCGTTGCTCCGCTCCACTCCGAATCGCCCGGCCTCATGGTCGACCGCCTCTCCATCCTGGCCCTCAAGATCTACCACACCCGCGAAGAAACCCTGCGCTCCGATGCTCCCACGGCCCATCGCGAACGCAATCGCAGCCGGCTTTCCATCCTTGAGGAGCAGCGCGCCGACCTGGCCGCATGCCTTGACCGCCTTTGGGCCGAGACCCTGGCCGGCGCCCGGCGCTTCAAGCTCTACCGCCAGTTGAAGATGTACAACGACCCTTTCCTCAATCCCGCCATCTACGGCGAGCGCCGTTCCTGAATCGGGAGTCCACCGCCCGCCCGCGGCCCCTGCCATTGACGGAACAAGGCCTTATGCGTATAAAGTGGCGTGAGCGCAGGAAAAGAATGGACAGGGCTCCAGTCTCCATAACGGAGCGATCCCTCCATCGCGCTCCTTTTGAGATCACTGATGCCACAAGCCAAATCCGCGGTATCGAACCGCAAGAAGCCCGACTCCAAGCCCAAGGGCAGGTCCTCGGACCATGCCCAGGACAGCGCCGCCTACCAGCAGTACAACGCCGCCGTGCACCTGGTGCAGCAGGGAAAGTACGACAAGGCCCTGGCCGCGCTCGAAAAACTCCTGCCCGCCTCGCCCCCGCAGGTGGCCGAGCGCTGTCGCATGTACATGGTCACCTGCCGGCGCCAACTGGAGCGGGCGGCCCTCTCCTTCGCCACCCCGGAGGAGCGCTGCGACTACGCCGTGTCGCAGTTGAACCAGGGCTTGTACGAGGAGGCGCGCGAGCATTTCAATGCCGTGCTCGGCGCTCACCCCAGGGCGGATTATGCCTTCTACGGCCTGGCCCTCCTGGACTCCATTACCGGCCGCAGCCAGGAGTGCCTGGCCAATCTCTCCCGCGCCATCGAGCTCAACTCCCGGAATCGCCTCCAGGCACGTTCCGACAACGACTTCCTGAACATGCTGGACGATCCCCGCTTTACGGAACTGCTGTATCCTGAACTTCCGTAAACCTGTTTTTGCTTGCTGTATGCTGCCTTGGCCCACATCGGATCCTGCGGAGAGCACTTTGCAAGAGGCCTCGTCTCTCGATTGGGAAGTGGAGAAGGGCGTGCGCCAGTTGCGCGTGGTGGCCATGGGCGGCGGCACCGGCCTTTCCACCCTCCTGCGCGGCCTGTGCCGGCACGTGGCCCATCCTCATGAGACGGCCCACGAGGCCGCCATCTCCGACCTCGCCGCGGTCGTCTGCGTCACCGATGACGGCGGCTCCTCCGGCCGCCTGCGCAAGGGCTTCAACATGCTCGCTCCCGGCGACCTGCGCAACTGCATGGTCGCCCTCAGCGAGGAAGGCGACCTGCTGGCCCGCCTCTTCGACCATCGCTTCCGCGGCGGCGACTCCCTCGAAGGTCACAACTTCGGCAACCTGTTTGTCGCCGCCCTCACTGAGATCACCGGCGACTTTGCCCATGCCATCCAGCTTGCCTCCAAAATCCTCGCCACCCGCGGCAAAATCTATCCCGCCACCACCACCAACGCCACCCTCATCGCGCGCATGGACGATGGCTCACTGGTGCGCGGCGAAACCAACATCAACTCCACCCAGCGCCGCATCGAGGAGCTGATGCTCGATCCTCCCGATGCCGCCGCCCTGCCCGAGACCCTGGAAGCCATCGAGCACGCGGACCTGATCACGGTGGGGCCGGGCTCGCTGTACACCTCGTTGATCGCCAATCTTCTGGTGCAGGGCATTCCCTCCGCCCTCGCCCGCGCCCGCGGCATCCGGGTCTATGTCTGCAACCTGATGACGGAAGCCAACGAGAGCCTGGGCTTGACCGCCTCCGAGCACATTGAGCGCATCTACGAGCACACCCGCGCTCCCATCTTCGACTACGCTCTCATCAACACCTCGCGTTTTCATCCCCATACCCTGGCCCGCTACGCCGCCGAAGAGGCCTCGCCCATCGAGGCCGATATCGAGCGCGTTGAGAAGATGGGCGTCCGCTGCGTGGTCGGCAACTTCGCCGTGGAAGCCGAGGTGGTGCGGCACGCTGCCAACCGCGTCACCGGCGCCCTGCTGGCTCTGGGCCACGCCCGCACCGCCCACCAGCCCTGAACTGCCGCCCCACCCGGGCCCCTCCGATCCCTCCGAATCCACCCTCGGAAACCCGCGACTCTGCCCGGTCGTTTCACCTGGGGTTCTCCCCGCGAAATCCACCCCCGGGGGAATTCCACCTGGGAATTGTCCTGGTTCCCCGCAGAGCGATCGCTGGCTACTCTGGAATAAAACGACGCGGCAGGTGGCCCGCTCATCCACTCGGAGCTGTGCCCCGTTCATCGCGGCTTTTTCGCGATGAGTGGGCGGGCGGCCCGGGCGGCCCGGGCCTCGTGACGGAATATCCGCCACAGAGCCGAGGGTGCTTCGGGGAGCCCGGGCCACCCCCGGCTCCCAAACCCAGACCACCACCCTCACCCTCACTGTCGAGTAATTCCACCGGAGGCCGGGCGAGCCCATCGCCCGGCCAACGCCGGCTCGCACCAGAATCGGTGCAAAGCGGTCCTTCTCTGAAGGCGAGTCAAGAGTCACGGTCTGTGGAAAACTCATCCGGAGCCGCATGGAATCTGGGGAAAATAAATCCAGGCGGTGATTCGGGCTTAAGATCTCCATTTGGGATAATCTCTTCAGATCGAAGAACTGCGCCCGGCTGAGAGGTACCCTCCGCCGGGCATTTCATTTCCGATTTTGAACCATTCCGGCTTCGGCTCTGCCGGGCAGGAAAGGCTCACCTCCACCCCCGGCCGCCGGGGCTTGCAGATTGTGTGCAGTTTTTGGGGTTAAACCAATGAATCCGTTAGACATCGCCGTTTTATTTTGCGCGCAGCTCCGAGCTCCCCCTCTGCGGTCTTCCAGTCCCCCCGGCCTCTTTACTCCGCCCGGAAAACCACGTCGAACAGCAGCCAGCTCACGGTGGTGAAGATGATGTCGTAGCCCATCAGCAGCTTGATCCAAAGG
>Ga0307372_10014076_pt1 | contig 10277 bp, 4 predicted proteins | sample OX1MG_FD_202533 | JGI IMG/M metagenome (GOLD analysis project Ga0307372, IMG submission 202533) | Soil microbial communities from Risofladan, Vaasa, Finland - OX-1 | ecosystem: Environmental > Terrestrial > Soil > Coastal area > Acid sulfate soil | place: Finland: Risofladan, Vaasa | collected... | reverse complement strand
ACGCCGCCCCAACCCCCACTCTCGTACCAAGTCCAACCGGGGTCGTCGCGGGCGGCACGTTCTCACTTAGCGGGAGTGGGTTCGCGGCGAACACGACCCTGGTCATCAAGCTGGATTCGGCCACTCTCTCCTCAACCGTCGCGACCAACAGCGCGGGCGACTTCGGACCGACCACCTTGACGGTTCCCGCCGGCACTACCACGGGGAATCATTCGGTTTCCGCCAGCACCACCGGGGGAACCCTCCTGGCCGCCGCCTCCTTGCAAGTCCTCGCCCCCACGGCCACGGTCTTTCTCGTGCCGACCAGCGGCGCCCCTGGGGCCCAGATTCGGGTGGACGGCTCCGGTTTTACCCCGAATGAGTCGGTGACCATCTCGCAGGGAGCAACCACGCTCGCCAACGCCACGGCCAATAGCCAGGGCCAGATTTCGGTTGCGGTTCCTCTGCCGCAACGGCTCTCGCCCGGCGCGATCAGTCTGACCGCCACTGGATCAAGCAGCAAGATTAGCGGCAGCGCCACCTATACGGTTGATGCTCCCAGCCTCACCCTGAGCGCGACCAGCGGCGCGGTGGGCAGCACGCTGACCGCCGTGGGCCATAACTTCGCGGCGGGCGAAACGGTGCGCGTCTCCTTCAACGGCGCGGTGGTTGCTCAGTCCACCGCCGATGGTTCCGGCGCCTTCTCCGCCAACTTCAGCGTTCCCGCCGGCGCGTCCGGCGCGGTAACGGTCGTGGCGACGGGTGCCAACAGCCAGATTACCGCCAATTCCTCTTTCACCCGCATCGGCGCCCCGGCAGCGCTCACGATCTCGCCAACCACCGGTGCTCCTGGGATGCGCGTGACGGCCACCGGCTCCGGCTTTACCCCGAACGAGCCGGTAACCATCTCACTGGGAAACACGGCGCTGGTCACGACCACGGCGAACAGCCAGGGCCAGATTTCGACCAGCCTCACGCTGCCGCAACGGCTCTCCGCTGGGACCATTAGCCTGGTCGCCACTGGATCGACCAGCCGGATGACCGGAAGCGCCGCCTATGTGGTGACTGCTCCCACCCTCGCCCTGAGCACCACGAGCGGCGCGGCCGGCAGCACGCTGACCGCCGTGGGTCATAACTTCGCGGCGGGCGAAATCGTCCGGATCTCTTTTAACGGCGTCGTGACGGCACAGGCCACTGCCGACAGCTCCGGGACGTTCTCCGTCCCCTTCGCCGTCCCAGCCGGCGCGTCCGGCTCGGTGCCGGTCACGGCGGCGGGCGTTAGCAGCCTGATTACCGCCAACGCCACCTTCACGCGCGCGGGGGCGACGGTGCGGGCGAATGTCACCAGCCTTGCCGCCGGCGCTACGCTGACCCTGACCGGGAGCGGATTCGCGGCCGGCGAGCCGATCCAGATTACCATTCCTGGCCACGTGTTGCTTGACCTGCATGCGACCGCCCAGGGCACGTTCTCCACTCCCCTGGCGCTCTCGGCCTCGCAAGGGTTAGGGGCGCTGACGATTACCGCCAGCGGCTTGACCAGCCACATCAGCGGCGCGGCCACGGTCACGGTCACGGCCGCCCCCAAGATCACCCTGAGCGTGGGCTCGGCCGCGGCCGGGAGCGCCTTCACGGTTACGGGAAGTGGGTTCGGGGCCAACGAAGCGGTGACCCTGAGCGTCGCCAATGCCCTGGCCAAGCAAGTGACCGCGAACGCGCAAGGTGCGTTCACGACTAGCATTACTCTCGGGCAGGGCGACGCGGCCGGTACCGTACAGGTAGCCGCGACCGGCCAGCAAACGCACCGCGTGGCAGCCGCCGCGCTGACGGTCACCCGGACCAGCGTGATCGTCCGGTCCAGCGTCAACGACCTTGCCGCCGGTAACGCCTTGACGCTCACTGGGAGTGGATTCGGCGCCAACGAACCGATCCAAATCACCATCCCGGGCGTCGTGCTGCTGAACATCCATGCCAATGCCCAGGGCGCCTTCTCGACCCAGCTGACCATTCCCGCCTCCCACGCGGCCGGAGCCCTGACGATCAGCGCCGCTGGTCTAACCACGCGGGAGGTTGGCACCACCACGGTCACGGTCATTTCGGCGCCCCCGAGCACCCTCACCACCGGAGCCACCACCTGGTACTTCGCCGCCGGGCAGACCACGGGCGTCGAAGACTCCATCGCCGTTCTCAACACGAACAGCACGGCGGTGCAGGGCACGCTGACCCTCTATTATGGGGTGGGCCAGACGCGCGTGATCCCCATTAGCCTGGCTGCCGACGCACGCGGCACCTACGATATCGGCCGGCTGGCCGGCGCCCTGCCGCACGTCGCGGTGGCGGTGCACGCGAACCTGCCCATCGCGGCGACGCGCATCAGTAACCGGGGCGGGAACAACCTCATCGGGACCGCTGGGGTCTCCAGCCTCTCCCGAACCTGGATGATGGCGGAGGGTTATACCGGCCTGAGCTTCACCGAAACCCTCTTCTTGCTCAATCCTGACAGCGTGCCCGCCAGTGTGCACGTAGCGTGGCCGCTGGGCAATGGGCGAGCGCCCGTCCTCTATAACCTGACCATCCCCGCGCGTACGCAGGTGATGATCCCGGTTAACAGCTACGTCAAGCACGCTTCCCATGCCACCATGATCAGTTCCGATCAGCCGATCGCTGCTGCCCGGCGCATCATGTTCGGCACCCAGCAACAGGGCGCGACCCTCAAGCCGGGCACCACGAAGAGCGCGAACACGCTCTACTTCGCCGAAGGCTCCACGGCGAATGGCTTTGAGGAGTACCTGACCATCTTTAACCCGAATCGCTCGGGCGCGGCAGTAGTCACGGCTCAGTTCCACGATCAACTGGGGCATCTCCTGGGAACGCGCACGATCACGGTCGATCCCATGTCGCGCGGGACGATCAAGGTCAATACGGTGGCGCATGCTTCCTCCATCGCCTCCGTGCTCCATAGCAGCCTGCCCATCGTGGCCGAACGCGCCCTCTACTTCGGGGCTCCCAACGGGAATTCGGCGGGTGGCACGGACGTGTTCGGACGCGCGACGCCGGCCATCGGCTGGATCTTCGCCAGTGGCGACACCAGCCCTGGCCAATCGGAGTTCGACTTGCTGTACAATCCCAACTCACGGGCCAACAACATTCTGATCACCTATTACACGGCAAGCGGCCAGGTTGAACGGGCCACCTTCAACGTGCCGGCCAACGCTCGGGTGACGGTCGATCTGAACCGTTCGGTGTCCGGCCTCCCGCGTGGTGTCCACGGAGTGACGATGCGCTCGCTGAGCGGGTTGCCGTTCCTGGCCGAGCAAGCGATCTATAACCAAAACCTTACCCGCGGCTACGCCCTGGCAGGCGCGCCCGCGAGTTAATCCGAGGCAGGATCTTAGGATCCAGGCAAAGGAGGCGCGATCTCTTCCTAGATCGCGCCTCCTTGGTATCTCGCTGTCCAGCGGCAATCAGGCTGAGCCTCCCACGGCGAGATGCTCTCCTCTTTCACTCGGGCTGAGACGCGACCTCGGCGGTCGGATGAGTCTCGGTCTGAGTTGGGTCAAGCGTGTCGGCCAGGGAATCGGCAAAGCGTGCCGGGACCAAGACGGTGAGCCGGTCGCCCCGCTGGACCTCGGTCTGGCCATTGGGAGTGAAGGCATCCGCTCCTCGCCGGACCGCGACGACCAGCGTCGATGGCGGCCAGGCGATGTCCTTGACGCGATGGCCAACCAGGGCGCGGTCTTGGGTGATTTCGAGGTCCACGATCCGGTAATCGCGGAGGCGGCTAAGCACCGATGCCTCGCCTGATGCCTCTTTGGCCATCCCGGCGGGTTGAGCGCCGGCGGAGCCAGCGCCTTCGATCGGTGGAGGATTCGCCTTTGTCCGTTGCTCCACCGCGCCCAGGCTTGCCTCGAGTCGCGCGTTGTAGGCACGCAACACGTCACGGTGCGTCAACCAGCCCACGATGGATTGGTTATCCTTTGCCAGGACGGGCAGTCCATGGCGCTCGTCACGCACCAGCAAGCCGAGGGCGCGCTCCAGGCTCTGGGTGGGATAGAGGGTTGGCGTACTTTGGGCCAGATCCCCCGCCACTGTGTCCAGCGCGTTGTCCCGGACGGCGTTCTCGACATCATGCGCGGTTACCATTCCACGGTAGGCGCCGCTCTCGTCCACCACGGGGAGCGCCTCCACGTCGTCCCGGTCGAAGCGCTCGATAAGTGTGTTGAGGGGAAAGTTCTGCGGCACGCCGGGGGGGATCGGGCGCATCGCGTCGCCCACCGTGAGCACTTCCATCAGATTGGCTGCTCTCCCACGCCTGATATCAATGCCCCGCCGGCGAAGCTTGAGCGTGTAGATGCTGTCGCGGCTCAGGCTCTTGCCGGCGCCGGTAGCCAGGACGATGGCCGCCATCAGCGGCAGGATGATCGTATAGTCGCCGGTCAATTCAAAAATGATGATCACGGCGGTGATCGGCGCCCGCGCCGCGCCGGCAAACACGGCTCCCATCCCCACCAAGCCGTAGGCGCCCGCCGGCGCGGTGAGGCTAGGTATGAGGCCATGGAGCACGTCACCGTAGGCGGTCCCCAGCATGGCGCCGATGAAGAGGGACGGGGCGAAGACGCCGCCTGAGCCGCCGATCGCGATGGTCAGACTGGTCGCGAGCATCTTGGCGGCCATCAGCACCAGCAGGAACCACCCTACGTAACCACCGCGGATCCCATGCTCCAGGACCGGGTACCCGACGCCGTACATCTGTGGCAGCGCCAGGAGCAATACGCCCAGAAGGAGTCCACCCACCGCCGGGCGCGCCCATTCCGGTCCGTGCCACGCATGGTCGGCCAGATCTTCGAGGGCATAAAGGACGCGCGTGAAGCCGACGCCAACCACCGCTGCCAGCAGGCCCAGTACCGCGTAGAGGAGGATCTCCCAAGAGGACACCAGATGGAAAGCGGGGAGAGTGAGAAAGGCTTGCGCTCCGAACGCGGCGCGGCCGATCACGGCGGCGGTGATCGAGGCCAGGACCACGGCACCAAAGGACTCCGTCTCGAAGTCACGCAGGATGAGTTCAAGGGCAAAGAAGACGCCGGCAATCGGAGCATTGAAGGTAGCGGAGATGCCGCCGGCCGCGCCGCAGGCTACCAGGAGGCGCAAGCGCGATTCGGGGAGGCGCACGAGTTGACCCAGGGTAGAGCCCAGCGCGGACCCGATCTGGACGATTGGCCCTTCGCGTCCCACCGAACCGCCGCTGCCGATGCACAGGGCCGAGGCCAGTGATTTGACCACGGCGACCGCGGGGCTGATCCGCCCACCGCGTTCGGCGACCGCAAGCATCACCTCGGGAACTCCGTGGCCGCGTGCCTCGCGGGCGAAGCGAGCGATGAGCGGTCCGTAGATCAGACCTCCGACCATAGGCGCCAGGAGGACGAAAAAGATGCCGAGCCAGGGCAGGTGCGGATTACTGGCGCCCGAGAAAAACGGGTGAGTGGCATGGCCCGTGGCGCTGTAGTCGGAGTAGCCGGAAAAGATTTGCGTGAACCAGAGTATCAAATAGCGGAAGACGATGGCCCCTATCCCGGCGCCGGCCCCGATGGCGACGGCAAGCACCATCAGGCCGGTAGGGCTGCCTCGCAGCCAGTCGTAGAGTTGCGTGGCGCCGCCGCGCGGCACACTTAAAGTGTGGCGCGTGGGATCAACCGGCGCGCTCACGATGTTGATCCTGGCAACGTGGTGGGCGGGACGCCGAAAGGTATCGTGGTTCGGTGGTCATCGTCACCACCTTCATCGGCTCCTGTCCCTGAACGAGGAAGGAGTAGATGATCCCCAAGGAGAACCAATTCGAGCGCGTGCTGGATATTCGCCCAGCGGAAGGCACCGGCATCCAGCCCCGCGTGGAGCAGCAGGCCATCGGCAAGGGCCAGCAAGATGGAGGCCACGGCATTCGCGGGCACGGCGGCGATCTCGCCCGCCGCGATCGCCGCGTCCAGCCATCCGCGCACATACGCTCGGCGCCGGTCGAGGGCTGCCGCGAAGCGCGCGCGCACCTCGTCCACGGTCAGAATGTCGGCCCAAAGATCAGCCCGAACCTGGATCCTCCCGGGATCGGCCACCGATTCAAGCATGGCCCGGTTGAAGCGCCGCACCCGTTCGAGATTACTCAGTTCGGCCGCGTCAAGGTCGGTCATGATCCGGTCGAGGAGCGCCGCGCTCTCGTCCAGAAGGGCGAGGAGCAGGTCTTGCTTGCTGGCGAAATAGCCGTAGAAGGCGCCCTTGCTGACCCCGGCGGCGGCGCACACTTCATCAATGGTCAGATCGTGGAATCGCTTCGTGGCGGCGCATCGCCAGGCGGCGTCAACCAATACGTGGCGGCGCTCTTGGCGGACCTCCGGCGCCAAACGTGGCAAGGCGTGTACCCCTTTTGTGTCGCTCTTTAGCAGGCACGGATCAATAAATAAACTGACTGGCCAGTTTCTAGTATACCGATTCGGATGCGCGCCGGAGATGTGTGATCCAGGCTGTACCACGACCGCGGTCGGCAAGAGCCCCGCTTGGGAGCATGGATGTCTCCCGCTCCAAGGCGGGGTGTCGCCCCAGGATTCGCCAACAGAGTCAAAACAGTGGTGCACCCTCGCGGCCCAGGCTCCCGCTCGCCCGGAGGGGAAGGGAACGGCGGTGGACTGTCCGCCGCGATCAGGCTGTACCATGGAGCCAAGGCGTCACGCCGCGTCGGCAGCGGGGCGCGACCCAGCGGGATGGGGCGAACCGAGGAGGATAGGATGCACGCGAGGCCGCGGTATCGCTTCGTACGGATCGACGCGGCGCGGCGGACCGAGATCCTCCGGGAGATCGACGAAAACGCCGCGCTGGGTCAGAACTTCCTGGTCTTGGTGCTGCTCAGTTGCGTCATCGCCTCCTTCGGCCTGATCCAGAACAGTGCGGCGGTGATCATCGGCGCCATGCTGGTCGCCCCGCTCATGGGCCCAATCATCGCCTTCGCCCTGGCCCTGGTCTACGGCGACCCCCGCCAGGTGGCGCGGGCGCTTGGCACCCTGCTGATCGGCGCCGTGATCGCCGTGGCGCTGAGCGCCGCGTTGGGCGCGGTGGTGACCGTGGTGGGGACCGTCGACTTCGGGGCCGAGGGGCTGCCCTCGGAGATTCTGGGTCGCACCCAGCCCTCGCTCTTCGACCTGGCCGTCGCCCTGGCCGGAGGCGCCGCCGGCTCCTATGCCCTGGTGCAGCCGCGGCTCTCGTCGGCCCTCGCCGGGGTGGCCATCGCCACCGCGCTGATGCCCCCCCTCTGCGTGGTCGGGATTGGGCTTTCCCAGGGGCAGATCGCCATCTGGGGCGGCGCGTTGCTGCTGTTCTTGACTAACTTCGTGGCGATCGTTTTCGCCAGTTCGGCAATCTTCACCATGGCCGGCTTCCTCCCGGCCGCTGGTACCTGGCGCCATCCCTTGCTGCCAGGCGCCCGCCTGATCAATGTACTATTGCTGGTGCCGGTGGCGGCTCTCCTGACCATTTTTACCTTCAACATCACTCAACAGACCCAGACCACCGCGACGATTCGAGCGACCTTGAACCGCGAGTTGAACCGGCACCGCAACACTAGCCTGGTGAGCTTCGTGCAAACGACGAGCGGGAACGCGATTCAGATCGAGGCCACCATCCGATCCCCCGCGACGCCAAGGCTGGCGGAAGCGATCCGCATCGAGGCGGCGTTGGCGGCAAGCCTGCGGCAGCGGGTGGCGCTCAAGCTACTGGTGGTGCCGGTGACTACCCTCGACCCGCTCAATCCGCCGACCCTCACCCCAACGCCGACCCTGAGCGCGACGCTCACCCCGAGCCGTACCCCCACCGCCCGCCCCAGCCCGACCTCCATGGCCGGCGCCCGGGGCGGCGTACCCGGGGTGGCAACCGGGACGCCGGCATTCACGCCACCTGGCGATACAGCCACGGCGTCTCCCCGGCCGACCGGGCGCGCCACCGTGACCTCCACCCCTACCATCGTGCCCAGGAGCACGGCTACCTCAACCCCCCGTCCCACCGGCACCGCCACTCCTTCCAAGACGCCGCGACCCAGCCCCACGCACAGGCTGAGCCCTACCTCTACTCCTACTCCGCGACCCAGTGACACCGCGACGCGGGCACCGAGTTCGACTGGCACCCAGACCCCCAGCCCGACCGTGACGCGGACGCCGCTAGCCACCGCCACCCCTCTTGCCTATGCCGTGGTCGGTGGAACCGGGGGGTTGGGCGTCTATGCGTATCGGTCGCCGGGACCGTCGGCGATCGTGGCCGCCCAACCGGACGGCACCATCGTGCAGCTGACGGGCATGCAGGTCAGTCGCGATGGCTACCAATGGGTTCGGGTGGTGCTGCCCGGCGGACGCGTTGTGTGGATCCCCAGGAAATACCTGGTGCCCTATCGCCCGTACATCTCGCCACCTCGGTAGGCACCTTTCCCGACTGTAACACCGTTGAGCTTTGATCGGTTAGTTCCTGGACAAAAGGGTCTGGCCCCAGGCGCCAAAGGCTATGCAAATGTTATAAGGATAGAAAGTGCCGCCTGCCAAGCCCCTGGCGCTGTGTAGGCCAGCCAGGACCCGACCACCGACGGCAGACGCCGCCGAAGCTTCGGCAGCAGTGCAGATCAATAGAGAGGATGCATGGTATAACGGGCTGGGACGACAGGCGTCCTCCGAAAAGCTAAGGGATGCCGATGACTACCCAGGGGCCTGACGTGGCCACCTTCCTGAGTCTCGTGGTGGTGGTGACGTTGGTCGCCGCCGCCATGCACCGGATCCGGCTGCCCTACGAGGTGGCGCTGGTGCTTACCGGCTTGGGGCTGGCCTTCATCCCTGGGGCACCCAGTATCGTCCTCACCCATCAGGTGATTCTCACCGTCTTCCTCCCCGTGCTGCTCTTCCACGGCGCCTACAACCTTTCCCTGGACGAGTTGCGCGCTTCCTTCCGCCTGGTGAGCTTTCTGGCTCTGCCGGGAGTGTTGGCCACCGCCGGCCTGGTGGGTCTGGCGCTACACGTGGCCGCTGGGCTCTCCTGGACCAGCGCCTTGCTCTTCGGCACTATTGTCGCCGCCACCGATCCGGTCTCGGTGCTGGCTATTTTCGGTCAACTGGGAGCGCCTCGGCGGCTGACCACCATCGTCAGCGGGGAGAGCCTGTTCAACGACGGCACGGCCCTGGTGCTGTTCACCATCTTGCTGAACCTGGCTCAAGGCGGGCATCTCACTTTGCTGGATGGCCTGGGGCGCCTGGTGCTGGTGATTTGCGGCAGTCTGGGACTGGGCGCGGCGGTGGGCCTGCTGGGAGCACAGATGCTGCGGCATGTGGATGACGCGCTGCTGGAGACCAGCATCACCCTGATCATGGCCTATGGCGGCTACTTGCTGGCCGACCACCTGGCGCTCTCCGGCCCACTGGAGACCGTGGTGGCGGGGATCTTGCTGAGCACGCGCGGCGAACAGGTAATGAGTTCCTCCACTCGGCTGCAGGCCCGCGCCACCTGGGACTTCCTGGACTTTCTGGCCAATTCGCTGCTCTTCCTCCTGATGGGACTGGCGGCGCGGTCCGTGGCCCTTACTCCGGGGGAGCACCTCGGGGATCGCCTGGTCTGGCCGCTGGTGGTGGCTCTGGTGGCGGTGGCGCTCGCGCGGGCGATGGTAGTCGTGGGCACAGCGCGAGCGATGGCTTTGCTCGGCTCGCCCTTGCCCGCCGGCTGGGGATCAGTGCTGGGATGGGTAGGACTCCGCGGTGCCGTCTCGCTCGCCGCCGCCCTGAGTGTGCCGGGAGGCGTGGCCGACCACGATCTGCTGGTCATCCTCACCTTTGGCGTGGTGCTCTTCACCTTGCTGGCCCAGGGACTGACCATCGGCCCGCTGCTCCGGCGGCTGGGCTTGGTGGAAATGACGTCCGCCGGGGCTGAGGATGGTGATCCCGATTGACCTCCGGGGTGGTGCAGGTGACAACAGATACCTGAGCAGCAAAGCGCGCACTCTCTCTCAACCTCATGCCCTGGCGCCATGGGCGGAAATCGTTCCTGGGTTGGCCGGATGACGGTCGACGATTTGCTCGCCCTTGTTGTTGATGACTGGTGGCAGTATGAGGTTGTAGAGGGAGTGCTCGTCCAATTGGCAGGGCGCGGAGACCTGGCGACGACCCTCGCGGCTACCATGATCATCGTGCTGGGAGCCTTCATCCGCTCCGGGAAGTTGGGCCGAGTCACCTCCTCCAACGGAGTCTTCAAGTTCCCGGGAGCTGAAACCGGCCTGATTCCCGATGTTGGTTTTT
>Ga0307372_10014074_pt1 | contig 10279 bp, 9 predicted proteins | sample OX1MG_FD_202533 | JGI IMG/M metagenome (GOLD analysis project Ga0307372, IMG submission 202533) | Soil microbial communities from Risofladan, Vaasa, Finland - OX-1 | ecosystem: Environmental > Terrestrial > Soil > Coastal area > Acid sulfate soil | place: Finland: Risofladan, Vaasa | collected... | reverse complement strand
TCGCGGGCCTGCTCAGCTAGCGGAGGGCTCGGCGGTGAGGCGCGGCCAGAGGCCCTCCGCGCCGCAGTCCGCGGCGAGGGTGCCGAGGCGGCGCGCCCAGTGGCCCTCGCCGCCCCACTCCTGGCGCCAGACCCACAGCCGGCGCGTGAAGTGGTGGAGGGGGTAGTCCCGCGTCATGCCGATCGCGGCGTGCACCTGGTGGGCGTGGGCGGCGACGGCGGTGGCGGCGCGCGAGGCGCTCGCCTTGGCCGCCGCGACCTCGAAGGCGGCCGCTGAGCCGAGCGCCGCGAAGCGCTCGGCGGCGACGCGTGCCGCCATCCCCGCGAGCTCGGCCTCGGCGGCGAGGAGGACGAGGCGGTTGGCGACCGCCTGGAAGCCGGCGATCGGCCGCCTGAACTGCCGCCGCTCGCCGGCGTAGTCGAGGGTCATCGCCGAGACCGCCTCGGCGGCGCCGGCGATGAGCAGCGACCGCGAGAGCGCCCCCCGCAGCTCGAGGTCCGCCGCCGTGCCGGGGGGAGCCTCGGCGACGTGCGCGTCACCGAGGCTCACGTCGTCGAAGCGGAGCGCGTCGCGCGCCTCGCCGGCGAGGTTGCGCCCCGCCTCGACCGCGGCCAGCGCGACCGGCACGAGGAGGACGTGCTCGTCCCCAGCACCCTCGACGACGGCGGCGAGGTGGCTCGCGCGCCCCCCGAAGGGGACCCGCCCGACGCGTCCGGAGAGGCGCCAGCTCCCGGCGCCCCCCGACAGCACGAGGCCGTCGCCGCGGTGGGGGAGGGCGACGCCGAGGGGACCCGGAGGGAGGGTCATCCCGGCGGTGGCGACGAGGGAGCCCCCGAGCAGCGTGCACTCTGCGAGGGGGAGGGGGACGGCGTGGCGGCCGGCGAGGCGGCAGAGCGTCGCCGCCTCGGCGATGCCCCCGCCCGCGCCACCGGCGCGCTCGTCGACGGAGAGCTGGGTGAAGCCCGACTCCTCGAGGAGGACGAAGAGCTCGGCGGCGAAGCCCTCCTCCTCGGCGCGCCGGCGGACCTCCGGGCCGCACCGCTCGGCGAAGAGGCGCTCGAGGCTCTCCTCGAGGAGGTCGCTCACCGGCCCTCCCGGAGCGCCCGTGCCGCGACGCTGCGCAGGATCTCGGTCGTCCCGCCGCGCACGGTGTAGGAGGGGGCGATCGCGACCGCCTGCGCGAGGAGCGACTCGAGGAGCGAGGCCGAGGTCGGGTCGGGGTCCTCCTCGACCAGCTCCTGCACGGTGGCGACGACCTCCTGCTCGAAGTTGGTGCCGAGGTCCTTCGCGATCGAGGTCGCGGCCGTCGAGGGGTGCCCCTCCTGCAGGGAGCGGGCGACCGAGAGCGAGCACTGGCGGATCGCGAACAGCCGCGCCGCCAGGCGGCCGAGGGCCTCGGCGACGGCCGCTGGCGGCTCGGGGCCGACCCGCTCACGGACGTAGGCGGCGAGCAGCTGGTAGCTCGAGAGGTAGCGGTCGGGGCCCATCCGCTCGAAGGAGAGCTCGGAGGTGACCTGCTGCCAGCCCATCCCGACCTCGCCGAGGACGAGCCCGTCGGGGACGAAGACGTCGGTCATCGCCACCTCGTTGAAGTGGTGGCTGCCGTCGAGGAAGTGGATCGGGTTGACCGCCACGCCGGGCGACGCGAGGTCGACGATGAGCTGGGAGAGGCCGTCGTGGCGCTCCTCGCCCGGGGGAGAGGTCCGGCAGAGGGCGGTGAAGAAATGGTTGCGGTGGGCGTTGCTCGTCCAGATCTTCGTGCCGTTCACGAGCCAGCCGCCATCGGCGCGTGTCGCCGTGGTGCGCACCGCGGCGAGATCCGAGCCGGCGTCGGGCTCGGACATCCCGATCGAGAAGTAGCACTCGCCGCGCATGATCGGGCCGAGGAAGCGCTCCCGCTGCTCGTCGGTGCCGAAGGCGGCCAGCGTCGGCGCCGTCTGGCGATCCGCCACCCAGTGCGCGGCGACCGGCGCGCCGGCGGCGAGCAGCTCCTCGGCGACGATGAAGCGGTCGACGGGGCTGCGCCCGGGGCCCCCGTGCTCGGAGGGCACCGCCATGCCGACCCAGCCCCTGGCGGCGACGGCGCGGGAGAACTCGGGGGAGTGCACGGCGTTCATCCCCAGGCTCGGGCGGAAGCTGCCGGGGGGCAGCGTCTCGGCGAGGAAGGCGCGGACCTCGTCACGAAGGCGCTGCTCGGCGGGGGTGAGGGTCACCGGCTGGAAGCGCACCGGGTCAACCTACCGAGCCGAGCGGGGCGCACGGAGCGGCGCGTAGCCGCGACGCTCTCAGCCGGTGGGCCTCACCAGTCGAGGCGGGCCGCGCGGCGCGCCAGGCGGCGCCGCCCGCGCACCGCGCCCTTGGCGAGGAAGTGGCGGAGGAGCGCGGCGGTGGAGCGGGCGTCGCCGAGCGCGGTGTGCGCGCCGCGGTGCGCGACCCCCGTCGCGCGGCAGCAGCCGAGGAGGGTGCGCGGCCGCTCGAGCCCGGCGGACTCGGCGATCGCCCGCGTGCACAGGCTGGCGCGGCGGAGGTCTGGGAGGCGCCGCCCCGCGCGGCGGAACTCGGCGGCGAGGTGGGCGAGGTCGAAGCCGACCACGTGGCCGACGACGACGCGGCCGCGCAGCCGGTCGACGATGTCGGGGAGGAGGTCCGAGAAGCTCGGTGCGCCGCGCAGCATCGGCTCCGCGATGTGGTGGATCTCGCTCGCGCCGACGTGGCCCTCGATGCGCACCAGGCTCGACCACTCGTCGCGCACGACCCCGGCCGCGTCGAGCTCGACGATCGCGCACTCGACGATCGCCGACGCGTCGGCGTCGAGGCCGGTCGTCTCGAGGTCGATCACCGCGTAGTGCGCCGGCCTCCCGCGGGCGAGCAACGGGCTCGCGAACACCCCCACGACCGTGACGATAGGGCGACGGTGTGACGATCCAGCGGACCCCCGGCTCAGCAGGGCACCGGGTCGAACGCCGCGGCGCTCGCCGGCAGCGGGGGAGACGACGCGCTCCCGAAGGCGAGGAAGGCCGAGAGCACCGCGCGGTCCTTCGCCGTGGCGGGGCGCGCCGCCGCGCCGTTGGCCGTCGCGCTCGTGGGGAGGACCGTCGCCCGCGCCGCGCCCGCACCCGCGGCGAGCGCGCGGCCGAGCTCGTAGAGGGCGCTCTCGGTGATCGAGGGGTCGACGACGAGGCTGGCGGGCAGCGCGCCGAGGGTCGCGAAGAGCCCCCCCGGGCTCGTCGTCAGCCCGCCGAGGCGCGCGGACAGCGCCGCGAAGACACCGTTGGCGCGCGCCGCGGCGCTCGACGCGCCCCCCTCGTCGTTCTGCCAGCCGCCCGCCTGGCGGTCGTAGTAGAGGAGGTTACGGCTCGCGAGCAGCGCCGCGGCCTGCTCACCGTCGAGGCGCACGCAGCCGGTGGCGTCGACGCTCAGCCCGGCGTTGGTGTCGTGGAGGGCGTAGGGGACGTGCAGCGACAGTCCGCCGAGCGCGGCCACGAGGCCCGGCAGCGCGCCGAGGTCGACCGCGACGTAGTCGCTGAGTGGGAGGTGGAAGTCGCGCTCGACGGTCTGCAGCAGGGTCTCGGGGCCCGACTCGAGGACTCGGTCGATCGTCTGGGCGGGGAGGGTGGCGCGTCCGTGGGAGGGCTGGACGACGGTGTCGGTCGGGATCGACAGCAGCGCCATCTCCCCGCTGCTCGGCACGATGCGCGCGACGATCACCGCCTCCGCCCGCGCGCCGCCGGCCGTCGTCGCCGTGGGGGAGGCCTCGGGCACGGCGCCGACGAAGAGCACGTCGAACGGCCTCCCCGCGACGCGCGGCGTGAGCCCGGCGAGGCGGGGCTTCGCGATCTGGTCGAAGCGCCAGCGGGCGTAGCCGACGTAGAACGCGCTCGAGAGGAGCGCGACGACGAGCAGGAGGGCGAGGCCGCTGAGCAGCGGCCGGAGCCACTTCAGGTTGCGGTCGCCACGGGAGCGGTAACGCTCGAGGCGGACCGCACCGCCGCCGGCGAGTCTGCGATGCGGGGGCCGGGGCATGGATCGCGGGCGACGACCACGCACGGCGCTGGAGGTTACCGCTCTACGCGGTCGTGGGCTCGCCCCTCACCGTTCGATCACAATTCTTTGGGCGATCGCCAACAACGAGCGGCAAGGATGGAAGTCCACAAGTGCCGCCCGCGAGGTGCCGGCGGCAAAGGGACCAGCGGGTCCGGGGAGACAAGAGTGCGCGGCAGATGACCGGCAGCAGGGTGCGCAGGGTGGTGACGGGGGGCGCGGCAGCGCTCCTGTGCGCCGCGCTCGCGCTGCCCGCCGCCTCCGCGGCCGTGCGCGTCAAGGTCCTCCCCGCGCCGACAGCGGACTACTCCGCGCCCTTCCTTCCAGCGACGATGCCCCTCGCCACGGCGACGGCGTGGATCACGAGCGCCCTCTCGGCGCGCGCCACCGCGCTCACGACCCTCAGTGGGGCGATCTCCGGGTCGGCCAGCCTCCCCGTCTCGGACCGCAGCACCTTGAGCAGCACCGTCGCGACCGACGCGAGCGCCGTCTCCGCCCTCGAGCAGAAGGTGCCCACCGAGACGACGATCGCCGCGTTGCGCGGCGACGTGCAGGCGATGGTCGGTGCGCACATCCTCCTCCTCGTCACCCCCGTGGTGAACGAGGTGATCGCCGCGGACGGCGACCTTGCTAGCGCGAAGGCGCTCCGTCGGCAGTCGGCGGCGCTCGGCGCGGCGATCACCGCCGCCGGGCAGAAGCGCTCGACGGCGCGGCTGAACGCCGATCACCGGGATCTCGACAACCGGCTGAACGCGGTGACGGCCGACGTCGGGAACCTCCCCGCGACGCTGCTCGCGTTGCAGCCGCAGGACTTCCCGGCGACCCAGCCGAGCACCTGGCAGGGCAACGGCGCGCTCGCCCGCGCCGACCGCGCCCTCAGCACCGCGAACAGCGACGTGGCGAACATCGTGCGGCTGCTCGCGCACCCCGCCCGGACGGCCTCGGTCCGCACCGCGGCCTGACGGGTTCAGCCGCGCCCGGCGAAGCGAGCGAGGCGCTGCCGCACGCGCCCCCCGTCCGCCTCCGGAGGTTCTTTCGCCCCGAGGATGAGCCGCAGGCGCAGCGCGCCGAGGAGTGATTCGACGCTCCGGCGGGCGACGCCACTGCGAGGAGGGCGCCGCTCGACGACCGTCGCCGGCAGCTCCCGCACGACGAGGCCGCCGCGGGTGGCCCGGGTCACGAGCTCCACGTCGAAGAGGCTCCCCCGCAGCTTGCACTCGTCGACGACGCCACGGAGCTCTTCGCGTCGCAGCACCTTCATCCCGTGCGCGTCGCTCACCTCGAGGTCGAGGAGGAGGTGGAGCGTCGTCGTGAACCCCGCGGTGAGCAGGCGACGGTGCAGCGGCCGACGGTCCGTGGCGCCGACGGCCCGCTTGCTCGCCAGCACCGCGCCGACCGACTCGTCGCCGAGGATCGCGAGCGCGTCGTCCAGGAACGCGAGGTCGTAGTAGTCGACGTCGAAGTTCACGACGAAGCGGCCGCGCGCCGCCCGGAAACCCGCGGCGAGCGCGGCGCCGTAGTCGCCGACGGGGAGGTGAAGGACGCGCACGTGCCCGAGCTGCGCCGCCAGCATGCGGCCGAGACGGAGCGTCCCGTCGCGCGAGCCGTTCTCCACGATCAGGATCTCGTAGCTCGCCCCCCGCTCCTCGAGGCCGGTGACGAGGTTGGTGACCGTCGAGCCGAGGAGGGTGATCTCGTTGTGGCTCGGGAGGACGAAGGAGAGATCGGGGGGCGCTTCGTCTGCCGGTGGGCGGCTCACCCGTCGTCCCTCGCCTCGCCGTCACCCGGGGCGGCGTCGGCGGGGAGGCCGAAGTCGAAGTCGTGGCCGTCGGGGACCCGGCCGGGGCCCGGCTCGCCGGGCTCGGCTCCCCCCGCCGCCGGCTCCTCGATGAGGAGCGTCGTCGGCGGCACGTACGGGTGGCTCAGCAGCATCACGCCGCCGAGGCCGAGGGCCGTGCCGAGGCGTCCGAGCCAGTCGATCGTCGTCGTCCCGTAGGAGAGCACGACGTGGTGCGAGGTCGGCACGACGACCATCAGGTTCGGCGTCGCGAGGTAGGGACCGGTCGCGCCGCTCGCCTGCCAGTTCGGGAAGTAGGGGATCCGCACGTCGACGGGGACGCCGGTGCGGGTGACATCAAAGGCGATCGTCGAGTCGGTGGTGACGACGTCGCTGACGGTCGTCTTCGGGAGCGGTGGCTCGGCGTTGGCGCCGAGGAGGGTGCCGGCGTCCTCGCGCCGCCAGCCGGCCGGGCCGGTCGTGACGACCGGCACCGCCCAGTCGGCCGGCGTCTGGTACCAGTCCTGGGCCGTCTGGTCCCAGGCGGCCTTGCTCAGCCCGCTCTCGACGATCGGCTGCTCGGTGAGCGGGGCGACGATGGGGGAGTCCTTGATGAGGAAGAGCTCCCAGCGGGGCGGGCTCGCAGGCGTGGTCGCCTTGGTCGAGGTCTCGACGACGTCGGCCGAGGCCGGGGTCGAGGCGACGAGCTGCAGATCGGGGTCGGCCTCGGCCTCGACCTCCACCTCGGCGGAGTTGGCGAGGAAGTACTTCACCCCCTGCAGCTGCAGGTGGTGGATGCCGTCGGTGACGTTGAGGCCCTGATAGGGGAGGCCCGGCACGGGGTTCGAGGCGTCGATCGACAGCTCGGACTGGTCGAGGAAGTGGAAGTGGTTCGTGGTCGAGGACTCGTAGTAGAGGCCCTCCTCGGAGTCGATGCAGCCTCCCGTCCAGTAGGGGAAGGCCATCTCGACGAGCGTCGACCCGAAGACGTTGCTCGCGTTGGCGGTGTACTCGTAGTCCAGGCGGCCGCAGCCGTGCTGTTTGGCGGCGCTGAGCAGCATCGCGAGCACCGACTGGTACTGGTGCCAGCCGGGCTTGGCCTCGTAGCCCGAGTAGTTCCAGCTGACCCACCCGCTGAGGAAGCTCTGGCTCGTCTGGGGGGTGCGCACGAGCGGCAGCACGCCGAGGTAGCCGGCCACCACCGAGACGGTGAGGAGGCCGGTGAAGACGGGCGTCACCCATTCGTGGGAGCGCCCGAAGACGGGGGCGCTGAAGGCGAGGCGGCCGAGCTCCCCGACCGCGTAGGCGGCGACGAGGGCCGTCGCAAGGAACCAGAACGGCAGCCATCGGCCGTTGTAGATGGTTCCCGCGGGGAAGACGCAGAAGGCGAGCGCGGAGGCGGCCGCGAGCACCGAGAGGACGAGGGCGACGCGCTCGCGCCGCCAGATCGCGAGCCCGAGGCCGACGCCCGCGAGGAGCTGCACGGCGAGCTCGCCGCTCGGGGGGAAGAGGGTGCCGAGCGGGTCGCCGACGCGCTGGTAGCCCATCGAGGAGGAGTAACGGATGTCGGCGGCGAAGCGGAAGAGCCAGAACGCGGGGAGCAGGGCGCCGACCACTCCGACGCCGAGCAGGACACGCAGACCGGCGCGCCGATCACTCGAGGCGAGCCACAGCCCGACCGCGCCCGCTGCCGCGAAGAGCGCCGGGACGACGTGGGAGAGCACCGTGCAGCCGAAGAGCAGCGCCGCCAGCCATCGCAGGCGCCCCGTCTGCAGGCTCCGTGCGAAGACGCCGAGGAAGGCGAGAGCGAAGGTGAGGGCGAGGGTGAAGGAGAACTCGCCGGCGAGCGTGGAGGCAAGGTTGCCGCCGTCGATCGAGTACGAGGCGTTGAAGATGAAGGCGAGGGTCGCCACCGAGATGAGGGCCGGGATCGGTCGGGCGAAGCCGGCCAGGCGGCCGAAGGCGTAGCCGACCGCCGGGAGGAGGATCGTCCCGAGCACGGTCACGATCTTGAAGGCGACGGTGAAGGAGAGGATCGGCGCGAGCGCGGCGATCACGACGGCGGGGAGCGGGAAGTAGAAGACGTAGAGGGGGAAGCCGCCCCACCACTGGGGGTCCCAGCCCGACAGCTGGCCACGGGGGATGAGGTGGTGGATGAGGTAGAAGGAGGCGACGATGTGCGCCGCGGTGTCGCCGCCGACGTCGGTGCTCGGACCGAGGATCAGCCCTGGCCGCAGCTGTGCGATGACGAAGACCGTCGAACCGATCACACAGAGGGCGGTCGCGACGCGAGCCAGCGCGTCGCCCGACAGGGCACGCCGCCGCGGTGGCGGTGCGACGCCGCCGGGGGGCTCCTCGGCCGCCCAGGGACGGTCAATCCCCAGGTCGGAGAGGGTTTGCACGCGGCGATCCTACCGGCCGAGTCTCGCCCGGCGGCATCGCCGTCGGGCACCGCCGGGAGGGCCGGGTGCTAGCGTTGCCGCCCATCGGGCCGTTGGCGCAGTCTGGTAGCGCACTTGCATGACACGCAAGGGGTCACAGGTTCAAGTCCTGTACGGCCCACCGAGGGGAGCAGGTCAGGGGCCTGGCCTGCTCCCGAGGCAGCGGCCCGGTGAACGTCGCGAGCCAAACCGCGAGCCCAAGGAAACCATCGTGGACGTCGACGGTGCGATCGCGAAGCTCGAGGAGTACTACGAGTTCTGGCGGGCTGCGCAGTGCGCGGCCGGCTCGCCCATCGAGGGTCACCCTTTTCGATCATCGGCCGAACGGGAATCCCGCAGACGTCGGGGTACAACGCCTGCTGCAGGGCGACCATTGCCCCGAAGAGGCGATTGTTGCGAGCAAGGGCTGCCGCTGCGATCTCTCGCGGCATGAACTGTTGGTCGTCGCGAGATGACAGGTAACCGATGGAACGGTCGACGGCGGTTTTGAGCTGAATTACGTCCTCGAGCGAACTCGCGTCTGACAATCGACGACTCTCCCTCGATCGAGCTGCGGTCGACGGATTCGTCGAGCTCAACCCGGCCGACCTCCACGCCATCGAGGTCTGCTCGAAAGTGTCAGCCACTACTCCGGCACCCCGACGCTCGGCGATGGTGGCGGCCACCTTCCAGCTGTACGGCGACGCGCGACGACCCTCCACCCGCTACCGCGATCTCGTCGATCTCGTCGCAATCGCCACCACCGCGTCACCTGATGCGGAGGCCGTCGGGAGGGCAATCAGGCCGGAGTTCGAGCGCCGGGGGCTCGGGGCGGCTACCGAGTTCGTCATCCCGGATGAGTCGCTCTGGCGCCCTGGCTACGAGGCGGAGGCCAACAAGTCGCTCCTGCCCCGAGCGCACACACTCGACGAAGCGCTCTCGATCGTGAAGCCCTTCCTCGACCCCGTCTTTGCCGGTGACGCGACCGGCACCTGGGACCCCGTCAACCTCAGCTGGGGGCGGTAAGCAGGCGTCAATTCAGCGGGATCCGGGCAGCGTGGCAGCTCGGGTTGCGTGCGCGTTGTTAGCGGCTCGGACTGCCGTGGGCGCTGGAATCATCCCTGAGGGTCTACGGGCGCTACATCGGTGATGGTCGCCTGCCGTGGCCGCAGTGCAGAGCACGACTCCGGGCAAAGTCCAGGCGGCGACCAAAAAGTATCGACAGGGTCGGAACGACGAGCTCGAGGATGAGGTGCACAAGGTCGTTCTTGACCTCGGCTTTCCGTGTCGGCAGGGCGCAGAGACGCCCAGCGAGATCGGCCTGGATCACCTCACCGGCGAGATCGACACGATCCTTGCCGATCCGAGCACGGAGACGATCTGGATCCTCGAGGTTAAGGACCCTCAGGAGTCCTTCTCACCGCGTCAGATCTCCGACGACATCGACGACTTTCTCGGAGATCGCAAAGATTATGCCCCCAAGCTCTTCACGACCGTTGGGGAACTTGCCCGGTTCCTCACCGAGGTGACCGCCGACGACTGCGAGAGTCAGCTCTCAACGTAACTAGCGAGAGCCGCGCCGACCGACCGAGTTCCACGATCGAGATCAGACCAGATACATCACCCGCTGGCAGTGCTGCTGGCCAGCACAGGAATGCAGTCACCATCGACGCTTGGCTGGGCCTCAAAGCGCTCGTTTTCGGCATCGTTCCTGTCGTCGTTACGGCCGTGTCAGTACCGCGTTGGTTCGCGAGTGGGACATCGTCCGCGAGACGAATGGAGACCAGCCTGCGATGAAGCCTTGTTCCGAGTCGTTGCACATCCATGTGCCTTGTCTCGACTTCAGCAACGACTTCAGCAACGACGTTAGATTTCTATTGATCTCCGCAGACGGCTACGGAACGGCAGCGCAGGTCAGCAACGCAGAGCCTCTTTGGGGCTCGCCGTGCCGAGCGAAGATTGTGCGCCGCGACGGGCCGTTGCTCCGGTCCGATCTGAAGCGCACAATTGCCTCGTCGGTCCCGGTCAGACACCGAAGCCT
>Ga0307372_10014073_pt1 | contig 10279 bp, 11 predicted proteins | sample OX1MG_FD_202533 | JGI IMG/M metagenome (GOLD analysis project Ga0307372, IMG submission 202533) | Soil microbial communities from Risofladan, Vaasa, Finland - OX-1 | ecosystem: Environmental > Terrestrial > Soil > Coastal area > Acid sulfate soil | place: Finland: Risofladan, Vaasa | collected... | reverse complement strand
TCCAGACCGGCCTCTTCGCCACCTCGCCGCAGTCCGCGCAGGTGATGGCCCTCGGCTTCGGGCTGTTCAGCGGCCCCACCCAGGCGACCGGGACCTTCGACCACCTCGCTCTCGCGGGCAACTGGTCCGACGCCGCCTGGACCCGCGACGACGTCGGCGCGCCCGGGAATGCACCTCCCGTGCAACGCGGCGCCTTCCAGCAGGCTGGCGGCACCTACACCGTCTCCGGTTCCGGCGACATCGCCCCGGCCGTGACCGGCGCCAGCGGCTTCGGCACGACGGTCGCCCAGGCCCTCGCCGGCATCTTCCTCGGGCTGATCGTGGTGGTCGTGGTCGCCACGCTCTTCGTCACGGCCGAGTTCCGGCGCGGGCTGATCTGCATCACCTTCGCCGCCGACCCGCGCCGCGGCCGGGTGCTCGCGGCCAAGGCCGTCGTGGTCGGCGTCGTCACCTTCCTCGCCGGGCTGGCCGCCGCGGTCGTCGCCGTCCCGCTCGGCACGCGGGTGCTGCGCGCCAGCGGCATCTACGTCTACCCGGCGTCGACCGCGACCGAGCTGCGGGTGATCGTGGGCACGGCGGCGGTGCTGGCGATGTCGGCGGTGCTGGCTCTGGCGCTCGGCACCGTGCTGCGCCGTGGTGGGGCGGCGGTCGCCGCCGCGGTGGTGGTGATCGTGCTGCCCTACCTGCTCGCCATCTCCATCCTGCCGGTCGGGGCGGCGCGCTGGCTGCTGCGCTTCGCGCCGGCCGCCGCCTTCGCCGTCCAGCAGACCATGCCCCAGTACGCGCAGGTCGACAACGTCTACGCCCCCGCGGCCGGCTACTACCCGCTGCCGCCCTGGGCCGGCTTCGCCGTGCTCTGCGGCTGGACCGCCCTCGCCCTGGGTCTCGCCGCCTTTCAACTGAATCGGAGCGACGTATGAGCCGGATATTCCATGCCCGGTGGGCCGAATTCCTCACCCTGCGCGGCTGGCTGGTCGCGACGATCGCCGCCGCGGCTCTGGTGGTCGGTGCGATCGGCGCCGCCATCTTCGCCGCCGGGGTCGCCGCCGCCGCCGTCGGCGCTCCGCTGGCCGAGCGGGCCATGAGCGTCAACGGCGCCGTCATCTACCCGGTGAGCCAGCTCCCCGACCTCCGGTTCGACGCCGGCCCGGCGGAACTGCTGGCCGCCGCGATGGTCGTCGCCCTCGGCCTGGGCCTGCTGCTCATCTGCGGCTGGGTCGCGCTCGGCCTGGGCGTCGTCGCCGCCCAGCTGCGACGGGGGTACGCATGAGCCGGACGCTCCACGCCGAGTGGACCAAGTTCCGCACCGTGACGAGCACCGGCTGGCTCCTGCTCGCCGCCGTCGTCCTGACCGTGGGCCTGAGCGCCGCCGTCTGCGCCGCCGTGAGCGCGGGCGGAGGGCCCGGCCAGGACCCCCCTAAGCTCAGCCTGACCGGGATCGACCTGGGCCAGGCAGTCGTCGCCATCCTGGCCGTGCTGGCACTCTCCGGCGAGTACGGCAGCGGCCTGATCCACATCACCCTGGCCGCGATGCCGGGCCGGCCCGCCGTGCTGGCGGCCAAGGCGGCGCTGGTCGGCGGCCTGGCGCTGGCGGCCGGGGTCGTCGCCGTCGGCGGCAGCCTGCTCGCCGGGCGGCTGCTCCTGCCCGGCCACGGCTTCATCCCGGCGCACGGCTACGCGCTGCTCTCGCTGGCTGACGCGCCGACCCTGCGCGCCGCCGCCGGCTCGGTCCTCTATCTCGCGCTGATCGCCCTGCTCAGCCTGGGCATCGCCGCCATCGTGCGCGACGCCGCCGCGGCGGTCGGCGTGGTGCTCGGTCTGCTCTACCTCTTCCCGATCTTCGCCAGCCTGGTCGGCAACCAGACCTGGCAGCGGCACCTGCAGCAGATTGGGCCGATGTCGGCCGGGCTCGCCATCCAGTCCACCACCGACCTCGCTAGCCTGCCGGTCCGCCCGTGGGTCGGCCTCGGGATCGTCGCAGCCTGGGCCGCCGCCGCGCTCCTCCTCGGCGGCCTGCTGCTTTGCTGGCGTGACGCCTGAGGGGCTGCTGATCTTCGTCCTGCTCCGGCCGACGCGGAGCGCCCGGTCCCGAGCGAGCAGGTTTGCCGACGGCCGTCCCACGGGGACCAGCTACCGCGACGACGAGCGCTACCGGCTTGGCAGCCTGATCCACAATATCCCCGACGATCCCGATCTGCTCGTGCCCAAGCACGTTGGTATGGGGTTGACCGTGAATCTCGGCCGACCGCTGGAGATATCGGGAAGGTGCTCCTGGTCGGCCCGCTGCTGCTGGTGGCGCTCGTCTTCGAGGTCCGCTGACGAGACTGAGGTCGTCGCCGCGCGGCTGCTCCCAGCGGAAGAAGCGCATCACCCCCGGCCGCCGGCCGGGTTTAATCGCCGATCCTGCGCAGGGTGGCCGGCATGACCGGCAACGACACCCACAGCCCGGTCAGGAACATCAGCGGGATGAGGCACTTTCGAAGACTGTCGGCGGGCTGCCGGCACTGATTGGCTTCTGGAAGACGGAGACGTTGCCGAAGATGACCAGGACCAAGAGCACGGCCTTGGGCACCGCGTCGCTGCCGGTCATCACGACCGCTGCGCCGTGGGGCGGGACCAGCACGCGGCCGCGGTGGCGGTTCGATGCCGCCGTGGCGGTGACCACGTCGCGACGCGTCAGCGGCGCGCCTGCGTGCTCGCCGTCCAGCTGATCTGGTAGAGCATCAGGTAGATCAGCCAGCCGGTGGCGGCCACGTAGATCCAGATCGGCAGCGTGCGCCGGGCCAGGTGCTTGTGGCGCGGGAACTGGCGCGTCAGCGCCCGGTAGAGCACGACCAGCACCAGCGGGCCGAGCACCGTGGCCAGCACGATGTGCGTGGCCAGCACCGACAGGTAGACGCCGCGGGCCAGCCCGTGCCCGGTGAAGAACTTGGTCCCCAGGAACGCCCAGCGGTACACGTAGAGGAAGAGGAAGGCCGCCGCGAACGCCGCCGCCGTGATCATGCTGGCGCGGTGGTAGCGCACCTTCGTCGTGCGAAAGCGCCGGCTGTTCGTGCGAATGAACAGGTACCCGATCGTCGCCGCGACGGCGCTGATCCCGATCAGGATCGTATCGATGAGTGGCAGCCAGGTGTCCATGAGCTCCTTCGGTCCTCCCTCGTGCGAACGCCACCGGCGATTGTAGCGCGGCGAGCGGGCGCCCGTGGCGTGTCTCGCACTGGGGACCGGCGTCACCTCACTCGTAGCGCAGGGCCTCGATGGGGTTGAGCGACGACGCCCGCAGCGCCGGGTAGAGCCCGAAGAAGAACCCGCTCGCCGCCGACACCGCGAACGCCAGCACGATCGAGCCCCTTGTTGGCGGCCAGCGCCCGGAACGCGATGCTGAACCCGTCGGATACGCTCATGAAGTCCTCTCCTGTGCCGCAACTCGCGGCGCGGTCCACCGGGTGCCCGCCGGACACCGGCCGCGCTCGTCCAGCCGCGCGCGTTGAGGGTTGGACGTGCGCGCCCCGCGGTTCATGACGGCGGGGCACCGGGGTCCGCTCAGGCGATGCGCTGGCGGACCCACCAGAGGCAGAGCCAGGCCAGGACCAGGGACAGACCCGCATAGACCGCCGTCTCGACCCCCTGGAACGTCCAGTAGCGATCGGCCGGCTGGTAGGTCACGACGTCGTGGAACCTCGCGTCGATCGCCGACAAGCAGGCGTGGAGCTGGTCAGCGGTTGGCCCGCCACTCGCGCTGGGTCCCGTCGTGACGTTCCCGCTGCCCTGACTGGTGCCGGTGCTTCCACTTCCACCATCCCCGCCGCCCCCGGTGGCCCACGGGCAGGCACTCTGGAGGAACTGGCTCGACGGAGGCTGCCCGGCCTGGTCGACCGCCACGTTCGCGTAGACCCAGGCGTTCGGCAGATTGGGGTCCGGCGGGATGAGGAAGAGCCCCGACCCCGCGTCCGCCCCCTGTGCCAGGCCGAAGCCCGGCGAATAGGTGATCGTCTGGGTCTGCTGTAGCGGCGTCATCAGGTGCGGTCGCACCCAGGTCGTCACCGCGTAGCGCGCGCCGACGAAGACGACGAGGGTGATCGCCATGGCCGGCAGGATCCGCGGGGCGAGCACGCCAACGGTGACGCCGAGGACGAAGGCGAACAGGGCGTAGCCGATCGGAACGATCCCGCGCAGGTCGAACACCGAGGGATCGAAACGGTTGGCATGGACCTGATCGAGCGGACCGAACCACCAGGTCACCATCAAGCTGAGCAACCCAGCCAGGACCGCGCTCGCCAGCCCCACCACCCCAAGCTTCACCGCCAGCCAGCGGTGCCGGCTGACGCTCTGCGTCCAGGCCAGGCGGAAGGTGCCGCGTTCGAGCTCGCGGGCCACCAGCGGCGCCCCCCAGAAGATGCCCAGCAGCGCGGGCACGATGAGCACGGCGTCGTTCAGCACCGTCTGCAGGAGTTGGTCCGAGTTGTTGAAAGCCGATACCGTCGGCCCGCAGCTGTCCGGCGCCCGCTGCAGGCACGGCGCCACCACCGTGTCGTACACGTGGGCGAGCTGCGGGCCGGTGAGGGCCACCGCGAGGGCGACGGCCGCCAGCGCGGCCAGGGCGACGGCGGACTGCAGCCGGAACTGCAGCCAGGTCAGGCGGATCATCGGGAGACCTCCCGCAGCGTCGGGCCGGGTTGCGCCGTCCCCTGCGCCTGGCTCATGTAGGCCAGCACCAGGTCCTCCAGGCCGACCGGCTCGACGGTCCAGGCCGGGTCGAGGATCGGGCCGGCGGAGCGCACCAGCAGCGTGCTCTGGCGACCGGTGTGGCTCACCTCGACCACGTGCTGGCCCGGCGGGAGCGTGTCGAGGTCGCGGCGCGGGCCGGTCAGGCGGCGGTGCTCCGCCAGCAGCGCGTCGATCTCGCCCGCCACCCGGACCCGCGAGGCGACCAGCACCACCAGGTAGTCGCAGACGCGCTCGAGGTCGGCGATGACGTGGGTCGAGAAGACGACGCTCATCCCGCCTTCGGCCACGACCTCCATCAGCCCCTGGAGGAACTCGCGCCGCGCCAGCGGATCCAGGCTGGCGACCGGCTCGTCCAGGATCAGCAGCTCGGGACGCTTGGCGATCGCCAGCGTGAGTGCCAGCTGCGCGCGCTGACCACCGGAGAGCTTGCCGGCGCGCTGGCGCGGGTCGAGGCCGAGCGCCTGGATGCGGCGCGCGGCGAGTGCCTGGTCCCAGCTGGGGTTGAGCCAGGCGCCCAGTCGCAGGTGGTCTCCGACCGACAGCGTCGGGTAGATCGGCGTGTCCTGCGCGACGAAGCCCACCCGCCCCAGCTGCGCGGCGCTGGCCGCCGGAGGCTCGCCCAGCACCGTGATCGTGCCGGTCGTCGGGGCGAGCAGCCCCACTGCGAGCTGCAGCAGCGTCGTCTTGCCGGCGCCGTTCGGGCCGACCAGCCCCACCACCTGCCCGGCGGGGATCGCCAGCGTGCAGTCCGACAGGGCCCACTGCCGGCCGTAGCGCTTGCCCAGCCCCGCGGCCGCGATGACGGCGGTCATGCTACGTCCTCTCCGGCGTGGGACCGAAAGCAGTCGCGAAAGAGCGCCTCGATGCTCTCCTCGTCAAGGCCGGCTCGCCGCGCCCGGCCCAGCCAGCGCTCGAGCTCGTTGCGCAGCGGCCCGAGGGCCACCAGCGGTGCCCCGCTCAGTGTCTGGACCACGAACGTTCCGATGCCGGGACGGCTGGCCACCAGCCCGCTGTACTCGAGCTCCTTGTAGGCCTTGAGCACCGTGTTGGGGTTGATGGCCAGTCGCGAAACCACCGCCTTGATCGTCGGGAGCTGGTCCCCCTCGCACAGCAGGCCCAGGCGCAGCGCGTGCCGGACCTGGTGGACGATCTGGAGATAGGGCGCGACGCCGGAGCGGCTGTCCAGATGGAACTCGATCATGCGACCTCCAGTATCCTAGTCTCCTAGGACACTATCTCTCCGCAGCACCGGTCTGTCAATCCCCGCCGCGACCCTGGCCGTGCGCCTGGCCGAGTCGGTGGTCCACTCACGAGCTCCCGGCGACGTGGCGGCGTGCGGCGCGGGGCCGGGCTCGAGCCGGTTCCGGTTCGGGGAGCACGATCAGGCGGGAGCGTCGATGCGGCTAGGTGTCGGCACCGCCGCCATGCCGACCGCCGCCGGCTGAACAGCGGCCTCCGCCGCGCACGGGAGGACCGTCCCCACGGGCAGGCGAACCGAACCATCGCCGATCGCCCGCGACCCCGGGGCATCGTTCACCAGCGCTCCATTGCGCGCTACGCGGCACCCGCGGGCCAATCGTCGCGCAGGAGCGCTCGGTCAGGATGGTAGAATCGCGCACAATCCCGAGCGGTGGGCGCGTCCGGACGCTGAGCGCCGGGCGTCAGGGACGGAGCAGCGCCATGCCGAGTCGACGGATCCGGACCCTGATCGCGCTGGTTGCCCTGCTGAGCCTGGCGGCCCTGGTGCCGGCCACGGCCAGCGCGGCCGAGGTGCAAGGCGGGCAGAGCCCGTCCATTCCCGCCGGCCAGACGATCGCCGATGACGTCTACCTCTTCGGCGGCACGGCCTCGGTCGACGGCAACGTCACCCGCGACCTGACCGTCGCCGCCGGCACGATCGACGTGAGCGGCCAGGTCGGCGGCAATCTGAACGTGGCGGGCGGGAACATCACCCTGACCGGCCCGGTGGGCGGCTCGATCCGGGTCGCCGGCGGCAACATCACCATCAACGGGCCGGTGGGCTGGGACGTGCTCGTCACCGGCGGCACCGTAGAGCTCGGCTCGCAAGCGAAGATCACACACGACCTGCTGGTGGCCGGCGGCTCCGTCACGCTCGACGGCACCGTCGGACGGGACGTGCGCGGCAGCCTGGGCACGCTGACGATCAACGGCAGCGTGGGTCGGGACGTCAGCGTCGACGTGAGCAACCAGCTCGTGCTCGGCGCGCGGGCGCACGTCACCGGAAACCTGGCCTACCGCGCGAACCAGGACGCCCAGATCGCCAGCGGCGCGACCGTCGGGGGATCCACCTCCCGGACCGCGCTGCCGGGCCGCCAGCAGAGCGCGGTCAGCACGGTCGGCGGCTGGCTCGGCGGTTTCCTGCTCCGGCTGCTCTGGGCCCTGGTGGTCGGCACGGTTCTGGTCCTGCTGCTGCCGGCACGCACCGCCGCGGCGGCGCAGGCCCTGCGAGCCCAGCCGCTGATCAGCTTCGGCTGGGGGCTCGGGGTCCTGATCGTCGCGCCCGTCGCGGTGATCGTCCTGCTCATCACGGTGATCGGCGTCCCTGTGGCGTTGCTGCTGCTGGCGCTCTACCTGGCCGGGCTCTACCTGAGCCAGGTGCTGGTGGGGCTGGCCGTGGGACGCCTGATCCTGTCGCGAGGGTGGCGGGACGTCGGGCGCCTGCACGTGTGGGTCGTCATGCTCGTGGGCGTGACGCTGGTCACGGTGGTGCGGCTGCTGCCGCTACCGTACAGCTGGACCCTCTGGCTCAGCCTGCTGGTGGGGGTGCTCGGGCTGGGCGCGGTGTGGACGGCCGTGACCGGCTGGGGGCTGACCCGGCCCAGCCCGGCCGCGGCGCCGGCCGTACTCCCGGCGGTACCGACCCCTGAGAACCCCGCCTAGGTGCAGACCGACGCCGCCGCCTTCGGGCAAGCGTTCGGAATCGGGCAAACTGACGCCGGGTGGACCGAAACCCAGACCGATCGCACCTGCGACACCCAGGCGTACCCGTGCTCATGCGCTCATCCGGTCCGAGGGAGCGCGCTCACACCGGCCTGTCCATGCGGCGCAGCGCCGGCACGGCCAGCATCCCCAGCGCCGCCAGCTGGACCGCCGCCGCCAGGATGACCACCGTCGGCCGGAACCCGAGCCGGGCGATCGCCAGGCCGCTCAGCGCGATGCCCGGCGGCATCGCGATCCGCCCGATCGCCGAGGTGGCCGCGAACACGCGCCCGCGCAGCGCGGGCGGGATGCGCTCGTGCCGGATCGTCACCGCCAGCGGGGTGATCGGGCCCGAGGCAAAGCCGAGCACGACCATGATGGCCAGCAGCAGCGGGAACGCGGGCCGCGCCGCCAGCGCCCAGTAGATTCCCGGGGTCAGCAGGTAGGCGCCGAACCAGAGCATCCGCCGCGGCACCCGGTAGCCCACCGCGCCGTAGGCCGCGCCGCCGGCCAGCGCGCCGAGCCCGAGGGCGCTGGCCATCAGCCCGAGATCGGTCGCGCTTCCCAGGATCTGTCGGGCATAGACCGGCAGCACCACCGCGAAGATCGGTTCCTCCAGCCCCTGGATGAGCGCCAGCGCCAGGGCCATGTCCCGCAGCAGCGGCTCGTGCAGCAGGAAGCGCAGCCCCTCGACCAGCTGGTCGCGGTAGCGCCCGGGCGCCGCCGGCGCCCGGTGCCCGCGGAGGGCGGGCACGAGCAGCCCGACGGTCGCGGCGGAGCAGACGAAGCTCGCCGCGTCGAGCCAGAGGACCGTGCTCGCCCCCACCCACACGATCAGCAGCCCCGCGATAGGCGGGCCGAGCAGCATGGCCAGCTGGTTGTTCGACTCGAAGAGGGCGTTGACGCGCTCGAGGCGCACGCCGGAGGCCTTCGCCAGCTCCGGCAGCAACGAGCGACGCGCGGTGAAGCCGGGGATCGCCAGCAGCGAGCCGACGAAGACGAGCCCCAGGAGCAACCCAAAGGGCAGGCCGGCGGTGACGTAGAGCGTCGGGACGAGCCCGATGCCGATGCCGCTGACGACGTCGGCGATGACGCTGGAGCGGCGGTAGCCCAGCCGGTCGACGATCGTCCCGCCAAAGATCCCCACCAGGAAGCCGGGGAGCGCGACGGCGAAGCCGGTCAGGCCGGTGCGGGTTGCGCTGCCCGTCGTCTGGAGCACGAACCAAGGCAGGGCGATCAGCGTCAGGCTGCTGCCGATCAGGGAGACGGTGTTGGCGATCAGGAGCGCCACGAGCGGCAGGCGCCCGCGGCCGGTCGCGACCCCGGTGGTCGGCTGCATCCTCCCTCACCCTCGGCGCGGCGGCAGGCTCCAACCGGGTACATGCCCGGCGGAATCGCAGGCAGACGAGCATACTGCGAAACCGCTCAGCGCGATGACGCCGCGTCTCGCCATCACAAGCCTCGGAGCCCCGGGATCAGCTCCGGAGTCACTCCAGCGGCAACGAGACGGTGAAGGTCGCGCCGTGGCCGGGCACGCTCGCCACGGCGATCGTGCCCCGGTGCAACTCAACGATCTTGCTGGCGATCGCCAGCCCCAGCCCGCTGCCTTCCGCCGAGCGCCGGCGGGAACTGTCCGCCGTGTAGAAGCGCTCGAAGATGCGCGCCTGGGCGTCCTCCGGGATGCCGCAGCCGCTGTCGGCGATCTGGAGCTCGGCCGTCGCGCCGTCCCGCGTCAGGTGGACCCCGATGCTGCCGCCGGCCGGGGTGAACTTGATGCTGTTGTGGAGCAGGTTGAGCCAGACCTGGCCGAGCAGATCCTCGTTGGCCCGGATCGTGACGGCCTCCAGCGCGACGTCGAGCTCGAGTCCCTTCGCACTCCACTGCGGCTCGCAGGCCAGGATCAGCTCGCGCACCTGCCGATCCAGCCGGTACGGCGTGCGCGCGATCGTCGCCAGCTCGGCATCCAGCGCGGCCAGACGCAGCAGGTTGTCGCTCAGCCGCGACAGCCGCGTGCTCTCCGTCTCGATGATCGTGAGGTAGTGCTGGCGCTCGGCCGGACCGAGCGCGTCGTCGCGCAGCGCCTGGGCAAAGCCCCGGATCGAGGTCAGTGGCGATTGGATCTCGTGCGAGACGTTGGAGACGAACTCGCGCCGCATCTGCTCGACCCGCTCCAGCTCGCTCGCCAGCGCGTTCACGCTGACGATCAGATCTCCCACCCGCTCGTGCCCGGGCAACGTCTCGCTCAGCCGCACCGTGAAGTCGCCGGCCGCGATCCGCTCCAGCGCCTCGACGATGGGGCGGAAGACCGGCGGCGTGCCGCGGTGCGACCGCGCGGCCGACTGCGAGATGATCGCGATGATGAGCATGCCGATTGTGAGGCCCAGGAAGGTGCTGAGTGCCTGGCTGAGCCAGTCCGGGGGATGCCGGCCCAGGGCGGCGAGTATCCGGCCGGTCAGGACGGTCGTGCCGGCGACCACCAGCGTGAAGTAGAGCAGCCCGACCGCCATCCCCGCCACGATCCGCAGCCACAGCCGCTCCTTCACGGGACGGGCTCGATCCGGTAGCCGAGCCCGCGGATCGTCCGGATGCGAAAGCCGTGCTGCTCCTCGGG
>Ga0307372_10014072_pt1 | contig 10279 bp, 9 predicted proteins | sample OX1MG_FD_202533 | JGI IMG/M metagenome (GOLD analysis project Ga0307372, IMG submission 202533) | Soil microbial communities from Risofladan, Vaasa, Finland - OX-1 | ecosystem: Environmental > Terrestrial > Soil > Coastal area > Acid sulfate soil | place: Finland: Risofladan, Vaasa | collected... | reverse complement strand
CGTCGTCAGCAGGCGCGCCTCGGTGTCGAGTTTGCCGCCGACGGTCAGCGTAATCTTCGAGTTGCCGTTGCCGCTCGATGTGCCGCCACATGCGCTGACCAACAGCGTCAGCGTGAGCGCCAGCGTCATCAGGGCAAGGGCCTTGCCCAGATTGCCGCGCGTGAATGAGTACATGAAGCTATTTCCTCCCGAAGTCGTCTTCATAGCGGCGCGCCAGTGCGCGTCGCCGGGCGTTTCGCCCGGTGACGGCGACGCTCCCAGTTGCGTCGCACAACGCCGCCTCTACCTTGGTACACATCACAGTTATCGAATCAATGCCTTGGTACACATCACAGTATCGAATCAATAGACAACTATTGACTGGTTGGTAAGGTTCAAGCTGCCGCCCGCGCACGAGGCGGGACTGACCAGACAAACGTGAGCCATACAGGCCGCACTGCAACGGCCTCTATCCCGTAGGCAAAAGCCGTCGGGAGTGCTTTCCGCAGGATGTTGTAGCTGCCATTCACGTCCGCGTTGAGCGTGCGCCCATCCCGCGCCCGATACAGACCTCGCTTGATGCGTTTCCCGCTGAAGGCATAGGAGCCCTCCTGCTGGGGGTCATACGTCGGGATGGGATCGTTGTCCAGAAAGGATGCCTTACTGGTGTAGCTTTCTTCCTGTGTGATAAAGCGGATGCCCGCCAGCTTCGCTTTGTACGCCAGCATCTCAATGAAGCGGGCATGCGGAAGCTGCACAAAGTGCTGGTTGTTGCGCCTACCAAGCCTGGCTTCTTGTTTCCAGCTAGGATTCTTGCCCACCACCAGCGTGCCAATGCCTTCCGCGACCAGCAGGGCGATAATAGCGCGACTGGCCGTATGGAGGTAGTGGTTGATCCGGCGTGTCCGCTTGGTAGTCATGCGTCCCGCCCGAGCCGTTGTCCCCCCCTGCTCCAGGACTGTTTGCAATTCCGCTCTCCGCTTGTTGTAGAACTGGTTGGTAGACTTGATCGGGCGCCCGTTAACCAGCCGTGGGACAAAGCCCACTTTGTTTGAGGTTAGCGCCGCAAGGTTATCTACGCCAATATCTATCGCCGCATAGAGGGCAGGGTTGCCGGAAGGAGGCGTTTCCTCGTGCTCGTACACGATTTCCACCACGTAGTAGCCCGCATGCGGGACAATACGCGCTTGCTTCACCGTGCGATGGGCGGTTTGGACAGTGATATTCAGGCCAGAAGGAGAAAGTATCCCCTGCGCCAATGCGCGACGCGAAATAGCCTGAATATCGTAGGTCAGCAAAAAGCGCCCTTTGGTTTTGTCCTTGTACTTGGGCAGTTTGGGACGGGCCACATACGCGCTGGGATCCTCTCGATACGCCGCGCTGGCGGCAAAGAAGGCGCGCCAGTTCTTGTCGAGTTGGCGCAAGATGTCATTGGAGACTTTGCGCGGCAAGGCGGTATACGCTTCCGTGTGCTTGATGAGATGGAAGATGGCCACATAGCCCAGGTACCGCTGCTCACCGATGAACGCTTGCCGGACGAGATAGTTCGCCGCATTGTAGAGATTCTTGGCTTTGAAAGCGGCTATGTCAATAGCCACAAAGCGCGGGTCGGCCTTGGAAATGACATGCTGCTCCACCAGTTGCATCATCGCTCTCCTCGCATCAATATCCAAGGACACGCTCGAATAGGCGATCAAGACCGCGAACGGTTTCTACACGCCCATCGTCGCGGGCGTGGGGGCCGCATCGGCGGCGTTCCGCACGCTCTCGGCCTGCGCCTCTTCGGGCGTCGCCTGGGCGATCAGCACACCTTTGGGCGTCACCAGCCGTTGCACGCCTGCCAGCGAGAGTTCCGTCGCAAAGGCCAGCGCGATGAACGACAGCGCGCCGACGAACAACTCGGCGTTGTTGAGGTGATACTCGCCATCGAGGATATAGATGCCCCAGCCGTTGGCGCCGACCAACGCCGCCAGCGCCGCCGTCCCCACGATCTGCACCGCCGAGGTCCGCACGCCTGCCGCCACTGCTGGCAGCGTCAGCGGCGCCTGTACGCGCAGCAGCGTCTGCCAGCGGGTCATGCCCAGCCCCTTCGCCGCATCCACCAGTGCCGGATCGATCCCCTGCAACCCAGCGATGGTATTGAGCAGGATCGGCGGGATACCCAGGATCACCAGCGCCACCACCGATGGCCGGAAGCCGGTGCCGAGGTAGTCAATCGCAAACGCCAGGAAGGCCAGTGTTGGGATGGAGCGCAGCAGTCCGCTGAAGTTCGTCGTCACGAAGGCGAGGATGGGGCGCTGCGCCGTCAGCACGCCCAGCGGGGTAGCGATCAGTATCGCCAGCACAATTGCCGTGACCGACAACACAAGCGACTGGCGCGTATACACCAGATACAGTCCGTCGGGACTGGTGATGATCGCCCACATCTGGCTCAAGACTGACATCGTGCGCTCCCTTCCACATCGCGTCCGTATTGCTGCCCGGTCGCTACGCGGCAGGCGCGACACGCGAACGTCGGCGTGCGCCAGCCTCGATCAGCGCATAGCGGAGCGCCGCCACGCCATCCAACGACCACAAGAGCAGACGCGGCCCCACCCGCTGGATCACCAGCAGCGCCAGGTCGGCGACAATCGCCATCGCCGCCAGCAGAATGGCCCCGGCGAATATCTCGGCGTTGTACCCGGTAGAGATGCCCTCGAAGACGAGAAAGCCCAGGGTGGGAATGCCGATGAAGCTGCCAATCGCCGCGATGCCAATCGTCGTCACCGTCGTCACCCGCAGACCCGCGATCACCAGCGGCAGCGCCTGTGGCACGACCACCCGCAGTTGCAGTTGCAGCCAGTTCATCCCCATTCCCCGCCCGACATCCAGCAGCGCCGGGTCCACCGCGCGGATGGCGGAAACGATGTTGCGAATCAGCGTAATCTGGGCGTAGGCCACCAGCGGAATGATGATGGTGGGCGGGTTGAGGAAAAAGAACGGAATCAGCAAGACAATCGCCGCGACGCTGGGGATGGTGAAGATCGCGCCCGCCAGCGTAATCACCACCAGCGATACCCGGTTGAAACGCGCGCAGAGCAGCGCGAGCGGGACGGCGATCAGCAGAGCAATCCCCAGGCTTTCCAAGACAATCGAAAGCTGCCCCTGGAAGAAATAGGGGATGTTCTCCGGGTTGATGGGGTCCCAACTGAAGGGATCGAGCAGGTAGGACATGTGCACTGTTCCTCAATCTGGCGGGTGTGCATGCCGCACACGGCGCGGCGAGCCAGAGGGTGGGACGCGCGCCCTTAATGCCTCGCGCCCCTCGCGCCCCTCGCGCCCCCTTCTACCGCGCTGATGGCGCACGTTCGTCGCCGACGGGCGCAGTCTGACGGGCGACGGCCTCGGCGTCGGCGCGTTTGAGCGCGCTATACATGCTGGCGAGCGTGTAGGCGCCAAGCATATTCCCGTCGTCCTCCACGATTCCGGACGTCTCGCCGGTCTCGATCAACTTCAACAGCGCCGTGAGTAGGGTGGCCTTGGAGCTGACGCGCGCCCGCGACTGCGCGCTCTGCGAGCCGACCGACTCCATCGCCACCACCACCGAGAGGTACTCGAACTGGCGCAGGATGTCGTCGGCGCCGACCAGCCGACGCACAAAGTCGTTGGCGGGCGCCATCAGCAACTCGCCCGGCGCGCCAAATTGAATCAGCTTGCCTTCGGATAACACCGCAATCTGATCGCCCAGCTTGAAGGCTTCGGCGACATCATGCGTCACAAAAATCATCGTCTTACTGACGCCGTTCTGGATACGCAGCAGCTCGTCCTGCATACGGCCACGAGTGATAGCGTCGAGCGCGCCAAACGGTTCGTCCAGCAGCATCACCGCCGGGTCCGCCGCGAGCGCGCGGGCCAGCCCCACGCGCTGCTGCTGGCCGCCGCTGAGCTGGCGCGGGTAGCGTTTGCGATACTCCGCCGGGTTGAGGCCGACGAGGTCGAGCAGATTGTCCACCCGCTTCGTCGTCGCACTGGCGGGCTGGCCCAGAATCGAGGGCACGAGGCGCACGTTCTCGGCGATGGTCAGGTGCGGAAAGAGGCCGACCTGCTGGATGACATAGCCGATGCCCCGGCGCAGCTTGACCGCATCGGACGCCACCGTCGGCTCGCCATCGATGCGAATCTGGCCGGAGGTCGGGTCGATCAGCCGGTTGACCATCCGCAGCAACGTCGTCTTGCCGGAGCCGGAGGTCCCCAGCAGCATACAGATCGCGCCCTCGCGGACGGTGAAGCTGACGTGATCCACTGCCGGTTGGCTTGCCCCCGGATATTCTTTGGTCACGTCGGCGAACTCAATCGTCGCCATGAGCGCCTCCTTTCCCGCCTCGGCCCTGGCGTCGAACACCCTCGATAGCGTCGCTGCCATGCCTTCGGTATTACCCAGGCGTCACGCTCTGCATACTATAGCAGAGACACGCCGCCCCGTGTCTAGAGCAAAATATCTAATTTTGATCGCGCTTCGGTTTGCCCTCCACCAACACTCCGGCGGCAATCGCCGAGGCGACGGCCAGCGCGGCGCAAGTCACCATCACCACGCGATAGCCCGTCACGAACGAGTCGGCGATGGCGCGGGTCAACTGCGCACGCTGGGTGGCCGAGACGCCGGACGGGACCTGTGCGCCGATCAGTTTGGCGCGCTGGGCGTCGAGCGCCTGGCGAATGGCAGGCGCAACATGCAGCGCGGTCAGATGCGCATCGAGCGCGCTATTGAAGACGCCCGCGATCACGACGCCGAAGACGGCGATCGCTAGCAGACTCGCCATGCGGGCGACCGCGTTGTTGACGCCCGACGCGATGCCAGAGCGGTCCGGGCTGACGGCGCCCATCACCGCCGTCGTCAGCGGCGCGACGGCGATCGCCATACCCACGCCCAGCACGACCACCGCCGGGAAGTACGTCACCCAGTAGCTCCCGGCGCCGATATCGGGAATGGCGAACAGCAGGAAGCCGACAGCGGCGATCAATGGCCCCACTACCAGTGGCAGCTTCGCGCCGAAGCGGTCCACCAGCCCACCGGACCAGCGCGAGAGCAAGAACATGATCAGCACGAACGGCAGGAACGCTGCGCCCGCCGCCGTCGCCGGGTAGCCCTGCGCGCGAATCAGCGTGAACGGTAGGAAGAACGTCAGCGCGCCGGTCGCCGCGTAGAGCAGCAGCGTCAGCAGGTTCGCGCCGCTAAACGTCGGCGAGCGAAATAGGCCCAGCGGCAGCATCGGCGCGGGGCTGCGCATCTCCACCACAATGAAGGCGATCAGCGCGCCAACGCCGACGATCAGCGAGACCACCACCAGCGGCGCCGTCAGCCCAAACGTCGAAGACTCGATCAGCCCGAAGTCGAGGCCGCCCAACCCCAGCGTCGCCAGCGTCGCGCCGAGCCAGTCCAGCGGGCCAAGTTCGCCCGCCTCGCGGCTCTCCTTCGCGCGCCAGAAGAGGATGGCGACCGTCACCGCCGCGATAGGAACGTTCAGATAGAATATCCAACGCCAACTCGCGTATTGGACCAGCGCGCCGCCCAGCACCGGCCCAACCGTCGAGGTGATCGACGTGAAGCCGGACCACAGGCCAATCGCGCGTCCCCGGATGGCTGCGGGATACGCCGCGCTGAGCAGCGCCAGGCTGCCCGGCGTCAGCAGCGCCCCGCCAACGCCCTGGATGCAGCGGGCGACGATCAGCGTGGTGATGTTGGGCGCCAGACCGCAGGCCATCGAGGCGACGGTGAACAGCGTGATCCCCAGCGCGAAGATCAGCCGACGGCCATAGCGGTCGCCCAACGAACCGCCAACCAGGATCAGCGCCGCCAGAAACAGCGAGTACCCCTCGACTACCCACTGCACGTTGGCGGCGGTCGAATGCAACTCCTGCTGGATGGCGGGCAGCGCGACATTCACGACGGTGCTATCGATGAACGCCAGGCTAGACCCCAGGATCGCCGCCACCAGCACCCAGCGGCGGGTGATGGCGTCGGCGGCTGGGGCGCTGGTGGCAGTCGCGCAGCCAGCCGCGCCGGTGGATGGCGCATAGGTGACGGCGTGGGCGATGACGGCCTCATCGCAGGGTGGTCGGGTGATGTTGGTCATAGGCGCCTACTGGTCCAGGGTCGCAAACAGGTTGTTGAAGGCTTCGGCGAAGGTGGGGTGGGCGAAGACGGCGTCGCGCAGCGCCATGTATGGCAGCTTGCCCATCATCGCCAACTCGATCATGGACATCAGTTCGCCGCCCTCGGCCCCCAGGATCGAGCAGCCGAGAATCTGGCCGGTCGCGGCGTCCACCACCGCCTTCATCAGGCCGCGGGCTTCGTCGGTCTCCAGCGCGCGGGCAACGTAGCTCATCGGCATCTTCGCCACACGCACGCGCTTGCCTGCCGCCTGCGCCTGCCGCTCCGTCAGCCCGACACAGCCCAGTTGTGGGTCCATGTAGACGGTGTAGGGGACGAGGCGGTCGGTCGTCGTGCGATTCCCCCCGTCCAGGAGGTTCGCGCGCAGGATGCGATAGTCGTCATACGAGATGTGGGTGAAGGCAGGGCCACCGTTGACATCGCCCAGCGCATAGATGTTGGGGACGTTGGTCTCCAGCCGCTCGTTGACGCGGACGAAGCCGCGCGCGTCGGTCGCCAGCCCGGCGGCGGCGACGTTCAGCCGGTCGGTGTTGGGCGTGCGGCCCGTCGCCACCAGCAGATGCGAGCCAACCACCGCGCGCTCACCATCCGGCCCGACGACGATCACCTGGATTTTGCCGTCAGGCGCCGGTTCCACCCGCAACGTCTTGGTCTGCAACAACACCTCGACGCCATCTTCGCGCAGGATGGTCGCCACCTCGGCGGCGATGTCGTCGTCCTCGCGCGCCAGCAGTTGCGACCCACGCTCGATCACCGTCACCTGTGCGCCAAAGCGGCGAAACATCTGCCCGAACTCCAGCGCGATGTAGCCGCCGCCCAGCGCGATCAGGTGTTCGGGCACGCTATCCAGCTCCATGATGCTGGTGGAGTTGAGCGTGGGGACGCTCGCCAGCCCAGGGATGTCGGGCGCGCTGGGGCGGGCGCCGGTGTTGAGGATGATGATCGGCGCGGTGATGCGTTGCGGCGCATCACTGGGGAACGTCACGTCCAGCGTGTGCGCGTCCACAAAGCTGGCCTCACCCATCAGCAAGTAGACGTTGTCGGACTGCGTGATGCCACGCTCGCTGCCGCTACGGAAGCTCTCGACGATGTCGCGCTTGCGCTTGCGCACGGTCGTCATCTCGATGCCAATCGGCCCCGTGCGCACGCCGTAGTCGGCGCCACGCCGCGCCAGATAGGCGACGCGGGCGCTGGCGACCATCGTCTTGGTGGGAGTGCAGCCCTCGTTGATGCACGTTCCGCCCACATGTTCACGCTCGATGATCGCCGTCTTGCGGCCCGCTGCGCCCAGCGCCGTCGCCAGCGGGCCGCCGCTTTGCCCCGCGCCGACGATGATCACATCATACTGCTCTGTCGGTTGTGTTGGCTGTGTTGGTTGTGTTGGTTGTGTCGCCATGTGTCACCATTCCCTCTCTGGCGGCTGTCCACCGCCGGATCAGAACTTGCCCGATTTCAAGAGACATTCCAAGAGGACCGCCAGATTGCCCATTGCAAGAGTCAGGTTGGCCACGAAATCTTGTGGCGCAGCCTTATCGGCGGTATCGGTGATGGCGCGGATCTCAAGTGAGTCAAGGCCGCTAAACGCAGCCGCACGAGCTGCGCCGCTCCCTTCCCACGCCACGCAGACAGCGCCAGTCTGCGCGTGAATGACTTCTGCACGCTCAACGCTCACCACATCCTCATCACCACTTGCTATGATACCAAAGATGACACGGAACTCAGAAATGCCGGTCGCAGCTTCGCGCAATCGCTTCAATGACGGCTCATGTCCGGGGAAGCGCGGCAATGGCCTGACTGCAAAGCGCAGTTGGTAGTCATGCTCGATGGTGTCCGTACCCACCACGACATCGCCTACCGAGGCAGCGGGGTGTAAACTGCCTGCCACTCCTGCGCAGATGACGAGTTCAGCTGATGGGTACTGGTCAATCAAGTATTGCGTCTGCGCCGCAAACTGTGCTTTGCCGTGGCCACCCGGCGCAATCAGCGTGCGTAACGAGGGGATGTAGGCGCACGGAATGCGCAGTTCCTCGCCGGTGTCAACCACCTGACAGTGAGCGAACGCCTGATGAAGAACCGCTCGTTCCTCAGCCAATGGAGCCACGACCAACACTTGTGGCGCGACAATGGATGGCATGCCTTGACTCCCCTCAAATCGCAACGCCACTACGGTTACTCGTCTACCCGCACGCCATGCCAGAAGGCGACGTAATCGGCGATCTGTTTGGCGGCGTCTTTGGGCGCCGGATAGTACCAGGCGGCGTCGGCGTTTTCCTGGCCGTTGACCGCGACGGTGTAGTAACTGGCCTCGCCCTTCCACGGGCAGATGGTATGGGTGGCGCTGGGCTGGAAGAACTCACGGCGCACGGCGTCGGGCGGAAAGTAATGATTGCCTTCGACGACGATGGTCTTGTCGCTCTCGGCCAGGGTCGCGCCATTCCAGGTAGCTCGCATGATGCTGATGCGCCTTTCTCTCTGGTAGAAGTGTTCGCTAGATGTGAGACGCACAACGCGCCCTTCACTGTACACAGATAGTGGCAAATGCGGTCGCGTGGACACAACGGCCAAATGGCCAGGGAGCCAACTCGTATGCAGGCGCCGACCAATTTTGAGCGAGTTTCCCCTCCCTCTGGACAAATCAACACTAATCAACTAGTATTTTAATAGGGAGGTCGGCTGCGACAGGGTTATGGCCTGATGCGTGACACGCGAATGGCCGCAAGAACGCTGTTGATTTGGGGACTAACTGCGGTTTTTAGCGCTGCGATGGTCCAACGGAACTGCCGTTATGCCGCGCTTCGGGTGGCCGCGATATGTGTAGATATGTTGATAGGCGTCCACGCTGCTGCCGCCGAGCTAAACGGCTCTATCGAGCAGCATGTGGTGTGGACCGGTGTTGCGATTGAGCGTATGTGGATGTGGATGTGGGATCGGGCGGTCGCGCTGACCGTATCGGGTCTCACCAGATCGAGAGGAGATCTCCGATGACCTCAGCAAAGGGGCTGGAGGGGGTGGTTGTCGCTTCCACCCAGATCAGTCATGTGTTCGGCGAAGAGGGCCGCCTGGTCTATCGCGGCTACGAGATCGCCCAGCTCGCGGGCAAGGCGACCTACGAAGAAGTCTGCTACCTGCTGTGGAAGGGCGTCTTGCCAACCCAAAGCGAACTGGACGAACTGAACAGCGCGATGCGCGCCCAGCGCGCGCTGCCCGACAACGCCGCCACGCTGCGCCTGCTGCCGAAGCACACCGACCCAATGGACGCCCTGCGCACGGGCGCCTCTGCTGTCGCCGCGATGCTGCCGATCAGTGGCAAGCCGACCTATGAGCAGTCGATTGCGTTGACGGCGCGCTTCCCAACCATCGTCGCCGCGTTCCACCGCATCCGCAACGGCCAGGAGCCGCTGGCGCCGCGCGCCGACCTCGGCCACGCCGCCAACTATCTCTACATGCTGACCGGCGAGACCCCGCCTGAGAACCACATCAAGAGCCTCGACACCTACCTCGTGCTGCTGGCCGACCACGGCATGAACGCCTCGACCTTCACCGCCCGCGTGATCGCCTCCACGGAGTCCGATCTGGGATCGTGCGTGGTGGGTGGCGTTGGCGCGCTCAAGGGTCCGCTGCATGGCGGCGCGCCCGCGCTGGTGATGGACATGCTGGACGAAATTGGCTCGGTGGAGAACATCCAGCCGTGGGTGAATGGCGCGCTCGACGGCCACCACAAGCTGATGGGCTTTGGCCACCGCGTCTACAAGACAACCGACCCGCGCGCCGAGATTCTGCGCGACATGGCCCGCCAGTCCTCCACGGCGGAGTTCTTTGCGCTGGCCCGTGGCACGGAGCAATACGCCATCAGCGAACTCCAGCGCCGCAAGCCCGACCAGCGCCTCTACACCAACGTCGAGTTCTACTCCGCCGCCGTGCTGAACTCGGTTGGCTTGCCACGCGACCTCTACCCCGCCACGTTCGGCGTCAGCCGCGTCGCCGGGTGGTCCGCGCATGTGCTGGAGCAGTTGATCGGCAACCGCCTGATCCGTCCGCAATCCGAATACATCGGGCCACAGGGACTGCTCTTCACGCCAATCGACCAGCGCGAGGCGGTTCCCGCCTAAGAGATTGTTGTGATGAGATGGGGCGTAGCGCGCGGCCCGT
>Ga0307372_10014071_pt1 | contig 10279 bp, 11 predicted proteins | sample OX1MG_FD_202533 | JGI IMG/M metagenome (GOLD analysis project Ga0307372, IMG submission 202533) | Soil microbial communities from Risofladan, Vaasa, Finland - OX-1 | ecosystem: Environmental > Terrestrial > Soil > Coastal area > Acid sulfate soil | place: Finland: Risofladan, Vaasa | collected... | reverse complement strand
AACGCTTGCCGCCAACGCGCCTTCCGGCAGCGTGACGAAGAAAGAATCTGGCGCGGCACCGATCCGAAGCTCGAGGACCTCGTCGATGTCACTACCATTCTCAACGCGGCTCTCAAGCCGCCACGCGGGAGGTGATGCCCAGCACTGTCGCCGTCAACCCACAGGGTGTCCACCAAAGCGGGTCAACTCCAAAGCGCTTCGCAGTCAGCGTGTTCGACAGGTTGACCAACGCCGCGCCGCCGGATCACAGTGGAACGAGGGGGGTTTCGTGTTCACCGCATCGACGGGTCGGCCGCTCGATCAGCGCAACGTCTAGCGGAACTTCCGGAGGATCGTGCGTAAAGCGCGACTGCCGAGAATGCGTTTTCACGATTATGCCGACCCCTTCGTTATGCCGACCTTCGACCTGGAACCAGTTCAGGAGGACCGGTTGAGGTCGGCATAATCACAGCGCCTCCAGAAAGGCGAGCAGGGTGTCGGGAGGCCGATAGCGGCCCGGCTTTGTAGCGAGGGGGTTGACGCTGTCGATGGCGCGCTGCTTGTGGGTCATGTCGGCGTGCAAGTAGATGTTGGTGGTCGCGATCTGCTCGTGCCCCAGCCACAGGGCGATCACGGTGATGTCGTTCCCGGCGAGCAGGAGACGCATTGCTGCGGTGTGGCGCAGCGTGTGCATCGTGACCCGTTTTGCTCGGAGGGAGGGGCAGTTGACGGAGGCGATGGCCACATGGAGTGCAAGGCGGTGCTCGATCGCATCGCGAGTGAGGTAGCCACCGGTGACTGTGGGGAACAGCGGGTCGGTCGGCTCGCCAGCCCGCTCTTTGAGCCATGCAAAGAGAACGGCTTTGGTCGCAGGGATCAGTGGCGTTCTCCGCTCCTTCCTGCCCTTGCCTAAGGTGTGCACGTTGGCGCCGCTGGTGAGGGTGATGTCCTGGCAGGTGAGTCGGGCGAGCTCAGAGATCCGCAGCCCCGCCTGGACAGTGAGCACGAACATCGCGTAGTCACGGCGGCCGCTCCACGTCGCCGTGTCGCAGGCGGCAACGAGCGCGTCGACCTCGGCGTCGGTGAGGTAGGTGACGAGGTTTCGCTGCACCCGCTTGGCGGGGATGGCCAGAACCCTCTGGGTGGTTGCGGCGTGCTCGGGGTGATGGAGGGCAATGTAGGCGAACAGCGAGTGGATGGCCGCCAGACGGTTGTTCCTCGTCGCGGCGCTGTTATGGCGGTCGTGCTCCAAGTAGGCCAAGAACGCCCCGATCAGTGGAGCGTCGAGGTCGGCGATGTCGAGGGCAACGGGAGGTTTGCCGACGCGCCTCGAGGCGAAGCCCAACAGCAGTCGGAACGTTGTCTTGTAGGCCCCGACTGTATTCGGGCTGGCATCTCGTTGACCGATGAGCCGGTCGGTGAAGTAGGCCTGCAGAGGTGGGGCGAGCGCGCTCATCGCCCTGCTCCCCAATGGTGGTTCAGCCGCTCGGCGGCCAGCGCCATCAGCTCGGGTGAGGCTGACAGGTACCAGTAGGTGTCAGCGGGGCTGACATGGCCCACATAGGTGGACAACTCAGCCATATGCTCGTCGACGTTCACGCCCGATCGCATCCACCGGACCACCGTGCTGACAGCGAAACTGTGCCTCAGGTCATGCACCCTCGGGTGGGCGCGCGCCGTACGTACCCCGATTGCGGTCGTGATGTCCCTGAACGTCTTGCCGACTCCGCTGCGCTGAAGCGTGGTCCCGGTGCTGGAGAGGAAGAACGCTATCGACCGCGGTCTCGGGCAGAGGCGGTCGCGCACGACCGCGTAGCGAGCCAAGGCCTCCGTGACAGTCTCGTGCAGCGGCACCAAGCGGGAACGGTCGAACTTCGCCTCCCGGATAGTGATGACTCCGCCGCGAACGTCAACGTCGTCGCGCCGCAGTCCGATCGCCTCGCCGACCCGCATGCCGGAGACGGCGAGCAGCCCGAACAACGCCTCGTGAGTCGCCGCTCGCATCGGCGAATGCAACGCCCTGGCTCCAGCGAGGAGCCGGTCGATGTCGTGCTGCGACCACAGGTAGGGCGCAGGGCGGTGCCGGCGCGTGGGGAATACGCCAGGCGGTGGCACCTGCGTCGCCGGGTCGATGGTCTGGAGATAGCGGGCAAAGCCGCGCACGATGGCGAGGCGCTGTGCCCAGTGGTTGGGACGGGCGTGCGAAGGAAGGCGTGCCCATGCAATCGCACGTTCCGTGGTGATGGTCGGCTCGCCTGCGGCCTCAAGGTAGGCGACTAACTGCGGTAACACGAGGCCAGCCCGCTCAAGTTTGTAGCCAAGCGCGCGGCGCAGCCGCAGGTACTCCTCGACACAGGGGCTGAGCGCACTCATCGCTGTGCACTCCCCGGCCACGAGACCGCCAACAGCCGCAGCCGTTCGAGGTCGACTCGCGCATACACCGCCGTGGTCTGCAGGCTGCGATGGCGGAGGACCTGGGCGATCTGCACAAGCGGTACCCCGGCAGCGACCATGTCGCACGCCATCGTGTGGCGCAGGCGGTGCGGGCCAACCTCAGCGACGCCCGCCCGCCGGCAGGCGCGGCGAACCGTTGAGGCTACGGTCCCGGCAGCAATGGGTTCGTAGGGAGCTCGCGCCTGCAGGAAAACTTCTCGGTGATCCGTCGCCGGTCGCCCGCGTTGCAGGTAGTCGGCGACCGCCCGCCCGACATCGACTGGAAGCGGCAGCCGGTCCTCCCGGGACCCCTTGCCACGCACCACCACCTCGCCCGCCCGCCAGTCGACGTCATCGAGACGCAGGCCCGCGATCTCGGCGCGTCGCAATCCCAGGCGCAGTAGGGTGATGATCACGGCATAGTCCCTCCGGCCGAGAGACGCCCGGCGGTCGCAGCTCTCGAGTAGCGCCTTGGAGTCTGCGGCGCTAATCCCTTTTGGCAACGAGGAGCGGCGCCGCCCGGTCACGGCGACCGCGGCCTCGGACAGGTCCACCTTGGCCAGCCCATCGATGAAGCAGAACCGGAGGAACGACTTGAGCGAAGCCACGAAGTTCTGCACCGAACTCACTGACACCGCCGCCGACTCGTGCAACACAGCATCTGTCACGTCTCGCGCTGTGAGGCCGACAACCCCGCTGGCCGCTGAACGCCCACCCAGGAACCCGCGAGCGTGGCGCACATATCCGCGGACCGTGCCCGGCGTGAGCCCGCGCTCTGTCAGCAGGTAGCGCTCGAAAGAAGCCAACAGGATTTCACTCGGCGACCTTGGCTGCTCGGGCTCCTCGCTCGTTGCCACTCCAAGCTCCTGCAGCACATCCAGCAGACATAGCAATCCCGGCCGCGACCACTGAGACCTCGTCCTGCCAGCCGAACGCTGGAGCGCCAGGAACTCATCTACACGCTCGACGGTCAGGTCAGCGGCAGAAAGTGACTGGGTCTCAAGCCAGCGACTCAGCCGGCCGACCTGTCGTAGTTGATTGACTGCGCTCAGCCGCGTGTAGCGGCGTTTCTCCAACTCCTGTCTGTAGCTCGTTGCGTAGGGAGCCAACGGCCCCGTCATCAACACCCGACTCACCCTGCTCCTAGCTTTGGCCATCCTTGCCTCCTTCGACTCCGGTCCCACGGGAAAGAGGATGGTGCGACTCGGGGCGTCGTTATGCCGACAGAGCTGGCTCCGTTTGAGTTCGCTTCAGGTCGAAGGTCGGCATAACGAAGAGGTCGGCATAATCATGGTTGTGCCGACGTCGGCACAATCACGATCTACGCCACTCATGCGCCAGCCTGCTGCTCGCCCAAGGAGTGTCGCCAAGAGTGGTGATGGAGACCCTCGGCCATAGCCGCATCTCGGTCACGATGGACACTTATGCCCACGTCTTGCCCGCTCTCATGCGCGATGCCGCAGACGCCATGGATAGGAGCCTGTCTAGCGGCCCAGAAATGGAACGGTAAACGCAGTAAGCGACAAGCTACTCATAATCGGCTGGTCGTTGGTTCGATCCCAACCGGGCCCACCAATTGTCGAGTTCATTTCGAGCCTCCTAAGTGGTGTTGACCGCCCGCCGGCGCCTAACAAGAGTTTTGGGGTGGCGAAGCACTGTTGTAGTGGTCAATGATTGGCGAACCAGCAGGGTGAACATCAGATGCGGGGGCCGACGCAGCCACACCAGGACGAGACATACACCTGACGGGCGATGACTACAGCCGGTCCGACTTGCGGGACAAAGAGAAGGTCGTAGTCGCCGGCCGGGTCGTCGAGCGCAGCCACAAAATCTAGGCTTTGGGGGCGGAATCCGATGGCAACCGGGCCCGCATGAGTCCAAACGGTGCTGCCACTCACCAGGTCGACAACTCGGGTCTCGTCGGTTGTCGTGTCGGCGAAATGGAGGTTGACGCGACCGCCGTCCCCGGAGAACGCCACCACCGAGGCTTGGGTGAATGTCGCAACCACGCGACCGGTACTGATCTCCTTGACCACCGACCCACCGCTGACCGCACCGCTGACGCGGTCCTCGGCGAGGTAGCGACCGTCGGGAGAGGCGACCACGAACAGGGCGACCGACGCGGTTGCGCCGTAATGATGCTGATAGACAACTGCACCAGTGGTCAGGTCGATCACCTGGACGAGGAGGGTGATAAGGGACCGAGCCCCCTGCGGCTCGATATGCGCGTTTAGCTCGCTCGCGATGACCGCTCGATTGCTAGCCACTGAGCAGGCGAGCACAGCGGGCGACGATCCAGCCTCGCCCACCCTCCGGAGTAGGCGCGCCGGGCTGCCCGCCTGTGCGAGCCACAGGCTGCCGAGCCCTTGATTGGGTCCGTGACCAGGTGGTTGAGCGACCACACAGACGTGCCGGTTGTCGTCCGCCCAGGCTGCATCGAGGAGGTCCGTATCCGGGACGTTCAGCGACCCCAGGGCATTGCCGTGCCAATCGATGACGCTGGAACCGTTGAGCATCGCGGACTGGCCGTCGAACGCCGGCGTGACGAGGTCGCCGCCCGCCATCAGCAATGTGTTGACGGACCTGCCGGACCAGTCGATAACGTCGTACTGAGCCGGGTTGTTTCCATCCTGCATCCAGATCAGGTCCGATGGAGTGGCGGATGACGGAGTCGGCATGGGCAGCTTGTTGCCCGGAACGACCCGCTGGTTCTCGCGAGCGACGAGGAGCGTCACAATGATGGCAGCCGCCAAGAACAGCGCGACGAGGCTTGCCGCGGCTCGCCAGCGTCGGGTGGGTCTCGGCGCCGCGTGGCTGACGCCTGCAAGGACACGCTCGCGAACCCCCAGTGGCGGAACGCCGATCTCGCGCTCGAAAAGCTGTCGTAGGTCGTCGCCCAATGGTCGGTTCATCTCGCAGTCTCCAACTCCAGGTCCGGGCGCAGCGCTCTCAGGGTCCGATACAGCCGAGTCTTCGCCGCCGCGCCTGAGATGCCGATGACGCGGCCGGCCTCCTCGTGCGATAGGTCCATGTAGAAATGCAGGAACAGCAGCAGGCGTGCCGAGTTGTCGAGTGCGGTGACCGCCCGCTCGAGGTCGGCCGACTCCGCAGCGGCGTCGGCCACGTCCGCCTGGCTCGGGATTGTCAGGCTGGCCACACGCAGCGTCCGGAACCATCGCCCACGCCGTCGGGAACGGCACTCGTTCGCGACGACTGTAAGGAACCACGGCCGAAACCGAGAGCCCTCGCGAAGGTTCTTCGCGGCCCTCCATGATTTGAGTGACGCTTCTTGGACGGCGTCCTCAGCTTCCTGCCAGTCGCCCAACATCACGAAAGCGAGCTTGCAGGCTGGCTCGACGTAGGGCCCCAGCAAGCTCTGGAACGCTATGTTGTCGCCCTCCCGCGCCAGCGAGATTAGCCGCTGTTCCTCATCCAACACCTGGTACAACGCTATGAACGGACGATTGGTGCCAGAGCCGAAGCCCGCTGGGGCTCGTTGACTACGGCCGCGTTGTGAGCACAGCCTCCATGCGGTCGGCCGCCTCGCGCTGCAGGGCCGGGAGCACCTGGCTGTAGGTGTTCATCGTCAGGCTGATCTGGCTGTGGCCGAGCGTCTCCATGACGACCCTTGGGTGAACGCCTTGGACGAGCAACAGAGACGCGCACCCATGGCGAAGATCGTGGAAGCGCTCGGCGGTAGGTCAGCCCGCTTGAGGAGTTTTCGTGGACAAGATGCCCAAGCGCATACAGCCGCAGGTCAGCTCGCACGTCGCCAAGAAACGGCCGATTTTCCGCGTCCGGAACCCGGGATAGTCTGTCCGATAGTCTGTCAAATAGTCTGTCAGCAGGCCTTCGCGAATCTGCATCGAGCGCCAAATGGTCGATTCTGTATTCAGAAATTTGGTGGACCCGAGGGGATTCGAACCCCTGACCTTCTGACTGCCAGTCAGACGCGCTCCCAACTGCGCCACGGGCCCACGACGGGGAGGAGAAGATGATACCGCCCGCCTCTCAGCCCGCCTCTCGACGCCGTTACCATCGATCAGAGCCAAATGAAGGCGAGTGAAATCGAGACTGGCGTTCTGAAGGGTGGAGCATATCTCTCGCTCCCTGAGGCGCCCGGGCCTCACCCGGGCGTGGTCGTCATCCATGAGGCCTATGGCCTCACCGACAACATCAAGGACATCACGGGCCGCTTCGCCGACCAGGGTTACGCAGCGCTCGCTGTCGACCTGTTCGCCGGCCGCAACCGCGCCATCTGCATGGCGCGATATATGGCCGGCATGCTGCGCGGCTCGGTCGACCGCTACGGGATATCCGACCTGAAAGCCGCCCTTACACGCCTGGCCGCGTTGCCCGAAGTCGACCCCGAGCGAATCGGGGCCATCGGCTTTTGCATGGGCGGCGCGTTTGCGATCGCGTGGGCCTGCACGGATCAGCGGTTGAAAGCGATCGCGCCTTTCTACGGCGCCAACCCGCGACCGCTCGAGGCCGTTAGACGTGCGTGTCCCGTCGTCGGGTCATACCCGGAGAATGACTTCACCGCGAGCGCGGGCCGTGCGCTCGACAAGGCACTCGACGGCACGGGCATCGCGCACGATATAAAGATTTATCCCGGCGCGAGCCACTCGTTCTTCAACGATCGAGGCCGCGCCTACAACAAGTCGGCCGCCGAAGACTCGTGGACGCGCATCCTCAGCTTTTTCGGAGAGCATCTCACGCCGAAGAGCTGACTACGGTCGCGTGCGAGCGGGCCAACGCCTCCGCCGGCTGTGGTTGACAGTCGCCGGTGGTGATGGACGGTGCACCGCTTGCGTCGGCCGCGTGCTGCGCTCGCGGTAGTGCCATGCGCCTTCCTCCAGAAGCCGGTTCGTGTCCAGCTCGCGGATGTCAGGCGCGCCCTGGCGGCTGAGCTTCACCCAGGCCACCTCATCTTCCGGCGTCACGAATGTCAGAGCGCGTCCCGCCTCGCCCATGCGTGCGGTGCGACCGACCCTGTGTGTGAGCCACTGCGCCGAGTCGGGCAGCTCGAAGTTGACGACCAGCCCGACGTGGTTCACGTCGATGCCGCGCGCCGCTACGTTGGTGGCGACAAGGATCTGGCTGCGTCCCTCGCGGAACGAGGCCATCGCGCGATCGCGAATCGCCTGCGACAAATCACCCTGCAGCTCGACGGTGTTGTGGCCCAGCTGACGAAGGTTGTGGTTGAGCTTCTTCACGCCGTGCTTCGTGCGTCCGAAGATGATCGCGGTGCCACCGTGACGGTGGAGCAGGCGGCTCAGCGTCTGCAGCTTGTGCTCTCGCGCCACGCGGAGCATGCCGTGTTCCAAGGTAGGACCGCCTTCGGTCTTCAACCTGACCTGCACGGCGTCGTGAGTGTGCTTCTCCGCCATGTTGCTGACCCAGGTCGGCATCGTTGCCGACGCCAGCACAGTCTGCGGCTGGTATGTAAGTCCAAGCAGCTTCTCGACCGAGGGCGCGAAGCCGGCGTCCAGCATCTCGTCCGCCTCGTCCAGCACGAGGTACTCGATGCGCGACAGCGACACCTTGCCCTGTCCCACCAGGTCGAGGATGCGGCCCGGGGTGCCGACGACGACGTCGACGCCGCCCTTCAGCGCAAGTCGCTGCGTCGCGTATCCGACACCACCGTAGAGGACGGTCGAGCGCAGGTCGCATTTCATCGACCGAAGCACCTTCTCCACCTGGAGCGCGAGCTCACGGGTCGGGGTGACGATAAGCGCCTTCGGGCCGGCACCGCGCCGGGGCAGCCGCTCGATCATCGGGATCAAGAAGGCAAGGGTCTTGCCGGATCCTGTGGGCGCTTCGATGACGACATCGCGCCCTTGCATGAGGGCTGGAATCGCTTCTGCCTGGACTTGAACCGGCTCGTCGATTCCGAGTGCGGCCAAAGCCGCGAGGGTATGCGGGCCCACGCCCGCGTCAGCGAATGATGACAACGTTTCTCCTGATCCTCTCCAAGGTCGTATTTGCCGCGACGATCAGGACACCGTTACCGTGACGGCGAGAGAGGACCCGAGCGAGCGGGCCGGCAGGAGCCGGCCAAGGCACTCACTCTACCGGTTTCTCCAGAATCACGTTTTCGGCACGAAACAAATGCCTCGATGAAGATCCGTGTCACCGGCGCGCAGGGACGCGATATGGCGATACAACGTTTGAGCAATACCTCGAGAAGCAGTACCCTCGCCAAATATGGACGGCTTGGTCGATCGGTTCGGCAGAACCGGGTTCGCGGCACTGTCAAGCCTCATCTGGGCGCTGCCGATGGCGGCCTGGGCGGGCTCCGCCGACCTTACCCCGATCGACAAGACCGCCTACCCGTGGATCGCGCTGGGGATCGGGCTCGTCATGCTCGCCGTCTGGATAGTGCTGCTAAGCCGGCTCGGCCGGATCCCCGTAACGACACGGCAAAGACGTTTTGACATCGGCCAGATGTCACGGCCCGAAAGGATCTGGATCCTGGCGGCCGCAGCTTTTGCCACCGGTATGATCGCCTGGCTGAACGCCGCCGCCACAGTCGACTGGGGCCCGCTGGGCACGGCGGTCGGCGCAGGCAAGACCGGGCCGACCATTTTTGCTCTCGCCTTGGCGATCTTCCTCGTGGCGATGGTGGCCGGAGTCGTATTCAGCTGGCGAAAAGCCGCGGCGGCGTATAGCTCCCGAATCCCCTAGAAGCCCCCACCGAGACCCATCCATTCGGGCACGAACGGCCGCGTCCCTTGGCCACCGATCCCGCCTTGGGCATACACACCTGGTCGTATCCGGCCTCGCTAGACCAACCTATTGGAATAGTTGCTTGCGCAAACAAGTAGTAGTTGTTAGTTGCGGCGCACAAGCCGCTTCAAATCCCAGGAGGCACAATAAATGGTCAGGTACGAGATCGATCCCAGTCACACCAACGTCGGGTTCTCGGCGAAGCATCTCGCGGTGTCCACGGTCCGCGGGCACTTCAGCAAGTTCGACGGCTTCTTCGAAGGCCCTGACGACGACTTCACCAAGGCACGCGGCGAGGTCAAGATCGACGTCGCGAGCCTGAGCACGAAAACGGACCAGCGGGACAACCACCTTCGCTCGGCCGACTTCTTCGACGTCGAGAAGTTCCCCTATATGACCTACAAGGTCACCGGCGTAGAGCACGTCGAGGGAGACACCTACAAGGTCAGCGGCGACCTAACGATCAAGGAGACGACCAAGCCGGTCACGCTCGAGACCACCCTCGAGGGCCGGATCGCCGACCCGTTTGGCGGCAAGGAGCGCCTTGGCGTCACCGCCAAGGGCCAGATCAACCGGATGGACTTTGGTCTTAACTGGGACGGCATCGCCGGGGCAGTGCCGATGGCCAGCCACACCATCAAGCTCGAGATCGACGCCGAGATCGTCGTCAAGGCAGCGGAGGTCGCGCAGGTCTCGTAAGGAGCTGAGCGAAGGGGCCGGGGAAATCCTGGCCCTTTCCCCGTTCCTATCACCGAGACGCGACTTACCATGAGCCCGGTGTCAAAGGTCAGCCGCGCCAAGGCGCTGGAGCTATGGGAGGTCTTGTGCCGCGCGCACGGCAACATGAGCGCGGCAATCGAGAAAGACATGCAGCCCGACGCAGGGATGCCTCTGGCCTGGTACGAGGTTCTGTTGCATCTGACAAGGGCACCCCAAGGGCTGATGCGCTACCAAGACCTCGCGAAGGTCTCCGGCATCAGCGACAGCGGCGCTTCCCGACGCCTAGAACAGATGGTCAACGCTGGCCTGATCGACCGCAAGTCCTGCCCCACCGATCGCCGCGGCGTCTACGCGCACATCACGCCGGCCGGAGCAGCCGGATTCGAGAAGGCGCACGCCGTATTCCTGCGCAGCC
>Ga0307372_10014070_pt1 | contig 10280 bp, 7 predicted proteins | sample OX1MG_FD_202533 | JGI IMG/M metagenome (GOLD analysis project Ga0307372, IMG submission 202533) | Soil microbial communities from Risofladan, Vaasa, Finland - OX-1 | ecosystem: Environmental > Terrestrial > Soil > Coastal area > Acid sulfate soil | place: Finland: Risofladan, Vaasa | collected... | reverse complement strand
AAAGATGAATCCGTAACGCCATCCAAATCGGAGTGCGATGAACGGGATAATGATGGGAGCCAGCAGAGCGGCAAAATTTGTGCCGGAATTGAAGATGCCTGTGGCCAGCGCGCGTTCTTCTTTCGGAAACCATTCAGCTACTGCCTTCAACGCGGCAGGGAAGTTTCCCGACTCTCCGATGCCCAGAAAAAATCGTGCGACACCAAACCCGAAAGCGCTACTGACGAATGCATGCGCTGCCGAAGACACGCTCCAGATGCCGACGAACAAGCCATATCCTTTGCGGGTTCCCAGGCGATCAATGATCCGTCCGGAAAGCAGATACGCAAGCCCGTAGGCAAAGGTGAAACACGCGACCATGTTGCCATAGCCCTGCTGCGTCCAGTGCAGATCTTTCTGCAGGATGGGAGCGAGAATGCCAAGGACCTGGCGGTCCATATAGTTGGTGGTGGTCGCAAAAAACAGGAGTGCGCAGACAAACCAGCGCATGCGGCCAGGCCGTTGCTCTGGCTTACGCATAAACCGCGTCTCCGGCTGCTGCACTTGGTTCACTTGATTCAGCCTATTCTGTTTAGGAACAACTTGGCAGAAGCAATTATGTCCTTGGAACTGGACCCGTGGAGCCGCGTACGCGCAAGGTGGACTTGAGGAGGATCTGCTGCGGTTTCAGCTCTGCCTGTTCCGCTGCCGACACAATGGAGCGTAAAAGCAAGTCGACCGCCGCCATTCCCATCTCATATGTAGGTTGGCCGATGGTGGTAAGACTTGGGCTCACAACCTCCGCCCAGTCGGCATCGTCAAAACTCATCACGCTGACACGAGACGGGCAGGGAATTTTCAATTCCGTGAGTGCCCGAAGAATTCCCAAAGCCATGCGATTGTTGAGGGTGAAAATTGCGGTCGGCGGATTGGAGGATTGCAGCAGGCTGTGACCAATACGATATCCACTCTCGATGTGAGAATCTCCCTGACGCAGATGTTCTTCGCGGATCAGAAGATTCGATTCCTGCATCGCCTTGCGGCAGCCCTCCACCCGATCGATGCTTGTCGAGTGGGTCAAGCGTCCGCAGATCACGGCAATTCTTTGATGCCCCAGTTCGATGAGGTACCGGACCCCGTTGTAACAAGCGTCAAAATTGTCCGTGACAACGCAATTCACCTTCGCCTTCATGGGAATGCAGTCGATGAAGACGACAGGAGCGCGGTCGCGGGCCAAAGTTTCGCGCACGGCGTAGGAATCGGTGGGCGCTAAAAGAATTCCGTCCACTCGCTTGGTGTGCAACGCGTCCAGGTGGCGGAGTTCCAGGTCGGATCGGTCATTGGAATTACAGACCAGCACTTCGTACCCGTGCTCGATGGCTTGATCCTCAACGCCGCGCAGGGCCTCCACAAAAAAGGGATTAGTGATGTCCTGGACAACCAGTCCCAGCATGTGGGTGCGCCCTGTGCGCAGGCCGCGCGCTCCCGCATGGGGAGAAAAATTCATGGCGGCGATTGCTTTTTGCACCACAGCGGTTAACTCAGGGCCGACGATGCCCTTGTTATTGACCACCGCCGATACTGTCGAGATGGAGACTCCGGCGAGACGAGCAACGTCACGCATCGTGTAAGAAGTTTGCTTGGCCATCACACTCGCCTTCCGCTCATGCGCTTAGATGTGAGACTTGCCGCAGACCGGGATGGATACGCACAGCCTTCGCTTACAGTCTCTAACGCTTCGATTATCATGTTCATTTTGACGGGGGCGATCTTCCGGGCTTTCTCAATCCATAGTAAATGGAAGGCCCAATTGTGCCCATCATTTCTTAGCAGGTCAAGATTTCTCTAAGTTCTTATCATAACGTTTCGAAAGCTATTGACAAGCATAAACTGCTAGCGTAGGTTCAACATTACGCCATCATTGTTTCGGCTCTTTGCCTTGAATTATCCTACTTAATTTGGTACAAAAAGCTCCTGCGTCCCTCAAAAATAGATGCCTCTTGTGAATTCCACCGATAAGAACGCTTCGACTTTACCAGAAAACGAAGTGGTTGGGGTAACGACACTGGATGCATTCGGGATTGCCAGTTCATGCCCCGGAGCAAGAAACTAGCGATTGAGTCAAAGTTTGCGTGCTTTCGTCATCATGGCATCGATCGATGACGACAGTGTTCTGGCGAGGGTGGAACGATAAACCACCGCCAAACCAGAAATTGAACTTCGCAGATCGAGCCTACCATGTACTCGTCGGCTCGTCGTAGACGGTGCAGGCGAAATGGGTGAGGTCATCGACGCAGTAAAGGAATCATCCTGGCTTGAGCAGGCTCTTGCTCCGCTGTCGCGTCTTCGTGCCGCGGTGCTGGGGGACTTTTGCCTGGATGCGTATTGGCAACTCGACTCGGCCGAGCCGGAACTTTCTCTTGAGACTGGATTGCCGGTACGACGAGTGCGCACTCAGACCTACTCACTTGGCGGCGCGGGAAATGTAGTCGCCAACCTGGTAGCCCTTGGCGTCGGACAGGTGCAGGCGATCGGGGTGGTGGGTACAGACCTGTTCGGCGCTGAGTTATTGCGCCTGCTGCGTGCATGCGGTCCGGCAATTCGCGATCACATGGTAGAAGACCCGCATTGGCAGACGATGGTGTATGCCAAACCGTGGAACGGCGACCAGGAAGAGAACCGGGTTGATTTTGGCGCCTTCAACGTGCTGTCGAAGCGAACGATGGATGCATTGATCGCCGCCCTCGATGTGGCTGCGGGCGAAAACGATGTCGTTGTTTTAAACCAGCAGATTTCACGCGGGGTCAACAGTCTTCCCGTGATTGAACGCATCAATCAGGTGATTGCAGCGTATCCAAAAACGCTTTTTCTGGTGGACGCACGTCATCGCCCTGACCTGTACCGCGGTGCCGTGCTGAAATTGAATGTTGCGGAAGCGGCCCGTTTTCTGCAGGAGCCGATCGACGGTTCTGTTGCAACCGAGAGGGCAAAGGGCTTCGCCTGGCGTGTCACGCAGCGAACGGGACAGCCAACCTTCCTGACCCGTGGAGAGCACGGCATTCTGGTCGCCGACGACAAGACAGTGCATGAGATCCCTGGAATTCAGGTTCTGGAGAAGACGGATCCAGTTGGTGCAGGCGACACCGTTGTGGCGGCGCTGGCAGCCGCTCTGGGCAGCGGGGAAGATCCGTGCATCGCTGCGAAGCTGGCAAACCTGGCAGCCTCAATCACGGTGAGAAAACTCCGGACTACCGGCACCGCGTTGCAGACAGAAATTCTCGCGGTCGGTCCTGAGCCGGATTATATTTTTGAGCCAGAGCTGGCGGACGCACCCTATCGGGCGCGCTTTCTTGAAGGGACTGAGATCGAAGTGATTGGCGATCTGCCCACCGATCTGCAGATTCAGCATTGCATCTTTGACCACGATGGCACGCTCTCCACGCTGCGGGAAGGCTGGGAGAAAATCATGGAGCCGATGATGGTGCAAGCGATTCTGGGGCCGGAATATGAAGACGTTGATCCTGCCCGGACCAGCAGGATCGCGGCAGAGGTTCGCGCCTTCATCGATCGCACCACAGGCATCCAAACGCTGGTGCAGATGAAAGGGCTGGTGAACCTGGTGCGGCAGTCAGGTTTGGTACCTGAAAATGAAATTCTCGATGAACATGGGTACAAGCACATTTTTAACCAGCAGCTTCTCAAGATGATCGAAACGCGCATGTCGAAATTGAAATCGGGTGAGTTTTCGCCGGAGGATTTTCAGATCAAGAATGCCATGGCGTTGTTGCGGGAACTGCATCGTCGCGGAATCAAGCTCTATCTGGCCAGTGGGACCGATCAGGCGGATGTCGTCGCGGAAGCGCAGGCGATGGGATATGCGGACTTGTTTGAAGGCCGAATCTTCGGGGCGGTCGGGGATATTAGAGTTGAGGCGAAGAAGTTGGTAGTGGATCGGATCATTCTTGAAAACGATCTTTCGGGGCGCCAGTTTGCGACCTTCGGCGACGGCCCAGTGGAGATGAGAGAGACGCGAAAAATCGGTGGATTATCAATCGGCGTTGCCAGCGATGAGGTGCGCAGGTTTGGATGGAACATCGTGAAACGCTCGCGACTAATCAAGGCTGGAGCCAATTTGATTGTCCCGGATTTCAGCCAGCTCCCGGCAATATTAAAGGTGATGCAGTTAGCGTAGCGCCGCCGAGAAAAGGATGAGCCTGCGGCAAAGGAGCAAAATGCAAATTGACCACCCGAAGGTGATTACCGTGGAGGAAATGCGGGCCGAGCGGGATAAGCTGGTTGCGCAGGGAAAAAAGCTGGTGTTTACGAATGGATGCTTTGACATCCTGCACCGCGGCCATGTGACGTATCTGACGTTTGCTCGGAACCAGGGGGATGCTTTGGTGGTTGGTTTGAATACAGATGCATCAGTTCGAGCCAATAAGGGCGACGACCGACCTATCAATTCCGAACAGGACCGCGCCTTCGTCCTGGGATCGTTGCGAGCCGTGGATTTTGTCGTGCTGTTTGGAGATAAAGAGCCCAAGGACATCATTGCGAAAATCCTGCCGCAGGTGCTGGTGAAGGGAAGCGACTGGGCACACTATGTCAGTGGCCGCGAGGTAGTGGAAGCCAACGGCGGGACAGTCGTGCTGGCGGATATGGTGGAAGGGCGCTCGACGACCAACACGATCCAGCGTATTTTGCAGGTTCACGCAAAGGATGAGACGGCATGAAGAAACCGATCGTAGTGACCGGCGCCGCGGGATTTATCGGTCGCAACGTAGTCGCGGAATTGAATGCCCGCGGGTATGACAATCTTCTGCTGGTTGACAATCTGGGTCACGACGAAAAATGGCGCAACTTACTCGGGCTGGACTATGAAGACATTCTCGATCCAGGCGAATTTTTATCCAGCGTGGAGAAGGGAAGAATCGCGGAGCTAGAGGCTCTGATCCACTTGGGAGCTTGCAGTTCGACGACCGAACACAACGCGGATTTTCTGCTGCAGAATAACTACCGCTACACACGGGCGCTGTGCGACTATTGCCTACGGGAAAATACTCGCTTCATCTATGCTTCGAGCGCCGCAACCTATGGCGATGGCAGCCGCGGCTACAGCGATGACGTGACGCAGCTACCCACCTTGCAGCCGCTGAACATGTATGGATATTCCAAGCACATGTTTGATCTGTGGGCGCGAAAGCACAAGCTGTTCGATCGAATCGTCGGTTTGAAATACTTTAATGTCTTTGGTCCGTACGAAGACCACAAGGGCTATATGCGTTCCATGGTCGCGAAGTCCTACGAGCAGATTCAAAAGACCGGAAGGGTCGAGTTGTTCAAATCCTATCGACCGGATTATGCTGACGGCGAACAGAAACGCGATTTTATTTATGTCAAAGATGCCGTCGCAATGACACTGCATTTTCTGGAGCGTCGTGACGGTGGCGGCCTGTTCAACTGCGGAACAGGACAGGCAAGAAGCTGGAAGGATCTGGCGATGGCGGTGTTTGCCGCGATGAAGATGCCGCCGCAAATTGACTTCATCGAGATGCCCGAGATCCTGCAAGGAAAGTACCAATACTTTACCCAGGCCCCGATGGAGAAAATCCGGCAGGCCGGTTACGCAGCGCCCTTCACTTCTCTTGAGGCGGCCGTCGCCGATTACGTGACGAGCTATTTGCAGACGCGTGAGCCCGCAAACACCGGAGACAGCACGACAGAGAAAGTCAGGAAACACGCATGAACCAAGTGATCGCAACGAACCTGCGGGATGCGAAAGCGACGCTGGAACAAGTCGCATCTCTGGAGACAAAGATCGTCGGCGCGGCCGGCGCCATCGCCGATGCGCTGCTCTCTGGAAGCAAACTGTTGGCGTGCGGCAATGGTGGCAGCGCCGCAGACGCGTCGCATCTCACCACGGAATTTGTTTGCCGCTTCAATCAGGATCGTCGTCCCTATCCGGCAATTTCGCTGGCGGCGCAGGGTGGCGATCTGACGGCGATCGGGAATGACTACGAATTTAGCGAGATCTTTTCGCGACAGGTGGAGGCGTTCGGAAAGCCCGGCGACATCTTGATTGCATTTACCACCAGCGGCCGAAGCCCCAATGTCCGCCGCGCCCTGGTGGTTGCCAGGGATTTGAAAATCAAGACGATTGCGTTTCTCGGCAGGGATGGGGGCACATGCGCCGGGCTTGCCGATATCGAACTGCTCGTCACCAGCGGGGTTACGGCGAGGATTCAGGAAGGCCATCAATTTTTATTTCATACGATTTGCGAGATGGTGGAAGAGCAGTTGCAGTCTCGAAAGTGAAAAGTTCGGACTCTAACCTTTGCGTCTGTCGACAGGATGGATGGGCATGGGAATTTAGCAGGCAGGCTTGGTCGCTCGTGAGAAGCGATAGGGCCGTATGGAAGCCGATGGAACGGCCAGGAAAAGCGGCTTTTCCTCGGGATTTTTTTGCGCATGCATTCGGATCGATTCGATCGTGTAAAGGTTCTCTATGAGTGAAGAAAAGAGTCACGTCAAAATGGCGAGGAAAGTGTGGATCGGCGTGGACATTGGCGGCACCAAGACCGCCGTCATCCTCTTCTCCGAACTACCGGCGATTTTGGACCGAATCGCGTTCCCGACGTTGCCGGAACACGGGCCAGACCACGCACTGACATTGATTCGTCAGACGATTCATCAAATGATCCAGACGCATGAGCTTCGCCCCGGGCAAATCGAAGCGATCGGAATCAGTTGTGGGGGGCCGCTCGACCGGAAACGCGGAGTGATCCAATCGCCTCCAAACTTGCCCACATGGAATGACGTTCCGATTGTCGAGGTCTTGAAGAACGAGTTCAATGTCGATTGTCGTTTGGAAAACGATGCCAATGCCGGAGCGGTCGCCGAGCATCGATTCGGAGCCGGGCAGGGCGTACAAAATATGATTTTCCTCACCATGGGAACCGGTTTGGGTGCAGGCATCATCATCGGTGGACGGCTGTATCACGGGTCCTCGGACATGGCTGGCGAGATCGGTCACGTGCGGCTCACTGCCTCCGGACCCGTTGGCTACAACAAAGCTGGGTCGGTGGAGGGATGGGCAAGCGGCGGCGGAATGGCGCAGGCTGCCACTGAACGAGTTGTGGCCGCGATGGAGAAGGGCGAGGTAACGTCTCTGGTGGGTCAGCTGGTGACGAACAGAATCCTGACCGCGAAAGATGTGGCCGATGCTGCGCGGCAAGGAGATGAACTGGCCCGGCAGATTGTTTGCAGTACCGGAAGCCGGCTGGGGGAAGCTCTGGCCATTCTCGTGGATCTGCTGAATCCGGAATTGATTGTGATTGGCGGAATTGCCATGCGCATTGGCGAGAGCCTTCTGGAGCCTGCGCGCGCCGCCATGAAGAGGGAAGCGCTGCCTGTAGCGGCTCAGGCGTGCAGGATTGTGCCCGCGGCTCTGGGAGAGCGTATTGGCGACATTGCTGCGGCTTGCGTCGCCATGGGCTAGAGCGACAGGTCGGACCGCATTGTCGTAGCCACCTGCCATCACCGACATCCGGTGCGGAATTGTGCAACACTGGTCGATGCGCGATGAACTCTCTTTTTGAATGAGGTCCAAATGAAATCGCCCTTGCTCGCCTGCTTTCTACTGCCTACCTTGATGTTCGCCCAACAAGCCCAGACCCCAGTCTCCCAGGTCAATCCGATGATCGGCACCGGAATCAGTTCCCAGCGTGATCATGGGAATACCGTGCCGGGAGCGACTGTCCCGTTCGGCATGCTCTATTGGAGTCCGGACCCGGTGAGCGGCCAGTTCTACGATTACGGCGAACCGGTCACACGCGGATTTAGTCTTACGCACCTAAGCGGGCCAGGCTGCGGCGTCTACGGCGATGTGCCGATCCTTCCCATCCTGGGGACACCGGATTATCCGCCACCGGTGCTGTCGACGCCGTATCGTGCCGGCTACAGCCATCAGCAGGAAGTGGCGCAGCCGGGGTATTACTCGGTCCACCTGAATTCTGGAATCGCCGTCGAGATTGCCGCCGCAGTCCGTTCTGGCATCGCGCAGTTTACCTATCCAGCGGGAAGCAGCAATCACACGGTGCTGATCGATCTGAGCCGGAACCTGACAAAGGTAGACGACGCGCACATCGATCTCGCTGGAGCCAAGGTGACGGGATGGGTTTCAAGCGGAGGTTTTTGCGGCACGGAGAACCGGTACAAAGTGTATTTTGCGTTACAGACGGATACCAATCCGGCTACCGCGGGAACGTTCACCGAGATGCATGTGAACACGGGAAGTACCTCCGGCAGCGGACCCCGCACGGGCGCATATCTCAGCTTCAATCCGAACACGACAACAGTCCATCTGAAGGTGGGCATTTCCTACGTCAGTGTTGCGAATGCTGAATTGAATTTGAATCGCGAGATTCCCGGATGGGATCTGCAAAAGGTGCGGCAGGATGCGCGCAGTGCGTGGAATGCAGTGCTGAGCCATGCCCAAGTCAGTGGTGGAACGGCGGCGGATCGTACTGTTTTCTACACGGCGCTCTATCACGCGATGCTGCATCCGTCGGTGAATAGCGATGTGAACGGCGAGTACCGGGGGTTTGACGGCAAAGTGCACACTGCCCAAGGACGGATACAGTACGCGAACTACTCCGGATGGGACATCTATCGCAGCCAGGTCCAGATGATCACGATGCTGTTGCCGAAGGTTGGCAGCGACATTGCGGAGTCCTTGGTTGTGGACGCGCAACAAGGCGGAGGACTCCCGATCTGGCCCGTCGCCAATGACGAGAGCGGCGTAATGGCCGGGGATCCGTCGGATCCAATCCTCGCCAGCATCTACGCTTTCGGCGGACACGATTTCGACACCAAGGCAGCGTTGACGGCCATGCTGCATGGCGCGACCGATCCAAAAGCGCATGTGCGGCTCTATCCGGAACGTCCGGGCTTGGCCGATTACATGAGCAAGGGATACATTCCCGAGTCGAATGCGATTCGTGGTGCAGCGTCGGTAACGTTGGAAGACACGAACGCCGACTTTGCGATCGCGCAATTTGCCAAAGCCATGGGCGACGCCAAAACCGAGCAGGAGTTTCTGAAGCGCTCCGCATACTGGCGGAATATCTTCGACCCAGACACGAAGTACATTCGCGCACGCGACGCAAACGGAAAATTTCTGCCTGGCTTTACGCCGGGAAAGAGCACCGGGTTTATCGAAGGCAACTCCGCTCAATACACATGGATGATTCCATACGATCTGAAGTCCGTGATTACGGCCATCGGGGGCCCGGAAACGGCGGAAGAACGGTTAGACAGCTATTTCAGCCAATATGGTGCGTTCGATCATCTCGATGAGCCGTATTTTTTCATCGGAAACGAACCCAGCTTCGGGGATCCATGGATTTATAACTGGGCCGGATATCCGTGGCGCACGCAGGAAGTAGTGCGCAAAACGCTCGATGACCTGTTTACCGACACGCCAGGCGGAGAGCCGGGCAATGACGACCTAGGCGCAACTTCGTCCTGGGTGGTGTTTGCCGACCTCGGTTTCTATCCGGAAATTCCCGGTGTAGGCGGCGTGACGACGAACAGTCCCGTCTTTCCTAAAGTGAAACTGCTGCTGGGCAATCATCCGCTGGAAATTGTCGCTGCCGGCGCGCCGGAGAAGAAGTACGTCAAGACGATTTCTCTCGACGGCTCCCCTATTCGCAACTGGTGGATTGACTGGAGCCAGTTGTCGAAGGCGAACACTCTCGAGTTCACCTTGTCGAATACGCCGAATCACGAGGCCGGCGAGGCGCCACCCTCGTACCCGGCTGCTTCGCAGTAGACAGTCACAGAGCGCAAGCGGCACAGCTATTTTGCGCAGCTGATGGCGGGTTTTACGCAAAGGTGGGCATGGGATGCCCGCCTTTGTTGTCTCGCGGCTTGCTCACAATTCAATTTCCCAAACTGTGACGACGCTCACATACCTGCAGGCTGTTTCTCCTGTAAACAATAAGCGAAGTCCCTCAAGACTGTTCGCATTCAATCTGTCGCAGCGCGAAATGGTTCCCGCAGAGCGACAGGGCCAGCAGCCAAGCCGCATTCAACCGGGGGAGTACAGCAGGAGGAGACATGCCTGTCTATCAAGTACCTGCACTGCCGTCGGAAGATAAGCGCTGGCGAATCGTGAACGGAACGATGCGCCGCCACGGCTATTCACGCAATGCCCTGATTGAGACGCTGCATGCTGTTCAGTCCTCCTTTGGATTTCTTGATAAAGATTCCATACGATTTGTGGCCCAGTCGCTGCGGGT
>Ga0307372_10014069_pt1 | contig 10281 bp, 9 predicted proteins | sample OX1MG_FD_202533 | JGI IMG/M metagenome (GOLD analysis project Ga0307372, IMG submission 202533) | Soil microbial communities from Risofladan, Vaasa, Finland - OX-1 | ecosystem: Environmental > Terrestrial > Soil > Coastal area > Acid sulfate soil | place: Finland: Risofladan, Vaasa | collected... | reverse complement strand
TTCGGTTCTTGCCGATCCAGCGGGGTCAGAGCCTCGCGTTGATCCCGTCAGCCACATGCTACGAGCACACGGTGACGGAAGCTCTGGAAGCTCGGTAGCCCGTAGGCACGACGCTTGATGACCTTGACCTTGTTGATCACCCCCTCGGCGTAGCCGTTCGTGGTCGGCTCCTCGAAGTAGGCCAATAGCTCCTCGCGCCACTGGCGCACGCCGATGGCGAAGGAAGAAAAGGATGGCAGCATCTCGCGGTCCACGGCGCCCAGGAACCGGTCCAGCCGCGCCTCGGCCTCGACGCGATCCGGCGCGCGGTAGATGGCCCGGAAGCTCTCCTTGAGTCCCCAGGCCGCTCCGATTACCGGGTCGGTGGCAAACAGCTCACAGAGTCGGCGGCGCTCCTGCTCGGAGAGCCGTTCGCGGGCCTTTGCCAACAGACGCCGGGCCCGGTAGAGCTCCGGGCGCCAGGTGGCCAGCTGCCCGGACCGGCGCACCCCCTTGGGACGAGCGCGCCCAGCTTGGCGTTGGCGCTCCCGGCGCACCGCGTCACAAGCGGTGTTTGCCCCCCTCACCAGGTGAAACCGATCGCACACGATGCGCGCACCGGGCAGCTCGTTGCGAATCGCCTGGCGGTAGGCCTCGTAGGGATCGATCGAGACGATTTGGATGGCCTGGCGATGCCCCTCGGGGAGGCTTTGCAGGTAACGGGCCACGACCTTCTGACTGCGCCCATCGAGCACTTCGACGACGCGGCGGCGATCAAGATCAGAGATGACCGTGGCAAGCTCGCGGCCGCGACGATGATGTGCCTCGTCCAACGAGAGGCGCCGAACAATCGCGGTTGGTGCCAACGCCACCGAACCCATGGCGCGTCCCACCTGATAGCGGCTGGTGTGTTCCTCGCGGGCGATCTCGGCGTGGGCGCCGCCGCCAGCCGCACGCGCGGCCAGTCGCTCCCGGAACCGCCCTGTGACCCGCTGGCGGCTCGGCAGCGCCGGGTGCTGCTCGGTGTGGGTGCGCCCGCAACCCCGGCAGCGCCATCGCCGCTTACGCCACAAAAGCCGCATCGCACGGCCAGCCAGGGGGAGATCGCGCACCCCGACCACCGGGCGCTCCTTGATCTCGAGCTCACAGCCCCCGCAGTGCGGGCACCGGTCGCCCCGCGCGACGCCCTCGACCTCGAGGTCGAGCGCGTCGTCATCTCTTACGATCACGCGCGTGATCCGTAGCCCGGCCAGGCCGAGCATTCGGCTAGGTTCGTCGTGCATCCGTCGTCCTTTCGGCTCTGCGTTCTCATCACCGCAAAGCCTTCCGGAGGGCGGCGGATGCCTCCAGCTACCCCCTCAACCCCGCTCGTTCAGCAAGACCCGAAAGTTCACCCACAAGGTCGATGAGATCACGATCGTAGGGATCGCGGCCCGCATGCGACCTCAAGACGGCAACGGCGTCGTGTGTCGCCTGCTCCCAGTTCACGTAGAAGTCGGGCGCGCGGAGGTCGAGAAACAGGAACCGAGCCGAGTTGGCTGGTCGGCCCGGACCGAGGTTCATGACCGAATAGAGGGCATACCCGAGCCGGTTCGCCGCGATGATGTCCAGACGTCCATTCCGCACCGTCGCCGGTGCTTCGGTGAATGCGTCCAGGACGTGCTGGATGCCCGGGCGGATCTGCTGGTGGGAGGTCCGGCGGCGGGGCCGGGACGTCGTGCGCGCGGCTCGCGCCAGGTCGAACAGGTGGGAGCGTTCGGCCTCGTCGAGTTGGAGTGCGCGCGCCAGGGATGCGAGGACGGCGTCAGAGACGCCACTGGCGTTGCCGCGCTCAAGTCGCGTGTAGTAGTCGACGCTCACGCCGGCCAGCAGCGCGACCTCCTCGCGCCGCAACCCAGGGACACGCCGCTTGTCGCCATACGTCCGTATGCCCGCTTGCGTCGGCGTGATCTTCGCGCGCCGTGACGTCAGGAACTCGCGCATCTCGTCCTTGGTGTCCATGGGCTCAGGGTAGACCGGTCCCGTCGCGGAGTGGGAGGCCCTGTCAGTACCGGGATCAACAGGGGCTCTCAGTCAGATCCCCTCCCGTGCTTTGTTGGTGGTACCGGCGCTTGGGTGATGGGGATGTTGAAGGTCGATCCGCCACGACCGACCCCGTGCGCGGCAGTCGGTTGTCTCGACACTGCACCACCTGCCAGAAAGAAGCCTGACCTCCGATGCCCACCGTTCGCCGAATCCCAATACTCGCGATCATCCTGGTGAGCTATCTGATGATCGTCCTCGATGTTTCGATCGTCATCACGGCCCTGCCGATGATCCATCAGGACCTCGGCTTCTCGGCGACCGGGCTCTCATGGGTACAGGACGCCTACACGCTGGCCTTTGGCGGGCTCCTCCTTCTCGGCGCGCGCGCCGGCGACATCTTCGGCCGCCGCCGGATGTTCGTCTTGGGAATTGCGCTCTTTACCGCGGCCTCTCTCGCTGCCGGGACTGCGCAGTCCGCGACCTGGTTGCTCAGCGCCCGCACGCTGCAGGGCATCGGGGCCGCAATCCTGGCACCGGCAACCCTCGCGCTGCTGTCGACGAACTTTGCCGAGGGGCCGGAGCGCACCCGGGCGATCGCCTACTACGGCGCGGTTGCCGGCGCTGGCGCCAGCGTGGGCCTCGTGCTCGGTGGAATGCTGACCGCCTGGGTCTCATGGCGTGTCGGCTTCCTCATCAACGTGCCGATCGGCATCGCGCTGATGCTGGCTGCCGGGCGATTCCTCAACGAGACCGATCGCGAGTCGGGTCGCTTCGATCTGGCGGGTGCTGCAAGCGCGACCCTCGGCATGAGCGCGTTGGTGTTCGGGATCATCCGCTCAGCCACGTCGGGTTGGCGTGACCCCGTGACGGTGGGAATGCTCGCGACAGGCCTCGTGCTCTTGGTGCTCTTTGTCGTCAACGAACAGCGCGCGGAGCAGCCGATGGTGCCACTGCGCGTCGTTGCAAGTCGCGAGCGAGGTGCCGCCTACGCTGCCCGCTTCTTGTTCATCGGAGCGATGTTCGGCTTCTTCTTCTTCACCACCCAATTCCTCCAAGGCGTGACCGGCTTCAGCCCGCTGGAGGCCGGTATCGCGTTTCTGCCGATGACGATCGTTGCGTTCGCCATTGCGATCGGCGTCCCACGACTTACGCGGCAGGTGGGCAACGCGCGTCTCGTTGCGTGTGGGCTGGGCATCACGGCGCTCGGCATGGCGTGGCTGAGCCGGATTTCGATCGATAGCTCGTATCTGACCGGCATCGCGCTGCCAATGATCGTGATCGGAATCGGCCAGGGAGCGGCGCTGAGTCCGCTGACGTCCGCCGGCATCGCGGGCATTGAACCTGAAGATGTCGGGGCGGCATCAGAGGTCGTCAACGTCTCCCATCAACTCGGCGCGTCGCTGGGGCTCGGCATCCTCGTCGCCGTGTTCGCCGCCGCCGGTGCGAGCACATCCGATGCCCGAACCGAGCTCGCACAACGCGTGGGGGCCTCGCTCACGGCGGGAACCGGAATGCTCGCCGTCGCGTTTGTCCTCGCGGTCGTGCTCATTGTTCGACCCCGTCTGGCTGCTGCGCGTGCAGTTCGCGACGGCGAGCTGGCGCCCGAAGCAGAAGAAGCGTGCAGCGTTCAATGAGGACTTGCTATCCGAACATCAGACCAAGGAGGGCAGTCATGCAGATCACCAGAAATGCACTCGACACCGGCGTGGGGCCGGGTGATTGGTTCATCGGCATGGTCTACATCGATGCGGTCGCGACGCCCTCGGAGCTCTCGCGCCTGAGCGCGAGCAGCGTCCACTTCACGCCGGGTGCCAGGACCGCGTGGCACACGCACCCGAACGGCCAGACCATCTGGGTCACTGAAGGGCTCGGTCTCACCCAGCGGCGCGGCGGCCCGGTCGAGGTGATTCGCCCCGGCGACCGCGTCTTCTTTGAGCCGGGTGAAGAGCATCGGCACGGTGCCGCACCCACCCGGCTCATGACCCATGTCGCCATGCTCGAGGTCGACGAGCAGGGAAACGCAGCAATCTGGGGAGAGCACGTCACCGACGCCGACTACGGTGCCGCGCCGGCTCTCGGGACATGAGCCCGATCTCCGAACAACCCACGACGATCGCCGCCATTCGGCTGTTCGGCCCGGGAAATGGACCGGCTCGCACAGCCACAAGAACCCTGAGCGGGAGGAGGTTGGCCAATGAACCGCTGGAGCGACGACGAGTTGAGGCGCATCGCGGAATCTGACGAGCTCGAGATCGCGTCGGTGCGATCGGATGGCTCGTTGCGCCGGCCGGTCACGATCTGGGTCGTACGTGTCGGGGATGACGTCTACGTCCGGTCGGTGACCGGGCGCTCTGCATCCTGGTTTCACGGTGCCCAAGATCGTCACGAGGCCCGCGTCTCCGTGGGAGGCGTCACCAAAGACGTGCGACTGATCGAGACCGAGGAAGACGCCGACGCGATCGATGCCGCCTACCGGGCCAAGTATCGGCGATACGCCGCCCATATCGTCGAATCCATCATCGCCCCTCACGCTGGGGCCACCACGCTCAAACTGGTGCCCCGCGCGACCGCGTCGGGCGCATGAGAGGAGACACAATGCAGAAGCGAATACTGGGAACGAGCGGCCTTGAGGTGTCGGCAATCGGCCTTGGATGCATGTCGATGAGCTTCGGCCTCGGTCCGGCTCGCGATAGGCGCGAGATGATTTTGCTGCTTGAGTCGGCCGTCGAACGGGGGGTGACCTTCTTCGACACGGCTGAGGCATACGGTCCGTTTGCAAACGAGGAACTCTTGGGTGACGCCCTCGAGCCGTTCCGCGACGACGTGGTGATCGCGACCAAGTTCGGGTGGAAGGTCGACCCGGGGTTCGGTGGGAGCCAGCTCGACAGCCGACCGGAGACGATCAAGGCGTCTGCCGAGGGATCACTCACGCGGCTGAGAGTCGATGCAATCGACCTTTACTACCAGCACCGCGTCGATCCCGATGTTCCGATCGAGGAGGTTGCGGGGGCCATCAAGGACCTCATTCAAGAGGGGAAGGTCAAGCACTTCGGCCTGTCCGAACCGGGGGTGGAGACGGTGCGCCGCGCGCACGCGGTCCAGCCGGTCACCGCCGTCGAGAGCGAGTACTCGTTGTGGTGGCGACAACCGGAAGAGGAACTATTGCCCACCCTCGAGGAGCTCGGTATCGGGTTCGTTCCGTTCAGCCCGCTGGGGAAGGGGTTTCTGACCGGGAAGATCGATCAGACCACGACCTTCGAGAGCGCAGACTTCAGGAGCGTCCTTCCTCGATTCAGCCCGGAGGCCCGCAGGGCGAACCAGGCGTTTGTGGACCTGCTGGCGCGCGTCGCCGACCAGAAGCAGGCGACCCCCGCTCAGATCGCCCTCGCGTGGCTTCTGGCCCAAAAGGCGTGGATTGTCCCGATCCCCGGCACGACGAAGCGGGAACGCCTCCAGGAGAACATCGGCGCGGCCGGTGTCGGGCTCACCGCCGACGATCTCCGCGAGATCGACAGCGCCGCCGCGACGATCGCACCCGCAGGAGATCGATACCCGGAGGAGCTCGAGCGACTGACCGGAGGGTAGTCGTGCGTCGCGAGCCCGCCCCCACGTCGCCTCACCAGATCTATGGGGTCCGGGTGGACCGCCGGAGTCAGAGCGGGTCGTTTCGGTCTGGTTGCGCAGGGTGTGTCCGCAGACGCGTGGGAGCCCCAGAGCAGACGGACGGGGGAAAGCCGGGTCATTCCCCGCAACGTCTAATGCCGATTTACGGCCGATTGCCGTCGAACCGGAGACCGGCCCATCCAACAAGAAAGCCCTGCCATTTACAGGGCTGCTTAGGATGGCGAGACCCAGACTCGAACTGGGGACACCACGATTTTCAGGCATCCATGCTCCGACCCGGTTATCCGCGAGGGCTCCGGCGATCCGGAAGCGACCCCGTCGGCGTGCATCTCGAGTCCCGTATGCGCCGGCATCACCTCCGCCGCGGCGGTGCCTCTGACCGGTGTGCCGACCCCGCGGCCCCTCACAGCGTCGTATGGCGAGGTCATCTCTGTCGTACGCAACTGCGCGCATGGGTCGCTCAGCGCGGTCCGTCGAGCGGTCACGCCTCCGGCGGGGGATCGTTCGAGATGCGCGGGGGTGGCACCGCACCGCCCTCGCTCTCCCATCGCTCGCGGTCCAAGTCAGCGACCACGTGTGTCGTCGGCAGCTGATAGCGCTCCCGCGCACGTTGCACCAGGTTCCCCTTCAGCCACTGCGAGCGATCCGGTGGGTGTGTCGCGATGATCAGCTCATCAGGGCGGAATTGCCATACCACCTGGTCGAGCGCCCGCATGGGGTCGGCGTCGCCCAGTTCGCCCCGGGCGTTCAAACCAGCCCCCGCGAGGGCAGAGAGGGCCGCCCCAAGCCGGACCTTGGCCTCCGCGAGTCTCGCCTCGGGCTTCAAGGTCGAGGCCCGATCGCTGGCCAGCGGCGCGGTCAACGGGGCCACGACGAGGATCTCGGCAGTCCCGCCCCGCGCCCGCCACCGCACCTCCGCTGCGACTTCTGCGCTTGCGGCGGTCTCATTGGCGATGACCAGGATCCGCCGCCGCACATCGCCCCGGGCCGGCATCGTGGCACTCCTCTCGTCGCCACCTCACCGTACACCGCACGAGCGCGCATGACCCGCCGGCCACGCCTACCTGCATCGGAAACCTCGTGGGGCCGGCATCGTGCCGAGCGAGCGCGAGAGGCGTTCTGCCGGACCGGCCATGAAGTCCCGCCGGCACGGTGACAGCTACGCGGTGGCCACGTCGAACGCGCAATCGCAACCTAAGAACGGCCGGAACGAGTTGTCGAACCCCGGGTGGATTTCCCCGGGGGTCGCCCCCCCCGGGGTAGGTAAGGCCCCCGCCTGTGGGGGCCTTACTTGATGGCGAGACCCAGACTCGAACTGGGGACACCACGATTTTCGGTCATCCATGCAACGCTGCGGGATGCCGCGTGCTGGTTGGGGTATTGGAGGCTATGACGCGTGCCGACTCGCCGGCCACATCGTCGCCCACATGGTCCGCCCGAGATCCGAGCCCAGCAAACGCCGCCGCGGCCTCGTCGAGCTGGCTGTCCGCGAGCAGATGCGCATAGACCCGTGCGGTCACGTTGGGGTTGGCGTGCCCCAGCTGACGCGGCACGACGATCAACGGGACGCCCGCGTCCAGCATCAGGCTCGCGGCGGTGTGGCGAAGGCCGTGCGGGGTCACCAGGGGCACATCGCTTTCATCGACGAACCCCGCCCGACCCAACGCGCGGGCGAGCGACTGGTTGGGGGAGTGGGCGTTCATCGGTGCGCCGTCCCTCCCCGGCCACACGTAGCCGGTCGCACCCTCACCTCCGCACGCTGGCCTCCAGGCCGCCAGCCGCGCGGCGAACTCGCCTGAGATCGCGACCCGTCGCGAGCGCTTGCCTTTGGTCGTCCGCTCTTGGCGCACTCCGTGCACGTCGCTGAAGCTGCGGCGCACGACAAGGCGCAAGCCCACCAGATCGACATCCTCCCACCGGGGGCCAATCACCTCGCCACGCCGCAGTCCTGCTTCGGCCATTGCGCGGATCATCGTCTCGGTGCCCAGCGACCCCCCGCAGCTTCGCACCAGGACGGCAAGCTCATCCATCGAGAGCACGCGCTCGTGGGCCTGGCGGGCGCGGGTCTCCGGCGCCGGCAGCCGCACGCGACGCGCGGGGTTCTCCGTGAGATAGCCCCATTCCACCGCTGCGCGGAGTAGGCGTCGGAGTGTCGAGATGACCCCGCGCACCATCCGCACGCTTGCGCCATCGCGAAAGAGAGCCGCCACTAGCTCATCCACGTGCTGGCGGGTGATCCGGTCGATCGGCAGGTCCCCGAGCACCGGGGCGAGCCGCAGGCGCACATCGACCTCCACCTCGGCCAGGGTGTTGGGGGCAAGGACACCGGTGCGCGTATGCAGCCATCGCTCGGCCAGCGCGTTCAAGGTCAGGCTCGGCGGCGGATCGGGCGTGGGTGCGGCAACGACCGGTCGTCCGGCGGCCTGCAGGCGCCGCCGCTCGGCGCGCGCTTGGCTCACCGAACCGCGCACGGTCACCGCGCGGGTGAGCCCCGGGCGCGTCCCCGGCACCAGCACCTGATAGGCGCATCCGCACCTGCGACCCTGGCGCTGGTCGCGCGAGGCAGGGCAGGCGATCCTGTGGATGCGGTAGAGCCCGGGCTCGATGCGTTCGCGCCATCCCCGGCGCGGCCGGGGCGTGGAGGCGCCGGGGCGTGTGCGCCTCTGGGTGGTGGTCATTGGGGGCCCGCTTCGCTATCAGCGCCTCATCACAGAGGCCAGCGTCGACCATAGCTCCGTGCCTCGGGAGCATCGAGCCGATCGACGGGTTGGTGTTCGTTGTGTGAGGGCCGCTCGACGACGGGGGACGTTCCTTCGCCAGACGAGTTGCGCCAAAAAGCTGGACAGGTCGGTACATGTCTGCGAGCTCCCGCGCGCCGCCTCGGATCACCGCAAAGGCCATGGCACCTGACACGGCCATCGAGCGGACACGAATGCCCTGCATATGGGCCTGCACGGATGGATGGATGTACATGCGTGTATGCATACGTCCGCGGGCAAATCACGGCTGCGCGACCTACCGCGCCTCCACCGACTTCGAGGCCTGGGCCCGGACTCCGCAAACGACATCGACGCCGCCAGGGTCGCCTGTGCTGGCGCGTCTGCACGTCCGCCAGATCGGTGTCGGGCGGGATCGGCCTGGGAGCGGGGCTGAGCGCGCCCCACGAGGCAGTCCATCCGCGTCCCCGCAGATTGTCCACCGGCACGCACTCCGCGGCCGGCCTGGGAATGCGAGACGAAGCTGACGTCCCTGGGAGTGGTGGAATTTCGGATGTCGTCGGCAGGCCCGGGAGGGCCATCGGGTGAACCCCAGCGTTGATTGCCAAATCGACGCAAAGGAGAACCCGATGGCCCTCGATAAGGATGCCCTGTCCGAGCTGCTCGATGCACTGCGCGCAGGCGGAGACCTCGACGTGATCCGCTCGGGGATGCAACTGGTGCTGCAGGCGCTGATCGAACTGGAGGCGGCCGAGCGCATCGGTGCCGGCCGCTACGAGCGCTCGGCCGAGCGCATCACACATCGCAACGGACACCGCGACCGATTGCTGTCAACGAAGGCCGGTGACATCGAACTGCGGATCCCAAAGCTGCGCGAGGGCAGCTTCTTTCCGAGCCTGCTCGAGCCGCGCCGGCGGATCGACCGCGCCCTATGGGCGGTGGTGATGGAAGCGTACGTCCATGGGGTCTCGACCAGGAAAGTCGATGACCTGGTGCGAGCCCTGGGCATCGACGCCGGGGTCTCCAAGTCGGAGGTCTCGCGCATCTGCGCCGAACTTGACGAGCTGGTGGCCGAGTTCCGCGATCGTCCGATCGGCCACGAGGTGTTCCCGTACGTGTTCCTGGACGCCACCTACCTCAAAGCCCACCAAGGCGCTCAGGTCGTCAGCAAGGCGATCGTCGTGGCCACCGGCGTTCGCGCCGACGGCGGTCGCGAGGTGTTAGGGCTCTCGGTGGGCGATTCGGAAGACGGCGCGTTTTGGACCGCGTTCTTGCGGGAGCTGCGCGCCCGTGGCCTGGGTGGGGTGCGTCTGGTGATCTCCGACGCCCATGAGGGGCTCAAGGCGGCGATCGGGGCCGTATTGATCGGATCTGCCTGGCAGCGCTGCCGCACCCATTTCATGCGCAACGTCTTGGCTCGAGTACCCAAAGGCTCCGCGGAGATGGTTGCCGCCGCGATCCGCACGATCTTCGCTCAGCCCGACGCCGAGGCCGTCGCTGAGCAGCTTGGCGCCATCGCGCACAAGCTCGGGCGTCAATTCCCCGACGTGAAGGACATGCTCCTGGATGCCGCCCCCGAGATCACCGCATTCTGCGCGTTCCCGCCTTCCCACTGGCGCCGGATCTGGAGCACGAACCCGCTTGAGCGCGTCAACGGCGAGATCAAGCGCCGCACGAACGTGGTCGGGATCTTCCCGAACGAACGAGCGATCCTGCGCCTGGTCGGGGCGGTGCTCATCGACTGCCACGACGAATGGCAGATCGCCGAACGGCGCTACCTCGCCGAAGGCTCGATGGCCGCCATCGGTACGGCCATGGAGCAACCACCGATACCCTCATCCACCGCGGCCTTGCGGGCTTCCTCGCGACAGGAGATCATCCCGGCAGTGCGCTGAGGTTCACCTGTCGAATCTCCACCACGCCACGGGACACGGCC
>Ga0307372_10014067_pt1 | contig 10284 bp, 8 predicted proteins | sample OX1MG_FD_202533 | JGI IMG/M metagenome (GOLD analysis project Ga0307372, IMG submission 202533) | Soil microbial communities from Risofladan, Vaasa, Finland - OX-1 | ecosystem: Environmental > Terrestrial > Soil > Coastal area > Acid sulfate soil | place: Finland: Risofladan, Vaasa | collected... | reverse complement strand
CCCGCGCCCTCTTTTCGGAGCAAGGTCTCAACGCTCTGATACGCACCGACCAGTACGGTAAACCGCGCATCATCGTAGCAGCATTCCCCAATATCTAAACCTCGTCCTCTTATCATCAAATACGCGTCCATCGAGCCGGCAAAAAACATTGGGATAAAAAGAGGCCCCCAACAGGTAGGGGCCTCTAAAACCGCTTAGAGGGACTTAGAGGGACAACGTGATGTTTCAGTTGATTCGATTCATCACCTCCTTTCTCTTCTAAGGAACAGCAAGCACAGGTGGGCCATGCGACCTCTGTTACGGGTGCACCCACCCCCTTACTATTATCCCTTGCGGAAGAGTTGTCAATCCACAGCTTGTGCCGCAAGCAGTTCTATCATTCAAAAGTGATACCCTCGTCCATACGGTGCGTGAACGAGGATATTTTGGGAGGAAGCCCGAATACAGGGACTTAGGATCCCAGTTTCGAAGCGTCCAAGTTGCAGACGAGGAGACGAACGACGGCGCTCCAGCGACTGTCGTAGCCGAGCCTGCGGACGCCCGCGTTCCACCCCGAGACGTCGCGAGACACGCCGGCGACCGAGACGGGATCATCTTCGTTGCCGGTTTCGACAAAGAAGAAGTTCCAGTAGCTGTTGGTCTGCATGCCGGTGTTCGCTCGGCGCTCGGTGGCTTCCACCATTTCCTCGATTTGTGCGAGGGTCACGGTATGGCCGTTCTCGATGAGCGCCTTGCCGATAAGCTTCACGCTGCGGCTCGCACCGACGCCGAGGATCTTGGCAGCGGTCTCGACGAACGTCCAGTCCCTCTCGAACCCGAGGGTCGAGATGGCGCAAGCATCGGCTTTGGGCTGATTGGCCGGGAGCCAGGGATCGAAGTCGCCGTCGCGATAGTGGTAGCGGGAGAAGTTGGCGAAGCACTTGCTCGTCTTCTTCGCGTCAGTCGCGGCAACTTGAGTCGTCGCGATGACGGAGAAGAATAGTGCCGATGACTCCGCAGCTTTCGGCGGCGGCACGAGACCTGTGAGGAACTTCTTTGTAGCGGCTGGATTGTTCATCCAGCCGTCCATGATCTCGTTGGTCAGCGTGTCGGGAAAATTCTGAATCATAAACCCCGCGAATGCGGCGGTTTTCTTGTCGTAGGCCTTCGCACTCATGTGCGCTTCTCCTGTTGACAGTGGTTGCCCGTGCCGGATGGCACGAGGTGAAGCACTATGTCCGTAGCGGAATCAAGATGCTTCTGGCGTGTATTATAAACATAGGATAGGTAGTATGCCAAGGTCCGTGAGGTCAACGTGCGGTCCGTGGTAAACTCGGATCATGTCCGAACGATTTCCAACCGATGCCTATAAGGGCGTCCGCGACTTCTATCCAGCCGACTGGGCGAAGATGGAAGCGATGTTCGCGCGCATCCGTACAACGCTTCTCCTCTGGGGCTACGAAGAGTACAACGCCTCCCCACTCGAGCGCGCCGAACTCTACGAAGCGAAGACCTCTGAAGAAATCGTAAACGAGCAAACCTACACCTTTACGGACCGTGGCGACAGACGTGTGACGCTCCGTCCCGAAATGACGCCGACCCTGGCGCGTATGGTCGCCAACAAACGCCGCGAGCTTGCACTCCCGCTGCGCTGGTTCTCCATCGGCAACCGTTTCCGCTATGAGCGCCCGCAAAAAGGCCGCGAAGCCGACGTTGAGATTGTGCGAATCGCCTCGGCGATACTCAAGTCGTTCGGCGCGGCCGAAAGTGATTTTGTCATTCGTATGAATTCGCGCACGCTCCTGAACGCCGCATGTGCTGCCGCAGGACTCAAAGATGACCAGGTCCGCCAGTATTTGCGACTTCTCGACAAGAAAGAAAAAATGACGCCGGAAGATTTTTCCGTCGCCTCCGCGACGATTACAACAAACGACCCGCTCGCTCTCATCGACAATGCCGACGCCGCACCAGAGGTGGCAAGCGAAAAGCGCGCACTTCTTAACCGCATCGAATCCATCAAAACGCGCGGTGTTGGCAATGTGATCTTTGACGCCAGTATTACGCGCGGTTTTGATTATTATACCGGCATGGTGTTCGAAGTGTATGACACAAATCCGGCGAACCCGCGAGCGATGTTCGGTGGCGGACGCTACGACGGCTTGCTGGCACTCTTCAGCGGTGATTCTATCCCCGCCGTCGGGTTTGGTATTGGCGAAGTGCCTCTTGGCGACTTTCTGGAAACGCATGGGCTCACGCCGAAAGGCGGCGATACGCCGCAGCTCTATCTCGGCACGCCCGTGCCGAGCGATATTCCAGCCGCACAGGCATTCGCCGACACGCTGCGCGCACAGGGCTCCCGCGTCTTCGTCAACCTCACCGACCGCGCGCTGGGCGACCAAATAAAAGACGCGGTGAAGCGCGGCATACCGCTTTTCATCGCCTACGGTGCGGATGAGCTTGCAAGCCAGACGGTACGCATGAAGATACTCGCCACCGGCGAGGAAACCGGCCTTCCGATATCCGAGCTCCCCGCAAGACTTCGCGTCAGTAGCTAGAGATATGCGCGCTATCACGTTTGATATAGAGTCCGTTTCCGATTCAACCGTGCGCGGCCACATCGACGTGAATGAGCAAGAACTCACCGTCGTCGCCATCCATGATTCTCTCACGAATGAATACTCCTCCTATTTCAAAGAAGAGCTGCCCCGGCTCTGGCCGATACTGGAGCGCACCGACCTTCTCATCGGTTTCAATTCCGATACGTTTGATATCCCGCTTCTAAACCGCTACTACCCGGGGGATCTTTCGCATATCCGTTCGCTTGATCTGCTTGCCGAGGTGCAGAAGGTGCTCGGCCGGCGCATACGGCTCCAGACGCTCGCAGAGGCGACTTTGGGCCGCGGAAAATCCGGCGACGGGCTCAAGGCCGGCGCGTGGTGGAAGGAGGGCAAGAAAGACAAGGTGGCCGAGTATTGTATAGAGGATGTCCGGATCACGCGCGAGCTTTATGAGTACGCGCTTGCGCACGGCGTTCTTAAGTATAAAGACTTGAGTAATGTCCGCGAGATCAAGCTCAACACTGCGCACTGGTCCGCTCCCGCAAGCGGAGAGCAAATGATACCGGCGATGACACACGCGCTGCAACTATGAAATCTTCACTGACGATCCCTATCGCAATCGTTTTCGGTGGGATTATTGTCGCGGGAGCGGTATACCTCTCGACGGCGAAGGAACCGACGACGAGTTCCGGAACAGGTGATCCTTCTCTCGTACGTCCTGTCAGTGCCTCCGACCACATCCTTGGGAATCCCGCGGCGAAGGTGATGATTGTTGAATACGCTGACTTTGATTGCGAGTATTGCAAGGGCTTTAATGACACGCTTCACCAAATCATCGCAAGTGAAGGAGCGAACGGGCAGGTCGCCTGGGTCTTCCGTGAATTCCCGCTGACGGAAATCCACCCCACTGCACTCTTGGATGCCCGCGCTGCAGAATGCGTTGCGCAAACCGCTGGCAATGACGCATTCTGGAAGTTTGCGGATGAGCTCTTCGCCAATCAGCCGGCCGATCCTTCACAGTACGGAACGCTCGCGGCGGGCGTCGGCCTCTCGGGCGACGCGTTCGCGACCTGTTACGCGACCGCCTCGACAACGCTGGACGCAAGGATCATGGCCGACCGACAGAACGCCCTTGCTATCGGCGCCCGAGGGACGCCGTATTCACTGATTCTCGCGAACGGCCGCCCGCCCGTCGTGATGGACGGTGCTTACTCCTACGATGCGGTAAAGCAGCTTGTAGACCAGGCACTCGGACAGTAGTGCAAAGCTTGCCGTGAACGCATCACGTATCCTCACCAACCAACGCTAGTCGATAAATATCAAACGAATTGTCACCTTCGAACATGTCGGACGGGTTCGGCAGATAAATGCGCTTTCGGGCAATCTCCTCCGTCGCATCGTTGATAAGCCGATGAAAGACTGAAAAATCCTCCGTACACGCGCGAAAATCAATTTCGTATCGCCGCATCTGTGGACTTCCGTCCGCATTCCTCGTCTTTTTGCATTCGTACACGATGAAGCGCCGGACCGGCTTCCCGAAGAGTTCACGGGCGGTGTAATAATTAAAAATGGCCTGAATGACAAACAGCGACTTTGCCGCGCCTGCCTTGCTAAACGAAGTGACGAATTTGTGGTCAACGATGTCCACCGCGCCCTTTTCAATACGCGATGCTACGACAAGATCCGAGATTGCCTTGATCGGGAGCGGGAGCCCTTCCACCTCCACCGTGCCCCGCACTTCCACCCCAAGCACTTTATGTTTCGGCGGGCGCGCAAGATAATACCCGATGGCCCGCAGGTAGTCAGCTTCCATTGCCTTTCTTTTTTCCCTCTTTGCTCGGCGCGTCGTCACGCTCCCAAACTTAATTTCAAAGTCGCCGATGTCGCGTATGTAGTCAAGACCTTTCTGTATCGCAATTTCTTTGGCGTCTGCACGTCCAGGCAGGCTATAGAAATATTCAAGTGCCCGATGGCCGGCGCTGCCAACCACCGCAGCGGGCGTTCTTGGCGTATCATATATTTCCTCGACGTACCGCTTGTACCAGGCGAGTGGATTACGCAAAAACGCCATCAGAGACGAATGGCTCCAGTGTTTTATAGGCAATCGCTTCTTCCTCTTCTTCGTTTTCGTAGCTGCCGGCGTATGCTTCATTGGAGAAGTATAGCCGACGTGCACATCCACGGGAACTCCGTTCACCGCGGCGCGGGAAAACACTCTTCTATCGTTATGTCCATGAGCATACGCACCAGCGTTATTAACTCAGGAAATTCCTTTGCATATCCTCCCGCAAGATCTGCATGTTGCCTGTTGAAAAACAGCCACCATTTCTTGCCTCTCCTTGCCGGTTTCTTTGAAATACACACCCTTGTTGAGTATGTGCGTTATTTTCGGCATGCACTTATCAAGCGTCTTTATGAAGCGTGCTTCTATATCAACGAGCGCTTCGTAGGAGAATATCGTTTCAGCGAGCCAAGGAAATGCCGTGAATTCCTTTTCTATTCTCGCCAGGGCTTTCTTCTCTCGTTTTTCTTTATCCACCCGCGCTTCCGAGGAAATATTGACCGTCGGCGTATCTCCCGCATACACCTCCACCAAATCGTGAACGAGCGCGTATTGAGAGACCCTGCCGAGATCGAGATGCGGATATAATTTCGCGGCAATGCTACAACCGATTATGCCGAGCATGACTGTGTGATCGGTATCAGTCTCCCGCGTCTTGCCGTCTTCGTGGTACGTGATGCGCTCTACACCGGCGAACTTCAGCACGAGTTGTCCAAGCGCTATAACTTCCTGTGCCTGGTCCATACGGAGCATCTAATAGCTCTTCAGGTGACGGGCTTTATCGTGGATACGGATTTTCTCCAATGCTTTTGCCTCAATTTGGCGAATGCGCTCGCGCGTGACGCCGAATTCCCTGCCGACTTCCTCGAGCGTATGGTAGATGCCGTCCATGAGACCGTGGCGCATTTCCAAAATCTTGCGTTCTTTCGGTGAGAGGTCATTGAGGATAGCCCGCACCTGTTCGGCGAGGATACGCTCGGACGATTCCTGCACGGGCGAGGGGATCTTATCGTCGGGAATAAAATCCCCGAGCGTTGATTTCTCGTCGTCATCGGAACCGACGGGATTCTCGAGAGAAAGCGTGTCCTGATTGATCTTTTCTATCTGGTAGATCTTCTCCGGCTCTACGCCCATCTCCACGGCGATTTCCTCCGCCTGCGGATCTCTCCCCAGTACCTGCGCGAGACGACGCGAGACTTGTTTATATTTCGCGATGGTCTCCACCATATGCACGGGGATGCGAATGGTGCGCGACTGATCGGCCAAGGCGCGCGTAATCGCCTGGCGTATCCACCACGTTGCGTACGTTGAAAATTTATACCCTTTCTTCCAATCGAATTTATCCACCGCGCGGAAGAGCCCGAGGTTTCCCTCCTGGATGAGGTCAAGCAGGGTGAGGTCGGGTGAGCGGCCAACATATTTTTTCGCAATGGAGACTACGAGGCGCAGGTTGCTTCGCGCGAGAATATTGCGCGCCTCCGCATCGCTCTTCTCGATGCGTTTCGCGAGCTCGCGCTCCTCTGCGGCGGTGAGGAGCGGATATTGCCCGATCTCGCGAAGGTAAATTTGTATGGAATCGTAGCCGGTCGAGTGACGATCCTTGATGTTGCGCGTCGCGAGATATTCGTCGGCAGCGTCCTCGAGCATACCTCCCTCGAGTACATCGACGCCGGCGGTAGCCAGACGCTCGTAGAGCGATTCGAGGAAACTGACATCCTCCTCGACATGCGGAAACGATTTCAAAATCTCGTTGTAAGTAACATAGCCGCGTTCCTTGCCCTTTTCAATAAGCGCCTCTGCCGAGAGCGCCTTCAGCGAATTCGTCTGTGTGCGGCGTGCGGTAACGCGTGCGGCGTGCTTCCTCGTACGGACGGACGTCTTCGCTTTCTTCTTGGCGTGCAAACGCTTTGCCACTCGCTTCTTCACCGGCTTTTTTGCGCCCTTCTTCTTTTTTCTTGCGGTTGATTTCTTTGCCATATCTAAAATAAAATAAATCAGTTGCCAAATGCCGCGAGACGCATCGATAACACCGCACACCTGTGCTGTGCATCGGCAACCAGGGAGACGTTCCCCGACGCTTCGGCTCTGCGCAAGTTCGCTACCGCTTCCTGATACGCCTCGCGGATAACCGCTTCTTCAAAGGCGCTAAGAAGCTCGTCTGCCGCCCTTTCATCCGGATCTTCGCCGAACATCTGTTCCGTAGAGAACAGGATCGATTCCGGAAGCATATGAGGCGGCAGTTCTTGGGCTTCAATGATACGACAATACTCCGATTTGACGCGCGCCGCAAGCGGCGTGCCCTCATATACGTGGACAACGGCGAGGAGCTGCTCTGCGCGGATTTCTGTCGACGACCGAGCTGATGACACTTCCTTCCGCACATTCGCGGTACCACCAACAGCTTCAGAAAATTTCGGCAGGCGATTGACCGATTCGCGGACGGCTTCGGCCGAGAGTCCGAGCGAACGCGCCGTTGATTGTATGAAATGTTCGCGCTCCATTGGACTTGGCAGTGCGGCGATAAGCGGGAGCACGATGGCTTCGGCAAGCTGCAGGAGCCGGTGAGGATCGCGCTCCTGTTCGGCAAGCTCGGCGAGGAAGAATTCAACAATCGGTTTTGCGGCGGCGATGCGCTTCGAAAATTCCTTCGGGTCTTCGCCGATAATATCGGCGGGATCCTTCCCTTTTGGAAGCCGTGCTGCTTTCACGCGTAGTCCGGCGCGAAGCGCGAGTGCCGCCGATCGGGCGGTTGCAGAGAAGCCGGCCTGATCGGCGTCAAGCACAAGCATCAGATTTTCTCCGTACCGTTTTATGAGGCCGAGATGGCGCTCGGTGAGCGCGGTACCGGACAGTGCCACGGCGTTTTGGAAACCAGCCTGATGGGCATGCAGTACGTCCATCTGCCCTTCAACGAGCATCGCGAATCCGCGCGTGCGTACCGCGTCCTTTGCAGCGTCCATGCCGAAGAGGATTTCGGACTTACGGTACAAATCCGTTTCAGGAGAGTTGAGATATTTCGCGAGGTCGTCCTCCGCAAGAGCACGGCCAGTAAAAGCGACGACACGGCCGGCGAGGTCGCGTATCGGGAACATCAGTCGATTGCGGAAGCGATCGTAATAGGTGCCCGGTTTTCCGTCGGCCTCCTTAATCAACCCGGCGGCAAGCAATTCTCCGACAGCGAACCCTTCAGCGGTGAGCGCTTCAAGGAGTGCGCGCCACGCATCCGGCGCGTAACCGAGGCGCCAGGTAAGAATCGTCTCGTCCGCAAGACCACGCTTCTTCGCGTATTTTTCGGCGGGACTGCTGGCATATTTACCCGCATACCATTCGCTCGCGCGACTCATCAGAGCATGCAGCCGCTCCTTTTTTGACGCGTCTTCGCGATTTGTGCCGCCGGAATACTCAATCGTGACTCCCGCCTTCTCGGCGAGGATTTTCAAAGCTCCCTTGAAATCGACACCCTCGATCTTTTCAATGAATGAGAACCCGTCGCCGCCCAGACCGCAGCCGAAACAGTGCCACGTCCCGCGCTCGGGACTCACGTGGAAGGACGGCGTCTTCTCCTTGTGGAACGGGCAGAGTCCGCGGAGCGATCTCCCCGCACGCACGAGCTTCACATACGGATGTACAATCTCGACGATGGAGAGACGGTCTTTGATTTCGGCGACCGTGTCTCGCGCCATGAGTTAGAGCGCGCGGGTTTGGCGCGGAGTAAACGAGACCGTGCGCGACTCGGAATATGACGGTGCGGGATGTTCGGCCTGAAGTTTCTTGATACTCGCGTGCTTTTTGCTTCCCGTAAAGCCGGTACCGGAGGGAATGAGGCGACCGAGAATGACGTTCTCTTTGAGACCGCGAAGGCGGTCAACCGAGCCGCGGAGCGCGGCGTTGATAAGGATCTTCGTCGTCTGCTCGAAGGACGCCGCCGAGAGGAACGAACGGCGCGAGAGCGCACTTTCCTTAATGCCGAGCACGATCTCGTGCGATGTTGGCGCGATCTTTCCCGCATCTTCCATTTCCTTGACCGATTTTACGAACTCCCAATCCTCAACGACATCGCCAACCGAGTAATCGGTATCGCCTGCATCGGTTATCTTCACGCGCGAGAACATCTGCTTCACGACGACTTCCAGATGCTTGCGCGAGACCGGTGCCCCTTGAAGTTCATAAATCTTTGAAGCTTCGACGATGATATATTCCTGCACCATCGCGCGGCCTGCATACTCGAACAGATCGTCAAGGTCGGCGGAACCGTCCGTGAGAATCTGTCCCTTCAGGACGGAATCGCCCTCTTTGACAAGCGGGATGCGCGGATACGGTGCAAGATATTCGTAAGACGAACCATCTTTTTTCCCTTGTCCTGCCGACGGCGCGATAACGATGATCTTTTCGCGCCCTTCTTCTTTAATTTCGGCAACGAGGCCGTCACATTTTGAAATGACAGCCGGGTTTTTCGGCGAACGTTTCTCGAAGACCTCCTCCACGCGTGGCAAGCCGCTTGTGATGTCGCCGCCAATCGAAGCAACGCCGCCTTGATGGAAGGTACGCATGGTGAGCTGGGTTCCCGGCTCACCGATTGCCTGTGCTGCGACCGTACCGACCGCTTCGCCGAGATCAACAATCTCCTGCGTCGTGAGGTCCATACCGTAGCAGGTCTGACAGACGCCATAGCGCGTCTCGCACGACATCGGTGAACGCGCAACGACGGACGCGATCGTCGAAGAGGCGAGCGCTTCGGCATCGAGCGTAGAGAGGTAATGCCCTTTTTTGAAGAGGGTGACGTCATCGGCATCCTTGGCGTCTTCCGCGAGCACACGGCCGCGCAGGGCTTCGGCATAATTGATCTGGATGCCGGAGGCGCTCACGCGATTGATCTTCACGCCTCGATTTGTGCCGCAATCCTTCTCGGTTACGATTGAGTCCTGTGCAACATCGAAGAGGCGGCGGGTGAGGTAGCCTGCCTTAGCGGTGCCAAGCGCAGTGTCGGTGAGGCCTTTTCGTGCACCGTGCGTACTCATGAAGTATTCGATCGGGTTCAATCCCTCTATCATCGAAGAGATGATGGGGACTTCTATCGTCTCACCTGCCGTGTTCTGGATGAGCCCTTTCATACCAGCCATCTGGGTCAGATTGCCGAGCGTTCCGCGCGCGCCGGACTTCACCATGTCGGCGACGGAACCCATCGGATCGAGCTCGTGCGCGACCTGCTCCTCAACTTGCTGCTTCGCACCCTGCCAGATCTCGATAGCCATGCGACGCTTCTCTTCACCTGAGAGAAGGCCGTTTTGATAATCATCCTGTATCTTGACTACCTTCGCGGCTGCCTCCGCGACGATGTGCGTCTTCTCTTTTGGCACGGAAACATCGTTAATCGCCCAGGAAATACCCGAGCGTGTCGCGTAATCGAAGCCGAAACTCTTCACCTTGTTCACGATGTCTGGTACCGCATCGAGCCCGTAACGGCTAATACAGTCGGTAACGATGCGCGCAAGCACTTTCTTCGTTATGGTTTCGTTGACAAACGGATAATCGGCCGGAAGCACGGTATTGAAGAGGAGCCGACCGACCGTCGTCTCAAACGGATGATCCCCGAATGGCTCGTATTTCTTTTTCCCTTCAACCGATAGCACCTTGATATTGGCGCGCAGATCGATTGCATCGTATTCTGACGCGAGAATGGCAGCG
>Ga0307372_10014065_pt1 | contig 10285 bp, 7 predicted proteins | sample OX1MG_FD_202533 | JGI IMG/M metagenome (GOLD analysis project Ga0307372, IMG submission 202533) | Soil microbial communities from Risofladan, Vaasa, Finland - OX-1 | ecosystem: Environmental > Terrestrial > Soil > Coastal area > Acid sulfate soil | place: Finland: Risofladan, Vaasa | collected... | reverse complement strand
ATCGACGATGGATTCGCGGCGACCTGTTCCGGCGTGCCGGTCGCGACGATGCGGCCACCGCCGTCGCCACCTTCGGGTCCGAGATCGACGATCCAGTCCGCGGTCTTGATCACGTCCAGATTGTGTTCTATGACGATCACGGTGTTGCCCTCGTCGCGCAGCCGGCGCAGCACGGCGAGCAACAGCGCGATATCGGCAAAGTGCAGCCCCGTCGTCGGTTCATCCAGGATGTACAGAGTGCGGCCGGTGGCGCGCTTGGACAGTTCGCGCGCGAGCTTGACGCGCTGTGCCTCGCCGCCGGAGAGCGTGGTCGCGCTCTGCCCGAGGCGCACGTAGGACAGGCCGACGTCGAGCATGGTCTGCAGCTTGGCATGCACCGCCGGAACCGCGGCGAAGAACGGCAATGCCTCCTCGATCGTCATGTCGAGGACTTCCTGGATGTTCCTGCCCTTGAAGCGTATCTCGAGCGTCTCGCGGTTGTAGCGCTTGCCGCGGCATACGTCGCAGGCGACGTACACGTCGGCCAGGAAGTGCATTTCGACCCTGATCACGCCGTCGCCCTGGCACGCCTCGCAGCGACCGCCCTTGACGTTGAAACTGAACCGGCCCGATTCGTAGCCCCGCGACCTCGCCTCGGGCAGGCTGGCGAAAATCTCCCGAATCGGCGCGAACAAGCCCGTGTAGGTCGCCGGATTCGACCGCGGCGTCCGCCCGATCGGACTCTGGTCGATCTCGATCATCCGGTCGATGTGCTCGAGCCCCTCGATTCGGTCGAAATGCGCGCTGCCCGCCGCCGCCCGGTTCAATTGGGTGGCCGCCGCCCGAAACAGGGTGTCGTTGATCAGCGTGGATTTGCCGGAGCCCGAAACACCGGTCACACAGGTAAAGAGGCCCAGCGGGAATTCCGCGGATACGTTGCGCAGGTTGTTCGCGCTGGCACCGACGACGCGCAGGACGTAACCCGGATCCGGCGCGCGCCGGCTGGACGGGATCTCGATGCGCAACGCACCGCTCAGATAGCGGCCGGTGATCGATTCCGGGTTCGCGGCCACTTCATCCGCGCTGCCCTGGGCGACGATGCGTCCGCCGTGAACACCGGCGCCCGGCCCGAGGTCGACGACGTGATCGGCCTGGCGGATCGCGTCTTCGTCGTGTTCCACGACGATGACCGTGTTGCCGAGATCCCGCAGGTCGATCAGCGTGTCGAGCAGCCGCTGATTGTCGCGCTGGTGCAGGCCGATCGACGGCTCATCGAGGATGTACATCACGCCGACGAGTCCCGAACCGATCTGGCTTGCGAGGCGGATTCTCTGTGCCTCGCCGCCGGAAAGCGAGTCCGCGCCGCGATCGAGCGTCAGGTAGCCGAGGCCGACGTTCGCGAGAAAACCCAGGCGATTGCCGATCTCTTTGACGATCTTGACCGCGATCTCGCCGCGCCAGCCGGCGAGTTGCAGGCCGCTGAAGAACCGGCGCGCGCCGTCGACCGACATTGCGGCTATCTGTGGCGCGTTGTGGCCGGCGAGGTGCACGCTGCGCGCCGCCCGATTCAGGCGCGCGCCGCCGCAATCGGGGCAGGCGCGCGTCGAGCGGTATTTCGCCAGTTCCTCGCGCACGGCGACGGACTCGCTCTCCTCGTGACGGCGCTCGAGGTTGTGGACGATGCCCTCGAACGCGTGGCGGCGCTTGACCGTGCCGCCCTTGCCGTCCAGGTACTTGAACTCGAATTCCTCATCGCCGCTGCCGAACAGCACGAGCTTGCGGACCGAATCGGTCAAGGTCTCGAACGGCGCCTCGATGTCGAACATCGCGTGCCGTGCGAGGGACTGGATCAGCTGGAAGTAGTAGGCGTTGCGCCGGTCCCAGCCCCGCACCGCCCCGCCGGCGAGCGAAAGGTGCGGATTCACGACGATCTTGGCCGGATCGAAGAAATCCTGCGTGCCGAGTCCATCGCAGGTCGGGCAGGCGCCGACGGGGCTGTTGAATGAGAACAGGCGCGGTTCGAGTTCGATCAGTGAGTAGTCGCACAGCGGGCAGGCGAACTTGTCGGAGAATACGATCTCCGGACGCGCCGGTTCGCCGGCGAAAGCCACTCTGGCAACCCCCTGGCCGATCCGCAGCGCGGTCTCGAACGATTCGGCGAGACGCTGCGCGAGGTCGGGGCGGACCTTGAAGCGGTCGACGATCGCTTCGACGGTGTGCTTGCGCCGCACGTCCAGTCGCGGCGACTGGTCGAGCTCGACGATCGCCCCGTCGATTCGCGCACGCAGGAATCCCGCTGCGCGCAGCTCCCCGATGAGCCCGGCACGCTCGCCCTTGCGCGACGCGATCGCCGGCGCGAGCAGGATCATCGAGGTTCCTTCCGGATGCGCCAGCACCGCATCGACCATCTGACTCACCGTCTGGGCCTGAAGATCGATCGCGTGGTCGGGGCAGCGCGGCGTGCCGGCGCGCGCGAACAGCAGGCGCATGTAGTCGTAGATCTCGGTCACGGTGCCGACGGTCGAGCGCGGGTTGTGCGAGTTCGACTTCTGCTCGATCGAGATCGCGGGGGACAGGCCGTCGATCGCGTCGACGTCGGGTTTCTCCATCATCGAGAGGAACTGTCGGGCGTAGGTCGACAGTGACTCGACGTAGCGGCGCTGGCCCTCCGCGTAGATGGTGTCGAACGCCAGCGAGGACTTGCCAGAACCCGACAAGCCGGTCAGGACGATCAACCGGTCGCGCGGCAGGTCGAGATCGATGTTCTTGAGGTTGTGGGTCCGGGCGCCCCGGATGCGGATGTTTTGCATGGGACCGCATAGCATACCGCGCCCGGGCGCCGGGCGTGTACAATCCCGAGCACACGTCATATCACTGGAGCCTGCCATGGCGCGCGGAGTCAACAAGGTCATTTTGGTCGGCAATCTGGGCGCGGATCCCGAGACTCGGTCGATGCCGAGCGGGATGACGGTGACCAACGTGCGGATTGCCACCAGCGAATCATGGAAGGACAAGGCATCCGGGGCGCAGCAAGAGCGCACCGAGTGGCACCACGTGGCCTTTTTCGGGCGGCTCGGCGAAATCGCCGCCGAGTATCTGCGCAAGGGGTCGCAGGTGTTCGTCGAGGGGCGAATACGCACGCGTAAGTGGCAGGACAAGCAGGGCAACGATCGCTATACGACTGAGATCATCGCCGACAACATGCAGATGCTCGGCAGCCGCGGCGGCGCCGGCGGTGCTGGCGGCGCCGGCGAACGGTCGGGCGGTTCGGCGCCCCCGCGCGACGAATTCGACCAATCCACGGCGCCGGCCCCGGCCGGCGGCAAAGAGGACTTCGACGACGATATACCGTTCTAGCGGCCGCCGTTCCCGCCGTTCCCGCCGATCGCGCTCAGTCGCGGGCGAGATCCTCGCCGGGAAACAGCGCCTCGGTGAAGCCGAATTTGCGCAGGTCGTGAATCCGCTGAGGGTAGAGGATGCCATCGAGGTGGTCGACCTCGTGCTGTACGACGCGGGCGTGGAAGCCGCTCACCGTGCGGTCGATCGGCCCACCTGCCGCGTCGATGCCGGTATAGCGCAGCGTGCGGTAACGGGGCACCAATCCGCGCATGCCCGGCACGGACAGGCAACCCTCCCAGCCATCCTCCCGGTCGGCGCCGATCGGGGTCAGAATGGGGTTGATGAGGACCGTGCGGGGTACTGCTTCGGCGTCGGGATAGCGCGGGTTGTGGTCGACCTCGAAGATCACGACCCGTAAACCGACACCGATTTGCGGTGCGGCGAGGCCGGCGCCGTCGAGGTGGCGCAGCGTGTCCCACAGGTCGCGGACCAGCTCGTCGAGTTGCGCCGTGCCAACAGAGGCAACCGGCTCGGCGAGCGCGAGCAGGCGCGGGTCACCCATCTTCAGAACATCGCGAATTGCCATGGTTGCGAGTATCTTATCGGCCTTTTCGACGTGAGCCCATGCCTGGACTTTTATACATAAAGACCTTCGGCTGCCAGATGAACGAGTACGACTCCGACAAAATGCGGGACGTGCTGCGCACCGCCGACGGCATGACGATCACCGAGGATCCGGCGGCGGCCGACGTGCTGCTGGTCAATACCTGCTCGGTGCGCGAGAAGGCGCAGGAGAAAGTGTTCTCGTTGCTCGGCGAGTGGCGGCTGCTGAAACAGCGGCGGCCGCAGCTCGTCATCGGCGTCGGCGGCTGCGTGGCAAGCCAGGAGGGAGCGGGGATCACCCGGCGGGCGCCGTTCGTCGACCTCGTGTTCGGCCCGCAGACCCTGCACCGCCTGCCGGAAATGATCCGCGGGCTGAAGCGCACCGGCCGCCCGCAAATCGACGTCAGCTTTCCGGAGATCGAGAAATTCGACCGGCTGCCGCCGGCGCGTGCCGAAGGCGCGACCGCTTTCGTGTCGATCATGGAAGGATGCAGCAAGTATTGCAGCTTCTGCGTCGTGCCCTATACCCGCGGCGAGGAGGTGAGCCGGCGCTTCGAGCAGGTGATCGCGGAGATCTGCGGGCTCGCTGACCAGGGCGTGCGCGAGGTCACCTTGCTCGGTCAGAACGTCAATGCCTACGCGGGGCCGATGAGCGACGGGACGGTCGCGGATCTCGCGACGCTGATTCATCATGTCGCGGCGATCGACCCGATCGAGCGCATCCGCTTCACGACCTCGCATCCGCTCCACTTCGACGACAGCCTGATCGAGGCATACGCGAACGTGCCGAAGCTCGGCAATTTCCTGCACCTGCCCGTGCAGAGCGGCTCGGACAGAATTCTCGCGGCAATGAAGCGCGGCCACACCGTGCTGCAGTACAAGCAAAAATTGCGCAAGCTCCGGTCGATCCGGCCGGACATCTGCCTCTCGACCGACCTCATCGTGGGTTTTCCCGGTGAAACGGCTGCGGATTTCGCGGCGACGATGCACCTGGTGCAGGAGTGCGGATTCGACCAGTCCTTCAGCTTCCTCTACAGCCGCCGGCCGGGAACGCCGGCCGCGGCGCTCGCCGACGAAGTGCCCCAGCAGGTCAAGCAACAGCGCTTGCTTGCGCTGCAACAGCGGCTGAATTCCCAGGCGCGGTCGATTTCGCAGCGCATGGTGGGCAGCCGCCAGCGGGTCCTCGTCGAACGGCCCTCGAAGCGCGATCCGCGGCAACTCGCCGGCCGGACCGACAACAACCGCTGGGTGAATTTTGACCCGCCGGTGTCCATCGGCGCGGGCCTCATCGGCCGCCTGGTCGATGTCGTGATCACCGAAGCGATGCCGAATTCCCTGCGCGGCCGGCTGCTCGACGGCCTCTCGCCGTGAGTTCCGCCCCGGCGCCGCGCGACCTCATCGTCGAGCCGGCGGACAATGTCCGTCTCGTCGAGCTTTGCGGCCCGCTGGATGCGCATTTGCGGGCGATCGAGCAACGCCTGGGCGTCGAGATACGCCGACGCGGCAATCGATTCCAGATCGTCGGCGGCGAGGCCGGCGCCGCGCGGGCCGAAGCGGTGCTGCGCGATCTGTACGACCGTGCAACGCGCGAGCCGATCGATCCCGAGCGCGTGCACATGGCCTTGCAGGAACTCGCCATGGAGCCGGGCGCCATGCGCGCCGAGCAGCCGCAGGCGCCCGAGGAACTCAAGGTTCGCACCGCCCGCGGCATGGTGCGCGCGCGCGGGCGCCATCAGCTCGAATATCTGAGCAACGTGCGCACGCACGACCTGACCTTCGGTATCGGTCCGGCCGGGACCGGCAAGACCTATCTCGCGGTCGCCTGCGCGGTCGAGGCGCTGCAAGAGGAGAAGGTGCGTCGCATCATCCTGGTGCGCCCGGCGGTCGAGGCCGGGGAAAGGCTCGGGTTCCTGCCCGGCGATCTGACCCAGAAGGTCGATCCATACCTGCGGCCGATGTACGACGCCTTGTACGAGATGCTGGGCTTCGAGCGCGTCGCGAAGCTGATCGAACGCAACGTGATCGAGGTCGCGCCGCTCGCCTTCATGCGCGGCCGATCGCTCAACGATTCCTTCGTGATTCTCGACGAAGCGCAGAACACGACGAGCGAACAGATGAAGATGTTCTTGACGCGCATCGGCTTCGGGTCGAAGGCGGTCGTGACGGGCGACATCACGCAGACGGATTTGCCGAGCGCGAAACAATCGGGATTGCGCACCGTGATCGACATCCTGCGCGGCGTGGGCGGCATCGCCTTCACGATGTTCAGTTCCCGCGACGTGGTGCGTCATCCGCTGGTTCAACGCATCGTGGAGGCCTATGAGGCGAGCGCGGCGCAACGCACGCCCGCGCAACCTTGAGCCGCGGCTCAGCGTCGAGGTGAGCTACGCGGCGCGCAGGCCCTGGGTTCCCAGGCCGGCGGATTTGCGGCGTTGGGCGACGGCGGCCGCCGCCACGCCGGCCGCGCCGGCGACCCTCGAGGTGCGAGTCGTGGGCACGGCCCGCAGCCGCCGGCTGAACGAGCGCTTTCGGCACAAGGCCACGCCGACCAACGTGCTGTCGTTCGCCGGGCCCGGGCTCACTGCGGACGGCCGGATCCACCTCGGAGAGCTGGTTATTTGCGCGCCCGTGGTCGCGCGCGAGGCGCGCACGGCCGGCATGCCGGTGGCGGCGCACTGGGCGCACATGGTCGTGCACGGCGTCCTGCACCTGCGCGGCTTCGATCATGAACGCGACGCGCAGGCCCGCGTGATGATCGCCAAAGAGGTTCAAATCCTTGATCGGCTTGGATTTTCGAACCCCTACGCGTGATCGCGTATCCTAGGAGCCGATGTCCGAGCTATCACAAGGCGGTACCGGCCGCTGGCTGAAACGAATCACCAAGTCAATGGCCGGGGAGCCGCGCGATCTCGCCGCGTTGATCGACGGATTGCGCGAGGCAAGCGCGCGCGAGCTGTTCGACGCCGATGCCCTGACGATGCTCGAAGGCGTCCTGTCGGTCGCCGACATGCAGGTCAGGGACATCATGGTGCCGCGTTCGCAGATGGTGTTCGTCGAGCACCACGAGTCGCCGCAGCGGATCGTCGCGCACGTGGTCGATTCGGGCCACTCGCGCTTTCCGGTGATCGGCGATGACCGCGACCAGATCGTCGGCATCCTGCTCGCGAAGGATCTGCTGCGATTGCAGATCGCCGACGCCGAGGCGTTCGCGATACGCGAATACATGCGGCCGGCGGTGTTCGTGCCGCAGAGCAAGCGCTTGAACGTGCTGCTGAAGGAATTTCGCCGCAGCCACAATCACATCGCGATCGTCGTCGACGAATACGGCGGTGTCTGCGGCCTGGTGACGATCGAGGACGTGATCGAGCAGATCGTCGGGGAGATCGACGATGAGCACGACGTCGAGGACGATCTGACGATCCGCAAGGAAGGACCGCGCGAGTTCTCGGTACGGGCGTTGACGCCCATCGGGGTTTTCAACCATTACTTCGGCACGCATTTCCCCGATGTGGATTTCGACACGATCAGCGGACTGCTGATGCAGGAATTCGGCCGCCTGCCCCGCCGGGGCGAGACGATTCAGGTGGGCGGACTGGAATTCCGGGTCGTGCGCGCCGACCGCCGCAGGATCGATCTGTTGCGTGTCACGACGCCCACCGAGCACACAGCGCCGGAGGGCGAGGAACCCCGGATCTGAGGCGCGGGCGCGCATCGCGGCCCGGCGCCATCTCGGGTATTCTGCCGACCCATCATGCAAGAACGATACGATCCGGCCGCGATCGAGGCCGAAGCGCAGCGCTACTGGACCGATCGGCGCTGCTTCGTCGTCGCCGAGGATCCGGCCCGGGACAAGTACTACTGCCTGTCGATGTTTCCCTATCCGAGCGGCCGCTGCCACATGGGTCACGTGCGCAATTACACGATCGGCGACGTGCTCGCACGCTTCATGCGCATGCACGGCAAGAACGTCCTGCAGCCGATGGGTTGGGACGCCTTCGGACTGCCGGCGGAGAATGCGGCGATCGCCAACGGCGTGCCGCCCGCGAAGTGGACCTACGACAACATCGCGACCATGCGCACGCAGCTCAAATCGCTCGGGCTCGCGGTCGATTGGCGCCGCGAGATCGCGACCTGCCGCCCGGAGTACTACCGCTGGAACCAGTGGTTGTTCCTGCGCATGCTCGACAAGGGGATTGCCTACCGCAAGACCGGGGTCGTGAACTGGGATCCCGTCGATCAAACGGTGCTCGCGAACGAACAGGTGATCGACGGCCGCGGCTGGCGCACCGGCGCCCTCGTCGAGAAGCGCGAGATCCCGATGTACTACCTCGGGATCACGCGCTACGCGCAGGCTCTGCTCAGCGCGCTCGACGGCATGCTCGGTTGGCCGGAGCGGGTGCGCACGATGCAGGCGAACTGGATCGGCCGCAGCGAGGGGGTCAATCTCGGCTTTCCGTACGCATTCGACGGCGTGCAGGGCGTCTTGCGCGCATTCACGACGCGGCCCGACACGATCATGGGGGTCACCTTTTGCGCGGTCGCGGCGGAACACCCGCTCGCGGCCCATGCCGCGCGCCAGGATCCCGCGCTTGCCGCCTTCGTCGAGGAATGCAAGCGCGGGCCGGCGACCGAGGCCGAGCTCGCGACCCAGGCGAAGAGAGGCATGCCGACGGGCTTGCATGTGCGTCATCCCTTGAGCGGCGAGCCGGTGCCCGTCTGGGTCGGCAATTACGTGTTGATGACCTACGGCACGGGCGCCGTGATGGGCGTGCCGGCGCACGACGAGCGGGATTTCGAGTTCGCCAAGCGCTACTCGCTGCCGATCAAGCGGGTCATCGAGGTCGAGGGCAAACCCTTTGCAAGCGATACCTGGCACCCCTGGTATGCCGAGCACGGGCGCTGTGTCGACTCGGGGGCCTATGACGGCCTCGACTACCCGGCGGCCGTCGCGGCGATCGCGACGGATCTGGCCAAGGCGGGCCTCGGCGAGCTACAGACCACCTGGCGCTTGCGGGACTGGGGTATCTCGCGGCAGCGCTACTGGGGCTGTCCGATCCCGATCATCCATTGCGCGAGTTGCGGCGCGGTGCCCGTGCCGGACTCGGACCTGCCGGTGTTGTTGCCCGAGGATCTCGTGCCGGACGGGAGCGGCAATCCGCTCGCGAAGTGCGCCGAATTTCTCGCCTGCCGCTGTCCGCGCTGCGGCGCCGCCGCCCGTCGCGAGACGGACACGATGGATACGTTCGTCGACTCATCGTGGTATTTCCTGCGCTATGCGTGCAGCGACAATCCGCGTGCGATGGTCGACGGCCGCGTCGGCTACTGGCTGCCCGTCGATCAGTACATCGGCGGGATCGAGCACGCGATCCTGCACCTGCTGTATTCGCGATTCTGGACCCGCGTGATGCGCGATTTGGGACTGGTGTCGTTCGACGAGCCGTTCGCCAAGCTGTTCACGCAGGGCATGGTGCTCAACGAGGTCTTCTATCGCAGGCCCCCGGCGGGGCGCGTCGAATACTTCAATCCGGCGGACGTCGAGGTCAAGATCGATCCGGCCGACGGGCGGCGCAGCGCCACGCTGCGCGCGGACGGCACCGAAGTGCTCTCGGGCGGCGTCGTCACGATGTCCAAGTCGAAGAACAACGGCGTCGATCCGCAGGTGCTGGTCGAGGAATTCGGCGCCGACACGGCGCGACTGTTCACGATGTTCGCCGCGCCGCCGGAACAGACGCTCGAGTGGTCCGACGACGGCGTGCAGGGCGCGCACCGGTTCATCAAGCGCCTGTGGAAGGCGGTTTACGACCACGTGACCACGGGGGGCGCCGCGCCGCTCGACCTGCGCGATCTGGACGAGGCACAGCGCTCGATCCGCCGGCAGACGCATCACACGATCGCCAAGGTCACGGACGACCTCGGCCGGCGACGGACGTTCAACACGGCGATCGCGGCGGTCATGGAACTGTTGAACGCGCTCGGCCGGTTCGCGCCGCGCGGAGCGCGGGATCGGGCGGTGATCCAGGAGGGCCTGGAGGCCGCGGTGCTCTGCCTGTCGCCGATCATTCCGCACGTGACGCACGCGCTCTGGCGCTCGCTCGGACACGCCACGGCGATCATCGACGAGCGCTGGCCGTCGGTCGATGCTTCGGCACTCGAGCAGGCGACGATCGAAATCGTGGTGCAGGTGAACGGCAAGCGGCGCAGCCGAATCTGCGTGGCCGCGGACGCCGGCGGTGAGGCGGTCCGCGCGTCGGCACTCGCCGACCCGAACGTGCGCAAATTCGTCGGCGACGGCGTGGTGCGCAAGGTCATCGTCGTTCCGGGCAAGCTCGTCAATGTCGTCCTCTGAGTCCTTGCGCACCGGCAG
>Ga0307372_10014064_pt1 | contig 10286 bp, 9 predicted proteins | sample OX1MG_FD_202533 | JGI IMG/M metagenome (GOLD analysis project Ga0307372, IMG submission 202533) | Soil microbial communities from Risofladan, Vaasa, Finland - OX-1 | ecosystem: Environmental > Terrestrial > Soil > Coastal area > Acid sulfate soil | place: Finland: Risofladan, Vaasa | collected... | reverse complement strand
AAGCTTCTTCGGTTGCGAACATCGATTGGAATTCACGCAAAGTCTTCGGAAACACTGGACGCGGCACGCCCCTATACTATTGCTTGGGGCTTGCTGAAACAACCGGATAAGCATGAGGCTGGTTCTGATTTTAGAGCCGGTTTCCCGGCACGAGTCTCTCCCATCGAACGGACCATCAAAGCATCAATGAAAACACACCGTGGGTCGACTTCCATCGGCCAGCGCTAACTGACTGAAAAGCCGGGCATTTGCCGAAGCAAGGGGCTTGGGCAGTAGTTCCCCCCCCCGCGGGCTTTGGGGCCGTCCGGCGCAGGTCCCCTCAAGTAGTTTGTTTTGTTGTCCGATTAGTACTTGGGGGAGGAGTGCGCCAGAAGGATTTTTGCGGAATGAGCTTTGGGGGAATGCAGGTTGCTTCACAACGCTGCTGGAGGGCAGGGAATCAAGGCTGTCCAAAGGCCACTGCTGTGGCGGCCATGCGAAGCTCCGTTACCCATCGGTTAGGTGTCAATGCAGTATCTTGACGAATCAGTCGATGACCATTCCTGCTTTGCCCGATTCTGCATTAGCTAGGTAGGGTCTTGTGCGGCCCCTGTTTCTGCTGGATCATGCTAACTAACCAGAGGACAGCCAGAAAGTTGGGTACGCGGGTATCGGGTCAGGGGTCCGGGCTTTCAGATAGGAAGTTCGCTCGATCGATGGTTGCGTGGGCCCATTCGCAACATGCGAATGCAGAGCAGTTCTGTACGAACAGATGAGGAGGGGCGGCAAATGATGATAACCAACCAGCAAGCCAGTTGCAATCGCCAGGGGGACCGGGGGGTCAGCATCCTGATTATTGCGGTTTCGATGATTTTCATTCTCGGATTCGCCGGCCTTAGTATTGACCTCGCCTCGCTTTACGTGGGCCGCAGCCAGGCGCAACGCGCCGCCGACGCCGGGGCTTTGGCAGGCGCCCAGTATCTTGCCACCCAGGGATGCACGTCCGACGGCGGCGGGACGATCTCCTCGGCCTGCCAGGTGATCGCCCGGCAGCACGCCATAGCGGTGGGTAATCAGAACCTGGTTGCCGGGGTCTCTCCTGCTATCGGAGAAGATGACGTCACCTTCCTTTCGACCAGCATCAGCGACCCGCAGATTCAAGTCATTGCCTCGCGGGATTCCACCCATAACAATCCCATGCCGACTTTCTTCGTGAAGATCTTTGGTGTCAACACGGCGAATGTGTCTGCCAAAGCCGACGCTGAGGCTTACAATTCTGCGGGCCAGTCCACGCCGGTTGGGGCCAGGTGTCTGAAGCCCTGGCTGCTGCCCAATTGCGATCCGAATTCCAGCCACACCGCTTCCCCAAACCCGTATTGCGGCGGAGCGTCTAAATTCGTCGACGGCGGAAACATCGTCTATCCGGGCAACATCTCTCAGGGCGGGGTGCTGGGAGAACTCATCCAGATTAAATCCAGTAATCCAACGCAAGCGTCCGCCCCGAGCCAATTCTATCCTGTCTTCCTTCCTGAGAATAGCGCCACTCCCAGCGCCTGCCCGTCCTGCGCGCTCAACCCCAGCGGCGGCGGGCCTGCCAGCGGTGCGCTTTACCGGAGCAATATTTCTTGCTGCAACCAGACGCAAATTGTTTGCGGGAGCAACACGATCCAGCCAATCACCGGCGACATGGTGGGTCCGACGGGGCTTGGAGTCGATTGCCTGATCCATCAGAAGGGCGGTTCCGGGCAGGACATCCTGGATCCTCAGAGTTTCGTCATTACTGCGGGATCAAGAAACCCTTACGGATCATCGGGTCCCATCAGCAATTCCGACTCGATTGTAACCGTTCCCCTTTACGATGGTTTTACGCTCTGCCCGGGTAATTCCTGTCCTTCGCAAGTTGCGGTCCAGGTGATTGGATTCCTGCAGATGTTTATTGAAAACGAAATAAATGGGAATGTCAACGCCTACGTCATGAACGTTGTGCCCTGCCCGGCTGGCAGTGGTAGCCCGACCGGTGCCGGAGGCGCGGGTGGCGTGATTGCCGCCGGCGGTTCCCCGGTTGTCGTGCGCCTGATTCACGAATAGCCGTTGGGGAGAAAAAACTTGCCGCAGCGAGGCCCACTTCCTCCCGGGCCTCCCTGCGGCAAGGCGCTGGAAGGGCGTCAAGCCCTCCGAAACCCCGAAACTTTCCTGGCTCCTGTCAAAAATGCGACTTGATGGTCATGCCCAGCCCGTTCAGGTCCCCCGGATGTGAATAGCCGTCATTCTGGCGCACGTAGAAAATATCGATGGAAAACCTCCTGCTCAGTTTTCGTCCCGCGCCCAGCGCCAGCCGGTTTCGATACCTTCCCGCTGTCGTACTGTAATAAACTTCATCCCAGGCAAACACGCTCAATTGTTTCCAGACGATCCGGATGGGCCGCCGGAATTCCACGCGGTTGCGATAGCGCCATGACCGCCGATTCTGCAGGAATCGCCTTTCGCCTTGGTTGCGGTCGCTGAAGTACCACCGCTTCCATGGGACCCCGACGGTTGCCGCAAGAATCAGCCGGTTTTCATGCGAGTAACTCCCGGAAAGGGGATCGCTCACGGAATACTGGTAGGACGGCTCGAGGGTAAAGAATTTGTGCCAGTGGAAGGCGAAGCCGGTGGTGATTCGGCGGTAAACCAGATGCCCCTGGTCGTTACCCTACTGGAGCCCCGTACTCAGGTGGAAGTCGGTGCTTTCCCCAAGCGGATGGGTGGCATCGAAGTCCGCCCAGGTCTGGAAGTCCCGGCGCGGAAGCGGCTGTCCGGCCTGCCCCGAGAGCGCTTTGGGAAACAGCACCACGGCCACGGCCAGCATGACTTGGGCAGGCAGACGATGCCGCCTTGAGCTTCGAAGGTTCACCGCAGGATCTCGATCTTTACAGTTGTTGGGACCGGAAGTCGGAATCATCCGCTGAAGATTACATCTTCAGGATCAGGAATCTTACCACAACAGCTTCAGCCCAAACTGAATTTGCCGCGCGTTGGTGGAAGTACTGGTAATCACGCCTGCGGTTGTTGCCGGAATGCCTGCGGGCTGCGTGAATACGATCAGGTTGGGCGTGTTGAGGTTTGGCCGGTTGAAGGCGTTGAAAAACTCCGCGCGCAATTCGACATTTATTTTTTGCGTCAGGGACGTGTCTTTGAAGAGCGACAGGTCGAGTCCTTCCAGGCCGGGGCCGGTCAGAGTGTTCCTGCCAACATTTCCAAATGTGCCGTTCGCGGGAACGATAAAGGCGCTGGGATTGAAGTATTTGTTCGGGCCTCCCAGGATGACGGGCCCCTTATACGCCGGGTTGAATGATGGCCTCACGGAGTTGTGCGTATCGCCGTTGTTGGAAGGATTGAAACTCAACTGGGGAGTGAAAGGGAGGCCTGAGCGCGCCGTTTCGATGGCGTTCAGCGTCCACCCGCTTGCGATCTCCGAGCCCCACCCGGTTTGCCTGCTAAAAAACCGCCTTCCTTTTCCGAACGGAAGTTCGTAGCTGCCGCTCATCACGGCGACGTTTCGCACGTCAAAGGTGGAAAGGCCGTAGTCCAGAGCCAGATTTCTATGGCCAGTCCCGGAGCGTTTGTGGCGGCGCTGGGATTCAGTGTGTCGCCGTTGTCGAGGCTTTTTGACCAGGTGTAGGCTCCCCGAAATTCCAGACCGTGACTGAAACGATGGCTGATGTCGGCCTGAAGACCGTTATAGGAACTGACACCTTCAGAAAACCACGTCCATGTATTGGCCAGTTGCGGATTCGCCAGCGGAGCGCCGGGAGAGGTATAAATCGTTCCGCCTGGCAGGCTAAGCGGGCAAGGAGCCGCCGGGCAAACGGCCGGGATGGGCACGTTGGCGTCGATGCTGACGATTTCGTGATACCCGTGCGATCCCACGTAGTTGACCCGCAGAACAGTGTTGCGCGTGAGCGTGTGTTCAATCCCAAAACTGTACGCCTCCACCATGGGGGTTTGCAGACTGGGCTGAACTCCTGCCGGCTCTACCAGGGCGCCGGCGGGCAGGGAAGCGCCGGCAGTCAGCGGGAAGGAGGATAGAGGCACGTTTCGCATGTGGATGGTCGTATTGAACGGAGCGTTTTGATCGAGCCGATAGCTCAAGGCATCTTGCAGGTCAGCGTAGAGGCCGAAGCCGGCGCGGATGACCGTTTTCCCATTGCTGAAAGGGTCCCAGGTCAGTCCGGCCCGAGGTTCCGGCAGGAACCTGGCATTGTTGACGGTAAAGACGGAATGCCCGACCCGGGGCTCGGTTTCGATGACTCCGTGTGAATTGAAAACGAAGTTTGCGGCTCTGCCCGTGGCTTCGTTCCAGCCGTTAGTGAATTCGTCGCGAAAGCCCAGGGTAAAGGTAAGGTTGCGCCGCAACCGCATGTTGTCCTGCAGGTACCACGCTCCTTCCAGCGACCGCCACGCCATGCGTGTCGGCGACGGGACGGCAACGAAGGTCGAGACATTTCCCTCGAGAAAATCCTGCAGGCTTGAAAACGATGCCTGCCCGTACTGGGAGATCGCCAGCCGGTCGTTTGACTGGACTTGCTGAAACCAGACTCCCGCGGTCAGTTGATGAAGGCCTCGATGAACAGCAAGGCGATCTTCGTAGGTAAAAAGATTTCGATCGACGAAAAGATGGCTACCAATATTGCTTCCAGCCAGGCTGATCTGGGTTGCGGCGTTTGGAGATGCGCCTCCTCCGATCACCACCGCCCCGATGGGCCTGTCCTGGATAAATCCGGGCAGATTGACGGCGGACTTGCCTGTAAAAAAGTACCCGGCGCGGGAGAAACCAAGGCGTGCGACGTTCAGGACGGTGGGGGAAAGGACATGGGTTTCCTGCAGGCTGGCAACCTGCTCTCTTAAGCTTTCGATGTCCAGGCTGAGCGGGTTGGCGCTCGGAGTGAAATCGGCGCTGTCGTCGATGGTGTAAACTCCGCTCAGAGAATCTCTTTCGGAAAATCGCCGGTCGAGTCTGGCGGTTCCGAAGTCTTCGCGCACGGTTTGGAGCGGATGGCTGAACGCTTCTGCGATTCCACTGCCCAGAACGGGCCCGTTTGCCTGCGGCCAGAGTGAAAGCAACGACGCAGCGTCCGGGGCAACGCCCACAAAGCGAAGTGTGCCGTCCGTGCCGGGCAGATAGCCCTGGCGTGCCTGACCGTCCGGAACCAGCGCCACATTGCTGAGCCGCAAATGCTGGCGGTAGCCTTCATAATTCCCGAAGATAAAGGTCTTGTTCTTCTGGATCGGGCCGCCCAGCGCCCCGCCGAACTGGTTCCGCTGGAAAGAAGGTTTCGAGCCGTGGTCGAAAAAGTTCCGGGCGTCGAGAGCGCTGTTCCGCAGAAACTCGAACGCCGCGCCGTGCCATTGATTGGTTCCCGAAGCTGTTACGATGCTCACCTGGGCCCCCGGCCTCTTCCCGTATTCAGCGCCGTACGTGCCCGTAACCACGTTGAATTCGCGAACAGCATCCACACCCAGGAGTTGCCCGCTGGTTCCGGCCGGCTGCATGTTGATCTCGGCCGCGCCGGTATATTCAATCCCGTTCAGCAGGAACAGGTTCTCCTGGGGCCGGCGGCCGAGTACCGCGAACATGTTTCCGACCGCCGAATTGGAGACTCCCACGCCGCCGCCTTTTTCGGGCGTATAGTCCACGATGCCGGGGTTGAGCGTGAGCAGCTCGTCGTAGCTGCGGCCGTTGAGTGGAAGGTTCTTGATCTCCCGTTCTCCCACCAGCCCGGCCGATGAACGGGTGGACAAGTTGAGCAGGGATCCCCGGCCTTTGACCGTGAGTTGTTGCCTGAATGTCCCCAATTGGAGGACGAAGTTCATGACGCCCTGCTCTGCGGCCGTCAGCGTGATTCCGGTATAAACCGCCGTCGAGAAGCCCTGTTTCTGCACGGTGACTTTATACCTTCCCACAGGGAGCGCAACCAGATCGTACCGGCCTCGCGTGTCGGTCACTGTTGACCGGTCGAACCCGGTCTGCTGCTCTCTCGCTTCGACGTCCGCGTGGCCAATAGCACCTCCCGAGGCATCCGTGACAATGCCGGAAATCGCTGCCGTCACCTGCGCCTTTGCCGGCGTGGCAAGCAGTGCAGGCAAAACAAGTGAGAGAGAAACCGTACAGAGCGATCTTGCTGCAGCCCGCGGCAACAACCGCATAACCTTCTCCTTTGGGGTCGATTCTCCCCGTTCCCGCCGGCAGCGTGCGCCGATCCTCGCCGCGGACAGAATCCGATGTTAGGCGGAATATCCTTAATAAGTCAACCTATGTAGCTTATAGAATACGAATATATACGATTAAATCCGTTTTATGTACAACGACTTAAGTGTTTGCGCAGGGGCGGCTTGACCGGCTGTCAGGGCATGGGCTCAGCCATGCCGCAAGGCGTGCCTGGGCACCCTCCAGGGCTTCAGACCCTGCGTCCCTCAGCGTCTAAAGCCGGTTGGAATACAGGACCCCCCCCAACGGCAGGGCTGAAGCCATGCCCCGACGCGTTGGATGGGAATCTACTTATTGCGCCGTGTATAGTTCACGAAGCGCCGGCGCCATGGCGTCTTTCGACTTGGGTAGGTTGCGGGGGGATTCCGTAGCGGGGCCGCTAAAGGTTGTGAGCTGCTTGTAAGAGGCTGAAGACTCGGGCTAGCTGTTTTCCAGAGTGCGCCGGTAGAGGTCTTCGTATTGAGGGATAATTTTGGAGGAGCAGAACTGGCTGAGGGCGCGCCGGCGGCCCGCCTGGCCCATCCGGCGCTGGAGTTCGTGATCGGTCAGGATTTCCAGGGCGCGGGCGGCCATGGCATCCACGTCTCTGGCGGGCTCCAGGTATCCTTCCACGCCGTCCTGGACCACCTCGGGAAGCCCGCCCACGCGCGAGCACACAGAGGGAACGGCACAGGCCATCGCTTCCAGCGCCACCAGCCCGAAGGATTCAAGATCGCTCGGCAGGAGCGCAACGTCCGCGCAGCACAGGAGGTCCTGCACCTGGCTCTGTTTGCCAAGGAAAAGAACGTCATCCGCCAGGTTTTTGTCCCGCACCAGCCACTCGGCGGCGGTGCGGTCCGGGCCATCGCCAATCATCATCAGCTTGGCCGGAATTTCTTTCCGGACCCGGGCAAAAACTTCGACGACGTCGGTGACGCGCTTGACCGGCCGGAAATTGGAAAGGTGGACCAGTATCTTTTCGCCGTGCCCCGCAATATCCTGCCGATGCGATTGCTTATCCTGGGGATGGAACACGTCGCAGTTGACGAAATTGGGGATCACCTCGATAGGGCGGGAAATCCCAAATTCGCGCTGCGTCACCTGGCGGAGATATTCCGAAATGGCGGTAGCGGCATCGCTCTGTTCGATGGCGAAACGCGTGATCGGCAGGTAGGAACGATCGGATCCCACCAGGGTGATGTCCGTCCCGTGCAGGGTTGTGACAACCGGAATCCGGCGCGCTCCCATCATGGAACGGGCCAGGTAGGCGCTGACCGAATGAGGGATGGCGTAATGGACGTGGAGCAGGTCCAGCGACTCATTGACGGCGACGTTGTACATCTGGGAGGCCAGGGCCAGGGTGTAAGGCGGATGGTCAAACAACGGGTAGTTCATCACTTCCACTTCGTGGAAATGGATGCGGTCCGACAGCTCGCTCACGCGCACCGGAAGCGCGTAGCTGATAAAGTGGATGTCGTGGCCGCGGGCGGCCAGTTCCAGGCCGAGTTCCGTGGCCACCACGCCGCTTCCGCCGTAGGTGGGATAACAAGTGATACCGATTTTCATGGAGTTCAGCAGGAGGCGGCCCGGACAGAACAGGATCCCTACGAGGACGGGGCCTGCTCGGCTTTCTCCTGGCTTTTGCCGGAGCTCAGAACAATAATATTTCTCACCGTGCGCTCGCCGGACTTCTGGCTGTAGTAAATCAGCACGGTCATCCCCGGAGTCAGCGCCGTCAGCTTCATCTTGCGTCCGTTGAGGTCTTCAACGCGCACGTTTTTCTTGACGGGAAAAATCTCACTGTCCCGGCCATGGAGAGAGTTGACGTTCAGAATTTCCTGCTTCAGGTCCACCGATTGGACCTTGCCGCTGTAAGCCTGCTGCTGAGGGCCGGAAGTTAGTTTGCCGACGATGGGAACCTTGCTCTTATGCGCCTGGGCGCGCAGAGGCACAGCCTGGGAGAAAGCAAACAGGCAGGCGGCGAGCAGAGCTATCAGCGCCCGCACTGAAGGCCCGCTCGAGGGCACGAACAGTCTCCTGCCGCTTCCGGAAGCCTGACGAACAGGCAGCCTTTCGATTCCAGCCGAATTTTGACGATGATTCAAAGAAATGCTCGACCGACAGCGTTCTCTTTCATGCTAGGAAGACTTGGATCCGGCTGTCAAGCGGTTTCACGCGCGCCAGACAAGCCCCGGCTCCGTGCCAGGGCAGGGGCAATCCCGGAGTGCGAACCCAAGTCGATGAAGCTACTCAACTTCAATATTCCCCGCGTAAGGACCGTTCCCGTTGCTCTTGGCGTCCTGCTCTTTGTACATGTAGCGGATATAGCTCTTCATAATCAGCAGGTTGGGTTCGTGGGCGCGATGGACCTTAAGGCATTGCTTATCATACCACTCGATAACGCCATGGATTATTTCCCCGTTATCCAGGACCACAATCATGGGTGTTCGAGCTTGCATCTGCTTAAGGTAGTAAAAGTTTTCAGCGTTTGTTTGGTCAGGCGGCGCCGGCTTTTTCCGCTGCGCCCGTCCTATTATCTGCTCTTGAACATCCGAAAGTGAGGGACGAATTAGTTTTCGATTCACTACTTGATACTCCTTGAATGCTTGCGCGCTGAGGCCAGGGCCACAGCGTCGTGCCGAAGAAATTATTGCGTACAGTCCTCTATGATTGGATGAGACTTTCCGCGTTCTGGTTTCTTCACATTTGAAAAATAGACCGAAGCTATAGGACTTACGACTGACACCTTTATAACACATCTGGGGCCGTAGAACAACCTTGCCTGTTACCACCTTGCCTGTTACCACGGCTGCTTCCGATGCCGGATGGGTTCCGTCACCGCTTTTGAAGCATGGCGGGTTGCATGGGGCCGGCCCCAATGGACCGCCGCATTCCGGCAATTATCTCATGTCCGGGGTGCGGAGTAATTCCGCGGCCAGGGAATCGAATGCGAGTTGCTGGTTCACATTGCGATTCTGCAGGCGGTATGAGCGTTCAATGCCCGCCTCGAGTTGCTGAATCCCGTCCAGGCCCAGCGCCGGCGCCCACTCTTTAAGACGCGGGAGCAGGTCAACGTTCGTGACCGCCTGGTTTTCCTCGCCCAGCAGGACGTGCATCAGGTCGCGCAGGAGGATGGAACCGGTCTTGAGCGATGCCTCGGGACGGCCGCCGCCCTCGGCCAGCAACTTGGTTGCATCAAACAGCGTTTTCCATTGCTGGGGCGCCGGCGGGTGGCCGGCGGGGCGCGAAACCGTTTCCAGCAGCGCCAGCCAGGGCTTTCGCTGCTCCAGATATTCCTTGAGATCGAAAGTTTTTGCCAGCGCGATGTTTCCCCTGACCACGCGCAACGCCAGCGCCAGCTCCCGTTTTCCGAGACCTCGTTCCTCCGCCAGCACCCGTTCGATCACGGCTTCCTCCACCGGCGTGAACTGCAGCGTAAAGCAGCGCGACCGGATGGTGGGACGCAGCTCGTAAGCATTGGGACAGATCAGGATCAGCGTGGTGGTGTCCGGAGGTTCCTCCAGCACCTTCAGCAGCAGGTCTGCCGCCTGCCAGTGGATGGCCTGCGCCTGGTCAACGATCATGACCCGCCGGGAAAAACTGAAAGGCCGGGTGTAAGCCGTCGCGCGGAGCTGGCGGACCTGCTCGATCAGGATGTAGCGGGTCAGCGGCTCAATCAGTTGCAGATCAAAGTAAACCAGCCCTTCCACGCGCTTTTGAGCGTCCTTGATGCTGCGCCGCCGCGCCAGATCTTCGGCGCCCGATGCCAGGAACTCGTCCGCCTTCCGGCAGCGGCTGCATTCGCCGCAGAAGTCGCCGCCCTGCGCGCCGCGCCGCTCGCAGTTCAGCGCCTTGGCCAGCATCAGGGCGAGCGTTTTTTTGCCGGTCCCCTCCGCTCCCGTGAAAAGCAGCGAACCCGGCATTCGCCCCCGCGCCAGCAGGTCCCGGACGGTCTGGACCGCTTGGGCATTACCCAAAAAAGAATCAAATCCCATGTCTTTTGTTCCGCGCCGGAGCAGGCGTTCTCAGAGCGCCGGACTGCCGGTCCGCTTCAGGCCGTTGACGCCCTGGCGCTTTTCTC
>Ga0307372_10014061_pt1 | contig 10287 bp, 9 predicted proteins | sample OX1MG_FD_202533 | JGI IMG/M metagenome (GOLD analysis project Ga0307372, IMG submission 202533) | Soil microbial communities from Risofladan, Vaasa, Finland - OX-1 | ecosystem: Environmental > Terrestrial > Soil > Coastal area > Acid sulfate soil | place: Finland: Risofladan, Vaasa | collected... | reverse complement strand
CCGCAGACGTTGCCGCAGTTTGGTGGGCAGAATGTGTTCGTGAATACCCCGAATGGTATCGGTCGTTCCTACTACTTCTACTTCTCCACGAAAGTCTAGGTGCCGTACGTGAAACGACTATCAATCGCGCTCGCTATCGGCACCGCCGCTGCACTCCTTGCGGGGTGCGGCGGTGGGTCTAGCAATAGCGGCGCTACGCCTCCCATCAATCAGCCAACCTTAGCTAACGATAAACTCCAAGTTGCCGTTGGCACGGTATTTAACGCCGCTGACGGAACTACGGGACTTAACGTCGTTGCGACATTTCGCCAGACAGGCGGCGGATCGGCGGTTCTAGCCGATACCCCGAGCATCACCGGCCCCGCCGGATTTGCGGTTCCGGCCGGTTTTCCGAGCGCCTATGCTAGTGCCAGTATCGACGCCGGCACCCATAGCATTACCGCGTCGCCCCAAGTTAATGTGGTCACAACGCCGACGAATACGACTCTCGGTACGTTTACCGGGGTATTTTCTTACGGCTTGGCGCCGCTTAACTCCGACCAGGTAAACCTTGGCTACTATCCGGGTAACGCGAACGCAACTCCGGGGAACGGCTACGGATCCGATGCGATTTACCTTGGCGGACTCTATGGCGGTATGCCAGCGGCGTGGTGGTCCATGCCACTCGGTGCGGCCGCCGCTTCATCACAAGGCACGTACCTGATGGGACCGCCGGCCGTTCCGTTCTTTAACGACGGCACCTTTCCGGGTGGCTTTGCGGGATACTCGCCGGGCTTCACCGCCTTTGACGTCCCGCCTGCGACTGGTACGTATACCATGAACGTCACGGTCACGACCGGCAACGGCCCGTCTCCGTCATTTAGTGCCACCAGCAATAATCTCACGTCGGTTGCTCCCCTGCCTGCTCCGGTCGTCGGGGCCCTGGCGGAGAACGGCGGAGGTCTCACTGGGCCGATCACGACCAGCGGCACGGAGACGCTCGTCTTCATCGAAGATACGACGAGCGGCCTCTTCTATACCGTCGGGCCGCTCACGGCATCCGGAACGTTCACGTTACCGCCGAGCCTGGGACCGTGCAGCGGCACGAATTGCGAAAACGCCGCCGCTACACAGAAACCATCACTCGTTACCGGTGACACGTACGTCGTCACGCCGATCTCGTTCGACTACCCGGCATTCGAGGACGCGCCTCCGGGCAACACCTCACAGACGCCGCCACTTACCGGGGCCGCCGGTCAAGCCGACATTTCCATCGGCGTTCCGGTCAGCGGAACGTACTAAGTAGGCCAAGCATCCGCTGCTCGGATACTCCGCTTAAAGTTTATCCGAGCAGCGACGTGCCCGCTATCGTGATTTCACCGCGCTGCAGAGTTTAGCTGCGCGCATAACCGAGCCGAAGAGGGCCGCTTCTTCACGCAGTAGCGCGGCTCGCGGACTTTTAGCGGTGTTGAAACGCTCTACCGCGAGCGCCGCGGATTCGTGCTCCGGTGCAGATTTGGTACCGGCGACAATCGCCGCGATCGACGCCGCATTCGCTGGTTGCCCACTCTTATCCAACTGATTGAGGCGCTGAATGACCGGCGTAGAGCTGTCGCCCTCTGGCCCTCCGACCATAGCATTGTCAATGGGCGTCTCGCCCAAGAGCACCCGATTCGCGTTGGCGTTTTGCTGTATCACCAATAGTTCGCGCGCCTGACCTTGTGGCGTCCGACCGTCGAAGCCGCCGTACATGCGCTTCGCGTCGGCGTTATCCAGGAAGCTCCCAGAAACCCCATCGATCAGCGAATTGTAGTGTTGCTGCATCGTAATGACATCGCGAAGTCTATCGCGCAACGCTGCCACCTGCGGATAGCGTTTCGCGGGATATTCTTCCGCCGATTGGTCGAGTAGGGTTTTTGCTAAACTTAAATTCGAATACACGATGCCGACATCGGTCTGATCCTGATGGGCCAGAAACGTTAAGGCCATCTTCCGATCGGTGGCGTCGTCTTGAATCCACTCCTTGCCGACCTTGCTGGTGTGGGCGTGCACCTGAGCAAAGGCTTCATCGTTTTTCTTGGCGATAAAGCCAACCGGAGCGACCGTGCGTCTTAAGGTTTCGCAAACCGGTGAAACCACGATATAGATAATTTGATGGTATGGTAGCGCTGTCGCAGCAGGCTGCGATGAGATCGCGACGAGCGCGAGCAGAAGACCTAGCACTAACGAAATTCCTTTCGGAGAGAGTCTTGAGTATTGCGCCTTGGTTGGTGCCATCGCCTGCGCCAAGATATCGCGGCTGATACACCGAACGAGTGCGTAATCGCCCTCGGGGAAAGGCTTAATCGCTGCGGCGAGGAGGGTTTGATCGCGCCGATGGGTTACGCGGCCGCTTCGCGCCTAACATGGTTTGTGGGAGCCCGAGGGAACCAAGCCCTGTGATCGCAGCTGTTCTGGGCGTCCTGGCGGCGGCGTTCTACGGCGGCGCCGATTTTTGCGGCGGCTTGGCGACGCGGCGCACCACGATGCTTTCCGTGACCGTGATTTCGCAAGGAGCGGGGCTCGTGCTGTTGCTTGGCCTGCTGCCGTTCTTTCCGGCGCGCGTTCATGCGGCCGACCTCGGGTGGGCGGCGCTGGCGGGTATTTGCGGCGGCGCGGGAATCGCGCTGCTCTACCACGCGCTCTCGGTCGGGAAGATGGGGGTGGTCTCGCCGATCACCGCCGTGCTGGCTGCGGCGGTTCCGGTCGCGTTCGGAGCGTTCCGCGGCGACCGCCTGGGCCTCGGGCAGGCTCTGGGTATCGCGATCGCGCTCGTTGCGGTTGTCATGATCTCGTCGTCCACCGAAGCCGACGGCACCCGCGAGTTCTCCACTCGTGGGGTTAAGGAAGCCGTCGCCTCCGGCCTGATCTTGGGTGGATTCTATGTCTTTCTAGCGCACGCGCGGCCGGGCATGGGACTCGATCCGCTGGTGGGCGCGCGCGTTTCGTCGGTGCTGTTTCTCGTATTGTTGGCGGCGGTGACGAAGACCGATCTGCGGCCTCGCGGGGGGACGCTGCCGTTGATCCTTTTTTGCGGTGCGATCGATATGACCGCCAATGCGCTCTACCTGCTCGCTACATACAAGGGTCAACTCGCCGTCGCCGCCGTCCTCACGTCGCTCTATCCGGCAAGTACGGTATTGTTGGCGCGCGTGGTGCTCAAAGAGCGTCTGCGCCTTATCCAGAAGCTCGGCGTGGGCTTGGCGCTGATCGGAGTCGCCCTCATCGCGGCCTAAGGCTATTCGTTGCGCAGTTTTTGCAGCTGGACCGCATGGGTGAAGCGCGCGATCTCTTCGCGATGGTAGCCGTCGATATCGGTGAACTGCACGCCGTAGACTTCGCGCCCGCGCTGCGGGGCGAATCGCGAGACTACACGGCCGCGTAGCAGCATCTCGGCGAAGGGACGGCGGTTATCCGGTAGACGAATCTTGCGGGGACCGAACGGCGTGATTTCGGTCCGCTCCTCCGAGGGCGCGAAGATGTCCAGCACAGCGTTGGGCAGCCTGAATCGAATCTCGAGGTCGACTCCCAACGGCACATCTTCGCGGCACATCAGCCGCAAGCCGCCGGTGCTGATGTCGTTCGCCTCCGCCGGCGAAGACGTCTTGCCGAATCGGTAGCGCACCGGAAACGAGAAGAGGGTGCGGACGCTGCGCCGGCGCTGGGTGCCCGGTGCGATGGCGGGCTTTACCTCGGCGTTGCGCTGCTGCGCTCGCGCCGCCGCCTCGCGCCGCTGCAATTCGAGGATCTCCTGCGAGAGCGCGTCGCGCTCGCTCTGCGGCACGCCGTTGAAGCTGATGCCGTACTCGTAGCCGCCGCCCCCGCCCGAGGGCGTGGCGCGGCTCATGACCTTCCCGCGCAACAGCAGCGGCGCCAGCGCTTGGCGGCGGAGTTGGAATTCCACCGCGCGATTGCGATCGATCAGGATGAGCGAGCGGACGCGGCACCCGGTCTCCGAAATGTTCACAAGGGTTGCATAGACGGGCGCGGGCAACCCATCGACGCTCACTGCTATAGGGAGCTCGATCGATTGGCGGTAGGTTTGCCGCTGGTTCGACCGCGCGGTCGAGGCCACGCGGCGAGAGGACCATAACATCGCCACGTTATGGTTCGACCCGCCGCGCCCGCCTCCTTACTTTCGTCTAAAGCGTCGACCAGACGTCGAGTTTGCGCTTGACGCCCTCGATCACCGCATCGGTGAATTCGGTCGTCGACGCCTGTCCGCCGAGGTCGGCCGTCGCGGTGCCTCCGTGGACGGCCTCCAGCGCCGCTTCGTAGATCGCGCGCGAGGCGTTGGCGGCACGCTTGTCCTGCACGTACCCGATCAACGCGCCGGCCGCAAGGATCATCGCCAGCGGGTTCGCCACATTTTTCCCAAAAAGCCGTGGCGCCGTTCCGTGCGGAGCTTCGGCCATCACGACCGAGGGCTGGAGCGATTCGTCGAAAGCCAACAGGATCGATTCGGCGCCGGCGATGGAGCCGAAGAGCTGCATCACCAGATCCGAGAGGCAATCGCCGTCGCGGTTGAGCGACGGGATAACCAAGGGGTTATCGCCCGCGTTCGAGAGCAGCAGGGCGTAGGTCGCATCGATGAGTTGGGGATCGTAAGGGACGTGCGGGTACCTTGCCGCGGCAGCGTCCATCTCTTCTTTGAGCATGCCTTCGTACACCGGGCTTACGGTATACTTCGGGCCGCCAAAAACCGTCGCGCCCATTTTCGTAGCGTGTACGAACGCGTACTCGGAAACGTAACGGCAGACGCTACGCGAGATCGCCTCGGTGCGGTAGGCGACTTCGTCCATACCCTCACCCTCGCGCCACTCCTTGGCACCGTATGCGTCTCCCACCGCCATGCGCACGACCGAGATCGGCGCGTGGATGCCGGCGACCGGCCGCACGCGCGGCAACTTGCGGCCGGTGCGCACGATCACTTTGCCCTCGATCTCTTTGCGAAGGATGGCGTTGGGCGAACCGACGTCGCCTTTCTGCTCGGGCGTGATCGTCGCGGCTTTGAGCCCGAGCCGATGGATCTTCATTGCGGCTGCGGCGTCGTGAACCACTTGGTTCTGCGTTGCGCGCCGGTTTTCGAGCGAAAGGTCGTAAGTTTCGAAAGCCAAATCGATGTCGATGACCGACTTATCGAGCACGCGCAGCGATTGCTCAAGCAATTCTTGTCCGGTTTGGTCGCCGTCGAGAACGACGATGGTCGGCGTGGTCAAATGAACTCCTAGTGTAACGACGAAACGGTATCTCTCATGGCACGCGTGCGCCGTAAGGGCAATGCGAAGAAGATTAACCTTGAGATCGTCGGCATTACCGCGATCGGACTAGCGGTTCTCCTCGGTATCGCTCTAGCGGTGCCGCAGCATGCGGGCAACGTCGGCCACGCGACGGCGTGGGCGTTGCGCCACTTGTTTGGAGGGGGAGCTCCGCTTTTCCCGGTGCTGGCGGCACTCTTTGGGACGATCGTCTTCCTCGAAATCAACGTTCCCAAGATGATCGTGGGGCTCGGTAGCGCCGCGCTCGCCTATTTCCTTATGCTCGAAGCGGGGTTGGCGGCGGCCGGCGCGACGCGCGGCGGCGTGGTGGGCGGGGAGATCTGGTGGGCCCTGGTCTCGCTGGTGGGCCCGAGCGGCGGCTGGGTCGTGCTCGCGGTGGCGGCGCTCAGCCTCACCCTGTACTTGACGAACGCCAGTTTGAAAAAGGCGATCGGCTGGGTCTTGCTGCTGATCGGTCGCATCAAGCCGCCCCCGATGCCCAAGCTCCCCAAGTTCACGATCGCGATGCCCGGAGGGCACGAGACGCTCCGCGATGCCTTCGCCCTTCCCAAGCCGGAGCCCAAAAAAACCAAGCCCCCGGTTTTCGACGTTCAGAATTTATCCGAGGCGGAGTTGGAAGACGAGCTCGACGATGAGGACGGCTACGAGGATGAGCCGGTCGTCGCAACCTCGGTCGTTCGCCCCTCGGCGGCCGTTCCGGCCGTGACGGCGCCGCCCGTGCGGCCGCCGATCGTTAGCGGCGATTACGAGCCCGCGCAGCACGAGCGGGTCTACCGGCTGCCGGACCTTGCGCTCTTCGACCCGCCCCAGGCGCAGGTCGTAGACGACTCCAATCGCGCGCACGTCCTCGAGGACACCCTGGCGAGTTTCGGCGTGGGCGCGCGGGTCGCGCACATCGAGCGTGGCCCCTCGATCACGCGCTACGAACTCAAGCCCGAACGCGGCGTCAAAATCTCCAAGATCGCGTCGTTGGCCGACGACCTGGCGCTGGCGCTCGCCGCCACCAGCGTGCGGATCGAAGCCCCGATTCCCGGGAAGTCGGCGGTCGGGATCGAGGTGCCCAATACCACGGTTTCGGTCGTCGCGATCCGCGAAATTCTCGAGGCGCTGCCCAACCGCGGCGTCGTTCCGCCGCTATGGATGGCGCTGGGCAAGGATATTACGGGCCGCCCCGTGTTCGGCGATCTCGGCAAGATGCCGCATCTGCTCGTCGCCGGCGCGACCGGCTCCGGCAAATCGGTATGTCTGAACACGATTATCGCCTCGCTACTCGTGAGCGCAACACCCGACCAAGTGCAGATGCTCATGATCGATCCGAAGCGCGTGGAACTCACGGTCTATAACGGCATCCCGCATCTGATCAAGGACGTCATTACCGATCCGCGCATGGCGGCCGGCGCGCTCTTCGAGATGACCAAGGAGATGGATTCCCGTTACGAACGATTTGCCAAGGCCGGCGTGCGTAAGATCGAAGAATACAACGCGAAGTTTCCCAATGAGAAATTGCCTTACGTCGTGATCGTCATCGACGAACTCGCGGACTTGATGTTGGTTGCTCCGGCGAAGGTCGAGACCACGATCATGCGACTCGCGCAACTCGCGCGCGCGACCGGCATCCATCTGATCGTCGCGACGCAGCGTCCATCGGTCGACGTTATCACCGGTTTGATCAAAGCGAACATTCCGTCGCGGATCGCATTCGCCGTGAGTTCGCAGGTGGATTCACGCACGATTTTGGACATGGCCGGCGCGGAGCGACTGCTCGGCCGCGGCGACATGCTCTATCTGCCGATCGATGCTCCCAAACCCGTCCGCTCGCAAGGCGCGCTCATCACCGGAAGCGAGGTCAATCGCCTCGTGGAGTTCTGGGCGCGTCAGGCCCGGCCCGAGAACCTGCTCGACGTCGACGTCGTGCCGGTGAGCGACGATGACGAAAAGGGTCGTAAAGATGCCGATCCCCTGTGCTACGAAGCGGCAAAGTTCATCATCGAGAGCAATTACGCATCGACGGCCGCACTGCAATCGCAATTCTCGATCGGCCACCCTCGCGCGGTGCGCGTGATGAAGCAATTGGAAGACTTCAAAGTCGTCGGGCCGCACGAAGGCACCAAGCCGCGCAAGATCATCATCGGTCTATCGGAGCTCGAGATCATCGCGCCGCGTTTAGGGAAAGGCGAGGATGAGCAGCAGTCGCTCTTCGACGACGCCTCGTAACCAGCGGCTCGCCGCGGCGGCGATCGCGCTCCTGTCGTTCTCGTTGGTGCTTGGCCTGGGTTGGTACGTCACCGCTTTCGGCGAACCGCTATGGCTGCTACCGTTCGAACGGGCCGTAGTCGGGCGCGGCGCGGGAGCGGCCTGGGGCGTGACGCAGCTCTGCTACCCCTACGTGCTGGGTCCGCTCGGCATCGCGCTGCTCGTGGTTGCCTGGCGCTTCCCGGAATGGCGAGCGCGCGTGGCCTTTAGCCTGATCTTGCTGCTGCTCTGTTGGCGGGGCACCGATCTCTTGCAACATCTCTACGCGCGGCCGCGCCGTCTAGACTGGGTGATCCATCGCGAGACCTCGTTCTCGTTTCCAAGCTCCCATGCGGCCATCTCGCTTGGCTTCTACGGCTTGTGGGCGGCGTTCTTCGCCAAAAGCCGCCTGCCGAGCCGGGCCGTCCCGAGCGCGTTGCTCGCGGCCCTCGTTGCGGCCATCTATTGGTCCCGGCTCGCGTTAGGGGCACACTACGTGACGGATTTGGTCGCCGGTGGGTTTCTGGCGGTTGCGCTCGTATCGGCAGGGGTCGCGGCGGTGCCGATAAAGGTCTTTGGCTCCCCTACCGCAGCACCGTAGAGTAGGGGGAACCGCGTACCGCGGTTGTTTTTTAAGGAAGGCGAAGAGAAAGCTGTGGGATATGCGATGGATCCGGCACTCGTCGAGATCGAGCGTAAAGTCGAGGCGGGCGTTTCGCTCGGCATGGACGACGGGCTGGCGCTGTATCGGACGGCCGATTTGCATAATCTCGGGCGCATCGCGCGTGCGCAGAAAGAACGCAAGAGCGGAAAGAACGTCTTTTACGTCCTCAACCGATATATCAACTCGACGAACGTGTGCTACGCGAATTGCAAGTTCTGTTCGTTCGCGGCCGATGAGTTCAAAGAAAAAGACCGCGTCTTTCGCATGACCGCGGACCAAGTTTTCGAAAAGGCGCTGGAGACGGGGACGAACTTCAACCAGCTCCATATCGTCGGCGGCCACGACCCGCGCCAGCTTTCGCTCGACTATTGGCTCCCCCTCATGCGGCGATTCAAAGACGCGCTGCCTCACGTACAGCTTTCGCTGTTCACCGCCGCCGAAATCGACTATATGGCCAAGCGCCATAGGATGAGTTATCCGCAGATCATCGCCCAACTCAAAGAGGCGGGCCTGGACAACGTGAACGGCGGCGGAGCCGAGATCTTCGCCGAAGAGACGCGCGCTAAAATCTGCGCGAACAAAGTCAATAGCGAGAACTGGCTCGAAATTCACGAAGAGCTCCATCGCCAGGGTGTGGCCAGTAATGCGACGATGCTCTACGGACATATCGAATCGCTCGAGGATCGCGTCCATCACCTGCTGCGTTTGCGCGCCTCGCAGGAGCGCTCACCCGGTTTCAACGCGTTCATCCCGCTGGCGTTCCATCCCGACGGCAACGAGCTCAACGATTGCGGGTGGACCGGCGGCTTGGACGATATTCGCACCTTCGCGGTCGCACGGCTGATGCTCGATAACTTCGATCACATCAAAGCTTACTGGATGATTCAAGGCATCAAGATCTGCCAGGTGGCGCTGGAGTTCGGCGCCGACGATATGGACGGCACGCACGGATCGACGGATGAAGAGATGATCTATCATTCCGCCGGGACGCAGTCCGGCCAATACGTCGACGATCGCGAGTTTCGCCGCCTGATCGAAGCGGTCGGCTATACGCCGGTACGACGCAACTCCACATACGACGAGTTTCCCTACGATTGGTCGCCCGTCGAGCAAGAGCTGATCCATGCGTAACGCCGGCCCTCGCGGTGGCGCGTGAGCTTGCGGTGCGGACGCATCCGCTATACCAACGACCTCCCGATCTATGCGGCCTTTGACGCCGGGGCGATCGCCTACCCCGGCACCCTGCATGCGGACGTTCCGGCCCGTCTTAACGCGATGCTTCTGGATGGCGAGCTCGATCTGAGCCCGATCAGCGCCTTCGCTTGGGCGAAGCACGCGGAGGAACTCGTGCTGTTGCCGGACCTCTGCATCGGCGCTCGGGACGAAGTCGTTTCGGTCGTGCTGGTATCGCAGACGCCGCCGGCCTTGCTCGACGGCGTCGAGATCGCGGTCACGCGGGAATCCGAGAGCGGCCGCAATCTCCTGCGCGTTTTGTTGGAGCGGCGGTACGGCGTGCAGCCGAAATACCTCGATTACGCCGAGCCGATTGCGTGTGCGGATCAAGGCCGTCCGGCGCTGCTGATCGGCGATACGGCTATCGACGCGCTCTTGCGGTTTCAGCCGGAGCACGTGTACGATCTCGGCACGTTATGGCACGAATGGACCTCGCAGCAGACGGTCTTTGCCGTATGGGCCGCGCGGCGCGACGCCTACGAGCGCGATCCCGAAGCGGTGCGCGCCTGCATGCACGCGCTGACGGACGCTTATACGTGGTCGCGCGCGAACGTGGAGTATGTCGTCCGCGAAGCGCAGCGGACGTTCGCTCGTCCCGAGGGCTTTTACGAGAGGTACTACGGGAAACTCAATTTCACGTTTCACTCGGCCGCGCAGAGCGGTCTAGCGGCATATTGCCGCGAGCTTTTTGCGATCGGCGCGATTCAGCGCGTCCCCTCAACACTTCCGGAGGTCATCGGTGTCGTCTCTCGCTAGCTTGCTCGACAAAGCCGCCGGCGGCGGGCGCCTCTCGTACGATGAAGGCGTTCGTCTGTATAACGAGGCGGATCTCCACGATCTTGGGATGGCCGCTCACGCTCG
>Ga0307372_10014056_pt1 | contig 10290 bp, 10 predicted proteins | sample OX1MG_FD_202533 | JGI IMG/M metagenome (GOLD analysis project Ga0307372, IMG submission 202533) | Soil microbial communities from Risofladan, Vaasa, Finland - OX-1 | ecosystem: Environmental > Terrestrial > Soil > Coastal area > Acid sulfate soil | place: Finland: Risofladan, Vaasa | collected... | reverse complement strand
GTGCTGATATTCCCCCAGCGATACCCCCATCTGCGCCGCCACGTCGGTTTCGGTGGCCTCTGCGCCCAGACGCGACTCGACCTGGCGCAGCGCCAGCGCTGCGGCGCGCGCCTTGCGATGTACCGAGCGCGGCGCCCAATCGAGCTTGCGCAGCGCGTCGAGCATGGCACCGCGAATGCGGATGCCCGCGTAAGTCTCGAAGCTCGCGCCGCGGCCGCTGGCATAGTTCTGCGCCGCCTCCAGCAGGCCCATCATTCCGGCCTGGATCAGATCGGCAATCTCCACCTGCGGCGGCAGCCTGCCGGCCAGATGGTAGGCAATGCGCTTGACCAGGTCGGCATGCTTGCGCACCAGCGCATCCAGATCCTGCGTGGGCTGCAGCTGGGCGTAGGCACGCACTCCCTGGTTCATGTGCGAACCTGCATCATTTGAGCACCTTCAGCTGCGGCGCCGGCCGCGTCAGCATGCGTTCGAAGAAAAATTCCAGCCGCCCGCTCGGCCCCACCGGCAACGGCCAGCGCGCCGCGACGCGCGCGAGCTGTCTGAACGCCAGCGCCGATGGGCTCGACGGAAACAGCTCAAGTACCGAGCGCTGCGCCTGCACCGCCTTTTGCAGCGCGCCGTCATCGGGGATCTCCCCGACAAATTCGAGCATCACCGTCAGGTAGCGATCGGTCACGCGCTGCAGCCGGCGAAATACACTGTCACCCTGGCCGGCAGTGCGCGTCATGTTGGCCAGCACGCGAAACTGGCGCAGGCCGTACTGGCGGCTCAACACCTTGATCATCGCGTAGGTGTCGGTCAGCGAAGCCGGCTCGTCGCGCAGGACCACCAGTACCTGCTGCGCGGACTGGCACAACTGCAGCACCTGCGCCGACATACCCGGCGCAGTGTCGACGATCAGCACGTCGAGCGGCTCGGGCAGCGCGCCAAATGCCCGGATGATGCCGGCCTGCTCGGCGGCGGACAGGCACGCCATGCGCGCGACTCCGGAGGCTGCGGGCACCACGCGCACTCCCGCGCCGGTCTCGACGATCACCTCTTCGAGCCGCCGCTCGCCGCGCACCACGTGTTCGAGCGTGCAGCGCGGCGTGAGCCCCAGCAGCACGTCGACATTGGCCAGCCCCAGGTCCCCGTCCAGCAACATCGTGCGCCGGCCGCTCTGCGCCAGCGCGGTCGCCAGGTTGATCGCCACCGAGGTCTTGCCGGTGCCACCCTTGCCGCCGGTGACGGCGATCACCTGCACCGGTGGCGGTGCCAGCGCATAGGCGCGCAACTCAGGCTGCGGCATGAACGCCACTCCCGTAGCGACGTGCCAGCAGGTCATCATCGGCGCAGCCGTGTGCACTGCGCGCGAGTTCGACTGCGCGCGCCACCAGCTGATGCGCGCGCGCCGGGCGTAGATCCTCCGGGATGCGCGCGCCTTCGCTCACGTATGCGACCGGCAGCTGCGATTGCGCCAGTGCGGACAGCACCCCGCCGAGGCTCACGGCCTCATCGACCCGCGTCAGCGTGCAGCAGCCGGACACATCCGGCCCGAAATGCTCCACGGCATCGTCGACCACGCCGCTCTGCGCGCTTGCCGGCAGCACCAGCATCGTCGTGAGATTGCCGCACTGGGCGCGAAGCGACCGATAACGGGCCGCCGCCGCGCCGTCGCGGCTGACCACCCCGGGGGTGTCGATCAGGATGCAGCGCCCAGGCAGCGCCGCAATGCGCGCGGCCAGGCGATCCGCGTCGATCACGGTCTCCACGCGCACGCCGAGAATGCGGCCGAGGCAGGCGAGCTGTTCGTGCGAGCCCAGCCGCTCATCGTCGGTCGAGATGATCAGCAAATTGGCCGCGTCGTGCTCGAGCACGTAGCGCGCGGCCAGCTTCGCCAGCGTGGTGGTCTTGCCCGAGCCGGGCGGTCCGATCAGCGCCAGCGCGCCGGCAGGCTCGGCCGGGGGTGGGGCGATGCGGATGCGCCGTGCCAGCAGCGCGTACGGCAGGCGCTGCGTCTGCTCGTCCGACAGGCCGGCGGGCAGATCGGCGATGATCTGCAGCGCCAGCGTGCGCGCGACCCCGAGCTTGGCCAGCTCGCTCAGCGCGCGTGCCTTGAGCGGCTCGCGCCGCGTGAAATCATTCCAGGCCAGCGCCGCGACCTGCTGCTCGAGCAGCGCGCGCAGGCAGCGCAGCTCCTCGCTCACGGAAGCAATGTGGGCGCTGTCGCCATACGTAGCCGCAGCTGCTTCGACCTGCTGCTCGGTGGCGTCCCGTTCCCGGCTCGCCGCTTCGGTGCCGGCGCTCAGGGCCTCGCTCCCGGCCTGCTGCAGTTCCTCCAATACCGCACGCTCGAGCTGCTTGAGCGCCGCGGTCTCGGCCAGCGTGCCCTGCCCGGCCGCCAGTTCCATGTCGACCGCCGCGCACACCTCCACGCCCGCGCTCGTGCGACGCGTGCTGAGGATGACCGCATCCGGGCCCTGCTCATCGCGGATGGCCTTGAGCGCACTGCGCATATCAGCCGACACGTATCGCTTCATCTTCATGGCTGTCTGCCTCGTCCTAGCGGCCCACCGCGGCCACCAGGCGCACGCGGCGGTTATCGGGAACTTCGTTCCAGGCCAGCACGTGCAGGCCCGGCACCCCGGCGCGGGTGAAGCGCGCCAGCGCGGCGCGCAGCTGCGGCGCCACCATCAGCACCGCCGGCTCGCCGGCGGACTCCTGGCGCGCGGCCGATTCGGCCAGTCGCGTCTGCAGGCGTTCAGCCAGCCCCGGCTCGAGCGCCGCGCTGTTGCCGGGCTGCGCCGACAGTCCGGCCTGCAACAGTTGCTCGAGCTCCGGCTCGAGCGTCACCACCGGCAGCTCCACGCCATTGCCGGCGATGTCCTGCACGATCTGGCGGCCCAGTGCGATACGCACCTGCGCGGCCAGCACCTGCGGGTCCTGGCTGCGCGGCGCGTGCTCGGCCAGCGTCTCCACGATCGTGCGCAGGTTGCGGATCGGCACGTGCTCGGCCAGCAGGCTTTGCAGCACGCGCACCACCACGCCGAGCGTCAGCGCCTTCGGCACCAGGTCCTCGACCAGCCGGGGGGCGCTCTTGGCCAGGCCATTGAGCAACTGCTGCACTTCCTCGTGGCCGAGCAGCTCGTGCGCATGCGCCTGGATCACGCTGTTCAGATGTGTGGCGATCACGGTGGCGGCGTCCACCACGGTGTAGCCGAGGGTCTGGGCCTGCTCGCGCTTGGCCGGCTCGATCCAGACGGCTTCCATGCCAAAGGCCGGATCGCGTGTCTCGATGCCGGGCGGCTTGCCGAATACGCGACCGGGATTGATGGCCAGCTCCCGGTCCGGATGCACCACGCCATCGGCAATCGCAACCCCGGCGAGGCTGATGCGGTAGGCGGTGGGCGAGAGTTCCAGGTTGTCGCGGATGTGCACGGACTGCACCAGGAAGCCCAGGTCCTGCGATAGCTTGCGACGCACGCCGCGGATGCGCGCCAGCAACTCCCCGCCCTGGGATTTGTCGACCAGCGATACCAGCCGGTAACCCACTTCCAGTCCGATCAGATCGACCGGCTGCACGTCCTCCCATGACAGCTCGCGCTGCTCGGCGCTGAGCACCGGGGCGCTCGGCGCCGCGCTCGCGCGCGCCGCGGCGAGAGCGTTGCTGGCACGGCGCCGCAGCAGCCACGCCCCCGCCCCGCAGGCACCACCGAACAGCAGGAATGCCAGGTTAGGCATGCCCGGAATCAGTCCCATGATGATCAGCAGTGTGCCGGCGACGGCCAGGCCGCGCGGCTGGCTGAGCAGCTGCTTGCGCAGCTCTCCGCCAAGGTCCTGGGGCCGCGACATGCGCGTGACGATGATTGCCACCGCCGTGGACAGCAGCAATGCCGGAATCTGGGCCACCAGGCCGTCCCCGATCGTCAGCAGCGTGTACACGTGCGCCGCATCGTTGAAGGACATGCCGTGACTGAGTGTCCCAATCGCAAGTCCCCCGATGATGTTGATGATCAGGATCAGGATCCCCGCGGTGGCATCGCCGCGCACGAACTTGCTGGCGCCATCCATGGCACCGTAGAAATCTGCCTCGGCGCGCACCTCACTGCGACGCACGCGTGCCTCGTCCGGGGTGATCAGACCGGCATTGAGGTCGGAGTCGATCGCCATCTGCTTGCCTGGCATCGCGTCCAACGTGAAGCGCGCACTCACCTCCGAGATGCGCCCCGCGCCCTTGGTGACCACGACGAAATTGATGATCGTCAGGATCGCGAACACCACGATACCGACCGCGTAGTTGCCGCCGACCACGAAGTGCCCGAACGCCTGGATCACGTGACCGGCGGCGTCCGTGCCCTCGTTCCCGTGCAGCAGCACCACGCGCGTGGAGGCGACGTTCAGCGCCAGACGCAGCAGCGTGGCCAGCAGCAGCACCGTCGGAAAAATGCCGAAATCCAGCGGCCGTGACACGTTCACCACCGCCATCACGACCAGCAGCGACAGCGCGATGTTGAAGGTGAACAGCACGTCCAGTGCCAGTGGCGGCAACGGCAGGATCACCATCGCCAGCACGGCCAGCAGCACCACCGGCGCGCCGGCGCCGCGTAGCAGCAGCGCACGCATGCCGGCGGCACCGGCGGCGGCCACACCGCTGGCAGCGCCGCCAGCGGCGGGGCCGGCCGGGGCCGAGGCAGCCGTGGGACGATTGATTGCCAGTTCAGCCATTCGCCGGAAGGGAGCAAGTCCCGTGCCGCGGCGAGGTGACGGATTGCCGGCGCATCACGCGCGTGCCCCGGCGCGACGTGCGTCACACAAATCGCACCAGTTGCCTCTCATCGGCGGCGTGGCGTGCATCACTCCCCCGGCAGCTCGATTCGCGGCGGCTCGGGCATGACGGCAGCGAAGCGCCGCGCCGATCGCAGCTGATAGACGTAGGTCAGCACCTTCGCCACCGCCGCGTACAGCCGCGTCGGAATCTCCTCACCGAGCTCGCAGCTGCCGTGCAGCGCCCGCGCCAGCGGCGGGGCCTCCACGATCGGCACACCATGCTCCTGGGCGATGCGCCGGATCGTCAGTGCGATCAGCTCCACGCCCTTGGCTACGACCAGTGGTGCGCGGTTGCGCTGCTCGTCATAGCGCAACGCGACCGCATAGTGAGTCGGATTGGTCACCACGACGTCGGCCTTCGGCACCTGCTGCATCATGCGTCGCCGTGCCAGCTGCTGCTGCACGCGGCGCACGCGCGAGCGGGTCTCCGGACTGCCCTCGGTCTCCTTGTGTTCATCGCGCACTTCCTGGCGCGTCATGCGCAGCCCCTTGTAGTACTGCCAGATCGCCAGCGGCACATCCACCAGCGCGATCACCGCCAGGGCGCCGCCCAGCGCGATCAGCGCCGCCCCCATCAGCGACAGCGCGTGGATCACCCCAACGCGCGTCGGCTCGGCGCCGAGACTCGAGAAGCTGCGGAACTGCTTCATCAGCACGATCACGGTGACCGCCGCGACCACGACGAAGCGCGCCAGGGCCTTGGCCAGCTCGATCAGGCCGCGGGTCGAGAACATGCGCGCGAGCCCGCTGATCGGATTGAGCCGGCTGAAATCGGGCGCGAGCGCCTGGGTGCTGAAATTCCAGCCACCGATCGCCAGCGGTGCGAGCACTGCCGCCGCGAGCAGCAGCGCCAGCACCGGCGCGGCCGCCATCAGGCCCTGCACAGCCGCGTGCTGTAATCGCATCAACATCAGGCCGCTATCCCCGATGTCGGCGTGCGTCACCGTCAACCCATCGCGCATCATCGCCAGCAGTTGCGTGCCGCCACCGGCACCCAGGCCGTACAGCCCCAGCCCGCCGGTCAGCACCACCAGCGCCGCGCCCAGGTCGCGCGAACGCGGCACCTCCCCGCGCGCTCGCGCATCGTCGAGCCGTTTTTGCGATGGACTCTCGGTCCGTTCGCGATCGTCCGTGTCGTTGTCGGCCATGGGGGCGCGCCTACGGCACGCCGCCCAGCGCCCGGATGAACTGGAACGCCGAGTTCAGCAGATCGATCAGCCCGCTCTGCATGCTGGAGAGCCCCAGCAGCACCACGGTCAGCCCGAACACCAGCGTGATCGGGAAGCCCACCGCAAACAGGTTCAATGCCGGTGCGGCGCGGCTCATCACGCCGAACGCCAGGTTGATCACCACCAGCGCGGTCATGCCGGCCAGCGCGATGCGCAGCGCCCCGAGAAACAGGTAGCTACCCCAGTTGGCCAGCGCGTGCAGCGCCGACGGCGCCAGTCCGCTTGGGCCGACGGGTAGCCCCCGGAAGCTTGCGACCAGCGTCTGGATCAGCGCGATATGGCCATTGAGCGCCAGGAAAGTCAGCGTGCCCAGCAGCACGTAGAACTGCCCCAGCGCCGGCGTCGACACGCCACGCAGCGGATCCATGTTGAAGGCGAAGCCCAGTCCCATCCCGTTCGCCAGCAGTTGTCCGCCGAGCGTCAGCGCATCGAACATCAGCTGCAGCACGAACCCCATGGCGATGCCGATCACCACCTGCTGCGCGGTCGTGGTGACCCCGTCGGCCGACAGCAGCGTCAAGCCCACCGGCCGCGGAATCACCGGCAGCACCAGCACCGTCAGCGCCAGCGCCAGCACGATGCGGATGCGCGGCGGCACGTAGTTCGCACCGAACATCGGGGCGACCATCAGGCAGGAGCCGATGCGCACGAACGGCCAGAACGCCGCTCCGATCCAGCTCTCGATCTCGGCGAAAGTGAATACCGGCATAGAGCGTGGCGCCGCGGCCTTCAGCCGATCAGCGAGGGGATGCTCTGGAACAGCAGGCGCGTATAGCCGATCAGCTCTTTGAGCATCCACGGACCCGCGATCACCACCGCGGCGGCAATACCCAGCAGCTTGGGGATGAACGACAGCGTCATCTCGTTGATCTGGGTCGCGGCCTGGAACACGCTCACCAGCAGTCCAATCACCAGCGCCGCCAGCAGCAGCGGCGCCGACAGCATCAGCGCCATCTCCAGCGCGCGCTGACCAATCGTCATCACGGTTTCAGGGGTCATGTCTACCTCGGTCAAGAGTGGGTCAGTGATAGAAACTCGAGGCCAGCGATCCCATGACCAGCGTCCAGCCGTCCACCAGCACGAACAGCATGATCTTGAACGGCAGCGAGATCAGCACCGGCGAGAGCATCATCATGCCCATCGACATCAGCACGCTTGCCACGACCAGATCGATGATCACGAACGGGATAAACAGCAGGAAGCCGATCTGAAACGCCGTCTTCAGCTCGCTGGTGACGAACGCCGGCACCAGCGTGGACAGCGGCACGTCCTGCGGAGTGGCGAAGCCCTTGCCGCCGGAGATGCGCACGAACGAGGCCACGTCGCTCTCGCGCGTCTGCGACAGCATGAAAGTCTTGAGCGGGGCAATGCCGCGCTCGAGCGCGGTGGTGGTGTCGATGCTGCCGGCCATGTAGGGCGTGACCGCATTGGTGCGGATCTGGTTGATCACCGGAGACATCACGAACAGCGTCAGGAACAGCGCCAGACCGACCAGCACCTGGTTGGGCGGGGAATTGCCGGCCCCGAGCGCCTGGCGCAGGATCGACAGCACGATAATGATGCGCGTGAACGCGGTCATCATCAGCAGCAGCGCCGGCAGCAGCGTGATCGCGGTCATCAGCGCGAGCAGCTCGATGGTCAGCGTATAAGTCTGACCGCCGCCGCCGGTATTCTGAACCGCGAACGCTGGAATGCCGGGCATCGCCGCCGAGGCCGCCACAGGCAGCACCAGCAGTGCCAGCAGCAGCCCGAGGCGGCCCGCGGCGCCGCGACAGCGGTGCCGGGATGGCAGCGCCCGCCGCGCCAACCGCACCCCGCGCGAACGGCTCATTGGACTCACTTGCCCAGGCTCTTGCGCAGCAGCGCCTTGAACGACGGACGCTGGGGCGCATCCTCGGCGGCTGCACCGGCGGCGGCCGCAACCGCGGGGTGCGCGCCCGACGCCGACGCCGCCGCCGTGGGCTCGAGCACGTGCAGCGTGCGGATGCAGCCATTGGCCACGCCAACCAGCAGTTGGCTCGCACCGACACGAATCAGCACCGCGCGCTCGCGCGGTCCGAGCGGCAACTGCGCGAGCAGTTCCAGACTCGAGCTGCGCGCGCCGCCGGCACTGCGCATGCGGCGCGATAGCCAGGCGGCGGTAAAGATCGCCGCGACCACGAACACCAGCGCCAGGGTTACGCGCACCAACCCGCCCGCCGTACTGGGCAGCGCTTCGTGTACCGGCGAGGCGAACGGAGTATTCGCGGCAGCGGCAACAGCCGCAGCGGCCCGGACCGGGCCGGCCGCGCCGAGCATCACGACGCCGGTCAGCGATATGACACGTTGGATTGCATTCAAGGCGGAGCGCTTCATGGACTATGGCGCGCGATACGAAGCAATGCGCATGCCACGCGGCCCGGCGTGTCGCTAAGTCGTTCTGCCCGCTTGATTTGCGCCCGATCAGTCGATGTGACGGCGGTCACGCCGGGCGCGGCTAGACGGATATTTGGCGGCTAGCCCAGCGCCGCCTGCAGCATCTCCAGCTCGGTCTGCGATTCGAGCACGATGCGCACGAGCGCGGAATCCGTCAGCCCCAGGGCCACCGCCGGCGGCATCTTCGCTAGCGCCGAATCATCGGCACTGTTGTCGGCCATCTGCGCGGCCACGTGCGCGGCGACGATCAACAGGTCCTGCAGGTCCGGCGGGCCGTCGTGCCGACGCTCGAGCTCGAGCTGCCCGGCCACCGCCATGGCAATCTCGTCGGGCAGCTTCCAGTTCTCGATCAGCGCCTGGCCGACGCTCGGATACCAGTGTTGCACCACCGCCGGGTCCAATCCGCTCGCGCCGGCCTGCGCCCGCGGCGAGCGGGCGATGATGTAGACCTTGCCGATGTTGTGCAGCAACCCGGCCAGCATCGCCTCGTCGGTGCGTACCCGGCGTGATTCCTTGGCCATCGCATAGGCCAGCGCTGCCACGCGGATGCCTTCCTGCCAGCACCCCTCCAGTTCGGCGCGGATCGGGGCCAGCTCCGCGGCGCGGCGCAGCTGACCGTTGGCATAGGCCAGCGCTGCGATCCGGATGTGATCGTAGCCGATGCGGGTGATCGCGGCCTTCAGATCGGTGACCGGTGTCCCCCCACGGTGCAACAGCGTGGAATTGGCCATCGTGAGAACGCGTGCGGTCAGGCCCGCGTCGGCGCTGATCACGCGCGCGATGCGCTCACTCGTCACCGATTCATCACTGAGCACCTGCTGTACGCGGGCCGCCGCCTCCGGGAACGAAGGCAGCTCCACGCGACCGGCCGACAGCTCCTTGGCCAGATCGCTGACGAACTTGAAGGTCCAATCCTGGCTGTCGTTGGATGACGCCTGCGCTCCTGCGGTTACGGGCACGTTGGTTTCTCCGGCGATGGTTCCCCGCCGCCATTATCGGCAGCCCGCGCGGCTACTTGAGTTTGCGGATGCGCTCAGCCGGGCTGATCACGTCGGTCAGGCGGATGCCGAACTTATCGTTGACCACCACCACCTCGCCGTGCGCGATCAGTGTGCCATTGACGAAGATGTCCAGCGGCTCACTGACGGCACGCTCCAGCTCGATCACCGAGCCCTGGTTCAGCTGCAGCAGGTTGCGGATGCTGATGCGGGTGCGGCCGACCTCCATCGATAGTGTGACAGGAATGTCCAGCACCACGTCGAGATTCAGCTCACGGCTTGCGGATGCGTCCGGCGGCTCGGGCTTCAGATTGTCGAGCGCAGCGGGCTGCGGATCGATCGCTTTGGCTGTCATCGTACTCATGTTCTGGCTACCACCACATTGTTCAATACCGGTGTCTTGCGCCTGGAAATGCGTTGCACGACCTTGACGGCCTGCTGTCCGCGCGAGGCCCCGTAGCTGCCGCGCACGACCGGCACGCCCTCGGCGTACAGCGTGACGTTGCCATCGAAGTCACAGGGGATCACATCGCCGTTCTTCAGATCGAGCAGCCGGCCGAGCGAGACGGTCGCGTGCCCGAGCATCGGCACCACCTCCACCTCCGCCTCCTCGGTCTCCTCGCGCAGCGCCAGCACCCAGTTTTCATCGCGCTCCAGCGGGTCCATGTGCAGCCCGGAATCGAGCAGCTCGCGGATCGGCTCGAGCATCGAGTACGGCATGGTCACGTGCAGCTCCCCGCCGCCTCCCTCCAGCTCGACCTTGAAGCCGGCCACCACGACGATCTCCGACGGGCTGACGATGTTGGCGAAATGTGGGTTGACCTCGGAGTTCAGGTACT
>Ga0307372_10014055_pt1 | contig 10290 bp, 9 predicted proteins | sample OX1MG_FD_202533 | JGI IMG/M metagenome (GOLD analysis project Ga0307372, IMG submission 202533) | Soil microbial communities from Risofladan, Vaasa, Finland - OX-1 | ecosystem: Environmental > Terrestrial > Soil > Coastal area > Acid sulfate soil | place: Finland: Risofladan, Vaasa | collected... | reverse complement strand
TCAGACTCTTGCGGTCACTCCACGGCGCGCGGGTCCCTCCTGTGGACTACCTGGACAAACCCTCCTGCCCGTCACGCCGACAAAACACATCGTCCCAGAGGGGGCGCGATTGGACGCGAAATGGGGGGCACGGTTGGAAGCGAATTGACATCTTGTGCCTGTGCTTCAGGCGCCGGTCGCGGTAATCCTCAAAATGCTCCGGCTTGAGGTTGACAGCCGCGTAGGAGCACAGCGCGCGCTCGTCACGCTGGAAGCGCTTGAGCCGGGCCTTCTCTGCTTCCTGCGCGTGTGCGCTCGGGCGATGGGCCGTTACCCCGGTCAAATAAAGTTCCACCAGATCGCCGAGCGTGGTTTCCCGGCCTGCCGATTGATCGACAAAGAGGCCCCGGTCCATGCTGGCCTCGCTCGTTCGCGCCCACGCCTCGGCTTCCTTTTTTGTGCGGAAGGTTGCGTTCTGATTGGGCCAGCCCTTACGGCGGATTTGCGCCTGCCATTGATACGGGGCTTTCTCGCGGATCGTCGCCATTTGGCACTCTCTCCAGTTCGGAGTGTGCCAAGATTGTGCCAAGAAAGATTCCTGGCCTTCCTCGCGGAAACCTCGTCTGGCTAAGGTGCCGATTTCATTTAAGAAAAATGGCGCACCCGACAGGATTCGAACCTGTGACCTCTGCCTTCGGAGGGCAGCGCTCTATCCAGCTGAGCTACGGGTGCGCCGTGGGCCAACGATAGTCGCTCGCCCCCGCCGCTTCAAGGGCGCGTGCCGTTCACTCGCGCGCGGTGACGAGCGGGGCGGCATCGCGGTCGGCGCCTGAGGGCAGCGGCGCCGCGGGATCGGCGATCCAGCGCTCGATGTCGCGCTGCACGATCTTCCCGTCGAGGTCGCGCAACAGCATGTGATAGCCATCGGGATACCAGGCGATACGCCGCATTGCCGCGCCTTGCCGCGGCAGCTCGGCGATCATCGTCTCCACCGCGTCGCGCGGGATGATCTCGTCGTGCTGGCCGTAGAGCAGCAGCATCGGCAGGTCGAGCCGCGGCGCCGCAGCGAGCGCGCGGTCCATGATATTGACGAGGCCATAGATCGTGTCGACCCGGGTTGCCTTGATCACCAGCGGATCGCGCCCGAGCGCGCGCAGCATCGGTATATTGTCCGACGCCATGATATGCAGCCCGCTCCCGGTGAGCGTGAGCCCCGGCACGACCGTGTCGCCGGCCCATAGCGCCACGCGCTCGAACACGTTCATGGTCGCGCGCCCCCACACCGCCGGCGCGACGAGGATGATGCCGTCGGCGACCGGGCGTAGGGCGCCGACCGCACCGGTGACCGCGGTGATGGCCACGGCGCCGCCCATGCTCTCGCCGAGCAGAAAATGCGGCACGCCGGGATGGCGGGCGGCGACGAGGCGGCTTGCGATCGCCGCATCCTGGTCGAGCCGGTACGTTCCCACCCAGTAGCCGCGATCGGGTGCCTGGCCGAAGCCGCGCTGATCATAGGCATAGGTGGCGATGCCGTGCTTGGCCCATTCCGCGGCTGCGCCGGCAAACGCGTTGGAATAATCGTCGAATCCGTGCAAGGCCAGGATCGTCGCCTCGACCTTGCCCTTGGGCAGCCAGATGTGGAGCGGCAGGACCGCGCCATCGTCGGCGCGGAACCAGTGGGTGGCGAGAAGCGGCGGCCGGATCGGCGCGGCGGCAACGCCTGGCGTGGCCGGCAGGTGTCCCAGATCGCCGCCTGCGCAGGCGCCGAGCAGCAGCGCAAGCGCCACGACCGGCCAAGGCGCGAGCCGGCGGCGCGTCATCGGCTGCTCCCGCTGCCGCCGGTCAGGCGCAGGAAAATGTCCTCGAGCGTCGTTTCCTCGCTCGTCACGTCGCGCACGCCGAGGCCCGCCGCTACGATCGCGGCGAGAACCGGTGCGAGCGAAACCCGGGTCGGCTGATAGTGGAGGACGAGCCGCCCCGGCGCGGCCAGCGTCAGCCCCATCGCCGCGAGCGGCGGCGGCAGCGATTGGATCGGCTGGTCGAGCGTCAGCGTCAGGCTCTTCTCGTCGATCTTGGCGATCAGCGCCGCGGTGGTGTCGCAGGCGACGACGCGGCCCTTGTCGATGATGGCGATGCGCTCGCACAGCCGCTCGGCCTCTTCGAGGTAATGCGTGGTGAGGAGAATGGTGGTGCCGGCGGCGGCGAGGTCGCGCACATGGTCCCAGAGCTGCTGGCGCAGCTCGACATCGACGCCGGCGGTGGGCTCGTCGAGGACCAGGATCGGCGGCTGGTGCACCATCGCCTTCGCCATCATCAGCCGCCGCCGCATGCCGCCTGACAGCGCGCGCGCCGGCTGGTCGGCCTTGTCGGCCAGCGCCAGCATCTCGAGCAGGCGGTCGGTGCGCCGCTCGGCGGGCTTCACGCCATAGAGCCCGGCCTGCACCTCCAGGAGCTCGCGCGGGGTGAAGAAGAAATCGATGACGATCTCCTGCGGCACCACGCCGATGGCGGATCGTACCTGGCGCGGCGCGCGGTCGATGTCGATGCCCCACACCGTGACGCTTCCCGCGGTCTTGATGACGAGGCCGGCGAGGATGTTGATGAGCGTCGATTTGCCGGCGCCATTCGGTCCGAGCAGGCCGAAGATCGCGCCGCGCGGAATCGCGAGGTCGATGCCGTCCAGCGCGGTCTTCGCCGGCGCGTGGCGCGGGCCGCGGTAAACCTTGGTGAGCCCGGCCATGGTGACGGCGGAATCGGGCATGGCGCGGTGCGCCGGCAGGTTCCGCGCCGGTGCGATGAAAGCGGCTGAGGTCATCATTGATTGTGCCGCGGCAATGGGTATCATCCGCGCCGCCGGAAGGTCAACCGGCGCTTTTCCCGCCATTGTCGCGCGCGGACGGACGGAGACCGCGATGCAGCCGTTCGAGACCATCGAGGTGGATACCGATGTCGTCGCCTGCGACGGCGACGGCGGGGTGGGCGGCCATCCCCGGGTCTATCTCAACCTTGCCGGCAGCGGCTCGGTCGAATGTCCCTATTGCTCGCGCCTGTTCGTGCGGCGCGGCGCGCGGGCCGAGGGGCCGGGCCACGCGGGCGCTGGCCCGCCGGCCACGCCGTGAGCGCGCTCCGCCACGTCTTTCTCATCGACGGCTCGGGGTTCATCTTTCGCGCCTATCACGCCCTGCCGCCGCTGACGCGTCCCGACGGGACGCCGGTCGGTGCGGTACTCGGCTTCTCCAACATGCTGCTGAAGCTGTTGCAGAGCACCGATGCCGATCATATCGCCGTGGTGTTCGACACCGCCAAGATCAGCTTCCGCAACCGCATCTACGACGCCTACAAGGCGCACCGTCCCGAGCCGCCCGACGATCTCGTGCCGCAATTCGCCTTGGTGCGCGAGGCGACCGACGCGTTCAACGTCTGCCGCATCGAACGTCCCGATTTCGAAGCCGACGATCTCATCGCCACCTATGCGCGCCATGCCGCCGAGGCGGGTGCGATCGTGACCGTGGTCTCGTCGGACAAGGATTTGATGCAGCTCGTCTCCGACCGCATCGGCATGTTCGACCCGATGAAGGAGAAACCGATCGGCGCCGCCGAGGTGCGCGAGAAATTCGGCGTCGGCCCCGACAAGGTGATCGACGTGCAGGCGCTGTGCGGCGACAGCGTCGACAACGTGCCGGGCGTGCCCGGCATCGGCGTCAAGACCGCGTCCGAGCTGATCAACGCCTATGGCGATCTCGAGAACCTGCTGGCGCACGCGGCCGAGATCAAGCAGCCGAAGCGGCGCCAGTCGCTGATCGATTTCGCCGAGCAGGCGCGTCTCTCCAAGCGTCTCGTCACGCTCGATCAGGCGGTGCCGCTGCCGCTGCCGCTCGAGGACCTGGCGGTGAAGCCCCTGGACCGCGACAAGCTCGCCGCGTTCCTCACCGCCCAGGGCTTCCGCACCTTGCTCGCCCGGATCGCGCGCCTGGGCGAGGAGCCGACCCGGCCGGCATCGCGCGCGCCGGCCGCCAACGGCGCGATCACGCCTCCGGCGGCGACGGCACCCGATCTCACTCCGGTCGAGCAGCGCTACGAGCTGGTCCAGGACGTGGCGGCGCTCGACCGCTGGATCGCCGCGGCGCGCGCGCAGGGATTCGTCGCGATCGATACCGAGACGACGTCGCTCGACGCCTCGCTCGCCGAACTCGTCGGCGTGTCGCTCGGGCTCGCCCCCGGCCACGCCTGCTACATCCCCCTGGGCCATGCCGTGCCCAAGGACGGCGGCCTCGAACTCGCGGAACCGCCGCCGCCGCCGGTGCAAATTCCCCGCGCCGACGCGCTGGCGCTGCTGCGCGTGCTGCTCGACGACGAAAGCGTGCTCAAGATCGGGCAGAACATCAAATACGACATCGAGGTTTTCGCCGGCTGCGGCATCACGGTCGCACCCACCGACTGCACCATGCTGATGTCGTTCGTGCTCGACGGCGCGCAGCACGGCCACGGGCTCGACGAGCTGGCGAAGCTCCATTTCGGGCACGACACCATCAAGTACAAGGACGTCGCGGGAAGCGGCAAGGATCATGTCGGTTTCGCCGCCGTGCCGCTCGAGCGCGCGCGCGACTATGCCGCGGAGGATGCGGACTTCACCTTGCGCCTGCATCGCCGGTTGAAGCCGCGCCTCATCGCCGAGCACATGCTCGCCTTCTACGAGACGGTCGAGCGGCCGCTGGCGGCAGTGGTGGCGGCGATGGAGCGCGCCGGCATCGCCGTCGATCGCGGCGAGCTCGAGCGCCTGTCGGCGGAGTTCGCCGAACGCATCGCGGCGCTCGAGCGCGAGATCCACAAGCTCGCCGGCCATCCCTTCAATATCGGCTCGCCCAAGCAACTGGGCGAGGTGCTGTTCGACGAGCTCGGCCTGCCGGGCGGCAGGAAAGGCAAGACCGGCGCCTACGGCACCGACGCGGGCGTGCTCGAGCAGCTCGCACTGACCCACGACCTGCCGGCGCGGGTGCTCGACTGGCGCCAACTGGCGAAGCTCAAGAGCACCTATGCCGACGCGCTGGTGGGCCAGGTCAATCCCAAGACCGGCCGCGTCCATACCAGCTTCTCGCTCGCCGCGACATCGACCGGGCGGCTCGCCTCGACCGATCCCAATCTCCAGAACATCCCGATCCGTACCGAGGAAGGGCGCAAGATCCGCCGCGCCTTCATCGCCGCGCCGGGCCACGTCCTGATCTCGGCCGATTATAGCCAGATCGAGCTGCGCCTCGCCGCCCACGTCGCCGCGGTCGAGCCGCTCAAGGAAGCGTTCCGCGCCGGCGCCGACATCCATGCGCTCACCGCGAGCGAGGTGTTCGGCGTGCCGGTCGCGGGCATGGACGCGGCGGTGCGGCGCCGCGCCAAGGCGATCAATTTCGGCATCATCTACGGCATCAGCGCGTTCGGCCTGGCGCAGCAATTGGGCGTGCCGCAGGGCGAGGCGGCCGATTACATCCGCGCCTATTTCCAGCGCTTCCCCGGCATCCGCGACTACATGGAGCGGGCCAAGGCCGAGGCGCGGGCCAAGGGCTATGTCGAGACGCTGTTCGGGCGGCGGTGCTATATTTCCGGCATCAAGGACACCAATCCCGCCCGCCGCGCCGGCGCCGAGCGCCAGGCGATCAACGCGCCGCTCCAGGGCGCCGCTGCCGACATCATCAAGCGCGCCATGCGCCGCGTCCCCGGCACGCTGGCGGCGGCGGGCCTGAAGGCGCGCATGCTGCTCCAGGTCCATGACGAACTGGTGTTCGAGGCGCCCGAGACCGAGGCCGAGGCGACCGCCGCCGCCGTCAAGACCGTGATGGAGGGTGCCTGCGCCCCGGCGCGGGAGCTGTCGGTCCCGCTCGTGGTCGAGACCGGCACCGCGCGCAACTGGGACGACGCGCATTAGCCGTGCCGCATGCCGCGCCGGGCCGCAACGCTTGATCCAGGTCAGGGCGCCGGGACCGCCGGTTGCATAATTTTAGGCAAATTCGACAGGCCGGCAGGGGCGGATCGGGCAAGTTTCGCGTTTGCACCCTGTCATCGGAGGTGAGCCATGGCTGAGCAAATCGATGCGGATCTCGAGACGCTGCGCGGCGATATCGGGCAGATGCGGGCCGATATCACGAAACTGACCGAGACGCTGCAGGCTCTGGTGCGTCACGGCGGGTCGGAAGCGATGGAGAAATTGCGCGAAACCGGCGCACGCGTGAAAGGCGAGGCCACGAGGACCGGGCAATCGCTCGCCCACGAAATCGAGGAACGGCCGGTTGCTGCCGCCGTGGCGGCGTTCGTCGCCGGCATGGTTCTCGGCGCCTTGTTCAGCCGCCGCACTTAGCCCAGCCCATCCGGCGCCACGGGATATCGCGATGCTGCAAAGCTATGTGACGCGGCTGATCGTGTGCGGCGCCTCGCTGCTGGTTGCGGTGATCGCGCTCGTGGTCGGCGGCGGCTTCCTCGGCGCCGCGCTCTACCTCGTGCTTCGCGATCTCCTCGCGCCGTCGATGGCAGCGCTCGTCACCGGCCTCGCGGCGCTGCTGCTGGCCGTCATCGTCGTCTTGCTCGGTAGCCTCGCGGGGCGGATGCTCGGTTCATCGAAGCGCCGTCGGCAGGCGGCGCGTCTGGCCGCAGGACCGGCGGGCGGGCGCGGGCTCGCGGCCGATCTCGGCATTCTCGCGGGCGAAGAGTTCGCGGCGCTGTTCCGCACGCACTGGCGCGCCGGCGTCGCCGCAAGCCTCGCCGCGGGTTTTGCCGTCGGCGCCAGCCCGGCCCTGCGCCGGCTGCTGCGCGACCTCCTCGAACTCTAGGTCCGGCGGCGGTCCGTGGCCTAAGGCGCCGCCGCGGCGCCCGCGGACTCCAGGCGGCGCATGAGCTGCTGGCGCTGCTCCTCGAGCTCGGCCGGCAGACGGCTGCCGAAGCGGTCGAACAGCTCCTCCTGGTCGCGGGCCTCGGCGCGCGCCTCGTCGCGGTCGATCGCCATGATCTTGGAGAAGCGCTCCGGCGAGAAGGTAAGGTCCTGCCAGTTGAGATCCTGGTAGTGCGGGGTGTAGCCGAAGGGACCGGCGACCGGCGCCGGCGCGCGGTCGTGCACCCGCTCGACGATCCATTGCAGCACGCGCATGTTCTCGCCGAAGCCGGGCCAGGCGAATTTGCCGTTCTCGTCGCGACGGAACCAGTTGACGCGAAAGATGCGCGGCAGGTTCTTGACCCGCTTTTCCATCGACAGCCAGTGGTTCCAGTAATCCGCCATGTTGTAGCCGCAGAACGGCAGCATGGCGAAGGGATCGCGGCGGATCGCCGCCTGGTTGTCGGCGGCGGCCGTCGCCTCGGAGCCCATCGTGGCGGCGAGATAGACGCCGTGCTGCCAGTTATACGCCTCGAACACCAGGGGATAGGTGCGCGACAGCCGCCCGCCGAAGACGAAGGCGGAGATCGGCACGCCCGCCGGGTCTTCCCAGGCGGGATCGATGCTCGGGCATTGCGCTGCGCTCACGGTGAAGCGCGCATTGGGATGGGCCGCAGGCCGGCCGCAGCCGGGGGTCCAGTCCTGGCCGCGCCAGTCGGTGAGATGCGCCGGCGGCTCGTCGCTCAGCCCCTCCCACCACACGTCGCCGTCATCGGTCAGCGCGCAGTTGGTGAAGATCACGTCGCGGTCGAGCGTGCGGATCGCATTGGGATTGGATTTGAGGCTGGTGCCGGGCGCGACGCCGAAGAAGCCTGCCTCGGGATTGATGGCGCGGAGCGTGCCGTCCGGCTGCGGCTTGATCCAGGCGATGTCGTCGCCGATGGTGCGCACCTTCCAGCCGTTGAACGCCTTGGGCGGCACCAGCATCGCCAGATTGGTCTTGCCGCAGGCCGAGGGAAAGGCGGCCGCAACATAGGTCTTCTCGCCCGCGGGGCTCTCGACGCCGACGATCAGCATGTGCTCGGCGAGCCAGCCCTGCTCGCGGCCGAGGATCGAGGCGATGCGCAGCGAGAAGCATTTCTTGCCGAGCAGCGCATTGCCGCCATAGCCCGAGCCGAAGGAGACGATGGAATGCTCTTCGGGAAACTGGACGATGTATTTGTGCTGCGAATTGCACGGCCATTTTACGTCGCTCTCGCCCTCGGAGAGCGGCGCGCCGACCGAGTGCAGGCACGGCACGAAGTCGCCGTCGCCCAGCTCGTCCAGCACCTTCTGGCCCATGCGCGTCATCAGCCGCATGCTGGCGACGACATAGGGTGAATCGCTGATCTGCACGCCGATATGCGAAATCGGCGAGCCCAGCGGGCCCATGCTGAACGGAATGACATAAAGGGTCCGCCGGCGCATCGCCCCCTCGAACAGCCGGTCGAGGGTCGCGTGCATCTCGCGCGGATCGACCCAATTGTTGGTCGGACCGGCATCTTCCTCGCGGGCCGAGCAGATGAAGGTGCGGTTCTCGACCCGGGCCACGTCGCTCGGATCGGACAAGGCCAGATACGAACCCGGCCGCTTCGCCGGATTGAGCCGGATGAGCGTGCCCTGCGCCACCATCTCGGCGCACAGCCGGTCGTACTCCTCCTGCGAGCCGTCGCACCAATGCACCCGGTCGGGCTTGCACTTGCGGGCCGTTTCCTCGACCCAGGCGAGAAGCTTTCGATTGCGCGTCCGCGCCGCCACGATCATACCCGTCCTCTCCATGCCTCGTCCGACGCGCCGCCGGGCGAATTGGCGCTGCGGCCATCCTCCGCGGACGGCTCGATCGGCCGTCCACACCTGACACCCGGCGGGGATTGTCTCACCCTCCGCACGGTCGTTGCGATGCGCGGACAGCTCCGCCTACCGTGCTTGGCCGTTCTGGCCATGACAGCACGGTCTGCACGCGTTTCCCCGACCGCATTCTACGATCGGGCCGCCGTCAGCCGCAACAGGGAGTTGCGTGATCCGCTCCTAATCTACTGATATCATTAATTTTTATGACAGAGGTTCCGGCGCGGCGCCGCGCGCCAGGGCGGCGAGCCGCACGAATTCCCGCCGCACCTCATCGGCGTTCCCGACCGGCGCCGCGAATTCGAGCCGCGCGGCAACCGTCTCCCGCCGCAGGTCGGCGCCGTCTGGATCGACCCCGGTGAGCCGCCATCCGTCGCCCGGCAGGCCCAGAAGCCGGTGCGCATAGAGCGTAACGGAATCGGCATGATCGCGGTTCATATGGGCGAGGATGCCGGGCTCGGCCGCGGCCAGCGCCGCGGCCGCTTCGGCCGCCGGCGGCAAGGCGGCGGCCTCGATCCAGTGGATCCGGCCGAATCCCGCGACCAGATGAGCGCGGCGCGGGGCGAGGCGATAGAGCCTGAAATCGGCGAAGCCGCGATAGGCCGCAGCGGTGGGATGGCGGGCGATGTAGCGCTCCAGCAGCCGTTCGTCCGCGACCGGGGCGATCTCGCCCAGCACCGTGACGCGGGCGCCGGTCAGCGGGTCGGCGAGCCCCGCGGTGGCGTCGCACAAGAGCGAACCGCGCGCCTCGCGCTTCAGGTTCCTGGCATGCTCGGCAAGGTCGGACAGGAACAGGAGCGGTGCGGCGTCGGTGTCGAACGCCACCAGCACCAGCGAGGCATAGGGCCACGTCTCCGATCCCGCCGCCAGCGCCGTCGCCAGCGTGGCGCGATCGGCCTGGCGCAGCACGCGCCGCGCCGTCCGTTCCGGGCTCTCGCTCGCCGCCATCGCGCTCCCTTAACGCCGGCCGTGCGCCCGGGCAATCCCCCGTGGAACGCGACCGGGCACGGCGCACCGCCGCACCCTATATAAATGGGATATGATGGGGACCGGGCAGGGACTCGGCGGCGTCGGTGCCCTCGATCCGCCACAATCGCTTACGAACCTTCATCGGCCCCGCGACGGCGCAAGAGGAGCATCCGTGTCCAACACCATCGCCCTTGTCGATGACGACCGCAACATCCTGGCATCGGTGTCGATGGCACTCGAGGCCGAAGGCTTTGCCGTGCGCTGCTACGCCGACGGTGCCGAGGCCTTGCGCGGGCTCGCGCAGCAGCCCGTGGACCTGGCGATTCTCGACATCAAGATGCCGCGCATGGACGGGATGGAGCTGCTCTCCCATCTGCGCAAGGACAGCGCCATGCCCGTGATCTTCCTCACCTCGAAGGACGACGAGGTCGACGAGGTGCTGGGACTGCGCATGGGCGCCGACGACTACATCAAGAAGCCGTTCTCGCAGCGCCTGCTGATCGAGCGCATCCGCGCCTTGTTGCGACGCGGCGAGCTGGCGCGCGACGTGGTCGCCGCGGGCGAGGCGGAACCGGTGATCCAGCGCGGCGAACTGGTGCTCGATC
>Ga0307372_10014053_pt1 | contig 10292 bp, 14 predicted proteins | sample OX1MG_FD_202533 | JGI IMG/M metagenome (GOLD analysis project Ga0307372, IMG submission 202533) | Soil microbial communities from Risofladan, Vaasa, Finland - OX-1 | ecosystem: Environmental > Terrestrial > Soil > Coastal area > Acid sulfate soil | place: Finland: Risofladan, Vaasa | collected... | reverse complement strand
CAATGCAGCGGTATATCAGTACGATATGCGTGCGATGGAGAGGTGACCGAGTGGTTGAAGGTACCGGTCTTGAAAACCGGCAAGGGCGCAAGCTCTTCGTGGGTTCGAATCCCACCCTCTCCGCCATGATTAGAGTATAACTACCTGATTATTAAGCAATATCTAGAATATTTCCTTACAATCATCCCTCATAGCGCCCCTCATTTAATGGCCGTAGGGGGCGCGTTCGAACCCTCGCCACGGATGCACGGCCGGCCTCAGATCGCGCTGGCCAGCGGCACAGGCCGCGCTGGAAGCCCCATAACCCGGGCCATTCCCGTCCAATATCAGGCTGCTTTATGCCTGCTTTCAGGCCGAGATAATCCTGAAACAATCCCCGCGGGTGTTATTGCTTATCAGAAAGCTAGGCGCTGAATTCAGAATTTCAAGCAGACGGGTCCTTGGGCCATTCAACCAAGAGGGCTCCGCGCCCCGCGAAATTCAGAGGTTTTTAGGTCTCAGCTGGAGTGGTATAAACTCGGAATTATATGGAACGCGGTGAAACTCCAATATCACCGACTTCCACCTAATACATGTTGGGCCTCTCAGTTATGAGCTTATGCGGCGCCCCTAATCGCAAGCTGTTGTGCGTAATTGAATTAAACCCCTAAAGGAGGAATAGATGGCTGACTTCAAGTTTCCGACACCCACATCCTGCAAGCTCAAGGATCGCGCTGTTCTTTGCACAGCGGATCGCATTCTTGCCCTCTACAACCAGGAAACCCAAAAGAATGCCCAGAGAATTAGCAAGAACGTAAAGAAGTGGTTTGCTTCTAAGGCTGCACAACACGGGTGGGCAGGCGGCCACTTTTTGCCAGAAGTTCAGTCTGGCCACGGCGCTGGATGCGTGCTGTTTATTCCTCCTCAACAAATAAACATTAGCATTAAAATCAAGAAAACAACCCTCGTCCTAGAGGCCGAGAGTGGCGAAGAGTAGTACCTACGCTAGTCGGCAGAGGCCCAACCCATCATTCCACCGGACCTGCGCGAAAAGCCGCGCAGGCCGGTGAATTCAAACGTTAGACAGCCCATGAAAACGATCGCGCATGCATAAGCCTACTAAGAAATCGATCATCGACCTTTATTGTCGTTTGGTGAAAGAACACGGCGGCAGAGTTATTGGTGAGCGTGTTTTCACACGCGAATCTGGCGTCTCGCGCTACTACTGGCAGGGCGGGCATTGGGGTTCTTGGTCTGCACTTCAGGCAGAAGCTGGCTTCGCACCAAACGACGCAACTGACAAGACACCCGACGATGTCTTGCTACACCGGTTCGCTGAGCTGGCACTTGAGATGAACGCCATTCCCACTGAAGCCGATCTAATGGTCAAGAGGAAGTCAGATCCCTCGTTTCCTGCCAAGGGCACATATCGGCGCTGGGGAAGCAGGGACGCGATGCTCGAAAAGATTGCCGAATACTGTGAGGCCGACACGCGCTATGCAACTGTTGCAGAACTGCTAAAGCGGGGCCTTTCTGACAGCGTCGATATTCGACTGACCTCAAAGCAGATTAGCGGTTTTGTCTACTTGCTCCGTTCTGGCAAAAACTACAAGCTGGGCCGAACCAACGCAGTCGGTCGCCGCCTTCGAGAACTGGCGATACAGCTGCCACAGAAACCCGACACTGTGCATGTAATTGAAACAGATGATGCCGAAGGCATAGAACAATACTGGCACAACCGCTTCGCTGAGAAACGTCAGGGCGGGGAATGGTTCGCACTATCTTCCGAAGATGTTAAGGCCTTCAAGAGACGTCGTTTTCAATGAAGGGGCTGTCTAACAACGCGTTCAACCGGACGCGCCTTGTCAGTCACGCATTTTGCATACGCAAAACGCGCGCCTGCCGGCGGCTCGCCGGTTAACGCGAACGTTATGTTGCTAAATAATTTAGTCATCTAATCATGGGACATTGAGCTTTGGGAAAGAAAATACGCTTCGACCTGAAAGAGCAAATAGTTTCCTTAGCTGGCGCCTGTTTCTGGTATTGGAATAGCTTTTACAGTTTTCTCGATAGCTGTGGAGTCCCTAGATCCCTGTATAACCGATTTCCCAAGGAGTCCTATAACAAATATCAAGTAATGCGAAATGTCCTTGAGGTGTTAGAAGAGCAAAATAAAGATGACGCAATTAACAACATAATATCTAACTTCTATCGTCTTAGAAATGCTGTAGACAGAGATAGTCTCGATAACAAAAAGGCGAAACAACTTCTAGATGAATTCCGCGAAACTGTCGGGAACGATCCGATAGAAACTGAGATTAAAAAGCAGAAGCAAGATCAGGCACGCGCAGTGCACGCGCAATCAGTAGAACAGGTAAAGACAAAAACAAAAAAGCTAGATCAGCTAAATAATGAATTCATAGTGCTCACAACATCAACCGAACTTACACCACAACAACGCGGGTTTAAGTTGGAAGAACTATTTTTTGATTTATTGCAGTTTAGTGAATTCGAGTATTCCAAGCCGTATCGTACGCCTGGGGGAGAGCAGATCGACGGCCACTTTAAATATGAAAAATTTGACTACCTCGTTGAAGCAAAATGGATCGACGGATTAACGAAGCAAAAAGACCTATCAATATTTGATGGGAAAATAAGGGGGAAGGCGCAAAGCACTCGAGGGTTATTTTTATCGGCAAACGGATTTGATGCTAATGCGGTCAGTAAGTTTTCAGGCGACGCTCCGCGTATTTTATTAATGACTGGTCAGGACCTAGCAATGGTACTGAATGGCCAAATACTTTTCTTTGATGCCATGAAAGCCAAGGTGAATGCTATTGTAAGATATGGAAACATCAACTATCCATTGCGTTGAAACGCAACATAACAAGGCGCCCAAGGCGGACGGCTTCGCCGCCGCTTGGCTTGGTCGTTAGGCCTTGTTTGGAGGGGCAGGAATGAATAGAAAACATGTTGGCATAGTCGTTTTTGAGAATGTTGAGGTGCTCGATTTCTGTGGACCGTTTGAGGTTTTCTCGGTGACGCGTTTGAACGAGGAAAAAAGGCGCGAAGAGCTGTCTCCGTTCAACGTTTTTCTGCTTGCCAAAACCACATCGCCGGTTGTAGCGACCGGCGGGATGAAGGTTCTGCCAGATTACGATCTCGATAGCTGCCCGCAAGTAGACATTCTGGTCGTCCCTGATGGTTGGGGCACGAGAAAGGAAATAAATAACGAGCGTCTGCTCAAGTGGATTGCCGACCGCTCGAGACAGGTTGAAACGCTGAGTTCTGTATGTACAGGCGCCCTGTTGCTCGGTAAAGCCGGGCTCCTCGACGGCAAGCGAGCTACTACGCACTGGCGTTCTCTTGACTGGATGCAGGAGCTGTTTCCAAAAGTCACTGTCGAAAGACGACTGCATTTCGTAGAGGAAGGCGCCCTGTTCACTTCCGCGGGCATCTCCGCCGGCATTGACATGTCGCTGAAAGTAGTGGCCCGGTATTGTGGCGAAGCCATCGCGAGGGCAACGGCAAGAAACATGGAATATCCTTTCCCAGAAACCGATGAGCGCCGAATCACCTTGGCCTAACCGCGCCTTGCAGGGGACGCGCCAAAAAACGGCGCGCCCCTGAAGGCGGACGTTAGCCACCGCAATCCAAAGGAGACCCAGTATGACCGATCTTGACGAAATGCAGAAACACCTTAAGGCAATCGCGGAGGTAGTCAACTCATTCAAGAGTGAGTCAGTGCAGCTTCGTGTGGTCGAGGTTCTACTGGGTCAACTTGGGGCACCTGCGGGGAATGGAAATGATTTGACTCGCACTACACCAAAACGTGCCAAGCGACGGAAGGCATCCACCAAGGCAGAGCCCTCAGCCAAAGAACCAAAGGCGGGGCGCCCTGCAAAGCCCGCGCGCAAGGCCACGCACGGCCCAGCGTCCCCAGGGGCATTCGCAATGATTACCCAGCTTCTTGGCGAAGGATTCTTTAAGACGCCCAGAACTATCAGCGCCATCGTCTCTCACTGCAGTGCCTCAAAGGGGCATCACTACAAGGCAAACGAATGCTCACCTAGCCTACTTCGCCTCCTTCGGGACGAAAAGCTGAAGCGCGTGAAGAACAAGGACAGGCAGTATGAGTACACCCAAGCCTAGCTCACCCCTTCAAGGCGCCTTAGCGAAAGTACCGGGCGACTACCGCAACAGAATCATCAAGGCCTACCTGCAACTGAAGGGCCGTCAGGCAGAGGGAAAACATGACGCGGCAGGAGTCAGCGCCGGGAAGCTATGCGAGACTGTAGTTCGTCTCCTGCAACATGAACTAAAGAAAGCAGTGACGCCATTCGGTCAGCAGATATCCAATTTCTCTGGTGAGTGCGAGAGCTTCGCGCAAGTACCAAAGACGGTCGGCAACGATTCTTTACGAATTGTGATTCCTCGTGGACTCAACTACTTGTACACGCTCAGGAACAAGCGGGGCATAGGCCATGCCGGCGGCGATGTAGACGCAAACGCGATTGACGGCGCAACTATTTCGAGAGTAGCGGATTGGATAGTCTGCGAACTCATTCGCATTTTCCACACCATGTCACTTGAGGAAGCAGACGCATTGGTGTCATCTCTTTCCTCACGCGATATCCCAGATATATGGGAAGTCGGTGGAAAGAAGAGGGTCCTTCGTAGCGACCTGGATTTCAAGCAAAAAATACTCCTCCTCTTGTACTCTTCAGTAGATATCGCTGTACTCGCGGAAGATCTCTATGCTTGGTCGAAGTACAGCCACTTCGCGATGTTTCGAAAGAGCGTTCTCAGTGAACTTGATATCGCAAACCTTGTCGAGTACGATCGCGAAAGCGATACGGTGATCATCTCTCCAATTGGCATCAAGTGCGTTGAAGAGGAAATCCTCCGCGGGCCTGTGAAAGCGGTGGCTAACCATTCACTCAAGCGGACGTCCCGCAAGCGAGCCGCCGCTTAGCTCAAACGTTGGGGCACAAATCAAACTGGGGGATTGACCACAAAATGAAACTTCACGTCGAATGGTCCAAGCCAGTTGTGTTGAAGGACGCTAGCCGCGAGAACCTAATATACAAAGCGGATATCGAAAAACTGCCTAATGCCCCAGGTGTCTACATATTCGGCCGTCGGTGGGGGCGAGGCCAATTTGAAGCCTTGTACGTTGGTAAGGCCAATCGAATAAAGGGAAGAGTTAATGGGCACTTCAACAATCTGAGGCTCATGCAGCATTTGCGAAATGCTAAGAATGGAAAGCGTATCATCCTTGCCGGAAGGATTGTCACAAAGCCGGGACAACAACTCGAAAAATGTCTAAAAATGATCGAACGTGGGTTTATCCGTTATTTCCTGTCCGAAGGTCATGATCTGGTTAACAAACAAGGTACCCGCCTGAGACGCCATGCAATTGCTTCGTCTGGAAAACATCCAAAGCGCTTCTTTCCTCGGCTCATGTATGTGGATAAGGCAAAGGGCGAGTAAGCGCCCCAACAAGTCGCTCCAGCCGACGTCGCCGCTAACGCGGCGCCGCGACTGAGCTTCGCGTTAGGACGCAAGACAAGGTGGTGATATGCCGGACCACCGAAAGGACCTGGATGAAAACTTGGTGAAGGCCTTCGATGCGGTGATCGGGGTCTCGTCATCCATGGTCAATTCCCCCGCAGTACCTTCTGGCTATGCATACGGTATGTCCACGCGCGGCAGATGGCCAAACACCATGACGTGTTCATTGAGATTCAGCGTGTTGACCTGAAACGCGCAACGGTAAAACCGCGCCCACTTGGGGGCCCTTGGATTTGCTTCAGGTCCATTTACTTATTTCTCATAGGGACCAAGAAAGCGCTCGCCGTTGAAGTGAATCAAATGCGTCGGTGAGTCAGCTACCCAGACTTCCGTCTCCCACGCGATTTCTCCGAGATACCGCGTCATCACAGCACGCGACGGAAATGCAGTCACAAACACCAGACCCGCATTAGCGCCGGCAAATAGACGCAGCAGCTCGGCATGCCGTTTTCCATCCACCGGCCCGTGGCTGGTTACGGACTCGCAGAGAAGGAGCCATCCCTTCTCTAGGAAGTAAAGCACGACATCCGGCATCTTGCCGTGGTCATCGACTTTGACGCCAACCCCGGCCAGCCCCTTTTCATCGAAATATCCCCACTTATTGCCGGTATCGCCCGCGTAGATCAGCACGCCACCCGGAGCAAAACGCGGTGCGAACTCCTCGATGATGGCCTTTATAAGCTCGCTATGGTCGCCAGGGCTCAGGCGGATGGTTTCTCCGGTCGCCAGCTTCACGGGTAGCTTCTGCATTTCCCGTTCATTCGCATAACGGGCTGTCAGCGTTTCCCGGCTTGCCAAATATTTCGCCAAATTCTTTTTCCAGGCAGCAGTTCCGAAAGTTCGCACGAGCGACAGCGTGGCAGGTTCAACCTGATAAACCGCTTTCGGGCTGTTCACCGGCCGCCCGGGGTCATCAGGGTTATAGAGCGCAATCCCGGCAGCCACGAGTTGATGCATCGTTTGCCGACGGAAAGTTTCGCGCGTGTTCGGCGCGTATTTTTTGTCGTACTCATCGCGGGCGAACTCGATCATGGGCGTTATGCCTATGAGCGGATTCCCCGCCTTGGCCCAGGGCTTCCCTTTCGTGAGATTCAGCAATGCGAGGAGACACAGCGCCGAGCGGTCATTTCTCTGTGCCCGTGGCATCCCCAAATCCACCAGGATTTGGAGTGCATCAGCAATCTTATTTTCCTTTGCCATTCATTTTTTCTACTTGTTGGTCAATCAATTCCTGCGTCAGCTCTCCATGGCTTTGTGCCCATTTCCCAAGCGCCTCAAGCGCCATTGGTTCCGGATAGCGTATGAGCCTCAAATCCGTCGCATTTACCTGCGTATGTCCACTGAAACGGCGGAAGTAGTCATCAACCACTGTCGAATTCAGAAACACCGCCAGACCATAGGCAACATCTGCTCTGAGACCCTGCTTCTTCGCATGAAACACGTTTAGATGGTTTTCAAAACCAATCGCTTCAGCCTTGAACGCCTTCGGGTTGACAACATGCGCGACAATCCGTCGGCGCTCCTCCTTTGAGGAAAAGCGGCGCACAACCGTATAAAAGCCGCTCGGATAGAGCCACTTCTTCATATCAGGATGGTTCAATAAAGCGTTTGGTTTCTTGGTTTCGCGTGGCCACTCCATGTGGCCGTTCGCAAAGTGTGTTGAATAGAGCAGGGGAACCGTGCCTCTTTCCGGTAGGGCGCGGAGAAACTCCTTCACCCGAAAGTCCACTACCGGCCCCGTCGAAACCGTCAGCCCAAGCTCGTACAACGTTCGCTGCGCCACCGGCAACCCATTAATGCCGCTTTGCGTAGGTGCCAAAGGCACATGAATGAACTTCTGTTTTTCCCCTTCATGGACGATTTCCCCGAAAGGATAATCATGTGACTGGAGATCTCCAAAACTCGAATCGCTTGACGTTGAAATAGTCACTTGCCCCTGCTTCTTGCCGCGCACTAATTTGATGATGATGTTCTCTTGAAGAACATCATCATCGTTGAATGCGCTTGTCCGGCTATGGAACAGATGAATGCGCTCTATCGCTGTCTTACCGAGCAGCCATTCGCGGAATGGCTTGTAGTAAAGCCCGTTGCAAAAGCTGCGTGGAATAATCGCCACGATTTCTCCGTCTTCCGTCATGAGTTCAATGGCGAGGCCCAAAAAAGCAGAATAGAGATTTACAGTCTCAATGCCGACCTGCCGAAGCAGCATACGATGGTCGGATACGCTATTAATCTTCTTATAAGGTGGATTCAGAATTGCATGCGTGAATTCAGGCTTCTGTCCGAATTCTATTTGGTTCACCGCATCTTCAATGAAATCTCGCGTAATAACCTTCGCCTCGAAGGTTCCATTTCCGTATCCGTTGAGCGTCGTTCGTAGATATGACGCCAGCCCAGGATCAATTTCATAGGCGGAGACGCTCACGGCATCCCTGCCCCACCGATCAATAAACGCAGCAGTCAATGAACCCACCCCTGCGCCGGCATCAAGCAGCCGGACGGGGCCTTTCCTTTCCGAGAACAGCAACGCCATGAACCGCGCCACGCTCGCCTGCGTCATGAACTGGCCGAGTTCTGCCTTTCGTTTCGGGTCAAGGTGGCGATTGGCTTCAACACGCAGGAGATCAATCGCGCCCAATTCCGCTCGTGCCGTACTGACCCCACTCATGGCGATATCTTCTCCTGGTCAGCTACGTATTTCTCCGCTGCGTCCCGAACTACCCAAGCCATTGAGACCTTCTTCTGTTTGGCAATTTCTTCCAGAGTGCGATACAGCTCAGGCGGAAATGTAACTGATGCCCGTGCCGTTGCGGGCAGGGTCATTTTTACTTTCTTTCTTCTACTTATAGGCATACAGTCCCATCCGGAATCGCTTTGCACCATCCTACACCACTATGAAGCACCTGCCTATATCCTAATTTGCTAGAGGAAGCGAGATGCAACAATGGAGAAAACTTTTACGCAGAGCGAGCTTGAGGCCATAACCCAGGCTCTAGCCGATACATCGAGCGGGTTGACCGGATCGGAAATCGGCCACCTTCTAGCCCCGCTGAAAATGGCCGATCCCACGCCGAACATGACCAAATGGAAGCGGCTACATAACGCTTTTGTCGAGAGACAGAATTTTAGCCATAATCGGCGAGCCATTCTGCAATTCATTCGTGAGGCAATGAAACCAGAACGCTACGCCCGAGAGGCACACCGATTTGAGCCAATGCGAGCAAACCTCAATCGCGCGCTCGCCTTTGTCGGCATGGCCGTTCAGGCTGACGGAACTTTGGTAGAAACCTATCAGGTAAGAACACTTAGCGAGGCGCAGCGGCGTGCCAACGAACTCCGGGCAGACCTTACCGCCCGTGACGTTCACCCCGACGTACTTATCTTTTGCCGCGAGGAGTTGGTGGCAGATAATTATTTCCATGCCGTCCTCGAAGCGACAAAGAGCGTTGCGGCCAAGCTCCGCGATCGGACCGGACTAACTGACGATGGGAGCTCACTTGTCGACAAAGCCTTGGCTGGGGATATTCCTCTATTGGCAATCAATCCTCTCGAGACCGAGAGCGAATGGAGTGAACAGCGGGGCTTCGCCAATCTTGTAAAAGGAATTTTCGGCATGTTCAGAAACCCGACCGCCCACGTCGCCCGCATTCATTGGGTAATGGAAAAGAAGGACGCCGAAGATTTATTATCAGTGGTTTCTCTGATCCACCGCAGAATCGACATTGCTAGTAAGCCGCCCCGAGCAAAGGAGACTGTCCACCCGGATTAATTCGGCTTGGAAGCCGGATAGCAGTGTTCTGCGATCCATCAAACCATTCACCGCACACAATGACGCCCTGGTAAACATCGCGTATGCCGTGCGGGCGCGGGTGGACTAGTTTGCCGTCGAGTGACTATTTTAAGGTGGGGGAGTGGTGGGGGGTGTAGTGATTTTGTAGTGGATCGAGAAGTGGATTTACTTAAAAGGTACGGGGAATCACTAGAATTCCCCCAACATTCCCCCATTCTGCGCCGTCGGAACGTCACGTTACCGCACGATCCCGCACTTCCGGGCCCAAAAATAGCCGAGCGTCACCCAGGATGAACCACGCCACGTTTCCCCTACGTTCCTCATAGGCGCCCTGTTCCCGAATCTGTCTCTGCATTTCGCGCAAGAGCGCCCGCTGCTTTTTCTTAAGCCGGCGGCGGGTTTTGCGAAAGCTGTTTTGTCCCGATTCAGTTTTCATCGCGCAACCGCCTTCCGCCCGCGGCGCCCTGGGCAATATCCTCGCGCGGCACGTTCCGCGAATTCATTGAGGGAGACGCTTTTGCCGACCGCGTAGAATCGCCCACGGGCGACGATCTTGACCTCATCCTTACCCAAGTACCCCCCATTTCCTGGAAGTTGCGGGTTCCGTAACGCTTGGCGTTGTTCACTCGATGATATGACGCTGGCATCTCGGCGGATGCGTCCTTGTTGCTGCCGTAGTGCTTGAAGTTCGGAGAGCTTGTAATGCCGAGGGCGGCCATCAGCGCGCAGGTTGGAGAGGCGGCTGCGGGAGCGGCAATCCGTGCCGGCGGTTCCAGCACCAGGGGCAGCCGGCCACGTGGATCGGTGCCCACAGGAACACCGGACCGCAACGATCGCAGTGCGCCGGTGAAGTCCACCCTGTCGGGGCTATGCCGTCACGCCGCCAGCGGGTCGCTGACAGCGCCAGGGCGAAGCTGAGCAGGAACGGCAGCGGATCGACCATACCCTC
>Ga0307372_10014052_pt1 | contig 10292 bp, 5 predicted proteins | sample OX1MG_FD_202533 | JGI IMG/M metagenome (GOLD analysis project Ga0307372, IMG submission 202533) | Soil microbial communities from Risofladan, Vaasa, Finland - OX-1 | ecosystem: Environmental > Terrestrial > Soil > Coastal area > Acid sulfate soil | place: Finland: Risofladan, Vaasa | collected... | reverse complement strand
ACCTTCGTCGAACGGATCGAAGGCCTGCGCTCCCGGGTCCCCGGTGTCCGGACATGGCTTTGGGTCGACGATGGCTCCGGCCCCTGCCCCCCGTGGGCCACTCCCTATGAGGAGGCGGCTGAAGCCAAGACAGAGCGGATCACTGCGCCGTGGGGTCGCAGTGGCGACGACCTCCTCATGCTCTACACCGGGGGAACGACCGGCATGCCCAAGGGCGTCATGTGGCGGCAGGATGACCTCTTCAGCCGTATCAATGCCGGCAATCTGCTCCGGTTACCCGACGAAGGCGGGCTCGAGGGTGTCCGGAAGGCGATCGTCGGCGCTGGCCCCGTCATCATTCCCGCCTGCCCCCTCATGCACGGCACGGGCTCGTTCACCTCGATCGGTTCGCTGAACATCGGAGGCTGCGTCGTCACCTTGACGAACCGGAAGTTCGACCCCGTCGAACTGCTCGACACCGTCGAGCGCGAAAACGTAAACGTCATCGCCATCGTCGGCGACGCCTTCGCCAAACCCATTCTCGCCACCCTCGACGAGCACTCTGGCCGCTGGAAGCTGTCCACTCTCCTGGCCATGATCTCCTCCGGCGTCATGTTCAGCGAGGAGACCAAGCGGGCGCTGCTGCGGCACCACCCCACCATGATGCTGATCGACGCCTTTTCCTCCTCCGAAGCACTTGGGATGGGAGCGTCTGTCTCGAGCAGCTCGTCAACCGAGCACACCGCCCATTTCACCCTCGGGCCTGAGGTACGAGTCCTCGATCCCGATACGGGCAAGAGCGTCATCCCCGGGTCGGGCGAGGTCGGCGTCCTCGCCCTCGGCGGCCGCAATCCGCTCGGCTATTACAAGGACGAGCAGAAATCGGCGAACACCTTCAAGGAGATCGACGGCGTCCGGTATTCGATACCCGGCGACTTCGCCACGGTCGAAGCCGACGGCTCCATCCAGCTGCTCGGCCGGGGATCGGTCGTCATCAACACGGGTGGAGAAAAGGTCTTTCCGGAGGAGGTCGAGGAGGCCCTGAAGACGCATCCCGCCGTCCGCGATGCCGTCGCCGTCGCCATCCCCGATACCCGCTTTGGCGAAGTGGTGGCGGCTGTGGTGGAACTGTATCCAGCCGAGGCGGCGACCGAGCACGAGCTCATCGAGCATGTGAAGGGGCGCCTCGCCGGGTTCAAAGCACCAAAGCGGGTCCGCTTCGTCAACAGCGTCGAACGATCCCCCGCCGGCAAGATCGACTACGCGCGCCACAAGTCGGAAACGGCTGTGTGGGCGACGAGCACGTGAGGTCTACCGGTGCGCGCCCTCGAACTCGTTTCGTGGTGGCCGGTCGACGCCGCCTCCGTCGGGCTGGTCACACGTTCGAGCGCTTCTGACGGCGCGGCTCTTGACAAAGTCCGCCCAGTCGTGGTGGACAGCATCGGCGAGATTGAACGAACCTTCGCCTGGGCTTCTCTGTCCAAGTTGCTCGTGACCATGGCGGTCCTCGTTGCCGTCGAAGAAGGGACGGTCTCGCTCGACGATCCAGCCGGCCCCCCGGGAAGCACGATCCGCCACCTCCTCGCCCACGCCTCCGGCCTGGGGCCCGATTCTCTTGTCCCCGTCGCCGGTCCGGCGCGGATGCGCATCTATTCCAATGTCGGCTTCGAGATCCTGGCCGACGCCGTGGCCGAGCGGTCGGCTATGGCCTTTACCGACTATCTCGCCGGCGCCGTCCTCAACCCACTCCACTTGGCCGGAACTGCATTCGTGGCCGGGTCGTCACCCGCTTCGGGAGCACGGGGGTCGCTGAAGGACCTTCTCGTCCTGGCCGCCGAATTGTTGGAACCCACCATCGTCTCGCCCGAGACCTTCGCCCAAGCCACCGAGGTGGCCTTTCCCGGACTTCGTGGCGTCCTCCCGGGCTACGGACGATTCGATCCGTGTGATTGGGGACTCGGCTTTGAGGTCCGGGGCGACAAATCCCCACATTGGACAGGATCCCACACCTCCCCCGCGACATTCGGCCACTTTGGCCGTGCTGGCGGCTTCCTCTGGGTAGACCCGCATGTAGGAATCGCCTGTGCGTCGTTGTCAAACAGGGAATTCGGACCATGGGCCGTCACCGAGTGGGCGGCTCTGGCCGACGCCGTTATCGACCAATTGTCAGCTCCTGTCTCCCCGGAGATCTCGAGAAAGGAACGTCGTCAGCAGGAGGCCGCAAAGGCAGCGGCCGAGAAGCTGAAGGGAGAGGCAGGGCGGGCGGCAGCGGCCCAGGCGGAACGCCAGCGACTCGAAGCTCAAGCCGAGGCCGAGGCCAGGGCCCAAGCCGAGGCGGCGGCGGCAGAGCAACTACGGCTCGAGGCAGAAGCTCAGGCCAAGGCGGCAGCCGAGGCCAGGGCCCAAGCCGAGGCCAGGGCCCAAGCCGAGGCCCAGGCCGAGGCGGAACGCCAGCGACTCGAAGCTCAAGCCGAGGCCGAGGCCGAGGCCGAGGCCAGGGCCCAAGCCGAGGCCCAGGCCGAGGCGGCGGCGGCAGAGCAACAACGGCTCGAGGCAGAAGCTCAGGCCAAGGCGGCAGCCGAGGCCAGGGCCCAAGCCGAGGCCCAGGCCAAGGCGGCAGCCGAGGCCAGGGCCCAAGCCGAGGCCCAGGCCGAGGCCCAGGCCGAGGCGGAACGCCAGCGACTCGAAGCTCAAGCCGAGGCCGAGGCCGAGGCCAGGGCCCAAGCCGAGGCCCAGGCCGAGGCGGCGGCGGCTCAGGCGGACCAGGAAAGGAAAGAGGCAGAAGCGGCTGAGACCGATCGGCTGAAGCGCGAAGCCGAGGTGGCCGAGGCGGCTCGGCAGAGAATAAAAGTGGAAGCCGCCCAAGCCGAGGAGCGGAGGCTGGAGGCGGAGGCGGCCGAGAGCGAGCGCCAGGCACGGGAGGCAGCCGAGGCGGAACGGCTCGAGCGAGCAGCCGAGGCAGCGGAGGCGGCTCGGGAAGAAGTCGAGGCGCAAGCGGCCGAGGCCGAACGTCGGTGGAGCGAATTCGAGGCGGCGGCGATCGAACGGCGGCGGTTCGATGAGGCGGAAGCCGAGCGTCTCGCGCGGGAGGCAGAGGGGGCCGAGGCTGAGCAGCAGAGGATCGCCATCGCCATCGCCGAGGCGGCGCGGCTGCGAGAGGAGACCGCTCGGGCCGAGGCCGAAGAGGCGGAACATTTCAGGATCGAGGCCGAAGCGGCCGAGGCGGAGCGGCAGAGCGTGGCGGCCCTCGAAGCCGAGCGGCTGAGCCAACTGGCGGAGGCCGTCGAGGCGCAACGACAGCGGATCGATGTCGAGACCGCCGCCACGGAACTGCTCAGGATCGAGGCCAAGGCGGCCGACGCCGCCGAGGCCGAACGACGCCGGGTCGAGACCGCGTCAGCGCAGGCCGAACGGCAGAGGATAGAGGCGGCTGAGGCCGAGAGGCTCCAACGTGAGGCCGAGACGGTCGAAGAGGAACGCCAGAGGATCGTGGCGCAGGCAGCGGAGGCGGCGCGCCGGACGAAGGAGGCTGAGGTTGCCGCCGCGCAACGGCGGCGGACCGAGGCGGAGGTCGCGCAACGCCTTGGATGTGAGGCCGAGGCGGCGGAGGCGGAGTGGCAGCGGATCACGGCAGCGGCCGTCGAGGGTGAGCGGCGTCGGAAGGAGGCCGACAGCGCCGCGGCCGAGCGCCGGGAGATCGAAACGGCGGAAGTGCAACGACTAAAGCGGGAGGCCGAGGCGATCGAGGCGGCCCGCCGGAGGATCAAGTCCGAAGCAGCCGAAGCGGCTCGGCGTCGGAAAGAGGCGGAAACAGCCGACAGTGAGCGACGGGCGCTGGAAGCGGCCGAAGCGCAACGGCTTGAGGCCGAGGCCGAGGCGGCAGAGCTGGAGCGGCGGAGGATCGCCATCGAGACAGCGGAGTCAGCGCGTCGGGCACAACAGGCGGGCGCGGCCGAGGACGAACGCAGGCGGGCCGAGGCGGCCGAGACGCAACGGCTAGCCGACGAAGCCGAAGCGGCCGAGATCGCACGGCAGCGACTCGAAACCGAGGTAGCCGAGGCGGCGAGGCTCAGGAAAGTCGCCGCCGAGGCGGAAGCGGCCGAGGCCGAACGACGAAGGCTGGAGGCCGACGCGACCCGGGCCGATCGCCGAAAGGCCGAAACGGCCACGATCGAACGCCTGAAGCGGGAGGCGAAGACGATCGAGGCCGAAAAGCAGAGGATCGAAGCGGACGCGGCCGAGTGGGAACGTCGACGCGAAGCAGACGAAGCCGCTGCTGCTGCTGAGAGGGACCGCCGCCGGGAGGCGGCGGAAACGGCCGCCGCCCAACGTCGGAGGGTCGAGGTCGCCGAGCTCGAGCAGCTGGAGGCCGACGCCGAGGCGGCCAAAGCCGAGCGAGCCCGGATCAGCGCCTTGGCGGCAGAGGCGGACCGGCGTCGGAGCGAGGCGGCGGAGGCCGAAGCACAGCGACTCGAAACCGAGGCAGCCGCGGCGGCGAGGCTGGAGAAGGAAATCGCGGCAGCGGAGGCCGAGCGCGAGCGGATCACGGCCGAAATCGCCGAAGCCGAGCAGCGTCGGGGGGCGGCGGAGCGCGCCGAGGCCGAGCGGCGGAGAAACGACGCCGAAGAGGCGCAGCGACTCAACGACGCGGCCGAGGTCGCCGAATCCGAGCGCCGGAGAATCGAGGCGGCGGGGCAGGAACGTCTGAGGCGAGAGGCGGAAGCGGCCGCCGACGAGGAGAGGAAGGCCGAGGAGGAAGCCGCCGGCGAGGCCCGACTCCGACAGGAGGCAGAGGCGGCCGAGGCTGAGCGGCTGCGGCACGACGCCGAGGCGGCCGCCGCCGCGGAAGCGGTGCGCCGGAGGCGCGAAGACGAAGCCGCCGGCGAGAATCGGCGGGCGCAACAAGCGGCCCGGGCCGACACCGTGGCTACGAAGCGGAAGAGGAAGAAATCGGCTCGAGCACAGGCGGCGGAGGCGAAGCGTCGCAAGAAGCAGAGCGCCGACGCGGCCGAGCTGGAACGGTGGCGGGTCGAGGCGGAGGTGGCTGAGGCGCAGAGCCGTCTGACCCGGTACGCCGCCGAGACCGAGCGGCAGAAAGCCGAGGCGGCCAAAGCCGAGGCAGCCAAGGCGGAGGCCGCCCGGAGCCTGGAAAGCGCCACCAAGGCGGCGCAGGCGGGAACGGCCGCCGCTGAGCGCCGGGGCCGGGCCCGACAGTTCGCCGAGGACGAGCGGCGGCGGGTCGAAGCGGCGCGGGCCGGAGCGGCCGAAGCGCAGCGGCGCTACGCGGCGGCGGCCGGCGCCGGTGAGGCGGGCGAGGGGGTGGCGCGTCCCGCCGCCGTCGTCGGCGAAGACGAGGACCGCAACGCAGACGGGACGGACACGGCGGCAGAGCCTCGGGTGGCCGCCATGGCCGATCGGCGCCAGCAGGCGGTGGTGCGGGTACCGGACACGGAGGCCGAAGAGGCCGCCGACGGCGTCACGCCGGAGTACGGACCCCTGGGCCCGGGGATCCGACCGGGTGACTTCTGGGGTGGCGGCAGCCGGTGACCTAGGCTCGTCCCGATGAAGGGCGTGATCCTGGCCGGAGGAACGGGCACCCGGCTCCACCCGCTGACCCGAATCACCAACAAGCATCTGCTGCCCATCTACGACCGGCCGATGATCAGCTACTCGATCGAGGCGCTCGTTCTGGCCGGCATTTCCGAAATCATGCTGGTGACCGGGGGGACCCATGCCGGTGAGTTCCTCCGGCTTCTGGGCAACGGGCACGAGCACGACATCGATCGGCTCTCCTACGCCTACCAGGACAAAGCGGGGGGGATCGCCGAGGCGTTGGGCTTGGCCGAGCGCTTCGCCGCCGACGAGGCCGTGTTGGTCATGCTGGCCGACAACATCGTGGAGCGGACCTTCCGGCCGACGGTGGAGCGTTTCGCTCTTCAGGGGGGCGGCGCACGGATCGTCCTCACCGAGGAACACGACCCTGTGCACCTCCGTCATCTCGGAGTGCCCCGCTTCGACGACGCCAACCGGATCACCAGGATCCTCGAGAAGCCCGAGGATCCACCCAGTCACTACGCCGTCACCGGCATCTACTGTTACGACCCCGAGGTCTTCCGGGTGATAGGTACCCTCGAACCCTCAGGGCGGGGCGAACTCGAGATCACCGATGTGAACAACTATTACGTCGACCAGGGGACAATGGCCTACGACGTGCTCGAGGGCTTCTGGGGTGACGCCGGGGAATCGATCGATGCGTACTACGCCGTGAACGACTTCGTGCGGGCCAACGGAGCCAACAAGGGTTGAACGGCCCGGGGCGCTCGGCGTTCGTTGCGTCCCGGGGTCAGGTGTCGAGGAACCGTCGGATGCCGAAGGCCGAGCCGACCGAGCCGATGAGGACGCCAACCAGGAGGACAACGAGACTCGTCCCCACCACTTCGTGAGTGGAGACCCGCATCTGGTAGAGGATGGTTGTCGTCTTGCTGTTACCCAGGGCGTCGAGGACGAGATGGAGGACGACGACGACGGCAGCGGCGACGACGGCGCCGAGCAGACCCTGGATGACGCCCTCGAACATGAAGGGCAGGCGGATGAACCAGTTGGTGGCCCCGACGAGCTTCATGACCGATACCTCCCGTCTTCGGGCGAAGATGGCGAGGCGGATGGTGTTGAGGATGAGGACGGAGGCGGAGAGAAGAAGGATGACGGCCAGGGCCAGGAAGACCCAACGGAGGATCTTCGTGACTGACTCCATGTTGCGGATCGACTGGGTCGGCGACGCCACATTCCTGACGCCGGGGTAGCCGTCGAACTGCTTGGCGATGGCCTGGGCCTGGCTCGGGTTGTTGAGGACACAACGGTAAGAAGCCGGGGTTGTCGCCACGGTGAGCGCTTGCGACTCGTCGGGGGTGAGGAGGTGCTTCGCCTCGTTGTAGTCGTACTGCTTGGACCGGTAGAGACACGATTCGACATAGGGAAGTTGCCGGAGCTGACCCTGGATCGAGGCGCGCTGGGAGTTCGAGACCGAGGGCTTCAGGAAGACTTCCACGCTGACCCCGTGCTGCCACATGGCCGTGGCGTGGGCCACCCCCTGCTGGAGCAGCAGAGACGAGCCGACCAATGACAGCGAGACGGCGACCGTGAGGACGGCGGCAATCGTCATGAGGCGGTTGCGCCAGAGGTTCGACGCCGTCTCCCGGGCGACATAGTCCAACGAGACCGGCATCTCAACCGATCCCCAGGGACTCAGGTGCCGTAGCCATAAACACCACGGGCCTGGTCGCGGACGAGAGTCCCGTGATCGAGCTCGACAACGCGGCGGCGCATCTGGTCGACGATGCCCGAATCGTGGGTGGCGATGACGACGGTGGTGCCCGTCTTGTTGATGCGTTCCAGCAGGCGCATGATGCCCTGGCTGGTGGCGGGGTCCAGATTGCCCGTGGGTTCGTCGGCCAAAAGGATGAGAGGGCGGTTGACGAAGGCGCGGGCGACCGCCACCCGCTGCTGCTCGCCACCGGAGAGTTCACCGGGGAGGCTCTCCCGCTTCTTCGAGAGGCCGACGAGATCGAGGATCTGGGGCACCTGGGAAGCAATGACGTGCTTGGGACGGCCGATGACTTCGAGGGCGAAGGCCACATTCTCGAAGACGTTCTTGTTGGGCAGAAGGCGGAAGTCCTGAAAGACACAACCGATGTTGCGGCGGAGATAGGGAATGCGCCAGTGACTCAGATTGGCGATGTCGCGTCCGGCCACCAGGATGCGGCCCTGGGTAGGGGCTTCCTCGCGAAGCAGGAGACGGATGAAGGTCGTCTTTCCCGATCCCGACGATCCGACCAGGAAGACGAACTCCCCCTTGTCGATATCGAGCGACATGTCGCGTATAGCGAGCGTCCCGCCCTTGTAGCTCTTAGTTACGTTCTCGAAGCTGATCATCGAGTCGACACCTCGTCGTTCCCTGCCCCGCCACCACCGATGGCGGGCGTGGCACACGAGGTGCCCACGAGGCTATCAGTCTGGTCTCGGGCAGACGCGTAGGGTGAACGGCCTGGCGCGCTCAACGGTGACGACACCGCATTCTGCGCGAATCTCCAGGTCATGTGCGTGGGCTGACGAGGGAACGACACGGATGTGTCTTCGAGAATCGACGACGCCCAACTCGGTCGGCGTGTCGAAGAACGGTGATCCACCTAGACGTCGTCTGTCGGTCGGCCGGGATCGGTTCCGCCGGTCGGAGCGGTCGAACCGTTACCGCCGCCCGCAGTACGGAGGCGGCGAAGCTCGGATTCGATGAAGGCGTCGATGTCACCGTCGAGAACGGCGTCGACGTTGCCCGTCTCCAGTTGGGTCCGGAGATCCTTGACGAGTTGATAGGGCGCCATGACGTAGGAACGGATCTGGGATCCCCAGGCCACGTCGGACTGCGGACCGGAGAGGGAGTCGAGCTCGGACCGGCGTTCGGCACGCTGACGCTCGGCCAATTTGGCTCCGAGAATCTGCATGGCCTTGGCCTTGTTCTGATGCTGGCTGCGTTCGTTCTGGACCGAGACGACCAGACCTGTCGGAAGGTGGGTGAGCCGGACGGCGGAGTCCGTCTTGTTGACATGCTGACCGCCGGCGCCCGAGGACCGGTAGGTGTCGATGCGGAGGTCCTTGTCGTCGATGGCCACTTCGTCAGAAAGATCCTCCAAGAAGGGAGTGACGTCGAGCGAGGCGAAGCTCGTCTGCCGACGGTGCTGGGAGTCGAAGGGTGACATGCGAACCAGTCGGTGGACACCGCGCTCAGCCGACAACAAGCCGTAGGCGAAACGACCCTTGACGATGAAGGTGGCCGAAAGCAGGCCCGCCTCTTGTCCCGCTGTCGCCTCATCGAGCTCGACGGCGAAGCCCCGTCGTTCCGCCCAGCGCTGGTACATGCGCAGGAGCATCTCGCACCAGTCCTGGGCGTCGGTGCCCCCGGCCCCGGAGTGGAGCTCGGCGATGGCGTCATTCTCGTCGTACTCGCCGGTGAAGAGGCTGCGGAGCTCGAGGTCGTCGAGGCGACGGGCCAGGTCGTCGATCAGGGTGGTGAGCTCGGTGGCGACCGAATCGTCGCCCTCCTCCACCATCAGCTGGAAGAGGACCTCGGCATCCGAGAGGCGGCGGCCGAGGTCCTCGAGAAGCTCGATGTCGTCGCCCACCGAGCCGAACTCGGAGCTGAGGCGACGGGCCGTATCCGGGTCGTCCCAGAGGTCGGGCCGGGAGACCTCCTTCTCGAGCTCGGCCCGGCGTTGCCGGAGGTGGTCGAGGCGGAGATAGCCCTGGGCCTCCTCGAGCCGGGATCTCAGCGCCAGGAGCTCGGCTTTGAGGTCGCGCTGCTCGCCGGTGCCGGGGGGATCGCTAGCTCGCGCCATGGCAGAGCTTGAACTTCTTGCCGCTGCCGCACCAGCAGGGCTCGTTGCGGCCCAGCTTCTCGGTCGGCGCCTTGACCACGGGCTGGAGGACCTCCTGCAGCTCCTGCGGGGTGGCTTGGGCGCCGTTGGCGAACTGGCCTCCCGACTCCAGACCCAGGGGGACCCCGGCACCGGCGGCGGCCATGGCGGGATCGGGAGCGGTGGCCCGGAAGGCGTCGAGCAGGCTCGGACCCTGGGAGGGGTCCTCGGCGGCCTCGTAGCGGGCCTGGGTGAGGTCGGGCTCGAGGCCGGTACCGGCGACCACTTGGACGTGCATGACGTAGCGGAGATAATCGTCGTCGATGGCGTCCATCATCTGGCCGAACATCTGGAATCCCTCGCGCTGCCAGGCGACCAGCGGGTCGAGCTGGCCCATGGCCCGGAGGTTGATCCCCTCACGGAGGTAGTCCATCTCCGAGAGGTGTTCGCGCCAGCGCTGGTCGATGATCTGGAGCATGACCTCACGCTCGACCTGACGGGCTTCGGACTCCCCACCCGGGAAGATCTCGTCGCGGGCGCGGTAGGTGTCGATGGCCTCGGCCACAAAGGACTCGGTGATCTGGGCCACGGTGGTGGCCGGTGCGAGATCCTCGGCCGTGAAGGCCGTCGGGTAGTACTGGGTGACCTCGGTCACCAGGCGGTCGAGCTCCCACTCCTCGGGATAGTCACTGGGACAGGCCGACTGGACGAGGGCCTGAATGGTGGCCTCGAGGAGTTCCTCGGTGTCTTCCTTCAGGTTCTCGCCGTCGATGACCTGGAGCCGTCGCTTGTAGATGACTTTGCGCTGCTCGTTCAGGACCTCGTCGTACTTGAGGACGTCCTTGCGGATCTCGGCGTTGCGACCCTCCACCGTGTTCTGGGCCCGCTCGATGGCCTTGGTGACCA
>Ga0307372_10014047_pt1 | contig 10296 bp, 8 predicted proteins | sample OX1MG_FD_202533 | JGI IMG/M metagenome (GOLD analysis project Ga0307372, IMG submission 202533) | Soil microbial communities from Risofladan, Vaasa, Finland - OX-1 | ecosystem: Environmental > Terrestrial > Soil > Coastal area > Acid sulfate soil | place: Finland: Risofladan, Vaasa | collected... | reverse complement strand
GGGGTGACCCCGCGGGCGCTCGGCGCCCCGATCGCGGGGCCGAGCCGCTGAGTTTTGGCGCCGGCGAGCATTGGCGGATTCACCACCGTTGCCTGCCACGTCGGTTCGGTCCAGGCTTGAACGGGCTGGGTGTGCCCGTTGGTCCGGAAGCCCTCGGAGGGCATTCCATCCAGCGGAACTGGTACCTCTTGATCCTCGGCGTGCATGGTCTCGCTGTCTCCTTGGCTGCCCGATCCTCGGGGTTCATCCCGCGGCATGACCGTACATGTCATTCAACAGCGTACCCAATCCTCGAATTACCGTAACCAGGCAGTCGCTACCTACGACGCAAAGGCTACTACAAGGCGGGTAAGGTCAGCACGACCTCCGTGCCCTGGCCCACCTCGCTATGAACCTCCACGTCTCCCGCGTGCGCTTGCATGATCGACTGGACGATCGGGAGGCCGAGGCCGCTGCCGCCGGCAAGGTTCGCGGTGCTTGGGCCCCGGTAAAAGCGCTCAAAGACATGCGGCAGTTCATCGGCGGGAATGCCTGGCCCGGTATCGCGCACCACTATAGTGGCTACCTTCCGCTCACTCTGAAGGTTCACCTCGACTGTTCCGCCGGCCGGCGTGAACTTTACCGCGTTGAGGAGGACATTCGAGAGCGCCTGGCGCAGGCGGTTGGCATCGGCCGCCGCCCGGATAGGGGCCGGCGCGGTTGAGAACTGGATGGCGACACCTTTCCGCTCGGCCGCCAATCGCGCCTCATCCACCGAGCGTTTCACCAGAGGACTCAGGTCCACCTTTTCGACATGGACCTCGGCCAGACCCGCGTCAAACTTCGAGAGGTCAAGTAAGTTCTGTACCAGCCATTCAAGCCGATTAATCTGGGTCGCGCTTTCGTCCAGGAATTCATCACGAACCGCCTCATCCTCGGCGGCGCCGTGCGCGAGCAGATCGACAAACGTATGCAGGGCGGTAATCGGGGTGCGCAACTCGTGCGACATGTCGGCGATAAAGGTGCGGAGCGCGTCGCGCTCGGATTCCAGGGTGCTGAAGCTCTCTTGCATCCGCGAGGCCATCCGATTAAACCCGGCTCCCAGTTCCCCGATTTCGTCATCGCCTTCCTCGGGCGCCCTGGCGTTCAGATTCCCGCCTCCCAGGCGCCGCGCCGCGTCGTTCAAGGCGCGCAAGGGGGCGGTAAGGCCGCGACCCAGGACCAGCCCAGCCCCGGCCGAGATCGCGGTGGCAAGGAGGGTCAGGCGGAAAATGGCCGCCTGCGCGTTGTGTTGGGTGGCCTGGCGATAGGTGAGGGGGTCGTCGATGGTTAAGTAGCCAAAGACGCTGTTTTGCTGGCCGCCGGCAATCGCCGAATAGGGCGCGATGGGTACCTGAATCGGCGCCACCTCGCTATCGATCGAAGGCTGGAGGTGGCGTGAGTCCGGCGCGGTCTCTCCCGTGGTGTCGCAGCCTTGCTGGTTGCCGCTGGAGTCGAAAGCGCACACTCTGGCTCGCGCGTACTGGCTTGCCTCGGTCAGTACGCCGGCGAGGCCATGATTGAGATTCTGGTAGACAAGATCACCGACAATCGCCGCTCGCGCTTTCGTATCCTGCGTATCCTGCTCAAGCAAGACGCTTCCCAGCACCTGCATAATCACGAATCCCAATGAGGTGCAGAGTACGGCGGCCATCGCGGCATAGGAGAGCGCCAACTGCCATTGGAGGCTGCGGAGCGCGCGTAAGGGCCGGCGAGGCCAGCCGACCCAGAAATGTCTGGTCATGGCGTCGCTCCGCCGCCTGAGGTGAGGTGATCGTTAGCCGGCGAACTTATACCCCACCCCACGTACGGTGATAATGTGCGCCGGATCATCGGGTTGATCCTCGATCTTTTCGCGCAGGTGGCGAATATGTACGTTAATCGTCTTCTCATCACCAACAAAGTTGTCATAGTCCCACACCTCTCGCAACAGCGTGTCTCGGGTAAAAACAATCCCTGGGTGACGGGCCAGGAAGGTCAGCAACTCGAACTCGGTGGCCGTCAGGTCGATCCGCCGGTCCTCCTTGAAGACGCGCCGCCGCTCAAGGTCGATCCGGAGCGCGCCGGCGTGGATCTGGCTCTGGCGCGAATCGGCCCCGGCCAGGGCGCCGTAGGCCCTGCGGAGGAGCGCCCGCACCCTGGAGACCAGTTCCCTGGGCTGGAAGGGTTTGGTGACGTAGTCATCGGCTCCCAGTTCCAGGCCCAGCACCTTATCGATCTCGTCGATCCTGGCGGTCAGCATCATGATAGGAACAGTCATTGTCCGGCGCATTTCTCGGCAGAGATCAAACCCGCTCATCCCCGGCAGACGCGCGTCAAGGATAGCCAGGTCGGGCGCTCGGTCGGCGATCAGGGTCAGCGCCTCCTCCGCGCTGCGCGCCACCGCGACGTTCCAGCCCTCCTGGGTGAGGAGATATTGCAGGCCGCGGGCCACGGCGGCATCGTCTTCAACCACCAGTATGTGCTCGGCCATGCCCGACCCCTCTCCACTGCCGTGATCGTAGCACGCTTCCCAGGTTTGTAGGGCACACTGGGTCATAGGACTATCGATACATTACCTTGCCCCGCGGTATCATGGATCTTGTACGCGCCACTGGTACTGTATCGCGCGAGCGTGCGAACCGTGAGCGGATGGGATGGCCCCAAGGAGAAGAGAATGCGCGTGCGCTACCGGTACGTGACTCACACGACAAATGCCACCACCGAACAGCAGGATCTCGAGCGATTGTTTCATGAACTATGGCACGTTCGCCAGCGTACCCTGCTCCGGGCGGGCGAGTGGCGCCCACTCACCGATGTCTACGAGACGCCTCACGCCCTGCTCGTGAAAATGGAGCTTGCCGGGGTGCCGGAAGACGCGATTGAAATTACCGTCTACTCGGATCACCTTGTAGTGACCGGCAATCGTCACCAGCGCGATCCCAATATCGAGATGGACGGCGGGGTCTCCTTTCATGAGGCACAGATCCACTATGGCCCGTTTCGGGCCGAGGTGCGCTTGCCCAGGCCAGTGGACGGGCAGCGCGTAAGCGCCATCCTGGATCAGGGCTTTTTGCTGATCACTCTGCCACGCGCGTCGGCCTGAGTCGAAGCGCACGCGGGCGCTTCCCTACATGGTGCATCCGGTTTTCGCCGGAGCACTGGAGAACGAATTGATGTCAGAACACGACAAAGATGCTCAAGATTCCCCTCCCGAGACAAACGCGCGGGAAAGCCAGGAAGGGGAGGCGGTGGAGACCACGCCGGCCACTCCGGCACCGGTGATTGGGGAAATCGAACCGGTGGAGATGGCGCAGGCCGCGATCCCGGAGACCCTTCCCGTGTTACCCCTCCGCGGCCTGGTAGTCTACCCGTACGCGGCCCTTCCCTTAATGGTGGGGCAGGCACGCTCGGTGCAACTGGTGGACGACGCCATGCGTGGTAATCGCCTGGTGGCCCTGGTGGCCCAGATTGATCCGTCGGTGGAGAATGCCCAGCCCGATCAAGTGCGGCGCATCGGGACCGCCGCTCGGATTCTTCAACTGCTCCGCCGGCCCGATGGCGGATTGATGGTGGCCATGCAGGGGCTCGAACGGATCCGCATCGACGAGTATATTTCCGAAAGCCCGTACCTCACCGCCCGCGTGTCTTCATACCCGGATCCCGAGGATACATCGCTTGAGGTCGAGGCCTTGCGCCGTAACGCGGTAGCAGCCTTCCAGCAACTGGTGGGCCTGGCCCAATATCTCCCCGAGGAACTGGCCACCGTGGTGATGAACCTGGAAGACACCCGGCAACTGATCTATCTGATCGCGCAGAGCCTGCAAATAGATCTGGACGTCAAGCAAGAGGTTCTTGAGAACGATTCACTTTCCGGGAAGCTTCGCAAGCTGAACGAAGTGATGAGCCACGAGCTTGAGGTGCTCGAATTGGGCCGCCGTATTCAGGGCCAGGCCCAGGAGGAGATGAGCAAGGCGCAGCGGGAGTACATACTACGCGAACAGTTGAAGGCCATTCAACGCGAGCTGGGGGAGTCTGACGATCAGCAGGCGGAGATCAACGAACTGCGCGAACGCCTGGAAAAGGCGAAACTATCACCGGAGGCGCGGAAAGAGGCGGATCGCGAATTGTCGCGGCTGGAACGGATTCCCACCGCGTCTCCCGAGCACTCGGTCATTCGCACCTATATTGATCTTCTGATCAGTCTCCCCTGGATGACCAGTTCGGGCGGCGAGATCGACGTGCCCGCCGCTCGGCGAATCCTGGATGAAGATCACTACGATCTGGAGAAGATCAAAGATCGCATTCTGGAATACCTGGCCGTGCGGAAGATGAAGCACGACCGCGGCATCGAAGGGGTCGCGGGAGAACGCGAGCCCCTTCTCTGCCTGGTGGGTCCGCCGGGGGTGGGAAAGACCAGCCTCGGGCAATCGATTGCTCGGGCCATGGGGCGGAAGTTCACCCGCCTGTCCCTGGGCGGGGTGCGGGACGAGGCCGAGGTCCGCGGCCATCGGCGCACCTATATTGGCGCCATGCCGGGTTCGATCATTCAGGCTCTCCGGCGCGCCGGCACCAATGATCCCGTTTTCATGCTGGACGAAATCGACAAAGTTGGCTCAGACTGGCGCGGTGATCCATCCTCGGCTCTGCTTGAGGTGCTCGATCCAGAACAGAATCGTGAGTTCCGCGACAACTATCTGGACATTCCCTTTGACCTCTCGCGCGTGACCTTTATCGCCACGGCCAATACCCTTGACACGATCCCACCGCCCCTCCTAGACCGGATGGAGGTTCTGCAACTTCCTGGGTATACCGAGGACGAGAAGCTCATGATCGCGACTCGGTACCTGGTTCCCAAGCAGCGGGAAGCAAATGGACTCACCGAGGGCGAGATCACGATCGAGGAAAGGGCGATTCGCGAGGTGGTGCGGGCCTACACACGAGAAGCCGGCGTACGTACCCTGGAGCGCCAGATCGCCTCGCTGTGCCGCAAGGTAGCCCGCGAAATCAGCGAACGCACGGCGGACTCCGGCGCCGCCCACCGCCCCAATGAAAGCGATGAAAGCATCGCCAAGGACACGAGCACCCATGAAGCCCAGGCGCCGATCCTTGAGTTGCCGTCCGCGAACTCAACCGATCCGGGAGAGATCGAGCCGGTTGGGGATGGCGCCGGGGCCGCGACCCCCGTGGCCACGGCTCGGCCGGTGATTGTCGACGTGGCGGCAGTGCATCGGCTGCTTGGCCGCGAACAATATCATAACGAGCAGGCGGAACGAATCGACCGTCCGGGAGTAGCAACCGGACTGGTATGGACTCCCGTAGGCGGTGACATCGTCTTCGTCGAGGCGGCCCGCACTCCGAGCAAGGAGGAGCGGCTGGTCCTGACCGGACAGCTCGGTGATGTCATGAAGGAGTCAGCGCAGGCAGCCCTTACCTGTGTGCGAGCTGGGTCGAGCCGGCTTGGAATCGATCCCGACCTATGGGACCGGAGTACCCTGCACATCCATGTACCTGCCGGAGCGGTGCCAAAGGATGGCCCGTCGGCGGGAGTGACCATGGCCCTGGCCATCGCCTCGCTGATGACCGGCCGCCCGGTGCGGGCGGATCTGGCGCTGACGGGGGAAATTACCCTGCGGGGGAAGGTCTTGCCGGTGGGGGGAATCAAGGAGAAAATGCTTGGGGCGCACCGGGCCGGCATTCGCACGGTATTGCTGCCCCGGCAAAATGAAAAGGATCTCGACGACCTGCCGTCGGAACTGCGCGCGGAGATGCGTTTCATCCCCGTGGGGGAGATTCAAGAGGTCTTCGACGAGGCGCTCCTCCCGCTGGTGACGGAGCCCGTTCTGGAGACGGAACGCATATCCGCCTGAGAACCCAGCGGTGGCGAGGGAGGTATGCGTTCCCCGCGCCACCGCTCGGGGCAGTTCAGTCGACGTGAAACACTTCCTTGAGGGCCGCCCACCACTCGCCCGGTCCGGCCTCCTCGACCGGCACCTGCATGGGATCGGTAATGCTCCACCACTCCCGCGTCTTTGGGTCGGCGGCCATCCTGGCCATATCCGCCTGGTAGTCGTCGCCTATGTATTCGTAGTAGGCGAAGAGCATATTCTCCAGGCGGAAAATGGAATAATTGCGGATATTACAGTCGTGTATGGTCGCCAGCACCTCTGGCCACACGTCCTTGTGTATCCGCTCATATTCATCAATATCCTTCGACTGTACGCCAATAAGCATTCCCTTGCGTTGCATCGCGCCCCTGCCTCCGTTCTCCCCTTCACAGGTAATAGAGCGTCGCGCTCACCTGGTCGCCGTCTATCTCCAGCATCCCATATGAGGGCCGGGGCTGTTGCCGCGGCTGCGTGGGCGAGCCGGGATTAAACAAGCGTACCGGCCCTCGCTCCTGATTGTACGGCTCATGGCTGTGGCCGAATACCACCACCCGGATATCGGGGTGATCGGCAAAGCAGGCAAGCGCCCGCGCCGGTGTGCTGGCTCCCGACCCAATATGCCCATGGGTCAGCCCGATCGCCAGGTCCTCGACTGGAATGATCAAGGTGCGGCTCAACATGTGTTGAAGGGTGGGCGGGTCCATGTTTCCATAGACCGACCACACCGGGGCGATGGTTCGCAAACGATCCAGCACCTCCGGACAGATCAGATCACCAGCGTGCAGGATACCGTCCACCCCGGCGAAGGCATCCAGCAGCGCGTCCGGAATTTCCACCCTTTCGCTCCTGAGATGGGTATCGCTGAGCACACCCAGCTGTTTCATGTAGTACCTCGTGTTTCCTTATTTCCCCGCCGTGAATCAGCGGGTGCCATGGCGCCTTACTGACATCCTACCACGGACGAATTTTGCCACAACCCTAGCCATCGCCCCTCCGACCACGGTAACATAGCCCACCGGGAGACGGCTGCATGGAAGAAACACCTGGCATGCCGCCAAGTTCAATCGAACTTGACGGCAGTCCGCTAGCACCCATGGAGGTGGTAGCGGTGGCCCGTAAGGGCGGATCAGTGGTGCTGGCCGAGTCCGCGCGGATCGCGATGGCGCGGGGCCGCGGGCTCATTGAGTCCATCGTGGCCCATGGCGATACCGTGTATGGGGTCAACACCGGCTTCGGCAGTCTGGCCCGCGTCCGGGTATCCCCATCTCAATTGGTGGAGTTGCAACGCAACCTGGTACGTAGCCACGCCGCTGGGGTGGGAGATCCGCTGCCGCTCGATGTGACGCGGGCGATGTTGCTGATCACTGCCGCCAGCCTTGCCCGCGGCTATTCCGGGGTCCGGCCAGCCCTGGTCGATGGGCTGCTTGCCCTGCTCAATGCAGGGGTGCATCCTGTCATCCCCTGGCAGGGTTCACTTGGGGCCAGCGGCGATCTGGCGCCCCTCGCCCATATGGCCCTGGTTCTGATCGGTGAAGGGGAGGCATGGTATCGCGGCGAACGACTGCCGGGCGATCAGGCTCTGGCCCGCGCCGGACTGGCCCCGTTGACCCTGGCGGCCAAGGAGGGTCTGGCCCTGATCAACGGTACCCATCTGATGAGCGCGGTCGGCGTTCTGTGTATTGCCGACGCGGAATATTTGCTCCAGGTAGCCGAGGCCGCCGCCGCCATGAGCGTCGATGCCCTCCGCGGTACTGACACTGCTTTCGACCCCAGAATCCAGCGTTTGCGCGCGCAACCCGCCCAAACCGCCAGCGCCGCCGTCCTAAGGCGGTGGCTGGCCGGGAGCGAGATTCTGGCCGGTCACGCCGATTGCGCGCGTGTACAGGATCCCTATACGCTACGCTGCATCCCCCAGGTGCTGGGGGCGGTGCGGGAAGCAGTGGCCCACGTACGCCAGGTAATAGGCCGCGAGCTAGGCGCCGTCACCGACAATCCCCTCTGTTTCCCCGATGATGGAGAGGTGCTGTCCGGGGGGAACTTTCACGGCCAGCCTCTGGCTCTACCGCTTGATTACCTGGCCATTGCCTTGACCACGCTCGGCGGATTCAGTGAGCGACGGACCTACGCCCTGGTCAGCACCTGGGAGGGCGAGGCGGCGCTGCCCGTCTACCTGACCCCCGAGCCCGGCCTGCGCTCGGGCATGATGATCGCTCAGTACGTGGCCGCCGCGCTCGTAGCGGAAAACAAGATCCTTGCCCACCCCGCCAGTGTTGATTCCATTCCCACCTCCGCCGGCATCGAGGACTACGTGAGCATGGGCGCCACCGCTGCCTGGAAGGCACGGAGGGTGCTGGAAAATACTACGCGCGCCATTGCCATTGAATTGCTTTGCGCCGCCCAGGCCCTGGAATGCAGGCGGCCTCTCCAGAGTAGTCCACGTCTTGAGGCTTTGTTGTCCGAGATACGGGCCATAGTGCCACACCTGGACATCGATCGGAGCCTTGCCCCTGATATCGAGATCATCTCGGATGCTATAAGGAGTGGTAAATTCGTGCTGGCCCGAGTGGGGTAACGCGCGGTATTTTCTCTTGAGATCCGCGAGCCCCCCATTCATCCTAGCCCGTTCTGGGACTGTTTATCGGTCAGTACTCGTCCCCATACTGGTGCCAGGTACCTGTTCAAGGCACCTTAGTTCACTGGAGACTGGCGTACGATGCGAATGAAATCCCTGCTCTCCGTCCCCTGCCGAGTGGCAGCGGTAATCTCATTCGTCCTCCTGGCGGGTATCGCTCCGCGATCGGCCGGGACCAGTCAGTCATACGCGGCCCAGGCCAGCCGCCCCAGTACCCCTGATCCACGCTTCGGCGTGGTAGAGGCATGGCGCGCGCCGGCCGCGGCCTCGGAAATCGGCGTGGGCTGGGAGCGCCTGACGTTCTGGTGGAAGAATATTCAACCCAGCGGCCCGAACTCTTACAACCTCTGGGCCACCGACCGCGACCACCAGATCAATCACGAGATCGCGACCGGCCGCCAACTGGTGGGCTTGTTAATCAATACTCCCGACTGGGCGGCGCTGCATCCCGCTCAGCATGGCGACTCCATTCCCAAGGGCCTGTATCTGCCCTACAACGACCCTCATAACTATTGGGGCCACTTCGTCAAGTTGATCGTCGCCCATTACAAGGGCCGGATCAACGACTGGATTCTCTGGAACGAAGTAAGCATCCCCACTGGTAAATGGCGTACCTGGTATGGCTCGGTCGCTGATTACGCCCAATTGGTGAAGGTTGCCTATCAAGCGGCGAAGGCCGTGAACCCGAAGGCAAAGATCATCCTCTCCGGCGACCCCTACTGGTACGACCACGGCACCTTCTTTACCACCTTGATGGACGATCTCTCACACGAGCCTCAGGCGGCGGCGAACCAGGACTACTTCGATGACGCGAATCTCCACCTGTATAGCCGGCCCAGCGACTACCGGACGATCATCACCCTCTACAACCAGATCATGGCCCGCTACGGGATCGCGAAGCCTATGTGGTTGTCCGAAACCAACGCCCTGCCCTATAACGACCCCATCCGCCGCTATGCGCGGTCGGGTTTCTTCGGCACCATGCAGGACCAGGCATCCTACATTATCGAAGCCTTTTCCCTGGCCCTGGCCCTGAACGTGCAGCACATCGAAGTGAACCGGATGGTGGACGGCACGGACTTCACCGCCGGCGGTGAACCCTTCGGCCTCATCCGGAATAACCACACTGCCCGCCCCGAGTTCTACGCCTATCGGGCTGCCACGGCCCTGTATGCCGGAGTGACCGGCGGCTCCATCCGCTACGACAAGCACAGCCAGATTTACGTGGTAACTCTGCACAAACCTGGCGCCACCATCTACGTAACCTGGAACCAGAGCCCGGTCGCGCGCCAGGTGCGGATCCCGGCCCTGGCCGGATCGGAGATCGCCTACGACAAGTTCGGTAACGGCAATGTGGTAACGGCCTCGGGCAAGACCTTCCGCTTCACCCTGCAACCATCCACCGACAATACCGACCCCGCCAATCCCAAGGACTACGTGATCGGCGGCAGCCCGGTGGTGCTGGTCCAGTCAAATTCCTAATCGAGCACCTCCGCAACCCACCTTCCCTTGCCGACCATGGCGTCGTTCTCTTCGCGGAACGATAGCTACAGCGCGCCGAGCCCGATTAGCTAGGGCAAAATCAGGCCGCCTCTTTTGATGCCCCTCGACCGCGGTCGGGTGGTACCGCGGGGCCGGCCGCGGTCGGGGAATCGTCCCGGCAAACAACTCCACCTGAAAAGGCACGAGGTGTTGGGCTGGGTCACGGGTTTAGTGCGAGAGGCGACCGGCAACACCCTGGATGACGCGACGGGTTGGCTGAATTTACGGTTCGAGCAC
>Ga0307372_10014046_pt1 | contig 10297 bp, 8 predicted proteins | sample OX1MG_FD_202533 | JGI IMG/M metagenome (GOLD analysis project Ga0307372, IMG submission 202533) | Soil microbial communities from Risofladan, Vaasa, Finland - OX-1 | ecosystem: Environmental > Terrestrial > Soil > Coastal area > Acid sulfate soil | place: Finland: Risofladan, Vaasa | collected... | reverse complement strand
TGAGGACCTCGTTGACGCGTCGACGGACGGACGACGACACGGGTCCGAGGGAGTTGCCGTCGAGGTAGATCTCGCCCTCACTCAGCGTGAACTCTTGGCGAAGCGGTGCGAGGACGTCGCCGTCATCCAACGCTTGGCACTCAGCGCGCGTGATCACAAGACGGAGCGAACTTCCCACAGCGCCGGGTAGAGGCGCTGGGACAGGGTCGTGTCCAGGTACGCCATGCCTTCGCTGCCACCCGTTCCCGGACGTCGTCCGATCTGACGTCCGGCCATCAACGTGTGCTGGTGTCGCCATAGCGCGAGTCGACCGTCGTGGTCCATCAAGAGCTCGGCCACGGCGTGCAGGGCGCTGAGCGCTGGATCGTCGTGGGAAAGATAGAGCGCGCGAAGTACATCGATCAGGTCGTCGTTGGCCGCTCCCATGGTTACCCGCAACGAATGCTCGAAGCCCGACCAGAGCGAAGGAATCTCACTCATATCTCTCAACCACGCGCGCTGGTCGTCGTCGAAGATCTCGAAACTCAGCATCGCCTGCTTGCCCGCGCCGCTGAGGAACTCAATAGCGCGGAACTGAAAGGACTGGAACCCCGATGCCGGGTCGAGCGGGTCGCGGAACTGCAGGAATCCTTCGGGGGACATTGAATCCAGGAGCTGCAAGTGCGTGAGCAGGAGGTCTTCGATCGAGACCGTCCGACGCAGGTGCGCTATCGCGAGCCAGGGACGGTTGTGGTGCAACTCTCCGGCGGCGCGACGCAGTTCGTCGACGATGACCTTGAACCACAACTCGTAGGACTGGTGGACGACGATGAAGAGCAGTTCATCGGGCGCGTCCTCGGTGAGGGGAATCTGGAGTTTGAGAAGGTCGTTGATCCTCAGGTACGTCGCGTAGTCGGTACCTTTAGCCACGGATCCACACTACGACTGCGACCATCACCTTCGTCTCAGCGCGTGATCGGCTTGTAGCGAATCCGGTGCGGTTGATCGGCATCGGTTCCCAGACGCTTGTGGCGTTCGACTTCGTAGTCCGAGAAGTTCCCTTCGAACCAACGAACCACCGCCTCGCCCTCGAAGGCGAGGACGTGTGTCGCGATCCGGTCCAAGAACCAGCGATCGTGACTTATGACGACGGCGCAACCTGGGAAAGTGAGAAGACCGTCTTCGAGCGCGCGCAAGGTGTCGACGTCGAGGTCGTTGGTCGGTTCGTCTAAGAGCAACACGTTGCCGCCCGCGCGCAACACTTTGGCCAGTTGCACGCGATTGCGCTCGCCCCCCGAGATCTCCCCTACTTTCTTTTGTTGATCGCTGCCCTTGAAACCGAAACTCGCGACGTAGGCGCGAGCGTGGATCTCGCGGTTGCCGACCACCATATGTTCTTGACCCTCGCTGATCGCGTCGAAGACCGTCGCGTCGGGATTGAGGTTGTCGCGTGATTGGTCGACGTAGGCGAAGACGACAGTGCTGCCGACCTCGAAAGTTCCGGCGTCGGGCTTCTCTTGTCCCAACATCATCTTGAAGAGCGTCGTCTTTCCGGCACCGTTCGCTCCGATGACCCCGACGATCCCGCCCGGCGGGAGCAGAAAATTCAAGTCCTCGATCAAAAGCCTGTCGTCGAAACCTTTGGAGATGTCGATCGCGTTGACGACGACGTCGCCTAGTCGAGGGCCTGGAGGGATGGCGATCTCGAGGCGGTCGGCTCGTCGCTCATTGGACTCAGATTCCGCGACCAATTCATTGAACGCGCTCAGGCGAGCCTTCCCCTTGCTTTGACGAGCCCGAGGCGACATCCGGATCCATTCGAGTTCGCGCTCCAACGCCGCTTGTCGAGCCTTGTCGGACTTCTCCTCTTGGGCGAGGCGAGCCTGCTTCTGCTCTAACCACGACGAGTAATTGCCTTCCCAGGGGATGCCGTGACCGCGGTCCAGTTCGAGGATCCACGACGCGGCGTTGTCTAAGAAGTAGCGATCATGGGTAATGGCGACGACCGTGCCGCTGTAGTCCTGGAGTGTTCGCTCCAGCCACGCCACTGATTCGGCGTCCAAGTGGTTCGTCGGCTCATCGAGCAACAAGAGATCGGGCTTGGAGAGCAGTAACCGACAAAGTGCCACCCGCCGGCGCTCGCCGCCGGAAAGCACTGTCACGTCGGCGTCGGGCGGAGGAAGACGCAAGGCGTCCATGGCGATCTCCAAGGTCCGCTCTAAGTCCCACGCGTTGGCGGCGTCGATCTTCGTTTGCAGATCGGACTGTTCATTGAGCAGCGCATCGAAGTCGGCGTCGGGATCGGCCATCGCGGCACAGACCTCGTTGAACCGAATCAGCAAGTCGCGCTGTTCGCCGATCCCGTCGGCGACGTTGCCAACGACATCTTTCGTCGGGTCGAGAGTGGGCTCCTGGGAGAGGTAACCGACACTGAATCCCGGAGTCAACCGGGCCTCGCCGCTGAAGCCGTCGTCGAGTCCGGCCATGATGCGCAGTAGCGACGACTTCCCAGACCCGTTGGCGCCAATGACACCGATTTTGGCTCCGGGATAGAACGAGAGATTGATGCCACGCAATACCTCCCTGTCCGGCGGATAAAACCGACGGAGGTCTCGCATGGTGAAAATGAATTGGGCAACCATGTAATCAAGTGTGACCGATTTCGCAAACGTCGCGAAAAATCACGTCGTGAAATGTAAGACCTCACTATCACAGTCAAAAAATGTCCGATTGCGCCGTTGACGTCGTTCGATATACGCCATTGTGAACACGACGACGCATAACTGGACCTCGTCGACGACCCTTGGCTGGCTCTTGTTGGGCTCGCGCTGTTGGCGACATTCGTCTTCTGGGAGACAAAAGTCGCGTCGCACCCTCTGGTGCCGTTCAAGATTTTCAAGTCCCGCTCGCTCACGACGGCCAATTTGATGATGTTCCTCATTGGTGGCACGTTCTTCGCGACGTGGTACTTCTTGACCTATTACTTCCAGGGAGTCCTCGGTTACGGACCCGTGAAAGCCGGCTTCGCCTTCTTCCCGATGGCGTTGGCGATCATCATCGGCGCACAGCTCTCGTCGCGCCTCATCTCCAGGGTGGGTGTGCGTCCGTTGTTGCAGATCGGCGCCGTCCTAGCGACGTTGGGATTCCTCTGGATCTCGCTGATAAGGCCCGCGGACTCCTACGCCGGCCACATTCTGGTCCCGTCGTTCATCTGTGCTTTCGCCATGGGTCTACGGTTCGCGCCGCTCGCGACGGCTGCCACGTCCGGTGTTGACCGCGCCGACGCCGGTCTCGCCTCGGGCCTTTTCAACACCGCGCGACACGTCGGCGGGTCCTTATCACTGGCGGCGCTCGCGACCGTGGCCACCGACGTCATTCATCACGCCCTTCAGACGGCGACGTCGGCATCGGCGTACACCTCGGGCTATGACCGCGTCATCCAGATTTCGGCCGTCGTGACCGTCATCGCGTTGTGCGTATCGTTCGCGGTGCCGCGTAATACCGGGCGCGCGTCAGTCGCCGCTGCGACTTCGACGCCCCACGTCGCACCCAGTTGGCCCGTCGAGACTGCCTAAGTCCGAGCCCTTATTCGGGGCTAGTCTCACGAATGACAATTATCCGAAAGTGTGATGACGCCGTGTCGGAGCGCATCGAGGCCGAGGACAGTCCCCTAGGTGGGGACTGATGAAACGATTAAGGGAGAAATACATGGGGAGAATTCGTCGCCTCACGACGGTGCTGGGAACTAGCGCGCTAATTCTTGGCACTTTGACTGTGAGTGTGGCCTCGACAACGGTGTCGGCTTCTGCCGCGTCGAAGTTCAAGGCCTGCGTCGTTACTGACACTGGTGGTATCAATGACAAATCGTTCAACGCTTCGGCGTGGGCGGGAGCCCAAGCGGCAGCGAAGTCGGACACGAACATCGTGCCGTCGTACCTGTCGTCGGGATCGTCGAATGACTACACACCAAACATCAATACCTTCATTGGTGAGAAGTGCGGCATCATCATCACGGTCGGCTTCTTGATGGACCCCGCGACCGCCAAGGCCGCGAACGCCCACCGGAGCCAGAAGTTCGCGATCGTTGACGACGCACCTGTCGTCCACGCCGGAACTCACGTGTTGGCGCTCCAGTACGAGACGGACCAGGCCGGTTTCCTCGGTGGAATCCTCGCTGCGGGCATGTCCAAGACCGGCACCGTGGCCACCTACGGCGGCGAGAACTTCTCGGCCGTGACGCTCTATGAGAACGGCTTCGTTGCGGGTGTTAAGTACTACGACAAGACGTATCACAAGACCGTCAAGGTCCTCGGTTGGACCCCGCCAAAGACCGCGTGTTCGCTCGCGGCCTGCCCCGGCAAGGGTACGTTCGTTAACAGCTTCACGAACGCCACCTTGGGTAAGACCATCACGTTGGGCGACTACTCCAATGGTGCCGACATCGTCTTCCCGGTCGCCGGTTCGGTGGGCCTCGGCTCAGTTGCCGCGGCCAAGCAAGACGGCGCTGGTCACTACGTGATGTGGGTCGACTCAAACGGCTGCGTCTCGGACGCCTCTGACTGCAAGTACTTCGTCGGCACCGTAGCCAAGGGTGTTGAGCCTTCGGTCGAAGCCGCGATTCTTTCCGCGGCTAAGGGTACGTTCAAGGCCGGCAGTTACGTCGGCACGTTGAAGAACAAGGGCACGGCCCTCGAGTACGGCGGCGTCGCTGTGTCAGCGAAGTTGAAGAGCGAAATCGCTACCGCCAAGGCCGGCATCATCGCCGGGACCATTTCGGTCAACCCGAACAAGTGGTAGAGCAGTAACGCTGTAACGCAACCTCCGCGACGCGGATCACTGCTTTGACGAAGACCCGGGTTCAGTGAACCCGGGTCTTCGTCATGACTACGATGAACATTCATGCGCTTGGAGCTCAGGGGGATAACCAAACGATTCAGTTCCCTCACGGCCAACGACAACATCAGCATCACCGTTGAACCCGGACAGATTCATTCACTGCTCGGCGAGAATGGTGCGGGCAAGTCAACACTGATGAACGTGCTTTTCGGACTGTTGCACCCCGACGAAGGCGAGATCGTCATCGATGGCGAAGTGATCAAATTCGCCGACTCCGGCGAAGCCGTGCGTCGCGGCATAGGGATGGTCCACCAGCACTTCATGTTGGTCCCGGTGTTCTCGGTCACCGAAAACGTCGTACTTGGATTTGAACCGACGAAATCCCTGAATCGGATCGATTACAAGAAGGCGACCGACGACATTCGACGGGTCTCCAAGGAGTTCAATCTCGAAGTCGATCCCGACGCCATCGTGGAGAACCTCTCCGTCGGTATTCAACAACGAGTGGAAATCCTGAAGGCGCTGAGTCACGACGCCGAACTGCTCATATTGGACGAACCTACGGCGGTTCTCACCCCCCAGGAAATCGAAGCCTTGATGGCGATCATGCGGTCCCTGGCCGCCTCCGGCAAGTCCATCTTGTTCATCACCCACAAGTTGAAGGAAGTTCGGGCGATCGCCGACGTCATCACCATCATTCGACATGGCAAGGTCGTCGGTACGGCTGAACCGACGGCCTCGGAGTCCGAACTGGCTTCCCTGATGGTCGGCCGAGAGGTCGAACTGTCCGTCCAGAAGGATGCCTACGCCCCGGGCCAGATCGTGTTTGAAATCCGCGACCTCGTCGTGCGCGACGATCGGGGACTCGCGGTCGTCGACGGCGTCTCGCTGGACGTCTACGCAGGAGAGATCCTCGCGCTGGCTGGCGTTCAAGGGAACGGCCAAACCGAGCTGGTCGAAGCGATTGCCGGAATGCGGCGAATCGAATCGGGCACTATCACGATGAACGGGCGCGACATCACCAACGAAACACCGCGCAATATCCTTGACGCCGGTCTCGGTCACATTCCCGAAGACCGCCAACGCGACGGACTGGTGATGACGTTGTCGGTGGCCGACAACCTAGTGCTCAACACTCCGCGTAGAGCGCCGTTCGCTAGTCACGGTACGCGCAATCTCGGCGCCGTCGCGCAGCACGCGGAACAGTTGGTGAAGGATTTCGACATCCGAACGACTTCAGTGAAGGAGCCCGTGAGTTCTCTATCGGGCGGCAATCAACAAAAGGTAATCGTGGCCCGCGAACTCTCACGCAATATTGACTTCCTGGTCGCCTCGCAGCCAACTCGCGGTCTTGACGTGGGCTCGATTGAATACGTGCATCGCCAAATCGTGATCCATCGAAATCGAGGGAACGGATCGTTGGTCGTCTCGTCGGAACTTGATGAGGTCTACGCCCTCGGCGACCGGATCGCCGTGATGTACGCGGGGAAAATCAGCGGCATAGTCGATCCTTCAACGAGTCGAGAAGACATCGGACTAATGATGGCTGGCACGACGGTCGGCGCCCTCAGTGACTGACGTCGCGACACGACGGCGATCTCTCGGGTCACTCTGGATGTCGCTGACGAGCCAGAATCCGGTCATCGTCACGATCCTCGCGCTCGTTCTCGGTTTTGTCGTGGGTGCCTTCATCATCATCTTCACGACGGCGACAATCCTTGACGCCTTTCGCGGATTCTTCAATAGCTGGGGCGCACCCGGACACGCGTTCAAAATCACGTTCGATTATGTCGGCGCCGCGTACCGCGACATGTTCACGGGATCGGTCATCGATCCAGCCGGCTTCTGGCACTCGCTCACGACGGGCAAGGGCTGGGACAACACCTTGACTCCTATTTCTGAGACCCTGACCTACGCGACGCCGCTCGTCATCGTCAGTATCGCCGTAGGTATCTCGTTCCAAACGGGCCTCTTCAATATCGGCGGCAACGGACAGGCTGTCTTAGGGGGCATCGCCGGCGCGGTCATCGGATCGATGATCAAGCTGCCAATGATCATCCACCTACCGCTGACCTTGATCGCGGGGATCCTCGGCGGGGCGCTCGCGGGAGCCCTTCCTGGGGTGTTGAAGGCGTATACCGGCGCGCACGAGGTCATCGTCACCATCATGGAGAACTACGTCATCTATGCCTTCTTGCTCTACGTGGTCCTTTCGACTCCCTATCAACAACCGGGTCAGGCCAATGACATCGGCCGATCGGTTCATTCGTCGGCGCAACTCCCTCCCATCTTCGGTGAAGCGTCCGGGCTACGAGTGAGCTACGGAATCTTTATCGCGGCGGGAGTAGTCGTGTTCGCCTGGTGGTTCCTGGAGCGTTCGTCTCTCGGTTTCGATTTCCGAGTCACTGGAGCCAGTCCCTCGGCGGCCAAGGCTTCCGGAATTAGTCCGCGTGCCGTCGTCATCCTCGTGTTCTTGATTTCGGGCGGACTCGCCGGTCTGGCGGGCATCGTGCAAGTGGTGAGCACCACGCACTACGTCGACGGAACATTCCTCATTGGCGACGCGGGCATCGGGTTCACGGCGATCACCGTTGCCCTGCTCGGTCGCAATAAGCCGGTCGGCATACTTTGGGCGGCACTTCTCTTTGGCGCGCTCGGCGTCGGAGGACGAGCGATGCAGGCCGCCACCGGCATCCCCTTCGATCTGGCCACGGTGATCCAGTCAATCGTCGTGCTCTTTGTCGCGACTCCCGTGCTGGTGAAAGAGATCTTCCGCCTGCGCGCAGGTAAGACCCAGGCACTGCAACTCGGCACGCAAGGGTGGGGCTGATGACCATCGCCGAGGCACCCACCAACTCCGTCCCGAAGATCGCGATCCACAACACCCGCACGAAGGTCATCGGCGGCATCATGATTGTGCTCGCCCTCTTCGTGATCTTCGTGTTCGCCTTCGGAAGCTCGCCGGGCGCGCACTCCCAATTGACCTTTGACCCGGTCAACACAACCAACGCGCCCATTCGACTTGGAACCCTCACCGTCCTCACGAGGTGGTGCAACTTAATCCTCGGTCTGGCCATGTTGGGACTCGGAATCGAGGTCTTCTGGCGTCAGCCGAGGCGCGGCGTGATGGCTCGTTTCGGTAGCGTCGCGGTGCTCATGTTGTTGGCGCTTCTATTCTGGGCGGTCCGCACACCAGGGCCGTCGCAGATTTCATACGTCAACTTGACATCAATTCTTGTCGGTAGCTCTGAAGTAGTGATGGTGCTGATCTACGGCGCCTTATCGGGTGTGATGTGCGAACGCTCCGGCGTTGTCAATATCGCGATCGAAGGACAGTTCATCGCGGGCGCGTTCATCGGCACCATCGTGGCGTCCGAAACCAGTAATTTTTTCTTCGCGGCGATTGTTGGCGCGATCGCCGGCGGCCTCATTGGTCTCTTACTCGCGTTCTTTGCGGTGCGCTATCTGGTCGATCAAATAATCGTCGGTATCGTGATCGTGACCGGGATCAGTTTCTTCTCGGCGTACCTCAATCAGCAGGTCTTCACGCCGTACCCCAACCTCAACACCGGCAATATCGCACCGAGCCTCCCGATTCCGCTGCTCTACAAGATCCCGATTATCGGACCGCTGTTCTTCAACCAGTCCGGATTCTTCTACTGCATGATCATCTTTGTCTGTCTCGTCAGCTTCGCACTCTTCAAGACGCGCTACGGGCTGCACGTGCGCGCCGTCGGCGAACACCCCGACGCCGCGGCGACCGTCGGCATCAATGTGGCTCGCGTTCGCTACATCAACGTCGCCCTCGGTGGCGCCGTCGCGGGCATCGGCGGCGTTGCGTTCATGGCCTCACAGGGCCAGTTCCTGCCGGACTACACCTCGGGATTTGGCTACATCGCCCTGGCCGCCATGATCTTCGGTCGCTGGCGTCCCTCGGGCGCGGTCGTGGCGTCGATCATCTTCGGTATGGGGGTCTATCTCGCCGCCAACCTTCAGGAATTCTCAGTACCGATCTCGGGTGAAATCCTCCAGATGTTCCCGTACCTCATCACGATTGCCGTGGTCGCCGGTCTCATTGGTCGGGTTCGCCCGCCGGCTGCCGACGGTATGCCCTATATTCGCGATTGACCACGCGAACCGAGTCCTCTGACCACGACCGACGCGGCCGACATCGCCGCTGTGAGTGCCTCGTCGATCGAGCCGTCGCGCAACCGCACCGCCAGATACGCCCCGGTAGAGGCGTCCCCGGCGCCTGTCGTATCGATCACTTGGTCACTCTGCGATTCCACGTGGTGATCGATACCATTGGAATGAGCCCACGCCCCGCGGTCGCCGCCAGTGATCACGACTTCGTTGAAGTCGTGCGCCAATCGATGGATCGCCAAGGTCACATCCTCACTTTCGCTCAATGTGAGGGCCTCTTCTTCGTTGGCGAAGAGCGTGTGTACGCCAACCGCAGCCTTCATGAATGCTTTGGGCGTCATTTCGATGAGAGGTGCCACGGAAGAGACGTCGATCGATGTCGTGCGCCCGAGTGCGATCGCTCGAGCAACGGCGCCCCGTCCGACGTCGGTGATTCGCGGGTCCAAGAGGGTGTAACCGGAAACGTGAAGATGATCAAACGGCTGAGCAAGCTGTTGAAGAACATGCGAGATCCCGAGCGCTGAATTCGCACCCCGGTCAGTCATCATCGCGCGCTGTCCGTCGGCATCGACCAACGCGACCACCACGCCGGTGGCTTCAGCTACACGTTCGAGAGCGACGTCGATTCCGACGTCATTGAGAGTGTCCTCGAATTGTTGCGCTGCGAGATCGTCGCCACACGCTCCGACGTAGGTCACATGATGTCCCGCTCGGGCGAGCACTTCGGCCATATTGGCGGCGGCGCCCCCTCGGCTAAGTCGCACTCGTGACGGCGTATCGCTGGTCGGCGCAATTGCGACGTCGGGCTTGACGATCACGTCCAGCATCACGTCGCCGATCACGACGACGTGGCGAACGATCACACCCGCGCCTTGGCGATCGCCGCGCTAATTCTGCCCGCCAGTCTCGCGTTCGCCACCACTAATTGGCGATTCACTTCGACGCTGACCCCCGCGGTGTAGCGAGCGAATTCTGCCAGCAATACTGGCGTCACTTCCTTGCCGCTCACTCCGAGCATTTGAGCCTTCTCGAGGGCACTGGAGAGTGCTCGATCGTGCAACTCCACCGAGAGTTCGCTCTTTGGGTCAATCGGATTGGCGACGAAGAAGCCAGTCGACGACAGTTCGCAGTGGGCGAGAAACGCCGCCGCGGCCTCCGCCTCGTCCGAGAGATTCCAGTCAAGGGCGAATCCACTCTCGCTTTGATAGAACCCGGGAAACCTATCCGTTCGAAAACCGACGACCGGCACACCCAACGTGTCCAGACGTTCGAGCGTCGCGCCAATATCCAGAATCGACTTGACGCCGGACGCCACGACCAGAACTTGGTTACGCGAAAG
>Ga0307372_10014042_pt1 | contig 10298 bp, 8 predicted proteins | sample OX1MG_FD_202533 | JGI IMG/M metagenome (GOLD analysis project Ga0307372, IMG submission 202533) | Soil microbial communities from Risofladan, Vaasa, Finland - OX-1 | ecosystem: Environmental > Terrestrial > Soil > Coastal area > Acid sulfate soil | place: Finland: Risofladan, Vaasa | collected... | reverse complement strand
CCTGCGGGGACTCTCGCTCACCGATATCGGCGCCCTGATCGGGGTCCGCTTCGGACTGCCCTCGGTCTCCAGTGAGCTGGCCGACCTCATCCATGGCCGCACCGAGGGAAATCCCTTCTTTGTCGAGGAAGTACTCAAGGTCCTGGTTGAGCAAGGGGCCATCTATCGCGAAGGGAGCGGCTGGGAGCGTAAGAGCATGGCCGAGTTGGAGGTGCCGCGCAGCATACGCTCGGTGGTGGGTCAGCGGGTGGGACGGCTGCCTGCCGAGGCGCAAGAGTTGCTGGGGGTGGCCAGCGTCCTTGGACAGGAATGGGATCTGGAGTTGCTGCATGGCGCCTCGGGCCTGGCCGAGGAGTCGGTGCTGGACCATCTGGACACCGCGCTGGCGGCCCGTCTGCTGGAGGAGCGACGAGCGGAGCGGAGCGACCGGTACGCCTTCGCCCACGCGCTGATCGGTCAGACTCTGTATGAGGAGAACCCACGGCACCGCTTGCGGAAGCTACACCTGCGGGCCGGGGAGACGCTGGAGCGGCAGAGAAGCGATCAGCCAGAGGCGTGGGGCGAACTGGCCCGCCACTTTCTCGCGGCGGGTGAGGAGGATCGGGCCGCCCGCTATGCCGGCCTGGCCGGGGATCATGCCGCCGGCCTCTACGCCCATGCCGAGGCGGTGGGGCACTACCAGGCAGCCCTGGAGGTACTGGAGGACCGGCGGGACGACCTCGGCGGGACGCGGGTGGGCGAAAAGCTGGGGGTTGAGTTGCGCCTTCTGGGGCGCTATGACGCCGCGCTGGCCGGGCTGGGGCGGATGGCTGACGCCCTTCAAGCAGCCGGGGATCTGGAGAGTCTGGGGCGAGTGACGGCGGAAATCGGAGTGGTGTACACCGTGAACGGCGCGGCGCCCGAGGGAGAACGGGAGCGTTTTTGGTTGACAGCGGGGAGCCGAAGGCATAGTGTGAGGGCGATTCCCCGCTCTGCCGCGGACGGGAAGCGGCCCCAGGCTGGGAAGGGAACAGGAGAGGTGGTGCCAGTATGAAACTGCTGCGATCCATCCAGCTCGACACGGATCCCGAGTGGCCGGCGCTCCTCCAACAAGGGGATGGGCTGTTCGTTGACGGCAGCCTCCACGACACCCTCCCCCGTCCCCTCTGAACCGACCCCGAACGGGGCAGGGGTATGACGACGTGCGATGCACCGGCACGGTACCCCTGCCCCAGAGTGAGTGCCGTGTATTTGGCCGCCCATCGCTGGATCGTGGAGGGGATTACCCTGACCGGGCAGGGCGGAAGCTAATCGCATGGTATAAGGCAACCTGGCAAAACGTTGACGCACAGGACTACGTGAATCAGGAGCGGGCGTCTTGGGATGGGTAGAGGATTTGCGCGAGTGTGCGATACTGGTTGAAATGACCACGTTGACGCACGGGGGCGGGAGCGGCGCGGGCAGGGAGATTGGTATGAGCACACAGGTTACGGTGAGCCTTCCGGATGAGACGTACCGGCGCGCGGAACATTTGGCGCGGCTGACAGGGCGTGACGTAGCGGACATCTTGTCCGAGACAATCCACCTTTCTCTCGATCCGCTCGGTACATTGGGATTGCCGGCAATGCCTGTCACCAATTTATCGGACGCGGACGTTCTGGCACTGGCGGATTCCCAGATGGATACCGGCCTAGATTGGCGCCTGCGGGAGTTGCTCGCAAAGCAGCGGGCCGGCGAACTCACGCAGAGTGAGAGCAATAGTCTGTCAGCTCTGATGCAAGTATATGAAGACGGCCTGTTGCGGAAGGCCCAGGGGCTAAACGAGGCCGTTCGCCGCGGGTTGCGCCCGCCCCTGGAGCCGTGAGTATCTCCGAGGAACTGAGATCCCGCGTCAGCGTGCAGGCTGATCATAGGTGCGGGTATTGCCATAGCTCGCAACGTTACGTATTCGCGCCGCTGGAAATCGACCACCTCCTTCCAACAGCCCACGGCGGCACCGACGATGAAGACAATCTCTGGCTCGCCTGCCGTATGTGTAACGGGTTCAAGAGCGCGCAGGTAGGCGCGCTTGATCCACTTACCGGCGAGAATGTTCGGCTTTTCAATCCGCGGCAACAGAGGTGGGGCGACCACTTCGTCTGGAGTACCGGCGGCGTGCAAATTGTTGGGTTGACCGCAACCGGAAGAGCAACCGTGATGGCGCTCCATTTGAATAACGTGATCGCCGTCATGGTCAGGCACGAGTGGATCTCAGCCGGCTGGCATCCGCCCGTCAAGGATTGATGGGACGTCGGGCCGAAGCAGGTAGCCGTGGTGCAATGTTTATGGTGCCGCGGATGTTGCACACGAGAAAGTTGCGAAGTCATGGATAGTAAATCTCGGCCCCGGCGAGGCCGATCGAACCGCTGAAATTGAGTGAGCCGCTGGCAACCAGAACCTCGCCATTGGCCAGGAGCGTTGTCGTCTGTTCGCCACGAGCCAGATGCATGGGGCCGGTCAGGGTCCACTTGCCCGAACGCGGGCTGTACAGTTCGGCGCTAGCGAGCGGAGAGTTACCATGACCGCCCGCCACCAACACCTGGCCGGTGCGCAGCAGCACCGCTGCCTCCGACGCCTCGAAGTTGCGGGGGTAGTGCAAGGAACCGGTCATGCTCCAGGTGCCGCTGCGCGGGTTGTACAACTCCGCGCTGGTGAGAGCCGTGGTGGGGCCCCAACCACTGGCGGCCAGAACCTCGCCGGAAGGCAGCCGCACCGCCGTGAAAGCTTCACGGGCCAGGTTCAAGGAGCCGGTCCAGGACCATTTGCCGGTGCGTGGGTCGTAAAGCTCCGCGCTGTTGGTCGGACTGCCGCTATCGTTGCCCTCCGTTCCTTGAGCGCCACCGGCGACCAGAACCTTTCCATTGGTTAACAGGGTCGCCGTGTGCCGCGCCCGAACATCCCCCATTACGTGCGTCATGGTCCATCCGCCGGTGCGCGGGTTGTAGATCTCGGCCGTGTCGGTAATGCCCGCGATACTGTTGTTACTGGCGCCTCCGGCGACGAGCACTCGGCCATCGAGTAACAAGGTCGCGGTGCCAAACACACGGGGCGTATGCATGGAGCCGGTCAGCGTCCATGTTCCCGTTCGTGGGTCATAGAGTTCGGCGCTGGCGAGGATGATTGAGCAGTCCGCGGTGCGGCAGCCGCCGATGGCCAGCACCTGGCCGCTCGGCAGCAGGGTCATGGTGAATTGAAGGCGTGGATCGTGCATGGAGCCGGTCATGGTCCACTGCCCCGTGCGTGGGTCGTAGAGTTCGGCACTGGCTCGCGCCGGATTCGTGTCGCAGGCGCCCTGGCAGCCGCCCGCCACGAGCACCCTGCCATCGGCCAGCAGCGCCGCCGCGTGCGTGCCGCGAGTCTGGCTCAGGGAGCCCGTAACCGTCCAGGTGCCGGGTTTGACCGTGGCGCCGCTGAGCGGCGTGCCCGCCGCGACATGAGCGACGGCGCCCAATCGCGGAATGGCGGTCGGTTGCCGATTGCGCAACACCACCGCCAGGGCCAGCAGGAGCACGGCGGGGAGCAGGGCGGCCCACCCTACTGCCAGCCAGCTCTTCGCTTTCGTGGCCCGCTGAGTACGTGGCGCGGCGGGCCACGGCCAGGGCGCCCGTACCCTGGCCCTGGTAGGTTGCATGGCCATTCTCTCCTCTATTGAGCGGGTGATCGTCAGATCGCGGGGCGCGGGAAGCGGCCCCGGCGCGCAGACCCGATCCAGATCCTCAACCAGTCGGATCAGCGCCGGATCCGCGCCATCGCCAAGCAAATCGGAGTAGCGCTCAGAAAGTGGGTGCATCGTAGCGCTCCTTCAGGCGTTGCAAGAGGCGGCTCAAGCGTTTACGGGTAGCGGCTTCCCCGGCTCCGACCACGGAGGCGATCTCGGGCGCGGTCAACTGGCCCGCGAAGCGCAGAGTCAGCAGCTCGCGAGACTCAGGATTGAGCCCCAAAAATAACTCTCGCAGCCGGATAAGCGATTCTTGGTGGATGACCGTGGCTTCCAGATTTGTTTGGGCGATGGGCTGCAGCCCCACTGGCACCAGATCCCAGGTGAGTGCCGCGTGAGAGCGACGATGAAAATCGACCGCGGCATTGCGGGCAATGCGGAAGAGCCAAGCGCTAAAGGCAACCTGCCGGTGCTGATAGCGGGGGAGGGCCTCCAGCGCCCGCAAGAACACCTGCTGCGTCAGGTCGGCAGCGTCTTCATCGGTATTGGTCCGCGACCGCAAGTAGGCATGGATCGGTTGCCGATAGCGTTCATACAAGGCGCCAAATCGGGGTGTATCCGGCACGGATTCCTCCGATACGCTTTGATCGGAATCAGCGCCCAGCGCCATCGGGATCGGCATGGTCTGACCCACGGGCGTCTAACCTCAAGCGGGATAGGCTGTCTCATCGCGATCGCTTACCTATATAACGCGGCAGCGGACGAAACTGGACATTTTCCTACCCGGATCGTTGAAGACAGCGGCGGTTGTAGGATAAGCTCTCCTTCTTGTCGTCTTCGGCATGTAGGAGAACTCAGCGCGTAGCGGTACGCAAATGGAACGACTTGGGGCGGGTCAGGCGCTCGTAGCCTAGCGCGGACAGGGTGCAGCCCCGCCCAGAGTCCTTCACCCCGGTCCAGGCCAGAGCGGGATCGAGAAAATCGCAGCGGTTCATGAACCAGGTGCCGGTCTCGATCTGGTCCCCAATCCGCACGGCGGCATCCACGTCGTTGGTCCAGATCGCGGCGGTGAGGCCGTAGGCGCTATCGTTCATCAGGTGAATCGCCTCGTCGTCACCCGCAACCGGCATGATCCCCACCACCGGCCCGAAGGTCTCCTCCGACATCACGCGCATCGAGTGATCCACGTTCACCAAAACCTGTGGCGCCAGATAGGGCGTCCCGCTCCGATCCGCTGGGTAGTCCCTGGGATCGATCAGCGCCCGCGCCCCTTGTTTGACGGCCTCGGCGATCTGAGCCCGCACGAACTCGGCCGCGCCCGTACGGACCATTGGCCCCAGCGTGGTCTCAGAGTCAAGCGGGTTCCCCAGCTTGTACTGTCTGACCAGATCCACGAAGCCCTCTACGAAAGCATCGTAGAGATCCGCGTGGACATAGATGCGTTCGATGCCACAGCAGGACTGGCCGGAGTTGAACATGGTACCGTCCACCAGATTTTCGATCGCATGGGCCAGATTGGCATCCTCCCGTACATAGGCCGGATCCTTGCCGCCCAATTCCAGTCCCAGGTCCAGGAAGCGCCCGGCGGCGGCCTTGGTGACCGCGTGCCCGCCCTCCACCGAGCCCGTGAAGGCCACGAAATTGACCCGTTCATCGCCGATGGCCCGCGTGACATCGTCGTGACTCATATGCAAGTACTGGAATATGCCATCGGGCGCCCCGGCCTCCCTGAATGCCTCGGCGTAGCGTTCGGCGCACAGCGGTGTCTGGTTAGAGTGCTTGAGCACAACCGTGTTCCCCGCCATGATGGCGGGGATGATCGAGTTGACCGAGGTCAGGTAGGGGTAATTCCAGGGGGCCAGGGTCAGCACGACCCCGAGCGGCTCGTGACGGATGAAACGGGTGAAGCCTTGCTTTGGTTCTACCTCAAGGTCGGCCAGAGCACCCGCGGCGGCGGCGATCATGGAGCGAGCCCGCTCGTTGAACCCGCCCTTGATCTCGTTCGGTGTGTAGCGGATCGGGCGGCCCATCTGCCAGGAGAGTTCCGTGCCCAGCTCGCCGGACTTTGCGACGAATGCCTCGACCATCGCCAGGCACAGGGCGGCTCGATCCGCGATCGGGACGTGCTTCCATTCACGCTGCGTCCTTGTGGCCGTGTCCAGGGCGTGGTCGATCTGCTCGGGGGTTGCCAGATCGCGCTCAACATACACCGACTGATCAACCGGGGAGATCGTCCTTTGCGTCGTGGTCATGGTCCCTGCCTCCCTCTCCGCTCCCACCGTCTGGCGACTGGCGAGCGTTCGCCTTTCCGGCCAGTGTACAGCCTGTTCGTACCGGCCGCCCACATCGGGGCGTGGCGGCGTGGCGGGGACGCGCATCAAGCTCGTGGCCGAGGGGTGGCCCCCGCGTCTAGCAGGGTAGGGGCGCGGGTCTCCAGACCTGTCTGGTTCGGCAAGGGATCGCCATCCTGGATTGCGCGGTGGCCACCGGCGGATAGGCGTTCGCGCCCCCTGCTTACGCCGCCGGCTCCCGCACGGCGCGAAGGGCGGCGATGAACGGCTCGACCAGGCTGGGATCGAACTGCGTGCCGGCGCCGCTCCGCAATTGCGCGATCATATGTTCGTCCGAGAGGCCGCGCCGGTAGGGGCGGTCCAGGGTCATGGCCGAGACCGCGTCGGCAACCTGCAAGATCCGCCCTACCAGCGGGGTTTCCGTCCCGCGCACTCCCAAAGGATAGCCCTTTCCGTCGAAGCGCTCGTGATGATGGGCGATGGCCGCCAACACCTGCGCGTCGTCAAGCAAGCCGCGCACGATCGCCACCCCATAGGTCACATGCCCCTTGATCAACTCGTATTCGTCGTCCGTCAGGGCTCCGGGCTTCCGCAGCACCCGATCCGGCACCGCGATCTTCCCAATGTCATGCAGCGGGCCGGCCAGGGCCAGGGTGCGCCGATCGGAGGCAGCCAGTCCGAGGGCATCAGCCAGAAGCAGTGCGTATCGCGTCACATCGAGCGAATGTTCGCGCGTATAGCGATCTTTCGCGTCAACCGCCGAGACCAGCCCTTCAAGAACACCGAAGCTGCTATCGCCCAGTAGATCCGCCGCGCTTCGGATCAAGGTTGAGTCGGCTTGCGACCCGCGCTTGGCCACGTACATCCTTGCATCCGCCACGGCCAGCAGGGCCTGGCGGGTGCGCCCGTCGGCGGGCGCCGCCGCCACGCCCACGGAGACGGAGAGCGGGATGATGGCGCCCTCCGCCGTGACATAGGGCGAGGCGGCCACGAGGCGGACCAGACGCTGGGCCACCGCCTCGCCCACGGCGGTATCCGCGCCCGGCAACACCACCGCGAACTCGTCGCCGCCATAGCGGGCCGCCACGTCACCCTCGCGAGCGCAGTTTCGCAGGAGGTCGGCGACCGTTCGCAACACCGCGTCACCGATCGGATGGCCGTAGGTGTCGTTGAACAGCTTGAAGTTGTCCACATCCACCAACAGCAGGGCCACGTAGCCTTCCCGACCGGTCGTCCCATCGTTCGCGAGAGCCGTATCAAGGATCTGGTGCAAGGCGCGGTGATTGGCCAGGCCGGTAACGGCGTCGCGCATCGCCTGCGCGTGAGTGCGCTCGTACAGCGTCGCCTTCTCCAGAGCCACGGCCAGGGCGTCGGCAACCTCCAGGACGAAGCGCTGTTCCTCGGCGGACACCGCGGCAACCGAAGCCTGGTAATTGATGAAGATCAGGCCACGAGGTTTTCCACCCGTGAGCACGGGGACGGCCAGGGCGGACCGGCATCCCAGCTGGGCCATGGCCTCCGCCTCCGCCGCGGTCACGGGATGGGTAATAATCACGGGTATACAGCCGGCGAGGGCCTCGGCGGCGTGCGGCTCGTCGGTAAGGCTGACCACCATTCCGTCCGGGATATCGCTGCGCGCTTGCCCATCACCAGCTCGCGTGATCAAGACTTGACGGGTCGCGTCGTAGTCGAAGAGGGTGGCGCTCTGGGCGCCCATGAGCCGGACCAGGCCATCCAAGCCGGTGCGCAACACCGCGTTGATCTCAACCTGCTGGCCCAGGGCATGGAGCAAGGCGCCCACTGCCTCGCTCCGGTGGGTCCGGCGCCGTGATTCCGCGAATTGATTGGCGTTGTCGATAGCCAGCGCCGCCTGGTCGGCGAAGATCTCCAGGATCTCGGCCACTTCCACATTGGGACGACGGCCGTCAGCCGGATCATCCACCGAGAGAAAACCGAGAAAGTTATTGCCGCGTGGGGCGATGAGCGGCACCAAAAACTCATCACCCGCGCGCCACCCAGCGGCAGTCGTATGGGCCGGAGCCGAGGTCCAGCGGGGAATCGATGTCTGCTGGAGCAAGAGCGATGCGTGCTCGGCTGGGAGGAAGAAGGAGCGCGAAAGGCGAAACTCCTCGCGCAGCAGCAGCAATATATCGCTAGCCGGAGCGGATTGCTCCAGAAAACCCCGCTCAACTTCCGGGCTCAGCCCCACGGCGGCAACCGCCTGCGTACGCTGCTCCGGCGCCGGCGCGTTCAGATCGGTGATCAGATTGAGAATGGCCAGGCGGTAGCCGAGCGCATCGCTGACCGCCTCGACGATCAACTGACCGATTCGCACCGGATCCAGGTCCAGGCGCATAGCCTGCCCCAGTGCCTGAACCCGCCGTAAGCGATCAGCCCGGCTCTGCGCCAGGCTCCGCTGCCGCGTCTCGGCTCGATACAGGCGCATGTTGTCCAGCACCGCCGCCATCTGACGGACGGCGATCAGGGCAATCAGCACGCGCGCGCCCATGGTGATGGGGTCACGCGCCGGCCCGGCGGCCAGCCACGGGGCGATGATCGCCACCCCGGTGCCAAGTATGGTCGGAACCAGGCCCAGCACCACGCGCGTCGCGGGGGCGGTATCGTCGACCGTCCACGAGACGGCAAGGGGCCGCCATTCCAGCCCGGCGAGCCCGATGGCCAGGAGCCCCGCCATCCAGACGAGGTCCAGCGCCGTGCCATCGCTAAAGGTGTTCTTCAGCAGGAGCGGCACCCAGCCCACGAACCCCACGCCCTCGCACAGCAAGCAAAGCAGCAGCAGGGACATGCCGGGCGCCGAAGCCAGGCCAGGCACCCTGATCATCAGAAGAAAGGCTCCCAGGACGAGGGTCAAGTAGGTCACCGGGTAGGCCAGGGCCACCACCTTCCCTGCCGCCGTGACGGCGGTCGAGTTCAGCAGCAAGCTCTGGACGGCCACCGCGCCGGTCAGAGTCAGGGCGATCGCCACGATAGCGAGGTCAAGGGTCAGGACTGCCAGCACGCTCTGCCGCTGCCGATGTCGTGGAAGGGAGAACAGGCCCACCGCGAACCAGGGTACGAAGCCCAACCAGCCAACATCACCGGCGGAGGGAAAGGGCGGCGCCACCCGCGCGACGAGCTGATAATAGTCCCAGACGATCTGGCCGCACAGCCAGGTCGCGCCGGCCGCGGCGAAGTAGAGCCACGCCTTCCGGCCGGCGCCTCCTTTGCGGGCAGCGGCCAGGCAACCGACAACCGCGAACACGGCGCAGAGAGTCCAGCCACTGCTGGCCCACCATGGTACGGCGGCGGCGCCTCCAACCGGCGTCAGCTCACCCACCGTCAACCCGGCCAGCGCCAGGACAGCCAGACCGGCGCGGTACGGGCGAGAGAGACGGATGCCGAACAGTGGGAGATGAAGCGAATGGATCATGCCGGTCCTTCAGGGGCGTATGTCGTGTACCTGTGCAGCCTAGCATGGAAGAAGGACAGCAACAGTAGCCCAATGGTCCCGAATCCACCGGAGCGAGTCAGCCAGGCGGTGCCAGCTCAAAGTACCGGGGGAGCAGATCGGCGTCGCCGAACACCTCCAACTGATCCGCGGAGAGGCGCCGCCAGAGGAAGAGGAGCAGATCCGAGGCGGTGCCGCGGACAGCCACATCGCCCTTCGCGTGCTCACGGGTCACCACCGGCCCCTCCGGCGCGAAGCGAACCAGCCACTCGCCTGGCCCGTCCAGCCGATGAAAATGATAGGTCTCACCGCCGCCCTGGCGTGGATGCGTCGCCCGCCGCCGGCGCGAGGGCAGCATCACCTCGAAGTTCTCATCGATGCCGTCGCTCGCCAGGTCGGCCTCGACCGGATCGGGCCCGCCATACGCCAACTGGGCGTCCCAGCGATGCACCGCGGTCTCATGGGCCATGCGCCGTTGCCAGAAGCCGGCGGTTTGATCGGCCTCCCACCAGCTACTGACCGGCTCGGTCGGATCCAGGGACCAGAGCGCCACGCCCAACTCCGCCGTGGTCTCCTCATAGAGAGCCGCCAGCCCCGCCGGCGCCGCACCGGCAGCCAGCCGGTCTCCTCTAAACCACTCCTGAAAGCGGGTCGGCACACCCCAGGTCGCCACATCATCCATGGGGAACGGAGCCGGCCGCCGCCGAACCAGTCCCAGGCGATGCGCGTTCATTTCGATCATATGGCTGAGTAGGATGGCCATGTTCCAGCCGGGACAGGAGGGGATCGGCACGTCAAGGCCCTGGCGGGCCGCCGTCGCCAGGGCCGCCGCGTCCCGCAAGTAGCCCTGACGGTACAGAATCTTCTCCAGCATGGCTATCCT
>Ga0307372_10014041_pt1 | contig 10299 bp, 10 predicted proteins | sample OX1MG_FD_202533 | JGI IMG/M metagenome (GOLD analysis project Ga0307372, IMG submission 202533) | Soil microbial communities from Risofladan, Vaasa, Finland - OX-1 | ecosystem: Environmental > Terrestrial > Soil > Coastal area > Acid sulfate soil | place: Finland: Risofladan, Vaasa | collected... | reverse complement strand
GTTGGCCCGGGCCAAGGCGGTGCTGGAGGCGCGGGCCAAAGAGCGCTTTGCGGCCGAGCAGGCCGAATACGCGGCGACAGTGCGGGAACGGGAGGAGAAAGCGCGCCAAGGGGGCGGCAAGCCGCGAGGCAAGCCGCCGACGTCCCCGACGCCAGGGCCCCGGGCCAAGGACCAGGACAACTTCACCGATCCGGATTCGCGGATCATGAAAAGCAGCACCAACCAGGGATTCGACCAAGATGACAACGCCCAGGTCGCCGTCGACCAGGAGAGTCTGCTGATCGTGGGCGAGTCGTTGTCGAATCATCCGAACGATCAGCGAGAAGCGGTACCGACGGTGGACTCCATCCCGGCGGAGCTGGGCCAGCCGGAGGCGGCCGCCTTGGACAACGGCTTCTTCAGTGCGGCCACCATCGCGGCGTTGGAGCAGCGGGGGATCGAGCCCTACATTGCGACCGGGCGGGACACGCACCATCAGAGTTGGCGGGAGCGCTTTGCGGGCGAACCGATCGCCCCGCCCGCCGACGCCAGTCCGAAGGTGCAGATGGCTTACAAGCTCCAGACCGCCATCGGCAAGGCGATTTATGGCGCCCGGAAGTGGACGGTCGAGCCGGTGATCGGGATCATCAAGGAAGTGCTGGGCTTCCGCCAGTTCTCGCTGCGGGGCGAGAGCGCCGCGGCGGGCGAGTGGTGTTTGGTCTGTCTGGCGTTCAATCTGAAGCGCCTGCATCGCCTGACCTTCAATCGCGCGTAAGAGCCATGCTTCAGTGCGCCCAGCGGGCACCAGCAAGAGACCGAACGGGCCATCTGGAGGCGTGTTGGGGGCCGTTCCTCGCTGCGGAGCGCCGCGATCACGCACACGGACGTTCATCGGCGGCCACCGACGGCGACTCGGCCTCTCCCAAGAGCATTCGGCCAGGCAGCATCAGCCATTTTAGATCATTCTCTCCGACAAACTGCTAGTGGGGCACTCCTTCGGTTCCCAGATCGTCCGCGTCTTCGCCGGTACCTATCTCACGGAGATCGCCGGCCTTGTGCTCGTGGATGGCGCTCAGGAGGATTTGGGCCAACGGATGCGACCGTTCCTGTCCGAGGAGGGCTGGCGGGCATTCCGTGCCAGCTGGGATGCGTATCCCAGTCCCGAGGACGTCACCCTGGCCCGTCTACCCGACATGGAAGACGGGTTGAGAACCGTCGGCCGCGCGCTTCCCGATGTTCCGCTCGTCGTGCTCCGTGGGACCAGCCGCGCCGCCTGGGAGGCCGCGGGAACGCCCCCGTGGTGGCCGCTCGCCGAGGCATTGCGCGTGATGCGAGAGGTCAGCGTCGAGGAGGCCCGCTTGACCTCACAGGGACGGGTTGTTCAGGCAGAGCGCAGCGGGCATATGGTCCATCACGACCAGCCGGAGCTGGTCGTCGAGGCGATTCGCCAGGTGCTGGAGGTGGTGCGGACGCGTCGTTAGTCAGGCCGGCATTCTTGGCTCTTTGCGCCATCGCATCACGCTCCCGTGAGCGCCCATGTGCATGTTAGCTCCATGACAAGTAGCCCACCAACCGCTAATAGTTGCCTGCCCGCAAGGTGTCAGCCAGTTCCCGCTCAGCAGTCCGTCCAGTGGGGATGTCGATCGGGCAGGCAACTGCTATAATTCAGGACGAAAGGGGATCAGGACCATGGAAACCAGCCAAAAGAGTACGTACACCCTGGCCGAGTTCCGTGAGTTGAGGAAGCGCCTCACGACCGAACCGCCGAGCGCCGACGAGTTCAAACGCCGGCGGGAGTTGGGAGAGCGATCCGACCGCATTCTGGCCAGTCAGAATCCCCTGCCGGTTCCGGTCGAAGACATGATCCACCAAGCGCAGCGTTACGGTGCCTGAAATCTCCCTCCTCGTTATCGATGCCTCGATCGTTGCCCGGTGGTATCTCCCCAGTCCTCCTCACGTCGACCTTGCCCGCCAGGTGCGATCAGACTATCAAGAGAACCGGATAAGTCTGACCGCTCCGGATAACCTGCCCATCGAGGTTGGCGGAGCGCTTCACCAGGCGATGCGGGCGCGATATATCCGAAGCGAGGACTCCGAAAGCTGGTATAACGAATTCCTCGACTGGAACCTCCCTTTGGTGGAGACGGCAGACCTTCTGCGTCCGGCCTACCGCTTGAGCCTACGCTTTGGTTGCAGCTTCTATGACGCTATCTATCTGGTCCTGGCCCAACAGGAGAACCTCCCGTTCCTGCACGCCGACCAAAGGCTCCACAACGCTTTAGGGGGTCGCTTTCCCTTCGAGCTTTGGATCGAAGACTACCGCCATCCGTGACACCTCCGATGGGACTTGGTCGAGCAACGTCTGCTCCAGCGCCACGATGGGGCCATTGAGCATCCCGGCAACGCGGCGGTCTCCGACGTCGGTCACGGTCATCAGGCCCGTCGTCGTCGATCGTCCGCTCTAACGTCCGCATTGGATTGTGCGGAGACAAACTGCGCGGCGATTGGCCTGACAAAAAGAAAAACACGTCGTCGAGTCGGTGCGTCGTGACCACAAGGCCACGACCAGTCAGGGAACGTTCCAGACTCGTGAGATCGTGGAATACTTTGACAATCGTGAACGTGCGTCCGTCGACGAGCGGACGCGTCGCGTAGATCCCCCCCGCCGCGCAGAGGCGGTCCTCATCGGTGGGTGCGTGCTGGTCGACGATGACAAGCCGAACCCCCGGTCGGATTGCCCGGCCGACCTTGTCCAGAAACGCATCCAGGAGACCGGGCGGGACGTGCGACAACCAGAACGCGAAGAGCACCACATCGTAGTGTCGGTCCGGCTCCCAGGTGAACAGGTCCGCGCACGCATAGTGGACACGACCACTGCCGGTTTTCCGCTCGTTGATCGCGAGCATTTCCGGAGCGGCGTCGACCGCGGTGATCTCCTGGCCGACGGTAAGCAACGCCTGGGTCCATTGCCCGGTTCCGCAGCCCAGCTCCAGAATCCACTCGCATGGCTCCACTTGTCGAAGCAAACCCAGCGCATCCTTGCGCCATCCCTTCGGTGGCGATGCGGTGCCGGTCGTCCGATCGTACTCCGAGGCGCGCACGCGGTAGTAGGCAATTTGCTCTTGCAGCACCGGATCCTGGCTCATCACTTTCCTCCTCAATCAGGAAAGAACATGACCTCGGCAAGCGCCACGAGCTGGCGATCAAACGCTGGCTCCGGCCAGGCAATGGCCCGGGCAAGGTAACGCCGCAGACGCTGGTTCGCGGGAAGGCCGTTGACGGTCCAGCCAACGAGCTGATGCAGTTCGACTCTCCGCATCCCCCCACGGATCAAGATCATGAGCCACAAGAGTGGGAAGATTCCCAGGTAGAGCCGCAAGCGGTCGATGGTGCCCGAATCGATCGCGCCGCGCGCCCGCAGGTACGGACGGAGAAATGCTTGCCACTCGTCGGGCGCCAGCAGATCTTCCTGGTTCGCGTGCGTCAGGAGATCTGCGAGATCGCCAATTGGGTCGCGTAAACCACTGTCTTCCCAGTTGATCATACCGAGTCGGCCATTGGATTGACGAATGACGTTCGCGAATCGCTGGTCGGCGCGGGAGAAGCAGGTAGCCGGATCGGCCTCCTGGAGAGACCGGGTGGCAGAATGACGAGTCTCAACCAGTTCGGCGCACATCATCGCCGCTCGTCGTCCTTTCGGAAACTCAGATGTCGTCCAGTTGACGTACTCATCGAGCACCGCGTGAAACGAGGCTTCGTGCTCTGGGAACGATCGGTCGTAGCCGGAGGGCATCCCGAGACCATCGGTAGGAACCGCGTTCACGGTCAACCAGAGCTCGGCCAGTTGGGTAAGATCGGATGGCGTCGGCTTGCGCCGATCCCAGATCTCGCCCTCCAAGTATTCGTACATCACGACCGGACCAAGCGCGGGATCGAAGAAGACCGGGCGGGGCGCGATGCCGAGGGACGCCAGCCGCTGAAGCGCACGAAACTCGCGGGCCGGCGCATCGTGGATCTCAGCGGGCCGGATGAACTCTTTGGCGATCAAGTGGCGCTGACCGGTCCAGACGTCGTAGAGACGATTGCTCTGATGATCGAGTGGCGGGCGGAGAGCGATGCGAAAATTGGCTGGAGTGAGACCCAAGGCGTGAGACGCGACCGCGGCGAGTAGTCTGCCTTGATCGCCCTCGTCCCCAGAAACCGATGGCCGGCCCGAGTCCTCCAATGTTCCGAAGCTTCCTTCCTGATCGATGTCACGTCGGCTTGTTGGCACGTTGGAACCTGGTCAGCGTGAAGCCACACGGTGCCGCGAGGGGTGCGGGGCGCCACTTCCAAGAAGTATCAGTCAACATCGGCGTCCACGCAAGATGAGAAATCGCAACGATGATCCATTGCACAAACAGACCAGATGGCGTGTGCCAAGTCCTGTCCTATCCCACGCCACGGATCCTTGGTGCGCTGCCGTTCTTCGGTGCCTTGCTCTCCAGCTTGGCCAGAGCATCCTCGAACACCGCGACCGTTTCCGGTTCGGGCTGGTAGATGTCCGGATCGTCGTCGGCATCCTCGGGGTTGGCGTAGGCTTCGCGAAGAACCTGGCGCAGACGACGATCTTCCCGGAGGATCGCACCCCGATCGTTCACCTGGGCGTAACATCGGTAGAGATCTCGAACCACCTCCTCCCGAGTCGGATCCATCTGAAGCAGGCTTTTGTACAACGGGACGGCCTGGTCTGGATGTCCGTCACGACAGCAGACCTGGGCGAGGTGGGTCGTGATCCGGTGATACTGCTCGCGGTAGCGTTCCTGGAGGGATAGCCCACTGTCGTCACGCTCGTGGATCCACGCGTACGTGGAGTTCGTCAAGAGATCCCCACCGTACAACGCGCGCGTCCGCTCGTAGGCCTCCCGGAGCCGATCCGGCGGGGCGTGCGACGCGGCCCGCCCGAGCGCAGCGAACGCGTGGACGTCTGACCAGACCAACTGCGTGTTCAATCGGCAGGTTCCGTCGCGGTCGCTTCGGACCACGTCGGCGGACAATCCGGGAACCTGCTCGCGCAGCAGATCCCGCAGTCGTGCCAGGTAGACTCCCAGGCGATGGGCGCCGCGCTCGACGTCGACGTCCGGCCAGAGCGTGCTGATCAGCTTCTCCTTCGGGACGACACCGCTCGGCTGGGCAGCCAGAAAGACGAGGATCTCCCACGGCTTGTACTGGGCCCCGGTCTTCCCTTCGCAGGAGAGCGCCCGGTCTCCACTCATCACCCACAGTCCACCGAAGCACCAGATCCGAATCGGCGCCTCTACCACATTGGCTGTCTACCACATTGGCTGTATTGTCCACTTGAATGGTGCCCGAGGACACGTTCACGATGTGGCCGTTGGATCCGCCATCGTTGGCGGGAATCGAAGCTGGCACCAACGCGGGATTCACGTGCGGCTCATCCGTTGTCAGGTTGCGGTCCGGTGCTTCGTCGTCCGATGACGAGGGCGGCGCTGGAACGCTCTCGCCGATTGCGAGAGGGTCGGCGTCCATCGATGGGCCATCAGCCTGATCACGATCAGGGATCCCGATCGTGGTCTCGTTGCCCGAGTTGCTGCTATCGACCGCCGCGTCGGTCGCGGCCGGCTCGGCAGCGGTCGATCGGACGTCATCCGCTTCCGTCAAATCGCCCGGATTGCCGTCTTCGGTCTTTGATTGGTTATTGCTGGTTTCGCGAGAACTATGGCCGCGACGAACGTCGGTCATCATGTCCACGAGCTGATCCAGGTGATCCTCAGAGACCTTGAAGCCTCGGACCGGCACCGGCCGCCGCCCCTCGATCTGGGCCAGCAACTCGCTCCGACCGAGATCCGCCGCGTTGGGCTGGCCGAGCAGAATGACGCTCTCTTCCTCGTGGTCCATCGCCAGCACCAGCCGCGTCCTGAAGTAGAGCAGCGTATTGTCGTCGAGGCCAGATGGTCGCGTCGTCGCGACGATCATCCGAAGGCCAACCGACGGGCCATCTTTGCCCAGCATCTCGAGCGTCGTCCAGATCTCGGGATCCCGCGGCAGCTCCGTCACCTCGCTGATCACCAGCACCCATTCTTCCTCGGATACCGCCGAACCCGAGCCATTGGCCGGCGTTGTTCGCGATCGGTGCCCAAGCTCGCCGCGGAGTCGAGCGAGGATGTCCCCCAGATGACTCTCGTCCCACGGCGCGACCGCGGCCGCCTCCTGGTGGGGGAACGCGCGCAACCGGTCCGGCAACGTCGTCGAACCGAGCACCATCCACACCCTCAGATTCTCCGGACGTCGCCGTGTGGCCAGCGCGGCGATCAAGCTGGTCAGGATCACGTCGACTCCACCGCCCGGGAGTCCAGCGACAAGCACGTGCCCAAGCTCTGGCCAGTTGGCGTACAAGATGTCCCGCGACGGCTGCACGCCCACCGGCACCAGCACCGGCGATCGCTCCGGCTGGTCAGTTGTCGGGGCAAAGATACCGGCGCGGCTCGGGCCGGTGATCCGCAAGAGGACGTCGTAATCCGACGTGCAGGCTGCCTGACCCTTACCACCGAGCAGATTTCCGAGGTTCGACGCCAGTGCGACGACTCGCTCCCTTTCGGCCAAACTAGCGAGCAGCGTCAGATCGAGACGCCGCTGACCGTGTTGTGCCATCAGAACGCCGACGCCGCTCAGCTCTTGGGCGGCGAGGTACCGCAGCACCTGGGTCGTGGCGTGAAGCGCTGGCTCGTCTTCACCGGTCTGCGATCGATAGGTGAGAACCCGGGTCAGGTCTCCCTCGATGAAGCCGGTCCGGGGAAGCTGATCACGTGACCCGGGACCAACGATTCGCCGACGACGGGACCAGAGAAGCGCACCGGCAGTTGCCGATGCCACCAGACCCCCGGCCGCGCCAGCCAGGAGAAGTGATTCATTTGCCGGACTCGGCTCGGCGGTATCGTGGTTCGGCGCCGGTCGTCGGGTCGGCATCTGGACTGGAGCCGGGGTCGGTGGTATCACGGTCGGCGAAGGTGATGGGACATCCCGAACGCTTGGAAAGGCCGGTGGCGAAGGAGGGTTCGGGTGCGGAGTCATCTCGGGTGCAGTCGCGTGTGGATGCGCTGGCGCCTCAGGTGGTGACGAGGTCGGAAGGCGAAGTCGCAGACCGGGCCAGATCAGGTCAGGGTTGGTCAGGGTTCGGCCATCGGCGAGCTTGGCGGTGTCACGATTGAGCTCGAAAATCTCCGGCCAGCGCATCTCATCGCCGAGAGATCGCGCGGCGATTCCCCGGAGCGTGTCTCCCGGCTGGACGATGTAATTGGCCTGGCCATCGACCTCGGTGACCGCCCGGGCGGGCCGTGGGATCTCGAGTACCCATCCTGGCTGAATCACCCCGGCGCGGGTGAACACCCGACCATCAGCCATGCGTCGCCCGACGTTGGCCGTCACCAGACGCGGGAACTCCTCGCCGGTGCCGTAGAATCGCTCGGCAATCGCCCAGAGCGTGTCACCCGCCTGCACCGTATACTCCACGGTTCGGGAGGAGCCATCCACGGCCTGTGGGCTGGCAGCGACAGACGGGGTAATCGGCTGCGCCCGTCCTACCGTCGTCGTGATAATCGTCGGCGGGGTCAACGGCGCTGCCGATGCCCGTGGAGCCCGACCGACGAGGTTCACGACGAGATAGGCGACGATCGCGCCATCCACCAAGCGCCGCACGAAGGGCAGGGTCAGCAAGTCCGATGCGACCCGGAGCGAGCGAAGCCAGGCGGCCCCGTCGGTCACCGCGTCAATACTTCGGATCACCAGGCGGAAGAGGAGCGAGGCAACGATCCAGATCCAGAGGATCCAGGCACCGGTGGTGAAGAGGTACGCCAGAGTGCTCAAGGGAATCTCCGACCCTTGCAGCGTTGTCCAGCCTTCCGTGAAGCTGGGAACGTGCGCCGGAAGGTGGGGCGGACCGGTCGCCAGGTCGAGGAGCGCACCGCTGACCGCGAGGAGCGCGATCAACCCGAAGAAACCGATCGGCTTCGCTCCCGGCTCATCATCGACGTAGACTGGGTTGGTCATCTCCACGCCCCTCACGTTAGTGGCTCTCCAGTATCGCTTGCGCTTCTTGGACTGGATAGCTGGAACTGTAAGTGTGCGCGATCGGTGGCAACCACTGAGCCGCCCCGCCGTTGACCTGGTAGGAAGCGTTGAACACGACCGTCAGCTTGACCGGGAAACCATCCGGGAAGCGTAGCGAGGAGTAAGCATAGGTATGCTGGATATCAGAGACCGCCGGATAGGCCGCCCCGAGGGACCCGGTCGCGAAGCTTGCGCCATCCCCGAAGCTCCACTGATAGCTCGTCGGCCAGACCCGCACCGAAACGGTGAAGGACGTGGGCTGACGTCGCGGATCATCCCGAGGCACCTCGGTAAGAGGAACCTCCGGTCCGACGGCGGGAGGAACCGTCACAGTCCGCGCGGTGCCGAAGGGCTTTCCGTCGTACCCATCGACCCAGAACCAGCCCGGGAGCGCGACACGGCCAAGTGCGGGGTTCGTCTTGACCTGGATAATCGGCAACGGCACGTGGTCGAGGAGACCGAGCGCGACCTCGTGTGGGTCGGTGCTCGAGGCGTTGCCGGCGGGCGGGTTCGGGGGTACGGCTGGCTGCGGAGGCGGCGGTCCGAGATGGACGTCGCCACCGTTGGTCGTGCTGGGAATCCAGATGACGCCCTGGAATTGATCGTCGACGTAGAGAGTATCAAGGAGTCTGGTTGGGATGGCTTTCGAGCTCGCCCTTCCAATCAATCATGTTGCTGAAGTTGGGGATCGTGAGGTAGTAGAGGTGGCCATCCGCGGTTTGCCGATAGATGCCGGTTTCATCGCCCCAGGTACGGTCCGGCGCCGGCGTCGCCGTGGGCGGACCGTCACTCGATGGTGTTGGCTGGGGTGCTGCGGTCGGAGAGGGCCTACTCGCGGGTTTGGGCGTCCCCTTTGCCGGCGGCGCGGGTTGATCCGTGCCAGGAACAGTCTGATGGATGGAGATTTCGATGTAGGCGCCACTCGAATTGGTTGTAACTTTCACATCGACGATCGGGGCGCTCCCAAATCGGTCGTACGGGCCGGACGGTCAATCCTCCGCGTGAGCCGTGGCGGGAAACAGAAATGCGGCGACTATGAGGCACAACAGACTACACCGAATCCGCATGGCCAGACTCCTTACTGCTGAACCCGAACGACGCTGACGACCTTCCATGCTCCGTCGATGATCTCCAATTGGCAGGCAATAGTCTCAGTCTTCCCGTCGCCTGGCGACTGAAGAGTGCGCTTTGTCGTCAGGTCGACCAGATAGCTCTTGTCCAGAAACTGATCCTGCACACCCGCCTTGGCAGGACTCACGTTAACTACCACGTAGTGGTGCTGTACGTCGCTCTTGACGGCATGGTTCTGGGACCGCAGGTCGTCGATCTGCTTCTGGACGCGGCTGCGCTCCGCTCCAGACATTACTTCGCCAAGTCGGCTCGTATTCAGCGTGTACAGGGCATCGTTATAGATATTCCAGTACCGAAGATACGCCTGTGCTACAGCCTGCTTGCTATTCAGATCGGTCGTGGGAGTGCCGGCGACAGACGAGTTAGCCGTGGCTGTTGACTCTACGATCACCGGACTTGTAACAGTCTGTGCCGCCGGTGACGGAGCCCCGGTTACGACAGCTGCCGCGGTCTCGATTCCGACCGATGGCCGCAGGCGTGCGTTGAGCATAGACGCGCCAATCAGGACAGCGATCACCAGCCCGAGTAGGGCCAGCCCGACTGTCCAGTACGGTCGTCGTGGCGACACCGGGTCATCCTCGGCCGGTTGTTCCGACGTTTCGCTCGCTCTCATCTCTTCCTCCTCCCTACTGGGCCCTTATGCTAGTTGTTAGCTAGCCTGGCAGGTTGCCCTCCGATGGACGATGGTTGGGAATCAAAACACCAACCCCGCCCATCGGAGGACAGCCTGATGATAGACGACTTCGCGGATTTCTGCCTGTGGACCTTCGTCGTGATCGATGACATCTGGCAGCAGATTGGTCCGCTCTCCCGTCATCCGGGTCCGGCACCGGTCTGCTCGGACAGTGAGGTGTTGACCTTGGCCATCGTGGGGGAGTGTCGTGGGTGGGATCAAGAGACCGCCCTGCTCAGTCACTTCCAGGAGCATCGCGATCTTTTCCCTCACCTCCTCTCCCAGAGTCGTTTCAATCGGCGACGGCGCCATCTCGCGGATGCCTTGAACCTGATCCGACGGGCGATCCTGGGCGTGCTCGATCTCGCCGCCGACCGTCAGGCGGTGATCGACAGCCTCCCGGTTCCCGT
>Ga0307372_10014040_pt1 | contig 10299 bp, 7 predicted proteins | sample OX1MG_FD_202533 | JGI IMG/M metagenome (GOLD analysis project Ga0307372, IMG submission 202533) | Soil microbial communities from Risofladan, Vaasa, Finland - OX-1 | ecosystem: Environmental > Terrestrial > Soil > Coastal area > Acid sulfate soil | place: Finland: Risofladan, Vaasa | collected... | reverse complement strand
CCGGCTGCTCCAGGTGCTGGGCAACCTGCTCCACAATGCGCTGAAGTTCACCATCCGGGGCAGCGTTGGCCTGGCCGCTTATCACGCCGGCCAGGAGGTCCACATCGCTGTCAGCGACAGTGGCGTAGGGGTGTCGCCAGCTGAGCGCGAGCGCATCTTCGACAAGTTCCATCAAGCCGGCCGGGCGCCGCAGGGCAAGACGCCCGGCACAGGCCTGGGGCTGGCCATCTGCCGCCAGATCGTGGAGCACCACGGCGGCCGCGTCTGGGTCGCCGCCGCGCCGCGCGGAGGCAGCGTGTTCACGGTCGCCCTGCCGGCGCTGGCGGCCGAGCTGGCCGAGCGCCCTGGGCTCAGCGCGGTAGAGCAAACCGCGCGCGCCTGAGGCCGGCGGGCCACCGCGGCCCTCGCCAGGCGAGGCGCGTCTAGCGCAGCTTGGCGGCGCGGATGAGGTCGGGCACGACGTCCTCCTGGGCCACGGCCATGACATGCACGCCGGCCACGCCCGGAAGCTGGCGCAGCTGGGCGATGATCTCCAGGCAGATGGTCACGCCCTCCTGCTGCTGATCGCCGGCGTCGGCCAGGCGCTTGAGGATGTTGGAGGGAATGACCACGCCGGGCAGGCCATTCATGTGCTGCGCCTGGGCCAGGCTCTTGAGCGGCCCCACTCCGGCCAAAAAGCCGGCGCGAGCGGCCAGCCCGCGGTCGATCCACTGCTCCATGAACGGCCGGAAGGCGGCCACGTCGAACACGAACTGCGACTGGAAGAAGTCGGCCCCCAGCTTGACCCGCTGCTCCAGCCGAGCCAGCTCCTTGTCCAGGGGGCCCAGCATGGGCGCCGAGGTGGCGCCGGTGAAATAGCTGGGCGCTACGGCCATGACCTCGCCGTTCAGGAACGTGTGCTCCTCGCGCATGCCTCGCAGCATGGCCAGCAGCTCCGCCGTGGTCAGGTCGAACACGTCCTTGGCGTTGGGGTGGTTACCCACTTTGGCAGCGTCGCCGGTCATGCACAGCACGTTGCGCAGGCCCAGGGCGTAGGCGCCCAGCAGGTCGCTCTGGATGGCGATGCGGTTACGGTCGCGGCAGGTGGCCTGCACGATCGGCTCGACACCCGCCTGCTTGGCGATGAGCGCGCCGGCGATGCTGGACAGGCGCACCACGGCGGTCTGGTTGTCGGTCACGTTAGCGGCGTCGACCAGGCCGGCCAGGGCTGCCGCCTTGCGCTGCACCACCTCGCCGTCCGCGCTCTTGGGCGGCCCGATCTCGGCCGTGACGGCGAAGCCGCCGCCGGCCAGGCGGGCTTCGAGGGCGGAGCCGGTCTTCATGGCGTTTCGAGTTGCAACGGCCGAACACGAAACTCGACACTCGAAGGCCGCAACTTCCTCATCGCACGTACCCATCGGCCAGGCCGGCGTCGACGGTCAGGATGGCGCCGGTGATCTTGGCCGAGCGGTCGGAGGCGAAGAACAGCGCGGCCTCGGCCACGTCGGCGCTGCCGACATTGAGCTTGAGGGCGCTGCGCTGGCGGTATATCTCGGGTAGGTCGTCCACGGCCACGCCGCGGCTGGCGGCGCGGGCCTGGCCCCACTGGCCCGACCACAGGCCGCTGCCCTCGAAGACGGCGTCTGGCGCCAGGCTGTTGACGCGGATGCCGAACGGGCCGGCCTCCTCGGCCGCGCAGCGGGCCAGGTGCAGCTCGCCGGCCTTGGCGCTGGTGTAGGCCGCGGCGTTCTTGGCCGGCGCCAGGCCGGCCTTGGACGATACGAACACAATCGAGCCGCCAATGGTGTCCGGCCGGTCGCCGGCCCGCAGTTGGCGCTTCATGATCTTGAGCGCCTCGCGGGTGACCAGGAAGTAGCCCGTCAGCAGCACGTCCTGGGTCCGGCGCCAGTCGTCCAGGCTGAGCTCGTCGATGGGCTTTGCCACGGCGATGCCGGCATTGGACACGACCACATCCAGCCCGCCGAAGGCCAGCACCGTATCGGCCATGGCGCGCTCGACGCTGGCCGGATCGGTCACGTCGCACTCGACGGCGATGGCCGGGCCGGGCAGCTCCTTGGCGACGGCCTGGGCGCCCGCCAGGTTGAGGTCGGCCAGGGCCAGGTGGGCGCCCTCCTCGGCGAAGCGGCGGGCGATGGCCCGGCCGATGGCGCCGGCCGCGCCGGTGATGAACGCCACCCGCCGGGCCAGCTCCCTTTCCGGCGGCAAGAGCGTCAGTTTGTACAGCTCCAGCGGCCAGTACTCGAAGTCGTAGGCGTCCTTGTCGGACAGGCTGGCGAAGCGGTCCAGCACGCTGGCGCCGCGCATGATCTGGATGGCCCGGGTGTAGTTCTCGGCAGCCAGCAGGGCCGCGCGCTGGTCCTTGCCGGCGGTGACCATGCCCAGGCCGGGCACGAGCACCACCTTGGGCAAGGGCTCAAACGGGTCCGGAGTCCGGGGTCCGAGGTCCGGGGTCCGGAGTCCGGACTCCGGGGCCGCCTCGGGATCCACGCCGTAGGTGGCCAGCGTCTGCTCCCGGAAGAAACGCCGGTAGTCGCGTTCGTAGGCGGCGAGGGCCGTGTCGACTTCGGACTCCGGACCCCGGGCCCCGGACTCCGGCAGGAACAGCGGCTTGACCTTGGTGTACAGCACGTGGTCGGGGCAGGCCAGGCCCTGGGCGGCGACCTCGGGGCTGTGGCGCGAGTTGACAAATGCCAGCACGTCGTCGCTGTCGGTGTAGTGCAGGACTACGCGCTTGCCGCGGCTGAGCCGGCCACGCAGCCGCGGGAACAGCCGCAGCGCCGCCTGGCGTCGCTGCTCGGCCGGCGGCGCCGGCCGCTCCAGGCCGCCGAACACGGTCTTGCCACGGGCTTGGTCCTCGATGTAGTCCGCGGCGCGGTTGATGAACTCCAGGCTGTTGAGGTAGCTCTGCTTGGCCGAGTCGGCCCAGGTGACCAGCCCGTGCTTGCCCAGGAACACGGCCCGGCAGGTGGGCTGGCGCTCGACCGCGTCGGCGCACCACTTGGCCATGGTGAAGCCGGGCCGAATGTAGGGCAGCCACACCACCTCGTCGCCAAACACGTCCGTGGTGATCGCTTCGCCGCGCTCGGCCATGCAGAACGACACGATGGCGTCGGCGTGGACATGGTCGACGTCGCGCCACGGCAGGAAGCCGTGCAGCAGGGTCTCGATCGACGGCCGCGGCGCGCCGGGCTCCAGCAGCGCGTGGGCCAGGTAGTCGACCATGGCTTCGTCGGACATGCTTTCCCGACGCCGCACGCCGGCGATGGCCTCCAGGGCCACATCCGGAAATGCCGCGCGCGGCGCAGTCTTGAGGTCGTAGCCGCTGGCCTTGATGGCCAGCACCGGCAGCTCGCGGCCGCGATAGTCCAGGGCGGCGTGCTTGGTGGAAGTGTTGCCGCCGCCGCGGTTGACGATGCGCTCGTCGGCGCCCAGCAGGTTGGAGCGATAAGCCAGCAGCCCGACGGCATCCAAGCCGGCGGCGTGCGCATCGTCCCAGCGGGACTCGAAGGTAGGCATAAGGCTCAGCCACGATCATCGCACGGCTGGCGGAGCTCTCAGCGCCGGCCGAACTCGCGCTCGAGCTGAGCCTGGGACAGGTGGACCATTGTTGGCCGGCCATGGGCGCAAGCCTGCGGCGACCAGCAGCGCTCCAAGTGGGCGATGAGGGCGCTCATCTCCTCCGCCGACAGCGCCTGGCCAGCCCGCACCGCGGTGTGGCAGGCCAGGGAGTGTGCGGCCGCGTCGTCCCAGTCGGCGCGCGCGACTTCGGCGGCCAGCTCGTCCAGCATGGCGGCCAGGCTGTCGCGCGCCTTGTCCAGCCGCATCGCGGCGGGGATGGCCCGCAGCAGGTAGGTGCGGTCGCCGAAGGGCTCGATCTCGATGCCCAGCCGCGACAGCGCGGGCCGGGCGGCGCCGGCTGCGGCCGCCTGGGCCGGCGAGACCTCGATGGTCAGCGGCTGCAGCAGCAGCTGCGCGTCGGGCGCTTGGCCGGTGTCGTTCTGGCGCGAGCGCTCGATAGCATCCAGCCGCACCCGCTCGTGGGCGGCGTGCTGGTCGATTAGGTACAGCCCGCCCGGCCCTTCGGCGATGATGTAGGTCAGGGCCAGCTGGCCGAGCACGCGCAGCATAGGCAGCGTCTGGAGCATGCTGGCGGCTTGTGACGAGTCCGGGGTCCGGAGTCCGGGCTCCGAGGGCGCCCCTGCGGCTTCGAGCTCGGAGACAGGCGACTGGCTGCCCGGCGCCCCAGCGCTGAAGCCCCAGGCCCCCGGACCCTGGACCCCGGCCCCCGGACTCACCGCGTACGCGCCCAGGTAGCCGGCCGGCCCCGGCACGGAGCCGATGACGGGCGCGCGCATTTCGATGACCGGCACCGGCGCGTAGCGCGCCACGGCCTGCAGCACCGCCTGGTGGACGCGGGCCAGCACCTGGCGCTCGGCGGCGAACTTGACTTCAGCCTTGCTGGGGTGGACGTTGACGTCCACCTGGGCCGGATCGACGTTGACGTTGAGCACGGCTACGGGATGGCGGCCGACCATCAGCAGCGAGGCGTAGGCCTCCTCGGCGGCGTGCAGCATGGCCCGGCCTTGGATGAGCCGGCCGTTGACGAACAGCGAGATGTGGCTGCGGCTGGCGCGGCTGACCTGCGGCTGGCTGACGTAGCCGCGCACCTGCAGGCCTGACGAGGCCGGGTTGGCATAGTCGTTGAGCTCGACGGGGATCATGCCGCGGGCCACCTCGGGGCCGTACAGCCGGGCAATCACGTCCAGCAGGTCGCCGCCGCCGCTGGATTGGAACACCGGCCGGCCGTCGGCCAGCAGACTGAAGCCGATGCCGGGGTAGGCCAGGGCGAAGTGGCCCACCAGCCGGGTCACCTGGCCGCCCTCGGCCAGCGGCGTCTTGAGGAACTTGCGCCGGGCCGGCATGTTGTAGAACAGCTCGCGCACGGTGACGCTGCTGCCGGCCGGGCAGCCGGCGCTGGCTTGCTCGACGATCTGGCCGCCATGGACCCGCAGCTGGCTGCCACCGTGGTCCCGCGGCCGGCGCGATGCCAGGGTCACCTGGCTGACGGCGGCGATGCTGGGCAGCGCCTCGCCGCGGAAGCCCAGGGTGGCGACTAACGGCAGGTCGTCGATCGAGCCGATCTTGCTGGTGGCGTGGCGCTGAAAGGCCAGTGCCAGCTCCTCGGCGGCGATGCCGCAGCCATTGTCGACCACCCGCAGCAGGCCCATGCCGCCGTCCTTGAGCTCGACCCGGATATCGGTCGCGCCGGCGTCGATGGCGTTCTCGATCAGCTCCTTGGCCACTGATGCGGGCCGCTCGACCACCTCGCCGGCGGCGATCTTGGCCGCGCTGTCAGGATCGAGGACACGGATGGCCATCGCCAAGTTGAACAATTGTACTATCTGAGTAGTCAGTGGCGGGATATCAGGAACTGGAGAGTAGGCGGCGATGCCGCAGCTAGATCGGGCCGAGATTGAGGCCGTCATCCCCCACCGTGAGCCGTTCCTGTTCGTGGACCGTATCAGCGACATCGACTACGGCAAGCGGGCGGTTGGCTGGATCGACGACGTGGGCCGCCACCAGCTGATCTTGTCGGGCCACTTCCCCGGCTTCCCGGTGCTGCCGGGGGCGATCCTGGTGGAGGCCCTGGCCGAGGTGGGCGCCGTGGCCGCACTGGGCCTGGAGGGCTACCGCGGCAAGCTGGCCGTGCTGGCCGGCCTGGACGGCTGGAAGTTCCGGCGCATGGCCCGCCCCGGCGACCGGGTGCGCCTGGAGGCCGAGCTGCTGCGTCTGCGCGCCAACTTCGGCAAGGGCCGCCTGTCGGCCACGATTGACGGCGAAGTCGCCGCCGCGGGCGAGCTGATCTTCGGCATCATCGACCGCCCGGCGGGACTCCAGCCCTAGCCGCCCTGGTATTGCGGCAGCAGCAGCAACTCGTCGCCAGGCTGGAGCTCAGAGCCGAGGTGATGGTGGATGCCCAGCACGCTGCCGTTGACTGCCACCTCGATGGGCATCCTGAGGGCGGCCTTGGTGGCGTCCCACAGCTCCGCGCCCAGCCGAGGGTATTCCGCGCTCAGACGCGCCAGGAACTGCGTTACCGTTTCGCCAGGCCGATGGTCAAGCATCAAGCGGGCTTGGCGGCCTTCGTCCTGACCGATCAGCCGCGGCAGCCAAGGCAGCAGCACGACGCTGATGCCGTCAGCCTCCAGCGACTAATCTCCAGCTACTCACTTCCAGCATCCCAAAGATCCCGCGCAACCTCGGGTAGGCCCAGCTCCCGCAGCCGCTCGGGCAGCGGCTTGCCGCTGGCGCGATCCCACTGCATGCGGGCGTAATACACGTCGCGCATCTGCTCCCACACCGGCATGGCGTCCACGCCCTGGGCCGGGCCGTCGGCGGGCACGCCGCCGTAGCGGGGCGACGGGAACTCCACTTCGGGGCCGATGCCGCAGCGCAGGTTGAAGGCGCGCAGCAGGCTGCCCGTGCGGCGGCCGCAGTCGCGCAGCTCCTCCAGATTCATGTCCCAGCCGGTGATGGCGTTGAGCACGCCCAGGGTGGTGCGCAGGCCGACCGAGTTGGTGAAGGTGCACACGCCCAGGCTGTCCTCCACGTAGCGCCGGCCGTAGATCTTGGCCAGGCTCTCGGGCATCTCGACGGGGTTGTAGACATCGATCCGCTCCGGCACGCCCAGCTCCTCGGCGTCGACGGCCATGCCGCACTCGAAGCTGGCGTTGGAGCTGACGCAGGTGTCGAACAGCTCCTCGCGCTTGAAGCGATGGTCGTGGCCGCGCGGCGATGCGCCCTTGAGGGTGAACACGCCGGCCTGGTAGGCTGCGCCGCCGAGCGTCTCGGCGGCCTTCTTGGTGCCTTCGGCCAGCAGGTCGCCGAAGCCCTCGCGGCGAGCCAGCAGCCACAGCACGCGGGCCGCGCCCTCGGCATCGCCCCACTGCAGGTCGAAGCCGAGCTGGTCCTTGGTGATCCAGCCCTTCTCGCAGCCTTCCATGACCCAGCCGCACAGCCAGCCGAACTCGTTGACGTCCACGCCGGCCTTGTCCACCTGGGTGTTGAGCCAGGACACCGCCACCGGGTCGGTCATGCCCAGGGTGGCGCCGCAGCCGGCCCAGCCCTCGTATTCCGGCTCGTCGGCCAGCTCGCCCTGGTGCGGGCCGCTGGGCAGCACGTGCATCATGCAGTGGTGCATGCCGCACGCCGAGCACTGGTGGCCGCGGTGCGAGAAGCCGTCGCGGATGGCTTGTGGCGTGAACTTCTCCAGCACCTCCGGCTGGGACGAGTAGAAGACGTTGGTGCTGTAGTTCTTTTGCGGCAGCATGCCGGTGACGGCGCCGCCGGTGAAGCCGCCCAGGGTGCCATGGCGGTACAAGCCCAGGCCCCAGGCGCCGGTCTTGATGCCGTCCGACAGCCTGTCGGCGGCGGACCACACGCCGGCAGGGTTGGCCACGGCCAGGGGCTTGGTGCCGCGCACGATGGCGATGGCCTTGAGCTTTTTCTTGCCCAGCACCGCGCCGACGCCGTTCTTGGAGGCAACGTGGCCGTAGTCGCCTTCGATAGCGGCGAACTTGACCAGGTTCTCGCCGGCCACGCCGATGCCGTAGACGCTCATCTGGTGGCCGGCCCGGCCGTGCTCGGCCATCAGCCGGTCCTGCAGCTCCCAGGTGTCGAGGCCCAGCAGGTGATTGGCCGGCAGCAGCTCGACGTGGTCGTCCTCGACGTGCAGGTACAGCCACTCGCTGGCCTGGCCCTGGAACACGATGCCGTCCCAGCCGGAGAACTTGAGGGTGTGGCCGAAGAAGCCGTTGGCCTGGGTGGAGGTGGCGCCGCCGGTGAGCGTGCCGCGGGTGACCACGCTCATGTTGGACGTGCCCCAGGACAGGCTGCCGGCCATCGGCCCGGTGCACAGGCTGATGCGGTTGTCAGGGTGGTCCCAGGTGACGTGCGCCGGCACTTCGTCATACAGCATCCGCGCGCCGAAGCCCGTGCCGCCCAGGTATTTTCGGGCATAAGCCTCATCGAACGGCTGCGCCCAAGCTCGCCGAGCCGTCAAGTCCACGCGCAGCAGCTTGCCGGCATAGCCGAACGGCGGGCGCGGGGCGCCTGTTTGGGGTTCGAGCAAACTGGTGGCCATGGCCATAACGTCAATGCTCCTTGAGTGATGCGCGAACAATATCCTTCAAGCGCGGCAGCTCGTCGGGCAGGCAGGCCGCGAACGTGTGCGCTGGGACGTGCGCGCCTGGATGCGGAAGAAAAGCGAACCAGCGTGCCTGGCCGCCGACCAGTTGCTCCGCCAGGGAGGAATCGGATGAGAGGCCAAAGACGCCCCTGACGGCGTGCGCCGCGAGCCGGCCCAGCACAACGACCAGCTTCGAACCAGACATCTCGACCGTCCGCCACAGGTAGCGGCGGCCGCACTCCTCCAGCGCCTCCTCCACCCCGAGCTCGCCGGCGGATTTGCAGTGAACCGCTTCCGAGATGGCATAGTCTACGCCCGGCCGCGGCCCTTGGCCATCGGGCAGCAGCTCGGCGGCGCGGGCGCAGACTGAGGCCCAGAACGAGACCGGGCCGTCGTAGCTCCCATTCAGCAGCAGCGGGTGCAGGCCATCGGTGGTCCACGGTTCGCGTGCGCCGCCGAAGCGATGGGTGAAGAAGTCCGCGATGCGCGCGTTGTCCCAATCAGATAACGGGTAGCGTTCAGCCGGGCCGATGGAAGGGTTGGAGCTCAGGAACAGGATGGGAGCGCGCTCGAGGTCTCCATTCCAGGGCTCGGGGAGGTGGAAGCGGTCCGCCGGCTGGGTGGCGACGATAGTCGAACACGCGCTTGCCGCGCCTTTCAGACACTGCTGCGCGACCGGGCAGCGGGCGATATCCAGCAGGAGTTGCGCAGCCCTTCCCGCGGGCGCCGGAGACGGCTCCATGCTCAGCCTCGCATCCAGAGCGCGTTGTCCAGAGGCTGGCTGGGCGCGCCGAGCAGGGTTTGGGGCAGCAGCGCCGACACTGTGCCGGCGGCCAGGAAGACCTTCTTGACCTCGAAGGGACGCTCGATCAGGAGCTCCTTCCAGCGGCCCAGGGGGTGGCGGGATTGGACCAGGCCTTTGAGCATGCCCATGTCGTTCTCCGAGGCAATTTGGCGGGCGGGGCCGACGATGATGGCGCCGGCTAGACGGTCGCCGTCCCAGACGTAGCGGCGGTAGTGGCCGCCGGCAGCCTGGCCTTCGGTGGCGTCCGCGCCGGCCCAGTCGCCGAAGCTGGCGGCCTGCAGACCGGCAGCCTCGATCACGTTCATGAGCATGCCGCCGGAATAGACGCGTGGCTGGCCGGCCATGGCCGCACCGACGAGGCGGCCCTGCTCCATGGCTGCCGTCTCGATGGCCATGACGGCGCGCTGGCCGCTGGCCAGGTCGGCCACCTCGGTCACGTCGCCGGCGGCGTAGACCGCCGGATCGCTGCTGCGCAGCTGCTCGTCGACGACGATGCCGCGCTCAACCTGGAGGCCGCTGCCGGCCAGCCAGTCGAGGTTGGGCTTGATGCCGGTGGCGACTATGACGAGTTGCGCGTCGTGAGAGACGGGAGACGAGCGGCTGGGCTGGCCGAGCAGCAGGCGCTTGCCCCCGCCCGGGGCGTCCTCGACCCGCTCCAGCTTGGCGCCGGTGTGGACACTGACGCTGCGCGCGCGCAGCCAGCCTTCCAGCACCTCGGCCGCGGCGGGGTTGAGCATGCGCGGCAGGACGTGCGGCTCGCGCTCGATCAGGGTCAGCCGGCAGCCGGCGTGCAGCAGCGGGTTGACGATGGTGAAGGAGATGAAGCCGGCGCCGACGACAGCCACTTCCGCACCGGGCCGAACGACCCGCCGCAGGGCCTGGGTATCGGCCAAGGTCCAGTGGTCGTGCACGCCGGCGCCGTCGAGGCCCGTCACGGGCGGGCGGACGGCCGAGGAGCCGGTGGCGATCAGCAGGTCGTCGTACGCCAGGCTGTCGCCCCCGTCCAGCAGCAGATGCTTGGCGGCGCGGTCCAGCCCGACAGCCCGGCTGCCGAGCCGCAGCTTGACACCGAGTTGCTCCAGGCGCTCAGGCGAGATGGTGCAGACGTTGGACTCGTCGATCTCGGAGCTGAGATAATAGGGCAGCACCATCCGGGCGTAGGGCGCCTCAGTCGAGACCAGGGTCACGTCCGCCTCGGGCTGGATCGACAGCAGGGTGGTGATGGCGTTGAAGCCGGCGGTGCCGGCGCCCAGGATGACGTGGCGTCTGAGTTTTGAGTTCTGGGTTCTGAGTTCCGGGTTCACAG
>Ga0307372_10014039_pt1 | contig 10299 bp, 5 predicted proteins | sample OX1MG_FD_202533 | JGI IMG/M metagenome (GOLD analysis project Ga0307372, IMG submission 202533) | Soil microbial communities from Risofladan, Vaasa, Finland - OX-1 | ecosystem: Environmental > Terrestrial > Soil > Coastal area > Acid sulfate soil | place: Finland: Risofladan, Vaasa | collected... | reverse complement strand
AGGCAGAGTTCGACTTTTTCCGCGTGCGCGGAGAAGAGCGCAAAATTGGCGCCGCGAGGATCGAAGTGCGCGCCGAGCGGATACGGCCGGCCGGTTCCGAGACGGCGCGCCATCGATTAGCCGGCGGCTGGGGCAAGAAAGATGGCGGCCAGCGGTGGCAGCGTGAGGGCCAGGGAGTGGCTGCGGGAGTGCCACGGCAGCGCTTCAGGCGTCAGCGGGCCAGCGTTGACGACGCCACTGCCACCGTAGCGGCGATCGTCGGAATTGAGGATCTCACGATAGGTCGCGCCGGACGGCATGCCGATGCGGTAATTCTGCCGCACCACCGGCGTGAAGTTGACGATGATCACGACATGGTCACCTGGCGTTCGCGCGGAGCGCTGGAACGACAACACGCTCGCCGCGCGGTCCGAGGCATCGATCCATTCGAATCCGCCACGCTCGTGATCGAGTTCATGCAGTGCGGGTAGGCGTCGATGGAGCGCATTGAGATCGCGTACCAGCGCTGCCGTGCCCTGATGCATTGCGTCGTCCAGCAGGTGCCAATCGAGGCTCTGGTCGTGATTCCATTCGTTTTCCTGACCAAATTCATTGCCCATGAAGAGGAGTTTCTTGCCGGGATGGCCGTACATGAACGCGTAGTAGGCCCGCAGATTGGCGAAGCGCTGCCAACGGTCGCCCGGCATGCGGCCTAAGATGGACCGCTTGCCGTGCACGACCTCGTCGTGCGACAGCGGCAGAACGAAGTTCTCGTTGAAAGCGTAAAGCAGGCCGAAGGTGAGCTGCTCGTGATGATGCGAGCGATGCACCGGATCGAACGCCATGTAATCGAGCGTGTCGTGCATCCAGCCCATGTTCCACTTGAAGCCGAAGCCGAGTCCGCCGTCGTAGGTCGGTCGCGATACCAACGGCCAAGCCGTCGACTCCTCCGCGATCGTCGTGATGCCCGGAAACCGTCCGAAGCATGTCTCGTTGAGTCGCTTGAGAAATGCGATTGCTTCGAGATTCTCATTACCGCCGAAGCGATTGGGAACCCATTCGCCCGGCTGTCGGCTGTAATCGAGATAGAGCATCGACGCGACGGCATCCACGCGCAGCCCATCAACGTGATAATGGTCGAACCAATGCAGGGCGCTGTTGAGCAGGAACTCGACGACTTCGGTGCGGCCGTAATTGTAAATGAGAGTGTTCCAATCGCGGTGAAGACCCTGCCGCGGATCGGCGTGCTCGTAGAGGCGCGTGCCGTCGAACTCGGCCAGACCGTGCGGATCGTTGGGGAAATGACCCGGCACCCAATCGAGCAGCAGGCCGATCTCGGCGCGATGGCAGGCATCGACGAAAGCCTGGAAATCGGTCGGACTGCCGTAACGGCTTGTCGGTGCGTAGAGACCGGTCGGCTGATATCCCCACGAGCCGTCGAACGGATGTTCGGTGATCGGTAACAACTCGAGATGGGTGAAGCCCATTTCCTTGACGTATGGCACGAGCGTGTCGGCAAGCTCGCGATAGGTCAGGTAGCGGTTGCCTTCCTCGGGTCGACGCCGCCAGGAACCCAGGTGCGCCTCGTAAATCGTCATCGGCTGCGCATAAGGGTTGCGCTCGCCGCGCGCCGTCATCCAGGCGCCGTCGTCCCAGCGATGGTGATCAATGCGCGCGACCAGCGAGGTGGTCGCCGGCGGCCGCTCGGCGGCCTGTGCCAATGGATCCGCCTTGAGCGGCAAGATCGCGCCCGTCCGGTCCTTGATCTCGTATTTGTAGCGGACGCCTTCGCCGATGCCTGGTACGAACAGCTCCCACACGCCGGCCCCGGGGTGGAGCCGCATGACATGGCGCCGTCCATCCCAGAAATTGAAATCACCGACGACACTGACGCGCTTGGCATTTGGCGCCCAGACACAGAAGACGACGCCCTCGACGCCGTCGATCGCGATGTTATGCGCGCCGAATCGCCGATAAGCCTCGAGGTGCGTGCCTTCGCGCAGCAAATAGAGATCAGTTTCGCCGAGCCAGGGACCGAATTGGTAGGGGTCGAGGAATTCGGTGCTGCTGTCTCGCCAGGCGACACGCAAGCGATACGGCCGCGGTGGCATCGCCGCCAGCGGGATTACGAAGAGACCGGAGCCACCTGGCACCGGCTGGGCGCCCGTCACCACTTTGCCGCTGGTATGGTCGACAAGTTCGAGGCCGGTTGCATCGGGCAGGAAGGCGCGCACGACGAAGCCCGACGCCGCTTGGTGTGGCCCGAGATAGCCGAATGGATCGGTATGATCGCCCCCAAGGATCGCATCGGCCTCGCGGTCGAGGGAGGGCGGCACGGTGTTCATGGCGAGACCAGTGCTTTCAACCCTCGCAATGGAACGGCAATCCAATCCGGACGGTTCCCCAATTCGTATGCGGTTTCGAGGGCCGCCTTCTCGATCAGGAATAGTCTGAGAAGCCGACGCGCTAGATTTTCGTCAGCGGGCCATAGGGCGCAGCCGACCATCGCACGGCTATAGGTATCGAGGAAGCCGTTGATGGCGTCGTCGCGCCACAACAGAACCGCTTTCAGCAGCTCATTGCGTAGGTCCGGTTGGTTGGCGGTCGCATGTTCGAGCGCCGTCCAGGCAGCATAGTCGAACGAGCGCAGCATTCCGGCCACGTCGCGAATGACCGAATGCTTTCCACGGCGCTCCGCGAGCGGCACCTGCGGCGGTCCCTCGAAATCGACGATCTCGACGTCGTTCTTTACGACCAGGATCTGGCCAAGGTGATAATCGCCATGGAGCCGCGACAGTACGATATCGCGATCCGCAACGGCGAGAGCACGAACCTGCGCAGCGATGGCCTCTTTGTGGCCGAGCAGCTCGGTTGCGAGGGCCGACGCCTCGTCGGGTAAGCGTATGACCGCGCGCGAGAGTTTGTCGAAGGTCTCGTCGACCGTTCGCGCGATCGCATCGCCCCAGCCGGTTACCTCGACCGGCGTCGCGCGCACGACGGTGAAGGCGTCATCGCCAACCTCGATGTCGAGCGCACGGTGCAACTCGGCAGTGCGCAATGCCAGTTGCTCGATCTGCGAGCGGTAGACGGTATGCGCCGCAGTCGACGCATTCTGCTCGACCACCGGTGCGACGCGTGACTCCTCGAGGAAGCGAGCGAGATAGCCCAGCGTGAATGACCAGGCGTCACCCTGGTTCTGGACCCAGCCATGGATCACGCCGAGCGCGGTCTCTTGGCCGTCCGCTTCAACCAGGGCGATGTGCCCGAGCAGCGGGGGCGCGTTCCTGAACTGCGTCCGCTCGGTCAGGAACATGCCCATCTCGATTTCGGGGTGGATGCCTGGCGCGACGAGCCGATAGAACTTGATGATCGCGGTGCCCTCGACGACCGCCGAGCTGTTCGACTGCTCGGCACTGCCGATACGGATGGTCGGCTTCTCCGGCAACGGCCATTCGGCGAACGCCGTGCTCGGCCTAAAGACGAGCCGGCCCTGCGCCGTGTCGACGGTGCGCGAGTTGCGCACCGCCTCAAATGCCGCGCCGACAAACGTTTCGCTGTGCAGTGCATCGGTGAGATAGCCCTCCCGCGGCCCGTGCCTGAGCTTTGCAAGGGTAACGGCGGGCGACGGCACCATTGGTGGTTGCCACTCGTCCATCAGAGGCAGCGAGTAACGCGCCTCAAAATGTCGTCCGCGCGCTTCGGCAATGATCCACAGCCAATCACGGTCGCCCAAGTGGAATGTTGACGACCACACCAACGCGGTCGTGAAGCCGCGCTCGCTCTTGTGTGCAAACCAGCGGTGTTCGGCGAGAAATAGCGGCAGCATGTCGCGCTCGACGATGCCGCGGTTGCGGCCCTCGAGCGCCGTGGTCAAGCCGCCCAGCGCCACCAGCGTATCGAGGTCGCGCATGCGAACCGTCGTCAGCGGTCGCTGGACCGGAACTGCGAGTTGGAACCAATAGAAGCCGTGGCCCTGGAGGGTGACGGTGTAAAAACCCTCGCCGATCATCGGAAACGACGTTTGTCCGAGCAGCTCAACCGGGATGCGACCGGCGAACGCCGACAGATCGAGCTCGACCGCCTGCGCGGAGCGCGACAGGTTCGAAATGCAGAGCACGGTGAATTCCTCGTGCTGGCGCAAGTAGGCCAGGACGGCGCGGTTCGACGGATAGAGAAAGGTAAGTGTGCCGCGGCCGAATACCTTCAGCGACTTGCGTACGCCGATCAGCCGCTTCATCCAGTTGAGCAGCGACGATACGCTCCGCGATTGCGCCTCGACGTTGAGCGCCTGGTAGCCGTAGACGGCATCCATGATGGGCGGCAGGTAGAGCGTCGCCGGATCGGCTCGCGAGAAGCCCGCATTGCGGTCCGGCGTCCACTGCATCGGCGTGCGCACGCCGTCACGGTCACCGAGATAGATATTGTCGCCCATGCCGATCTCGTCGCCGTAATAGAGGATCGGCGTGCCGGGCAGCGATAGCAGCAGACTCGCCATCAGCTCGATCCGGCGCCGGTCGTTGCCCATCAGCGGCGCCAGCCGCCGGCGAATGCCGAGATTGAGGCGCGCGCGCTGATCCGCCGCGTAAGTCGACCACAGATAGTCGCGCTCGCTGTCGCTCACCATCTCCAACGTCAGCTCGTCGTGGTTGCGTAGGAAGATCGCCCATTGGCAGGGCTCGGGAATCTCCGGCGTCTGACGCATAATGTCGGTGATCGGGTGGCGATCTTCGCGCGCAATCGCCATGTACATGCGCGGCATAAGCGGGAAGTGGAATGCCATGTGGCATTCGTCGCCGTTGCCGAAGTAATCCTTCACGTCTTCGGGCCACTGATTGGCTTCAGCGAGGAACAACCGATTCGGGAATTCGCGATCGAGCTGCGTCCGCATCTGTTTGATGACAGCATGAGTTTCGGGCAAGTTCTCGTTGGTCGTGCCCTCGCGCTCGCAGAGATAGGGCACCGCATCGAGCCGGAATCCATCGACGCCGAGATCGGCCCAGAACCGCATGTTGTTGAGCACCGAGCGGACGACATGCGGATTGTCGAAATTGAGGTCCGGCTGGTGCGAAAAGAAGCGATGCCAAAAGAAGGCACCGGCGACCGGGTCCCACGTCCAGTTCGCCTTCTCGGTGTCGTTGAAGATGATCCGAGTGCCCTTGTACTTGTCCTCGGTCTCGCTCCAAACGTAGTAGTCGCGATACACCGAGCCAGGCCGCGCGCGCCGGGCGCGCTGGAACCACGGATGCTGGTCGGAAGTATGATTGACCACCAGCTCAACGATGATCCTGAGACTGCGACGATGCGCTTCGCGTACCAGCTGCCCGAAATCGCGCAACGTGCCGTAGGCCGGGTGGATGTTGCGGTAGTCCGAAACATCGTAGCCGTCGTCACGAAATGGCGATGGGAAAAACGGCAGTAGCCAGATGGCGGTCACGCCGAGGTCTTGGAGATAGTCGAGCTTGGCGACTAAGCCGGGCAGGTCGCCGATGCCGTCGTTGTTTGCGTCGAAAAACGCCTTGACGTGCAACTCGTAGATGACGGCGTCCTTGTACCAGTCGGGCGCATCGGCCTGGACGCGAGCTTCGGGAATTGCCGTCCGTGCAGTGACGTCAGGCATCGCCCGGCTCCGCCAGCTTGAACACGAAGATCGGCACGCCGGGACCGATCCAGATCGATTGCCGAGCTCCGGCCCAGTGCAGAAGCTCGCCGCTGCGCAGATTGCGGACGGCAAAGCGCGAATCCGGTCCGAGGCCCCACCGGCGAAGCGGTAGCTCGATTGTGGCAACTTCGTCGTTTACGGGGTTAAGGCTGACCGCGACGAACACCGCCTCACGCGCGTCGTTCGGCATGCGCGCATAGAACAGTACGCGGGGATTGTCTGCCGACAAGAATTCGACGTTGAGCCAGTCGGCGAAGGCGGCGTGCTCGCGGCGGATACGGTTGAGATCGGTGATGAACGGCTTGATATTGCCTGGCCGATCCCAGTCCCAGACCTTGTATTCGTATTTTTCCGAGTCCGCGTATTCCTCGGAGTCGGGAAGGGCACGATGCTCGCAAAGCTCGAAACCGTTGTAGATTCCCCACAACCCGCCCAGCGTGGCCGCAAGCGCGGCACGGATGCGGAAGGCGGGCGCGCCACCGATCTGCAGAAACCGCGGCAGGATATCGGGTGTGTTGGTAAAGAGGTGCGGACGGAAATACTCGCGCGCCTCGCCGCGTGTCAGCTCGATGAAGTAATCGGTAAGCTCGGCCTTGTCGTTGCGCCATGTGAAATAGGTGTAGGACTGGGTGAAGCCAAGCTTGGCAAGATGTCGCATCGGCTTGGGTCGCGTGAAGGCTTCCGCAAGAAAGATGACATCGGGGTGCGCGGCTTTGATCTCGTGGATCAGCCACTCCCAGAACGGATAAGGCTTGGTGTGCGGATTATCGACGCGGAAAATGCGGACTCCCTGCATGATCCAGAAGCGCACGACATCACGCAACGCCCGCCAGATGCCGCGCCAGTCGGCGGCATCGAAATTCGGATTGACGATGTCCTCGTACTTTTTCGGCGGATTCTCGGCGTAGCGGATCGAGCCGTCGGGATGAAATTCGAACCATTCGGGATGCTGCTTGATCCAGGGATGATCGAGCGAGCACTGCACCGCAAAGTCGAGCGCCACCTCCATCCCGCGCTCGCGGCAGGCTTCGACGAACGCGCGGAAATCGGCCACCGTACCAAGTGCGGGCTCGACGGCGTCGTGGCCGCCAGCAGCGTTGCCGATGGCATAGGGGCTGCCCGGATCGGCGTCCGAACCGCCGAGCGTATTATTGCGGCCTTTACGGTTGGTCAGGCCGATGGGATGGATCGGCGGCAGGTAGATGGTGTCGAAGCCCATCGCCGCCACGTCGTCGAGCCGCGCGATGCAGTCGCGGAAGGTCGCGCTTTTCCCTGGAACAGTGCCCTGTGAGCGCGGGAACATCTCGTACCACGCCGCGAAATGCGCCTGCGGCCGGTCGACGACGAGAGGTCGCGCCGGCTCGAGCCGCGTCAGGTGATGGCGCGGGCCCCACTTGGCCATGGAGGTCTCGAGCGCTGGCGCGAGCAACAAATCGAGCGCGCTTGTCGCGTCGCGCTGTGCGCTCGCGAGCGCCGCTTCGATGGTCGTACGACCGGCGCCATCGGCGCCACGTACAGCGTCCGCGAGCAATGCGACACCGATGGCAAGTTCGTCCGCAATGGGCTGCCCGGCTTGGCGTTTTGCAGCGAGGTGTTCGCGCCAAGTGGCGAAAACATCGGTCCAGGCCTCGATCGTGTAGAGGTGCTGGCCGATCTCGGTCAACGTAATCGCCGCCGACCACCGGTCGTTGTCGACAAGCCGCATGGGGATCACGCGCCAGTCGGCGGCGCCGTCGCGGCAGAACAGCAATGCCGCGCGCAAGCGGTCATGGCCGTCGCGGAAAATATCGGCGGAGACCGACAAGGCGTCGCCGACCACGCGCTTCACCGGAAATCGGCCACAGTCGACTTCGGGACTGACCTTTTCGATGGCGATACGGTGGCCGTTCGAAGGCTGTCGGAAACGCGGCGATTTGGTCTTCGCCTCGGCCGTCGCTGGCGCGGGCGCGATCACCGCCATGGGCCAGACCTCAGGCGACGCTGCGTGAAGCGAAGGGCAATGGCGACGTCGCCGACTCACGCAGCGAGTCAATGAAACCCTCGTACCAGCGGGTGATGTTGCCGCCGCGCAAAGTCTTCATCATCGCGCTCCAGCGCTCGACGCGCTCGGTGCGCTCCATGTAGAGGGCGCGGTAAACGGCCTGCGCGAGCTCGCCGATATCGTAGGGGTTGACCACCAATGCGGCGTTGAGCTCCTTGGCGGCACCGGCGAATTTTGACAGCACCAGAACGCCCGGATCGTCCGGGTCCTGCGACGCGACATACTCCTTGGCGACGAGATTCATGCCGTCGCGCAATGGCGTCACGCAGCCGACCTTGCTCACGCGGTAGAGTGCCGCGAGCTGATCCGGCGGGAAACTCTCGTTGATATAGCGCAGCACCATCCAGTCGACGTCGCCGAAACGCGCATTGATGTCGCCGGCGTGACTCGCCAACTCAGCGCGAACACGGCGGTAGCTGTCGACCGCAGAGCGGGTTGGCGGCGTGATCTGGAGGAACGAGACACGCTTGCGCTCGTCGGGATAGATGGTCAGAAACCGTTCGTAGGCGGCGAACCGCTCCGGCAGGCCCTTGCTGTAGTCGAGCCGGTCGACGCCGATCACCATCTTGCCGTGGTGCAGGCCGCGCTTGATGCGATTGATCTTGTTGCTGTCGATGTTCTCGCGCGCGGCCTCGGCGAAGAAGTCGACATTGATGCCGACCGGGAAGATGCCGAGCTTCACGCGGCGGTCGCCGAATTGCAGCTCCGTCTGGCCGACCATCGTGGCCAGCAGCTTCGTGGTCGCATAGTCGCGGAAACGCAGCAGGTCCTCGTCGGTCTGGAAGCCGATCAGGTCATAGGCCGACAGCGCCTTGAGCACCGTGCGGTGCTCGGGCAGGCAGATCAGCACCGATTTGGTCGGAAACGGCGTGTGCAGGAAGAACCCGATCGGACCTGTGAATCCGCGTTCGCGCAGAAACTCGCCGAGCATGAAGTAGTGGTAGTCGTGAACCCAGACGAGCGAATTCCGCCCGGCGCGCTCGGCGACGACATTGGCCATGATCTGGTTGATCGCCCGATAGGACGCGACGAACTCGGGCTCGTAGCGCAGCAGATCGGCGCGATAGTGCAGGATCGGCCATAGCGCGGCATTCGCCATGCCATTGTAGAAGCGCCGATAATCGGTGACCGGAAAATCCACTGTCGTCAGCGTGCCGGCGCCGAGCTTCTTCGAATGCGTCGGTACGCGCGCGCCTTCGGCCGGCGCGAATTTGCCGCTGGCGCCGATCCAGGTCGCGCCGGACGTCTTCACCGCCGATAGCAAAACGGCCGCCAGGCCGCCCGAAACCGCACCTGTCCGGGACGGCTCCGCAACGCGGTTTGAGACCAAGATCGTGTCCATCACATAGACCCCCTTGGTTCGCTTTTTTCTGCTCCGGAATGGAAGGCCGCTGTCGGAAGAAAACGTCAGCCCACGCTTCTCGTTCCGTCTCTGGTCACTGAATTGCCTCAGCTTTTCGCCGGGCCGTAATTTGCCCGTGGAGGCGTCGCATGCAGCGAACCCCGAAGGTGGGAATTAATTATGGCGAAAGTGAGATCGCACCGTGGCAGCGCACTGACGCTTACGCGGTGTATGCGGCGCCTTGTGCGTCAGAGACGAACGGCAATCGACCAGATCTTGAGCGCTCAGCGCTGATCGAATTCGGCCGAGTCCGCGGCGGCGGCTTTCGTTTCATTGCGCACGATTTCGATATAAACCGGCGCCGTCCCGTGCATTTTCATGCCAAGCTCGGCCGCAGCCTTGGGCGTCACGTCGATGATGCGCCCTTGCACAAAAGGCCCGCGATCGTTGATGCGCACAACCACGGAGCGCTCGTTGTGCAGGTTGACGATACGGACGCGGGTGTTGAATGGCAGGGTCCGCGACGCCGCCGCTAACTCATCGGCGCGGAACGCTTCTCCGCTAGCCGTGCGGTGAAGGTCGGTTCCGCCGTACCACGACGCGATGCCCATTCGCAGCTTGCGACGATCGCGGCACAGCCGGGCATGGAGAAGCGGGCGATGCGAGTGCTCTGTTACGCGCTTCACCGGTACGACAGGATGGAGACGCAACTTGGCAGCCGGCTCTGGTGCGGCGAGCGCGGCGGCACCGGCCGGCGGCGGTGTCATCGATAGGGCGAGCGCGACGACGAGCATGCAAGCGAGCGCCCCTCGCGTCATCGCACGTTTTCGCATCGGCATCGGTAACCCCACGGCCTAGCCGGAAAACGACTGATTCATTGAAACGAGTAGGCTAATCAGGCGCGAAACCAAGCCCCCTACGGCGAGAGCTCCGACGTGAAACTCTCACGTTCTTTATAGCATGGATTGCCGAAAGGTTCACGAGCACGTTCGCCCGCGCCGTCGCCGCGCGGCCCAGGACGGCACGTCAACCCAGTATTAAACGGTGCAATCGCCGATCGCCGACGCGCGCACGACCAAGAATGAACGTCGTGCGCGCGCCGCGCCTTGTCCTATTCGGCGGCAGTCCGTTGGGCCCGCGCCCGCGCGAGGTTCTCCGCGGCGAAGTCCCAGTTCACCAGATGGTCGATGAAGGCCTCGATGAAATCCGGCCGCCGGTTCTGGTAGTCGAGATAATAGGCATGCTCCCACACGTCGTAGGTGAGCAGCGGCTTGGTGC
>Ga0307372_10014036_pt1 | contig 10301 bp, 9 predicted proteins | sample OX1MG_FD_202533 | JGI IMG/M metagenome (GOLD analysis project Ga0307372, IMG submission 202533) | Soil microbial communities from Risofladan, Vaasa, Finland - OX-1 | ecosystem: Environmental > Terrestrial > Soil > Coastal area > Acid sulfate soil | place: Finland: Risofladan, Vaasa | collected... | reverse complement strand
GCGAGCCGCATCCGCCGCTGGTTCGACCGCACCTGGGCCCCCGTCTGGTAGTCGGTCGAGTCGGCGCGGCGGGGGAGGCAGAGCACCGTCACGGGTGCACGCCACCTTCCGGAGGTGGCCGTCGGGGTCGCTGAATTGCCCGGAGTACTTGCCCCACGGCGCGGCCCTGTCAGTCCGGGCGGCGGTCGCCGTCCGCGGGCAGGTCGCCGGGTCGCGCCGGGACGACCACGACGGGCCGCGACGAGTGCTGGACGAGCTGGAGGCTCGAGCTCCCGAGCTGCAGGCCGGGGAATCCACCCGTGCCCCTGCTCCCCACCACGAGGAGATCGGCGTCGTGCTCGTCGCCGGCGGTGAGGAGCGCGATGACGGGGTTGCCCTCCACCAGCAGGCACCGGTGTGCAACCTGCGACGATCGCAGCGGCTCGCACCACTGTTCGAAGGCGCGCTGCACGTCGTCGTGGTGTCCCGCCGAGGGGACGGCGGGGCCCGGCAGGTGGGTGAGTAGGCCGAGGGCATGGACCGCCACGACGTCCGCCCCGAGCGCCTCGGCCAACGCCACGGTCCACTGCAGCGCACGCTGGGCGCACGCCGAGCCGTCGACGCCCACGAGGATTCGCCGGGGCACGCTCACGTAGGCTCCTCGCCGTCCGGGCCCGGTGCATGAACGCGCCGGGCCGTGTCCACGGCGTCGCCGCCCGGCCCGCCGCTGGACGCCGCTTCGGGGCGGAAGTCCGCCTCCATGACCGCTGCCAGAGTGGCGCCCACCGAGGCGCGCAGCGCATCGAGGTCGTAGCCGCCTTCGAGGACGAGGGCGAGGCGCCCCGGCCGGGGCGCGAACCGCTTGACCCGTCGGGCGATGTCGGCGAAGTCGCCCGCGGTCAGGTGCAGGCCCGCCATGGGGTCGGCGCGGTGCGCGTCGAAGCCCGCCGAGACGAGCACCCACGTCGGCGCGAAGCGTTCCACGACCGGGGCCACGACGTCGTCGAGCGCCCGCAACATGACGTCGCCCGTGGTCCGCGGCGGCACCGGGATGTTGACCGTGAGCCCGAGTGCTCCCGGGCCGCCGGTCTCGACGACCCGGCCGGTGCCGGGGTAGAGCGGCCACTGGTGCGTCGAGACGTACAGCACGCGTGGGTCGTCCCAGAAGATCGCCTGGGTCCCGTTGCCGTGGTGCACGTCCCAGTCGACGACGAGGACCCGCTCGCCTCGGGCCGCCAGGGTGGCGGCCGCGACGGCCACGTTGTTCAACAGGCAGAAGCCCATGGGCTCGTCACGAAGGGCGTGGTGTCCCGGCGGCCGGGCGGCGACGAAGGCGACGTCGCCGTCTCCCCGGTCCAGTGCGTCGACCGCCGCCAGGACCGCCCCCGCCGCCACCAGGGCAGTGTCCCAGGACCCCGGGCCGGCGAGGGTGTCGGGGTCGAGCTCGCCGCCCCCCGCGTCGCAGAAGGCGCGCAGCGCCTCGAGGTACGACAGGGGATGGACGAGTGACAGCTCGTCGTCGGTGGCCCGGCGCACCCCGAGGGTGACCACGGCGTCGCGCAACCCCGCCTCCTCGATCCCCTGCAGCGCGGCCAGCACCCGTGCGGGCTGCTCGGGGTGCGAGGGCCCGACATCGTGGCGGTCGAGCTCGGGGGACGCCGCGACCAGGAGCACGGGCCCACACTACGACCGGTTGCGTTCCGGGCCGTCACCGGGCCAACGTCTCGAGCTCGTCCACGAGGTGAGCGGTGCCGTGGTCGTCGGTGATGGTCGAGGGCCCCGGCGCAAGGGCCGAGGTTCTCGGGGCGCGCCTCAGGGCAGGCAGCGCCGGCAGGCTGCGGGCGGGCCGGCACACTGCGCCGCGCTCCACGCCTCGAGCGTGCCGGTGGTGGTGGCACACACCTTGGGCGCCTTCGCCGTCAGGGACCGAGGAGATCCTGCCGTGGTGCGCAGCGAGGCACACGTCACGCGGTGCAGCACCGGGGGACGAGACGATCCCGGCCGCGCCGCGTTGAGGACGAACCCGGCGGGGTGCGCGTCCAACCACGCCCGGTACCCGGCGTCGTCACCGCGGAAGGTCGTGACGTCGCGCGAGGGTGCGACGGGCTGCTCGACGGTGCCCACGGGTCGGGTCGCGTCGCGCGGACGCCACCGTCGGGACGAGGACCGCAGGGCGGAGATCGCGGCCCCGGTGCCCCCGTCGGGCCCGCCGGGCGACGCCGCCCGGGTGCGCCGGACGATGACCGAGGGCTTGGGGAGGGGCTCGGCCGAGGGCATGGGCCGCAGGGCTCCGAGCGACCCGTGTGCCGACGAGTTGTATGCGGACGGGTGACGTGACCGGCCGTCGTCGACCGAAGCCACCGGCGGCCGGTCCCAGGCGGCCGGCATGGCGGCCCGCGTGCCGTGGGCGGGCTCGCCGCGGCGCGTTCCCGCCTCGATCGACGACACGAGCTTCACGTGTGTCTCCGCCGCCGCGACGGGGGTGAGGCGCCTGGCCGCCACCGTCGCAGGCCCCAGCGCCGGCTCTGCCTGTGGCACCGGGCGCAGTGCCGGGTCCGCCTGTGGCACCGGGCGCAGTGCCGGGTCCGCCTGTGGCACCGGTCGGAGCGCCGGCTGGTTGGCGCCGACCGGGCGCAGCGTCGGTGGGGTGTCGTCCGTCGTGCTGACGAGCCGGACGTGGGCCTCGGGCGCGATGGCGGCACGGGGGTCGGGGATGGGGGCCGGCGCACGGGTGGTGGGGAGGACGAGCGCCCGAACGGCGTCGACGATCGCCTGCATGTAGTCGGCGGAGCGCCCCGCGGGGTCCTCGCCGAAGTGGTGCCACCGGCGCTGCTCGTAGAAGAGGCACCCACGCAGCTCGTCGAGCGTCGTCGGGAGCGAGCGGTCGCGCGTCCAGCGTTGCACGAAGCGGTTGGCGAGCTCGGGGAGGTCGTCCCAGTACGCGTAGCCGTCGTACGACAGGGCGAACTCCGACACCGCGTCCCAGTCGCCCCGGTCCGGCACGTCGGTCTCCCGCAGGGAGGCGTTGGCGATCGCCGATCCCGCGAAGTCCCCGTCCGGCGTGGTGCGCGCGTCGGTCCACCGGAGTGCGGGGCTGGGTCGATGATGGGTGCCGTTGGCCGACGGCGTGATCGTGCGGTACGCCGGGAGCGGCGCGGGCCGCCGGCGCCCCAACACGCTCGTCGCCAGGCCGCGCAGCCGTCGGGTGGTTCGGGGCCCCTCGCGTCGCTGCGCCCACAGTACCGACATGCCCAGTCCCCCGTTTCTCGGTCCCTACGAGCCGTTCGTGTCGGCGCGGGCGTGGGCCTCGTGCCGGGTGCGGGCGGCAGGGTGCGAGGGCGAGGTCCCCGATCGGTACGCCGCGGCCCCGTCGACCGCCAGGGGCGGCCCACCGGTGCCGGGGGGACAGGGACACAACGCCATCCCAATTGATATCGGCACCTCCTCCGGTTGGTTGAGCAGCTCACGCAGCGTGCCTACCGGGCCGCCGCCGTCCCGCGCACCGTGGTGGTCGCCGCCGGGCCTCCCTGCTGCCTGCGTGCCCCGTGCCCGGGAGGTGCCGTGTCGGTCGGGAAGCGTCGATAGCCTCCACCCCCGATGCCGCCGGTTGTTGTCGCCAGCTACAACGTCCACGGAGGCGTCGACGGCTGGGGCCGACCCTTCGACGTGGTGGGCACCTGCCGCCGGATCGACGCCGACGTCCTGGTGCTCCAGGAGTCCTGGGCCTCCGACGGCCAGGCGACGATGGCCGAGCGGGTGGCGGCCGAGCTGGGTTACGCGGTCACCGAGCTCACGCTCGCCCGGGGACGGATCGTGGCCCCCCGCGCGGACGTGGGGACGCGATGGGGCCCTCGCCCGTGGGCGCGCAACGCGTACGGGCTGCGGCTCGAGCGTCGCCACCCCGGCCCTGGCGAACGGCGGGCGCACCGCGGCGCGCCGCCGCGTGCGATCGAGCACGGTGAGTGGCGGATCGCGGTGCTGTCACGCCTGGGCGTCCGCCGCACTTCGACGATCCGTCTCGGTCAGCTCGACGGTGACCCCGCACGCCGGGGTGCGATCGTGGCGGAGATCGCCGTTCCCGGCGCGGCGCGTGATCTCCGTGTCGTCGGGACGCATCTCGCCCATCTCAGCCAGGGATCCCCCCGTCACATCGCCGCCCTACGGCGAGAGCTGGCGTCGTCGGACCCGTGCGTGCTCGCCGGCGACATGAACATGTGGGGACCCCCTCTGTCGCTCCTCCTCCCGGGTTGGTCGCGCGCCGTGCGCGGCCGGACGTGGCCGGCGTGGACGAGATGGCCACTCGCACAGAGTGACCACATCCTCGTCACGAACGCCGTTGGTACGGAGGGTGGTGAGGTGCTCGCCATCCCCGGCTCCGACCATTTCCCGGTGCGCGCCCGGCTTGTGATCTGATGCACGAACATATTGCGGGCGCGTGACGACGATCGCGGGTAGGTTTCTGCACACCGGTGGCGCCGACGCGTTCCCGGGCAGGAACTAGGTGGCGCAAAACCAAGGATCACCAGGGACCTTCGACCCTGTTGCCTCGCTTCGGACACATCACATGCTGTGAGGGCGTCCTCGTCGCATTCAGTGCTACAGACCGGTTTCGCTTTTGGGCGGACGGTTGAGTTCAAGACCCAGACTTGGGAGAAAGTGGGATGACCATGGGGAAACAACGCAACGTGAGGCGGCTGGGGGTTGTTTCCCTTGTGCTCGTCGTGGGAATGATCGCCGCCGCGTGCAGTAGCTCGACGACGAGCGGCACCACGACGACGTCGGGTGGCAACGTCCCGACGAACATCAAGGCGACGTCGTTCACGAGTGACTTCTCGGTCATGACGAGCCTCCGGTCGCTGGCCAGCCAGGGCCACGGCATGATCGGCGCACTGTTGCCGGACACCGCCTCGTCGGCCCGCTACGTGTCGTTCGACGCCCCGTACCTGGCCCAGGCGTTCCAGAAGGCCGGGCTGACGTCGAGCCAGTACAAGATCGACAACGCCCAGGGCTCCGACTCCACCGAGCTCACCCAGGCCCAGGCCGATATCACGGCCGGGGCGACGGTCCTGCTCATGGACGGGTTGGACTCCGGGGTCGGGTCGGCCATCGAGTCGTACGCCAAGTCCCACGGCGTGAAGGTCATCGACTACGACCGCATCAGCCTCGGCGGCAGCCGCGACTACTACGTCAGCTTCGACAACGTGAAGGTCGGTCAGCTGATCGGCCAAGGTGCCGTGGACTGCATCTCCTCGTGGAACGTCACGAGCCCGCACGTGTTCGAGCTCGACGGCTCCCCGACGGACAACAACGCCACGCTGTTCGCCCAGGGTTACAACTCGGTGCTCTCGCCGAAGTACACGGCCGGCACGTACACGAAGGTCGGTGAGCAGGCCGTCCCGAACTGGGACAACCAGCAGGCGCTCACCCTCTTCCAGCAGCAGTACACGGCCCACAAGGACATCAACGTGGTGGTGGCGGCCAACGACGGGCTCGGCAACTCGGTGATCTCGGCGCTGAAGACGGCCAACGTCCCGGCCAAGAAGATCCCCGTGACCGGCCAGGACGCCACGCTCCAGGGCATGCAGAACGTGCTGTCGGGCTACCAGTGTGGCTCGGTGTACAAGCCGATCTACCTGGAGGCGCAGGCGGCCGTGGCGCTGGCGCTCTACCTGCGGGCCGGCAAGACGCCCCCCTCGGGCCTGGTGAACGGCACCGTCAAGGACACCACCGGGAACGTCAACGTCCCCTCGGTGCTCCTGACCCCGGTCTGGGTCACCGCGGCGAACATGAACGCCACCGTCATCAAGGACAAGTTCATCCCGGCGTCCACACTGTGCGCGGGCACCTTCGCCAGTGACTGCACGCAGGTGGGGATCACCCCGTAACACAAGGAGTAGGCGTCGGTGGCGCTCAGGCGCCGCCGACGCCGGGAAGACGGAGAACCTCGGCAGTGGTGGCACCATCGCCGTGAAGGTTCCGGCGTCGCCGGGCCGCACCTGCCAGAATGCAGGTGCGGCCCGGTCGCCGCTCGGGCCAGTGCCGGGCACTCGCAAAGGGGGCGAAGGTCGGTTGAGCACCGTCGAGGAGGCGGGCACCACGTCCGAGAGCGTGGGCGGTGGCGGGCGGGCGGAGCGGCCGGCCGGCGCACCGCTCCTCGAGCTCCGGGGGCTCAGCAAGAACTTCGGCCCCGTCCAGGCGCTGACCGCCGTCGACCTCGTCGTGCCCACCGATCAGGTGACCGCCCTGGTGGGCGACAACGGTGCGGGCAAGTCCGTGCTCATCAAGTGCATCGCCGGCATCCACGCACCCGAGCACGGCCAGATCATCTGGCAGGGCCGCCCCGTCCACATCCGGACGCCCAAGGACGCCGCCGCTCTGGGCATCGAGACCGTGTACCAGGACCTCGCCTTGTGCGACAACCTCGACATCGTCCAGAACATGTTCCTGGGACGCGAGCGGCTGCGCCGCAGCATCCTCGACGAGGATTCCATGGAGAAGGCCGCCGCCGAGACGCTGTCGGGGTTGGCGGTGACGAGCGTCCGGTCCATCCGCCAGCCCGTGGCCTCGCTGTCGGGTGGTCAGCGCCAGTCCGTGGCGGTGGCGAAGGCGGTCATGTGGAACTCCAAGCTCGTGATCATGGACGAGCCCACCGCCGCCCTGGGCGTGGCGCAGACCCGGATGGTGCTCGACCTGATCAAGCGACTCGCCGACCAGGGCCTGGCCGTGATCGTGATCTCCCACAACCTGAACGACGTCTTCGAGGTCGCCGACCGCCTCGCCATCCTGCACCTCGGGCGCCTGGTGTCGAGCGGCCCGGTCGCCGAGTACGACCGCCAGCTCGTGGTGGAGCTCATGGCGACCGGCGCCGCCACCCGGTCGGTGGGCGACGAGCGCCCGTCGGCCGCTCCTGCCCCCGGCGATCAGCAAGGGGTGGGTTGATGGCCAGGATCGACGAGCCCGTGCGCGGCGTCGAGTCGACGCGTGACGGCCGCGAGCCGTCGGCGCCGGCCGGTGAGGTCGAGCGCCTGACCGACCTCACCGCCAGCGAGGTGGCCGTGCCCCTCGCCCCCGAGCTCGTCGCCAACTCGTTGGGCGAGTACTTCCGGGGCTGGTGGTCGCGGGTGCGCGGCGGGGAGACGGGCGTGCTGCCCGTCATCGTCGGGCTCATCCTCATCGGGGTCATCTTCCAGGTCGCCAAACCCTTGTTCCTCTCGGCGGGGAACCTGGTGAACCTGCTCGTGCAGGCCGCGGTGTTCATGTTGCTCGGCATGGCCGAGGTCTTCGCCCTGCTGCTCGGCGAGATCGACCTGTCCATCGGCTTCACTGCCGGAATCGGCGGCGTCGTCGCGGCCGAGCTGGTCAAGGCGCAGACGGGGTGGCCGTGGTGGGCGGCGGTGATCGTCGCCGTGCTCGCAACGGCCGGCATCGGGGCCGTCCAAGGCCTGATCATCACGCTGCTCGGGCTGCCGTCGTTCGTGGTGACCCTCGGCTTCCAGCTGGGCCTGCTCGGCCTCATGCTCATCATCCTCGGCCAGGGCGGCACTCTGCCCATCAACGACGCCGTCATCAACGACCTCGCCAACGGGAACCTGACCGTGGTCGCGGGGTGGATCATCCTGGTCGCGCTGGTGGCGGGCTACGGCTTGCTCACGTGGTCGCGCGACGGCGGGCGCCGCCGCAGCGGACTGGTGGCGCCTCCCGTGAGCATCACCCTGCTGAAGGTCGTGGTGGTGGCCGGCTTCGGCGTGGTCCTGGTCGCGATCTGCAATACGAACCGGGGCGCGCTGGTTCCGATCCGCGGCATGCCGTGGGTGGTGCTCATCGTGCTCGGCGTGCTCGGGATGTGGAGCCTCCTCCTGGGGCGCACCAAGTTCGGCCGGTACATGTACGCCGTCGGCGGCAATCCGGAGGCTGCCCGTCGCGCCGGTGTGAACCTGATGCTCATCCGTACCGTGGCGTTCACCTTGGCGGGGTTTACGAGCGGTATCGCCGGCCTCATCTACGCGTCCCAGCTGCGTTCGGTGTCCACCACCCTCCAGGGCGGCCAGCTCGTGCTGTTCGCGGTGGCCGCCGCGGTGATCGGCGGGACGAGCCTGTTCGGCGGTCGGGGCAAGGCGATCCACGCCGCGCTCGGCGGCATCGTCATCGCCGCCATCTACAACGGGATGGGACTGCTCGGGCTCAGTGCGGCGTCGCAGTACATCGTCACCGCGCTCGTGCTGCTGGTTGCCGTGACGGTCGACGCCCTGGCTCGGCGGGGGCGCACCGCCCGGTGACCGCTCGGGCGTGGCCCGTCCGGTGCACGCCGCACCGGCGTCGCAGGGCCACCGGCGGTATACGGACAAGGGAACGGTGAGCGACCCCCCGGACCTGCGGGTGGCGCTCGTCGGGTACGGGCTGGCGGGGTCGGTCTTCCACGGGCCTCTCGTCGCCGCCACGCCGGGACTCGCCCTCACGACCATCGTCACGGGCGACCCGTCGCGGCGCGCCCGGGCCCGACTCGACTTTCCCGGCGCCGCCGTGGTGGGGAGCACCGACGAGCTGTGGGCGGATGCCGGCGCGCACGACCTCGTGGTGGTGGCCACGACGACCGGCTCGCACGTGGACGTCGCCACGGCGGCTGTCGACGCCGGGCTCGCCGTGGTGGTCGAGAAGCCGCTGGCGCCGCGCGCCGAGCCCGGTCGTACCCTCGTGGACCGTGCCGCCGCCGCCGGCGTGATGCTCACGGTGTTCCACAACCGACGCTGGGACGCCGAGTTCCTGACGCTGCGACGGCTCGTCGGCGCGGGTGTCCTCGGCGACGTGGTGCGCTTCGAGTCGCGCTTCGAGCGGTGGCGCCCCGACCCCTCCGTCGGCGCCTGGCGCCACGAGCTCCCGGCCGACGACGGGGGAGGGGTGCTCCTCGACCTCGGCATCCACCTGGTCGACCAGGCGCTGGTCCTGCTCGGCCCGGCGACCCACGTCACCGGGGAGGTGGCGTCGCGCCGTGGCGGTGCCGACGACGACGTGTTCGTGGCGCTGCGGCACGCGTCGGGCGCCATCTCGCACCTGTGGGCGAGCGCGGTGGCGGCCGCTCCCGGGCCCCGCCTGCGGGTCCTCGGGCGCGAGGCCGCTTACGTGGTGGAGCACCTCGACGGCCAGGAGGACCAGCTCCGGGCCGGCCGCCGCCCCGGTGACCCGGGGTTCGGCGTCGAGCCCCCGCTACGGTGGGGACGGCTCCGGCGGGGCGACGACGGCGAGCCGGTGCCGAGCGAGCCCGGGCGGTGGCCCGCGTTCTACGAGGGGGTGGCACAGGCGCTGCGGGGCGGCGGTGCACCGCCGGTCGACCCCGCCGACGCCGTGCGGGCCCTGCAGGTCCTCGACGCCGCCCGGCGCAGCGCCCGGGAGGCGTCGGTCGTCGCACTCTGATCCCGGTCGCCCGCGGGCACGGGCGTCGGGCCGTGCGCTGCGCCCGCCGCCGCTGTGCTGCCGTGCGCTGCGCCCGCCGCCGCTGTGCCCGGTGCCGCGCCAGACCCTTCACTTGACAGCGAGTATCTGTATCAGGATACTCGGCTACGGATAGCCCTCGGGGAGGTCTGACGGTCGACATGGCACGCCGCAAGGTCGGGAACCCGCTCGCCCTGGCCGTGCTGGGCTGTCTCTCCGAGCGGCCCATGCACCCCTACGAGATGGCCACCACGATGCGCGCCCGCCACAAGGACGAGAGCATCAAGCTGAACTACGGGTCGCTGTACACGGTGGTCGAGGCGCTGGTGCGCCACCGGTTGATCGAGGCGCACGAGACCGTGCGCGAGGGACGGCGCCCGGAGCGGACCGTCTACCGCATCACCGATGCCGGCTCCCACGAGCTGGTGGACTGGTTGGGTGAGCTCGTGAGCACGCCGGCCAAGGAATACCTCCGGTTCGAGGCGGGGTTGTCCCTGTTGCCGGTGCTGTCGCCGTCCGAGGCGACGAGCCTCCTGGCCATCCGCTGCCAGCACCTGGAGGTCGACCTCGCCCAGCGCCGCACCGTCCGCGACCTGATCGGGGAGCAGGGCGTGCCGCGTCTGTTCGTCGTGGAGTACGAATACACCACCGCCCTGCTCGAGGCCGAGCTGGCGTGGACCCGCTCGCTCGTCACCGAGATCGAGGCGGGGTCGCTCGAAGGTATCGAGATGTGGAAGGACTTCCATCAGCAGGACCGGGGTGCCGCCACGGCCGGCACGAGCGGTCCGGACAGGAGATGAGCGTTTCCATGGCGTCGACATCGACCACACCTGCCATCGAGGCCCACGATCTGCACAAGACCTTCGGTGGCACCGTGGTCGCCCTCGACGGGGTGA